>WNFO01000356.1_pt1 | contig 32692 bp, 26 predicted proteins | sample 5400251 | NCBI WGS metagenome assembly WNFO01 (sample SAMN13153354, study PRJNA577476) | soil metagenome | isolation source: 100 cm saprolite under Madrone tree | place: USA:California | collected 2016-06-14
CCATAGGCCATGTAAGCCGCCGCCCCTTGTTCCTGCTGCTCCTTCGTCAACCGGTCCCAACCAGCCTCTTCCGCATGAAGCATCAATAGATATTGCATCGCAATCCTCCCTTATCAGTATCCGTCGTAGTCGGGCATCATACTCCGCATTTTTTCGCTGCCCTCACTACAATGACGCTCCCCACCCGCCCATTTGGACATCAATCTTCGCAATTTTCTTTATTTTCTCCGTGCCTAATGCGAATTCGCACTCACCACTATTTACCCGTCCCTACTCACCACTCACTAACTGCTGACCACTAATCATCACCGTTATCCACACCCGTCCACAGAAATGCACAGACTCACAACGCGAATTCCATTGACGCCGAAATCAGAAAAATTTATTGTGCTTCCAGATTGAACCGGGAAGCTTAAGAACTTTACGGATCAGTTGAGAAGGCGCAGCAAACTTAACCGTATGCTCCGCCGCGAAATTGAACGCAAAGCTCCAAGCCATTGCGGTTCCGGGTGGATGCGCGATCAGCCTGAAATGCAGCAAGCCGAACGGTCACAAGCTGGGCGGCCCAGAGCACCAAGGCCAAAAATTTAAAGGCGGAAAGTCGAAAGGTCGAAAGCCGCAAGGCCCAAAGCCGATAGACCGAAGCCAATGAAAAGATCAGCCGCGCCACACGGAATCGCAAAGGTCAGAAACTTGACGGCTCAGTTAGAGCGAGCAACTTGCCTTCGGGCAGGTTGCGTAGCGAAATTGAACTGAAAAGGTCGAAGCCTTTACGGCGCTAGATGGAGGAAGGACAAGCCAGTCGTCCAAAAGTCTAAGGGTCAAAAGCCCGTGGGCCAAAGTCGAAAGGCAAGTCAAGCCGCCAGATAGAAACCGAAAGGGTCTAGAAACTTGCAGCTCAGTTAGAGGGCGCAACGCCGCAAGGCGAGTGCGCCCTCTCTTTATTTTTGTCCTCCTCTTTGTTTTTCGCTGCCTTTCCCCCGTAGGCACGATAAATCGTCCGGTTTTCTCTTCCCTGCGCGAACGCGGACTCCGCCACCAGATAGGAACTATAGTTCTTATCTCCGCGGCAAACGACGAACCCACGCGAAGCAAACATCATTCGGCGACAAGAATTATTGGGAATGGACGATCCAGAGCGAAATCTACTCGGCGATGGTCAGATCGACGACGGTGGACGCCGCCACGCGCGCTCCCGGCGTGGGCGACTGGTCGATCACTGCTCCGTGCGGCCATTGCGGCGCGCTCACGGTATTCAATTTGCGCTTCAGCGAAACCGACTCCAGGCGCCGCACCGCATCCGCGTCATTCATCCCGATCAGGTGCGGCATCACGTATGCCCCTTCGCGCGGACCGGCCGACACCAGCACATCCACGCGCGGCGAAGCGGCTCCCGCTCCCGGCTTCGGATTCTGGATCAACACGGTATCGGCGGACACATCCGGAATCGTCACGTTCGAGACTTCGCCGACCTGCAAGCCCGCGCGCAGCAATTCAATTCGCGAAACGCGCAGCGAGTTTCCTTCGAGCGATGGAATTTGCAATTGCCGCTGCCCCAGGCTCAACACCACGTGCGCCTGCTGCGAAACTTTCATCAACAATCCCGCTGGCGGCGTTTGCCGCACCACCGTGTTGATCGCTTGCTCGCTGTACACGCGGTCCGCCACCCGCAATATCAACCCGCGCGAACGCAATTCGCTGCTCGCGTCCGAAACATTTTTTCCCACCAGGTTCGGCATGGAGACTTCGCGCCCGTGGATGGCAATGCGCATAGCGGTGATCGCGCTCAGAAACGCGGCCGACGCCAGAATAAACGCCAGCAGCAGCATCCGGAACATCCATTCAAGCCGTTCACGAAAGTTCATAGGAATTTTCTTCGGCGATCTTCGCAAGCCGCGGCGTCAACCGTACACGCAGTTAGTGTATTCCGGCTGGTGGTCTTCTGGCGCGGGATTTTTGCGCGTATGTCCCTTTATCAACGCGCCATCTCTTACGCTGTCATTCCGAGCCTGCCTGCGGCAGGCAGGCGAAGCGAGGAATCTGCTTTGCAATTGTAGCGGCCGGGCTTCAGACCGGAGCTTTTGCCCCGTGTAGCAGCGGGTTTATCCCGCTGCTCTCGCGCTTTCCGAACGTAGTGCCGGGCTTTAGTCCGGCTCCGACTGAGGACTGATTATTGACAACTGATAACTATTTTTTGATCAACGGCGGCGCCGGATAATACGGCAACTTATCCTTGCTGGTATCGGCACGCTTCACCTGCAATTCATCGAACAGCAGGGAAGGAGCAATCACCGTGGAAGGAATTCCGCCGGTGCGATTGCTGACCAGCGGATCGTCGCCGGCAGCACTCAAATCGCTGCGCAGCGCGCGCACGTCGAGTTCGCTGAACACCGCGCCGCGCACCAGTTCCTCGTGGCCGTCTTTACCATAGACGCGGTACAGCAGTCTGGGCGTAGTGCCCGCCATGGTTTCGACGCGGTAACCGTAAGGCTTGTCCTGGTTGCTGACCATTTCTTGCACGCGTTTTTTCAACGCGTCCGGCGATTGCGCCTCGGAACTTTTTATCAGCAGCACGCCGAGACTCGGTCCGGGCGGAGCCGCAGGCGCCGCTCGGCCATGGCCATTCGATTCCGGAAAATCGCGAATCGGAGTACGGCCCAAAAGATAATTGGTAAGCACGCCTTTTTCAATGATGTCCACAGGCGCGGACTTCACGCCCTCGCTGTCCACTTCGTAGGAGCCGGTCAAGCTTTTGCCGCCAAATTCCTTCAGCGTGGGGTCGTCAACGACATCCAGAAACGGAGGCAACACGCGAGATTTGTAACTGGTGGCAAATGTTCCGGTGGTGCGATTGGGCGCGCCCAGTTGCGGTTTGCGGCCCAGCACATTGCTGCCGATCAGCGAAGCGACCACGTCGTCCGCGGCGTCCGGCGAAAAAAGCACTGGCCCGCGATATTCTTCCTCGACGATGGGCGCTTGCCGCAGCGCGACCAGGGTATCGAGAGCTTGCTTGGTGTCGTGCAGAAGTTTTTCTTTGCTGGGCAGTTCGCTCAGTTTCGCCACGGTCCAGGCGGGCGTGCGGCCCAGTCGCATGCCGTCGGGTGCTTGCGTGGCCGCGCTGATTTGTACGGAGTAAACTGCGTGTCCGTTACGCGTGACGGTGCCTTCGGTGTTGAGCAGGTAATCGTTGATCACGGTGAAGCGCGCGGAAGCCGTTACTGACTGTATGTCCGGGTACTGACGGTACATATCAGTAACAGATTCGAGAGTCTTTTTCCACTCCGGGCCGTCCGCTTTCAGTGAAACAGTCGGTTCCACCAACTGCACCGGATTTGATTTCGCAAAATCGTCGACGGGATGTTCTTCTCCGTTGAACTGTTTCAAGATCGATTGTTTTTGCGTGAGCGCTTCGCCCGCTGACTTGTAAGCTTCGTCGGTGGCCAGCCAGATCTGGTGACGCAATGCGATTGGATCGTTGTCCAGCGGAAGCAGCGCGTTTCCGCCAACACCTTGGCCGAAGTAGCTGTCCTGCTTGTAGTCGCCGAGACGAACCACCACGCGCAACAGCCGCACGTGAACTCTTTGATCTTCGCGCGTCGCGCCGAACGCCGCTTCGGTGGTGAAATCGTCAATGTCGCTGACGCGATATTCGATGTAGTAAGGCGTTTGCAATTGATCCATTTTCAATTGCGACTTGGAGCGTTCCATTTCCACGAGCAGCGCATCGAGAACCGGATCGCCCTTGGCCGCGACTTTCGCGGCGAGCATCACGTCGCCGCCTTTGGACGCGGAATCGTTCGGCGCGGAAATGGCAGGCTTCGCGGCTACGAGAAAAATAATAAAAAGCAGCGCGGAAAGTGCGCGTCGAAAGTTTTTCACGCTTTCAGATTTCACGATTTGATCGTTCACGGATTCACCCCGGCCTTCGCCTGTACCGTTTGTTTTGCCGGCAAATTTTCAAAACCGGGTGGCGGCAGTATCGGCGGACGATCGTGTTCGTGCGCACGCTTTTGCACTTCCATTTCAGAGAAAAGCATGGCCGGAGCAACTGCCGAGACCGGAACGTTGCCGCTTTCCGCTCCGCAGACGCCATTGAAGACGTGCTGCTGGTCGCCGGTAGTAATGATGCGGGTGAGCGCAGCCAGCGGAGTGCCAACAATGTCCACGCCGCGAACCAGTTCGTCCGGACGCCCGTCGGCATAAACTCTGTAGACGATTACGGGAAGGACCTGAAAGGCTTGCGGAAGGGAACGGGTGGTCAGTGTGAAGCCGCCTTGAATGTCGTCAAAATAAAGTCCGTACGGTTTATTTTGTCTTTTTACTTCGTCAATTAATTTCTGACGGAGATCTTTTTCAGGCACGGTTTGCGACGAAGTGACAATCAAATTTCCTTGGCGGCCAGTCGGCATAAGTCCGGGCTGATTGCGGCCGTGACCGTTCGAATGTTCGAATCCCTTGATAGGCATGCGTGAGGTTAGAAAACTCCTCAGGACACCGTTGGTGATCAGTTCCACGCGCTGAGCCGGAACTCCTTCGCTGTCGAATTCGTAGGTGCCGGCTAATTTTACCCCGTTGATTTCGCGCGTGGTGGGATCGTCCACGATAGTCAAGAATTTAGGTATGACTTCCTGGCCGACTTTCTTAGTGAAGGTCTGGCCTTCGTCTTCATCGCGCTGGCGATGACCTTCCAGGCGGTGGCCGAGCACTTCGTGAAAAAAGACCGCGGCGGCGCGGCCGCTAAGCAGGGCAGGCCCATCGTACGGTTCCGCGACCGGTGCTTTGCGCAGCGCGTCCAGATCGGTGGCCATTTTTTCGGCTTTGGCAGTCAATTCAGCTTCGGCGGGCAAGCCTTTTGCGGAAGGCGCCTGAAAAGTTTCCACGCGCAGCAAGTCCATGCCGTCGTCGGCGCGGGTCTGCGCTTCCATGATCAAACGGGTGGAAGCGCTGGGAGTGACAATCGCGGTGCCTTCGCTGGTAACCATGCGCTCTTTGGCATTTTGTTCCTGCAAGACCACGCTGGCGAAATAAACATTCGGATATTTCCGGAAGATAGCGGAAACGCGGCGAATTTCGGCTTCCCATGCGGGGCGATCGAGATCCGGCAAGTTCACTTCCTCGCCGGTATGCACGACCGCGGACTCTTTGGAAAAATCGGGAGATTTGTCTTCTTCCTCAGCGCGAACGGCGGTGTTGGTCTTAACGTTCAAGAAAGCGGGCGAGGCGCGTTTATAACCACGGTCGGTGAGCTCCCACAAAACGCGGGCGATGGCATCGGAGTCCGTACCGAAGGGAATGCTGCCGGACATCATGCCGCTGCCGCGGCTTTGGCCATGAGTGTTGTCGAGTGCAGGCGAACCGACGCGCATGGTGACGTCAAGCTGGCGGCGGTGAGTGCCGCTGTTGGTGAGCAGGGAACCGTAAGCGCCGGCGAGTACAATCTGGGACTGATCGTAGAGGGTGTAGCTGATGTAGTAGGGTGGGGGATCGGTTTTGGCAAGATCGGTGGTGGCGCGCTGCAGCTCGCCTTGCATGACTTTCATCACCGGATCGGGCATGACCGGAGTGGACGCAGCATGATCATCCGGAGTATCCGCAAAGATTCCCACCGGCTGAACCAGCAGAGTCGCGATGACTGTGGCCGTTGCGGCGCGTGCCAGCCAAGGCAATGGATTGTGTGCGGATACACCCCAGAATTGGTGCAACGTACTAAGCTTTTTCAAGTATGTACTCCCAGAGTTGCGTGACGATCTACCGTGATTTCATGTTTCGAGCCGCTAAACGAAAATTGTTCAGGCGGCGCCTAACTTGCGCAGCGCGATTTGTCCGTCGTGCTTAAATCGAAGGCGAAGAGAGATTCCTCGTCGCTTCGCTCCTCGGAATGACGGCCACTGGTTGGCCGGAATGACGGCTCGGGCCTTTGTGACCACGACGAAAGCTGAGTATGCCTGAGCGTACAGTAACCCGCAATGCAACGTCAGCGGAAATGTTCTCCAGATTGCAAGCGGGCGCCATTGGCGAACTCGAGCGCGGAAATCTCTTTTCGTCCTTCCACTTTGACGCGGGAAACCTCCAGAAGAGTTTCGTCGCCGCAGCCGACCAGTAATTCGGAGCGTTCGAAGCGAATCTCGCCAGGAGAAAGGTTGGATGCATGGTCTTTAGACGCCGGTTGGCCCTGAAGTTGGCAAGTTGCGCCCCTGAATTCAGCATAGGCGCCGGGCCAGGGGATGAAGGCGCGCATGCGGTTGAAGATTGCTTGCGCAGGAAGGTTCCAGTTGATGCGGCCGTCTTCCTTTTTTAGTAGAGGCGCCGATGATGCCTTCGAATGGTCTTGTGCGGCCAGGTGGAGCGTGCCGTCACGCAGGCCGCGGAGTGTTTCAGCCATCAGGGGAGCGCTGATTTCGGCCAGGCGGGATGCGAGTTCGGGAGTGGTTTCGTTCGAACCGATTGGCGTTTCGCGTTGTAAAAGCATGTCGCCGGTGTCCATGCCGGCGTCAATGCGCATGGTGGTGATGCCGGTTTTTGTTTCGCCGTTGGCGATGGCCCACTGGATGGGAGCTGCGCCGCGGTATTTGGGGAGCAGGGAAGCGTGCGAATTGATCCAGCCGAGCTTGGGAATGTTGAGGAGGCGTGCGGGGATGATTTGGCCGTAGGCGATGATAACGATGGCGTCGGGACTGGCGTCGCGAAGGAATTGTTCGCATTCTGGGGTGCGGATTTTTTCGGGTTGGAAGATGGGGATGTTGGCGGATTGAGCGGCTTGTTTTATTGGGGAGAAGGAGACTTCCTGGCCGCGGCCTCTGGGGCGATCGGGTTGGGTGATGACGGCTACGATTTCGAAGTCGGGTTGGGCGAGGAGGTGCTGCAGCGTAGGGACGGCGAATTGTGGGGTGCCGCAGAAGAGGAGGCGCACGGTTTTAGTCCGGGTTGAAGTATACGTTGAGATCCTTTCCGACCAGGATCGGAATCTGCGATCGCTTCGCCTGTGCACTCTGCGTAACTCAGAATCCTTTTCCTTTTCCAATCGCTTTGTCTCGCGGTGTGAGGAAGCTGGTGGACGCAATCTTGGTAGGGCTGTCCAAGGACTTCGATGGACTGTACTCGCAGGTGGGACGGCGAAGTTTGGGCTGCCGCAGAGTTCACGGAGAAGTTGCGATCACCACTCGCCTTGTTTTTTTAGTTTTTTGATTTTGCGGCGGATCAGGTCGCGCTTGAGCATGCTTAGGTGCTGGAGGAAGAGGATGCCGTTGAGGTGATCGATTTCGTGGCAGAAGGCGCGGGCTAATAAATCTTCGCCACGGATTTCGAAGGGTTCGCCTTTGGCGTCTAGCGCTTTGATGGTGACGAACTGCGGGCGGACGACGTATCCGCGAAAACCCGGGATGGAGAGGCAGCCTTCTTCTTCGCGCTTTTCGCCTTCGCCGTGGACGATTTCCGGATTGACGAGAACGATTTTAGCCTCGGGATTTTTTCCGCTGGTGACGTCGACTACCGCGAGACGAATGTTTTTGCCGACCTGCGGAGCGGCGAGACCGATGCCTTGCGCGGCGTACATGGTGGCGAACATGTCTTCGGCAAGTTCGGCGAGTTCGGCGTCAAATTTGGAAATGGGATTAGAGGGTTTCTCGAGGATGGGATCGCCGTACTTGACGATGGCATAGATTTTGCGCGCGGGGCCACTGACTTGCGGCGCGGCACTGGTTTCGGCGGCGGCCGTTTTGGTGCCCGGGGCTTCAGAAGTCGTGGATTTGTCTGGCATAGCCCTCGAAGTTGCGGCGAAGCTCCTGCAGGGAGTCTCCACCGAATTTTTGCAGAAAAGCATCGGCGAGGACAAGAGCAACCATAGCCTCGGCGGCGACGGCGCCGGCGGGGACGACGCACCAGTCAGAACGTTCGTAGGCCGCCTGGACCGGCTCCTTGGTGACCATGTTGGCGGTTTTTAGTGCGCGTCGCAAGGTCGAGATTGGTTTCAGGTAGCCACGCACGACAACGTCTTCGCCGTTGGTGATGCCGCCTTCGAGGCCGCCTGCGCGGTTGGAAGAGCGAGAGAATTTATGCGTGGCGTTGTCGTAGAAAATTTCGTCTTGTACTTCGCTGCCGAGGGAGCCTGCGGCCAGAACGCCAGCGCCGATTTCGACGCCTTTTACGGCCTGGACGCTCATGACGGCTTGGGCGAGCCGGCCGTCGAGTTTTTCGTCCCATTGGGCGTGGGAGCCTAGACCGACAGGGACGTTGTGGGCAACGATTTCGAAAATGCCGCCTACGGTGTCGCCAGCTTTGAGGACGGCGTCCACTTCGGCTTTCATTTTGTCTTGAGCCGCGGGATCGACGCAGCGGAGCGGGGATTCCAGATCGTTTGAGATGGCTTGGATTTCGTCCCAGGTGGGAGCGCGATCGATGCGGGTGTGGCCAACTTGAATGGTGTGGCTGGCGATTTCGGTGCCGAGGGCGTGAAGGAGTTGTTTGGCTAACGCGCCTGCTGCTACACGGGCTGCGGTTTCGCGCGCGGAAGCGCGTTCGAGGATGTAGCGGGCATCGTGAAAATTAAATTTTTGCGAACCGGCGAGATCGGCGTGTCCGGGACGCGGAGCGACCAACTTTTTGGCGGTGGAGTCGTCTTCTGGATAGGCTTCGACGGCAAGGATTTTTCCCCAGTTGGCCCAGTCGCGATTTTCGATGTGGAGCGCGATGGGAGCTCCGATGGTTTGGCCGTGGCGGACGCCGGCGAAGATGTCCGCGCGATCTTTTTCTATTTTTTGGCGGCCACCGCGGCCGTAGCCGAGTTGTCGGCGGTGTAGTTCGCGATTGATGAATTCGAGGTCAATGGGCAGGCCGGCCGGCAGGCCGGACAGAAATGCGAGCAGTGCCTGTCCGTGCGATTCACCCGCGGTGTAGAAACGAAGCATGTAGCTGAAGTCCTGAAAACAGAAATTGGAAAAGTGAAAGAGAGTTTAACTGGCGAGTGGAGTTGCGTCTAGGCGTTTGCAAGAGTCGCGTGAGTGAGCCAGTTTCCGATGCCGACGGGAGCTATCGTTTCGCTGCCGGAGCCTTCACTTCTGGAACCCTGCACGACCGCGGTACGTCTAGTTAGCAGGAACTCCTCACAATATCGTCGATAGGTAAACTGGGTGAGATTGGAGGGCCGATGAAGATTAGGGCTGCGATCTTTTTGTCCTTGTGCTGTTCGTGCTGCACGTTCGCTCAGGATAAGGCGGCACTCTCTGCGGCGGAAGCGGCGTGCGGGCCTCGTGCTGTCGGATTCAAGGTAACCGCCGACAAATCCCAACATCCGACACCAAGACCCGAGGACGGAAAAGCGCTGATTTATGTGGTGCAGAAAGACGACGCCTCCACGAGGTTCGCCGCCGATGGCAAGTGGCTTGGCGCATTGAGGCGCCGAACTTACTTGTTCGCCTCGATCGATCCGGGTCAGCACCATCTGTGCGCGATCGGCCGTATCGGCATATGGAGCCATGTTTCGCTCCACGAGTTAAACGCAAAAGCGGGAGAGACCTACTACTTCGTTACTGAGTATGGGGAACTGGTCCCCGACCAGTTCACTCTCCGGCAAGTAGATCCGGACGAGGAAAAGCATCTTGTCGCATGGGCCCACCTTAGCGCGTTCCATCCTAAGTAACGGATTAATCCGATGCCGATTTGATTCAGATGCAACGCTGATTGTGTCGGGACAACAGGCCGGTCAGAACAAGACTCGCCTGCGATTGATCTGTGAGTAGCTTAAGGGCACCTTCTGCGTCGAAGTGGCGTTTTGCGAGAATCAGTGAATGAGTTAGTTTCCGATTACCTTATTGGGTCTTTTGAACGCGCTAATTGGACAAGTGGCGGTTCCGACCAGCTAAACTTTTAGCTTCCGAGAGTTCGCTTGCCTTTTTCGGTGATGACTGTCGGGAGTGGATCGTTTCCAGGCGAGTGCAATTCTATGGCGAGGTAGCCCGACAGATATAGCTCTCTGATCGTAAGTTTGTCTAGCTTCTTACCATGCGCGAAGACTCGCAAAAACCATTTGGCTTGAGCAGTGTCCATGGAAGAGGTTCACCCACATCGGGCGGCACTTGGTAATAGTGCATTTCTATCGCCAATGGAACCGAAAAATAAGTGCAAGGTTTACCTAGACTTAGGCGAACGCGATCAGTGGGAGGTTCCAGGTGGTCTACAATTGGTTACGCGGACCGAACCCTGGAGGAGGACTCTGCCGGGGGATCCGATAAACGTTCTAACGCGCAACCGGAGAAATGCCCTAACCTTTCTGACTAGCCTATCAATGCGCGTAGGATGGGTGCGTAGAATGTCGGCGGGAGGTGCACTTATGGCACAGAGGGGAGACGAAAGGGAGGACCTGGAACGCTTGTGCCAGGGAGTGTCACTTAACGACGAGCCATGCGCTTATCCGGCGACCGTGCATTGCGCGACGTGCGGAAGGTGGTTCTGCGATGCGCACGCTGAGAACGAAGAGTGGCATTCGTGTGCGCTGGCGCTTGGAGAAGAGGGCGGAGAGGGATAGGGATGCCCAGAAAATGGAAATTAGAAAACGCGCCTGTACGAGAAACCTTTGCTGGCGCGAACTCAACTACGGCGCGATCTCAACTACGTCACTGTTTCCTGGAATGGAATGATCGCGAGAAATTGAGAGATGTTTATCGGTTTCGTATTCTGAGCCCGGACCGAGGTAGCTGAATTTGTTGAAGATAAACGGAACTCCTTCTGACTGCAGAACGGAGTTGCCATCGGTCAGCTGAAAATGCAGGTGCGGACCAGTTGCATTGCCGCTGTTTCCCAGCCGACCCAGGACATCTCCACCATGAACTTGATCGTGGAGATGAACTCTAATGCTGCCGTTTTGTAAGTGCGCGTAGGTGGCGTAGCGACTCGCGGCGATGCGGACAGTGACGTAATTTCCTGCAATGTTGTCCAGAGTGACCGTCTTGGGAAGAACGCGCGGTGTGTTTTCCGGTATTCCGTCTACAACCTTTGTGACTTCTCCGTCGGCGACGGCATGGATCGGTTCGCCGTAACCCCACCAATTTTCGTTGCGAGCAGTTCCGTCATGATGCGAATCCCCGTTGGGGCCAACTTTGACCCAATCGATCGCGAATCTTTGCGCTATGTCGATATGACCGGCAATGGCGGTGATGGTGCGACGGTGGTCCGAGTCGTTCGAAGGGCCATTCCCAGCAAACCAAACTCCGCCATCGAACGGAGATTCGAGCAAGGGCACTGGGTCCGGACTTACGGCAACTGGAAAATCTTCAAGTGCGGTTTCTCCGCTAGTACTGCCGGGCGCGCCGGTTGCAAAGACCATGCGATGGCGCAAGACCGCGGGCGGCCGTTTGTCGGTAGCCTCTTTGATCCACATGAAAATTACGGCGCGTTTGCCGGGAGCAATTGTCGATGAACCTTTCGCGCTCATATCTGAGCCGACCTCGAGCATGACTGTGGATAATCCATGGCCCGAAAGGATGCTTAGTGGCTGGCTCTGGTCCGAGTCGGCAAAAACTTCTAGCCGGTTCAGCGTCAACGGCACCATGTCGAAGTTGGTGATGTGTAACTCGTAGACCAAGACCTGCTGCTCTGCGAGCTTGACTGGAACCGGCGAAAAGAGGCAGACCACTTCGACGCGAGGACCTCTTTCTCTAGCCAATCCAGCTTCCAACATGAAGAAAGCGAGCACGGAGGTGTAAAAAAAGCGTGAGCCAATTGCAAAAGAGAATGGCATGAGTTGATGTCTCGTACTTTCTCGGTTGTTAGACGAGCGTTCACCAAGTTGCGTAAGCCGAGGTCTTGCGGTGCGGTACACGGAGCTATAAGTATCTTTTAGTTACGCCCAGCTCAGGGGCGGCTTAGGTCGGACGGCTGGGTGCGCGGCCCCGAGCGGTCCGGGGCAAACGCGGTGCGCCCGCACACGAAGTCGCGGCTCGTGCCGTATGACGAATTGATACGGCGCGATCAGTAGGCCCAGTAGGGGCCGAGGCCGCCGGGGGTGTTTTGGTTTTCGATTGCGGTGAATACGGGGCGGCCAAAGAAGAAGGGGAGGCCCCAATCGAAAGTGCCGGCGTTGGGTCCGGCGAGTCCATTGGCCACACCGACGGTGACGTTGCTGGTCAGAGTGTCGGCGTTGGCGACGGTGAATTGGAAAGAAGCGCTTGCGCCGTTGACGCCCTGATTGGTTGCGGAAAGAGTCTGCGTGGAGGTTGGGCAGTACCAGAAGGTGAGGTTGGTGCAGGTGGGAAGGCTCGTGGTGGCTGTATCCAGGAAATAGATGGCGTTCGAACCGGTATCCAGGAAACTGGCGTTGGTGAAGGTGCTGTTGTTGAATCTGGTGGTGATATTCCCGGTGGAGGGATCGAGGGTATAGACGGTAGCGCTGCCTAGCGCGTTGTTGGACTGAGTACCGATGCCGAATATGAGGGAGCCGATGACGCTGGTTTCTGCTCCGGTGACCGCGGGCAATTCGATGAGGACGCCATTGTTGTCGGTGGCAAAAAAGGGCACAGGATTGGCGACCTGGTTGACGAGACTTTCGGTGGTTACCTGGCAGCCGGAAGAGGAGCAGGTGTAGTACAGGCCGGGGTTGTTCGAGCCAGTCACGGTGCAGGCATCGCCGCAATCCTGGGCAAAGGTGCCGACTCCCAAAATGCCGTTCGCGCCTAAACTCTTGAGGTCATCTTCCTCGGTACCATTGCTGGAGCAACTGGTTGGGATGTTGGTGAAAGTTGCGATGCCGATCACTTGGATGGGCAGATTTTTAGCTTGTTCGCCCGCTATGGTCATATCCGCGGTCTGGACTGGACCCCAAGTGAAGCCATCAACGAACGGCAGGCACTCCACGACGGGATTGCCACCGGCGCCGGTCTGTTGGGGAAGGGAAATGGTAAGAGCCGAGGAGAGAATGCGCAGGCCGGGAGAGCCGGTATCCACGAGGATGCCGCTGATGCTCTGGCAATTCGTAGTGCTGCCGGGAGCGCAAACGGTCACGCTGGTGAACGCTTCGTTAATCGCAGGGGAATTTATGGGAGGGCCTGCGGTCGGTCCGGTATTCACGGTGATGGCTTGAACGTTGTTTACCGCAGGGGTCGAGCCGCCGCCGCTGCTGGTGCTACTGCTGCTGGAACCGCCGCAGCCAACTGTCGCGGCCAAAATTCCTGCCAAGAACAATGAGAAAAATTCGTGCAGTCGCGCGGGCTTCATCGAATGTCCTCGACGTGCATGCCTGAGGGTAATTGCTGAGGGACATACGCTCTGCCTACAAATGACCTGAGGTGGCCAGAAACTTGGATCACCAGACCGGCGTGCTGGATCGATATTGGGCCGTGGCCGCTGCGTTGGGCGCGCTGCGTTCGAACGGCCTGCACATACTCGTCGTAATAGGGACCAAGAAGTTGGCGCAGATCCGGATGGAAGGGACCTTTCCAAGTGACCGCGAAGACTGTCCCAACGGGCGATGCGTATTCCTTTACAGCGACGCCAGTCGAGGTTTGAATTTCGTGCAGGGTGTAGGAATTGCCGCTGCTGGTGCGCAAGGTGCCTTGCATTTTGGCGAGATCTTCCTGGACCGATGTGGCGTTCCGGCCCAACGAGGCTGACAGCGAAAAGGGAAGAGCAAGAATCAGGAGAATAGAGCGGGATATGTTCAGGTTCATCGAGTGTACCCGTTTGCGATCATAACCTGCGCGGCGAATGCCGGGAGATTTTTTGTCACTTCTTGTCGCGCTGTTGTAACACTCGGCGAGGCGGGTATCGCCAGCGGGTCGGAACTGCCTGAAGATGGATGAAGAATATGGCGCGGCGGTTGCTTGGGGACAACTTGCCTTGACGACAGTGGATAGCACAGTTACGCTTTCGTCGAGATGGTTTCAGGCGGCTGAGCAACGGTGAGCGTAGCGAAGATTGCGAAACGCGGTAGCCGGAAAAAGTCTTGTGGAACAGAGTTGTGGCGGAATAGGGAAACGTGGCAGACACGCCTCTTCAGGTCTCCAGCAACGAAACGCCAGCGCCTCCCGAGGCCTCGATTACCCAGGTTCTGATTGGCAGCGCTAAACGAGCGGTTTTGCAAGTTCAGGAATATTCCTACCTAGCAGCTCAATCCATCACCAACGTATTTTCGGCGCCGCATTATTTTCAAGACACGCTGGAACAGATGGACCAGATCGGCGTGGGGTCGCTGCCGATTGTTCTGTTGACCGGATTTTTTATCGGCGCGGTGATGGTGCTGCAGACGGCATCGCAGTTCGTTCGCTTCGGGCAAACTTCGCTGACGGGGGATGCGGTATCGCTGGCGCTGGTGCGCGAATTGGGACCTACGTTGACGAGTCTGCTGGTTACTGGGCGATGTGCTTCGGGAATTGCGTCGGAGCTGGGTTCCATGTTGGTGACGGAACAAGTGGATGCGATGCGCGCGATGGGAACTGATCCGAGCCGCAAGCTGGTGACTCCAAGGGTGGTGGCAACGATTCTGGTACTGCCGTTGCTAACGGCAATTTCTGATTTCATCGGGCTGGTAGGCGGTTGCGTGGCGGCGGTTTTTTCGTTGCGGCTGGGCGTGGTGCAGTTCTGGACGCGCGCCATCGATGCGCTGGATTTCGCGGACATTATGCAGGGGATGATGAAGCCGCTGATCTTCGGATTCATTCTATCCACGGTGGGATGCTACAGAGGGCTGACGGTGCGCGGAGGGACGCAGGGAGTTGGGCGTGCGACGACGCAGGCGGTGGTAGTGTCGTCGGTGCTAATCATTGTCGCGGACACATTTCTGACCAAGCTGGCGCTGTATCTGGCGGGCAAATTTTTCTAATCAAATATGGAAGCGACGATTTCCTTTCGCGATGTTCGACTCGGTTTCGACGAAGGCGACATCGTGCGCGGGCTTTCGTTCGAAGTGTTTCCCAAGGAGACGCTGGTGCTGCTGGGAGAAACCGGCACGGGCAAGACGCTTAGTTTGAAAATGGCGGCGGGACTGCTTAGGCCGCAGGAAGGTGACGTTAAGGTATTAGGCAGGCACGTTTCCGAGATGATGGAGAAAGAATTGCTCGATTTTCGGCGTGAGATTGGTTTTGTGTTTCAGGAAGGAGCGCTGTTCGATTCGCTGACGGTTGAGGAAAATGTGGCGTTTCGGTTGCGCGAAGAGAAGGTACCGGAGGATGAGATCGAACCGAAAGTGCGGGAGGCGTTGCGTTTCGTTGAGATGGAACATGCGATTGATCAGGTACCGTCGGAACTTTCCGGAGGAATGCGGCGGCGCGCTTCGATTGCGCGCGCGCTGATTACGCGGCCGCCGATCGTGCTGTATGATTCGCCGACGGCGGGGCTGGATCCTGTGACATCGCAAACCATCATCGCGCTGATTTTGCGGCTGCGCGATATTTACGGAGTGACAGCGCTGCTGGCTACGCACCGGTTGCAGGATGGATTTGCGCTGGCGAATTTTCATTTTGACACGGCCACGCATCGGGTAGTGAGGAACGGGGAGAAACGGCGAGGGGATGGGCCGGATGGAGAATCGAGCACGCGTTTTGCGGTGCTGCGAGATGGAAAAATATTTTTCGAAGGGACTCCGGAGCAATTGGAAGCGGTGAAGGATCCATATTTGAAGCGATTCCTGGTGTGAAGGTAGGGTAGTCTGGAGCGCACGGAAAAGGAGTGGTCGAAGAATGGCGCAGCGCAAACAACTGACCTGGACGGAGTTGCGCGTGGGACTGTTCGTAATGGTGGCGCTTTTGGTGATTGCGGTGGGTATTTTTTATGTTACCGGCGCGGGTTTTCTGGGGCCGAAATACCGTTTGCGCACGTACTTGCCGGAAGTTGCTGGAGTGACGAATGGAGCGCCGGTGCGGCTGGATGGAGTGGACATCGGGAATGTGGAAACCATCAGGATTGTGCAGCGCACGCCGGGGTATATCCCGGAAAAGAACCGCAATATCGAATTGATCATGCGGCTGGACAAGCGTTTTCAAGCCGACATTCTTACGGACTCGACAGCCAGCCTGGTTACGGAAGGATTGCTGGGCAATCGTTACGTGAATATTGCACGTGGATTTACCGGAGTGGCGCTGAAAGAAAATCAGGAGGTGCCAGGGACGGCGGAGAAGAGTTTGTCCGACGTAATGGCGAGCATGCAAGGATTGACGGTGGACGTTCATAACGTGATCGAAAGCCTGCAAAGTGGAAAGGGAACGCTTGGGAAATTACTGACCGACGATCAGGCCTACAACAACTTGAACGGACTGTTGGCCAAGACCAACGATATCGTTGGCGGCGTTCAGCGCGGGCGCGGCACTTTGGGCAAGCTGGTGGCTTCCGACGAGATGTATAGCAAAGTGGACGCAACGCTGGATAACGTAAATGGAATTGTCACGGACGCGCGTTCAGGAAAAGGCACCATCGGAAAGCTGTTATACGATCCCACGCTTTACGACGAAGCCAAGAAAGCGGTGCAAAACGGCAATGCCATCATGGGCGACGTGCGAAGCGGAAAAGGCTCGCTGGGAAAGTTCGCCACCGACGACGAACTGTACAATAAATTGCGCGATGCCAGCGGGAATCTTTCGTCGGCAACGGCAAAGCTGACCGACAATACGACCAGCGCGGGAAAGCTTTTCTCCGATCCGAAACTTTACGATAACCTGACCGGATTGACAGGAGATTTGCGGCTGTTGATCGGCGATTTTCGGCAGAATCCGAAGAAATTCCTGCGGATTAAAGTGGCCGTCTTCTAGCAGAGCGGAATTCGCGCTTTCAAGTCAGGCGCTTTGCGCGTCACGCGATGCTTGTGATGTAATTCAGTTGTAACAATCCCGGTCTAATCTATTCATAACAGGATTCGCTCAAGCCAACCTATGGAAATTCAAGAGTCGTCAACTAAACCAGGCAGGCCAGAAGCGCCGAAATCCACGCTGCCGCAGCCTGGGCGTCCGGTTCCGAACCGCGCGTATCCCGGTGCGCTGATTGTTGTGGAAGGAACGGATGGTTCAGGAAAAAGTACGCAGCTGTATCTACTGAAACGCTGGCTGGAAATTGGCGGATACCGGTTGCACTTTACGGAATGGAATTCTTCTCCGCTGGTGAAATCTGCGACGCGTCGAGGGAAACAACGGCGGCTGCTGACTCCGACGACATTTTCGTTGTTGCATGCGGCAGATTTTGCAGACCGCTGCGAACGCCAGATCATGCCGCTGCTGCAGGGCGACTACCTGGTGCTGGCGGATCGCTATATTTACACCGCGTTCGCGCGCGACGGGGCGCGCGGATGTCCGCAGAAATGGCTGCGTAATCTTTATCGCTTCGCGCCGGTGCCGGACATCACATTTTATTTTCGCGCGCCGCTGGACGTTGCGGTGCAGCGCATCTTGAGCGGACGGCCGAAGCTGAAATACTACGAAGCGGGCATGGACCTGGGGCTTTCCTACGACCGGCCGGAGAGTTTCCGGCTGTTTCAATCGCGAATCCTGGATGGTTACGACAAGATGGTGGAATCGGATAATTTTGTGGTGCTGGATGGAACTTTGCCGGTAAATAAATTACAGAAGCAGATGCGCGACATTGTTGCCTCGAAGATCGATCTGAAGCGTTTTGCCACCCACGCCGCAGAGGCCGAGTAAATGGCGGATCACGACAAAGAAAAAGAGCGGGACAAAGCAGCGGGCCCGGTGGTTGCCGAGCCCTCGCTGACGCCTTCGAATTCCGCACAAGCAAAACCCACGGCGACTGCGGACGAGGAGGCTGCCAGCGCGTTTTTTGCGGCGCCGCTTCCCGGTTTCGATGCCAGCGATATCACCGGCACGCTGATCGTGATCGAGGGCATGGATGGTTCGGGGCGCTCCACGCAAATCAGTCTTTTGCAGGAGTGGCTGGAGTCAGAAGGCTTTTCGGTGCAGACCAGCGGACTGCGGCGTTCGAATCTGGTGGGCCGGGACATTGACGAATTGCTGGCCAAGAATGCGGTTACTCGCTTGACGCTGGCACTGATGTACTGCACAGATTTTTTCGATCAACTGGAGCACCGCATCGTGCCGGCGTTGAAATCTGGCGCGGTGGTTCTTGCGGACCGCTATATTTTCACGCTTATCGCGCGGAGCGTGGTACGCGGAATTAATCGCGATTATCTGAGCGGGCTATACGCGATGGCGTTGCGGCCGCACCTTACGTTCTGGCTGAATGTGCGTCCGGAAACCGCCTTTGGCCGCGAATTTCGCAAAGCGCAAGCGATCAGCTACTGGGAAGCGGGACGCGATATGTCGCTTTCGCACGATCTGTATTGGTCGTTTGTGCGCTACCAGACCATGATTAAGCGCGAATTCGAAGCGGTGGCGACGCGGCATAATTTTCTTGAACTCGATGGTGAGGCCAGCGTGCCGACGGTCAACAAGCTTTTGCGGCAGCGCATTGCCGAACAGCTTGGCATTCGCACCACGAAGTACTCGCCGTCTTCGGCACTCGCGCACCTCTGGCGATAGAAACGTAAATGCCTGAGCCGGTTCACATCGCCGCGATTGATGCCGGTTCGAACGCCGTGCGGCTTACCATCGTGCGCGCATATTCAGCTCTCGATATTGAACCCCTGCATAACGAACGCTATCCGCTGCGACTGGGCGAAGGAGTGTTCGTCCGCAACCGTTTCAGCGAAGATATTTTCAAGAAGGCCGCGAAGGCGTTTCGCCATTTTCGCGATTGCATGAACGAGTTCGGAGTGACGCACTACCGCGCGGTAGCCACCAGCGCAACGCGTGAAGCAACCAACCGAAAAGCATTCGTCACGCGCATTCGCGTGAAATCCGGGATCCGCGTCGAGGTGATCAGCGCGCTGGAAGAATCGCGCCTGGGCAGAGAAGGGGTTTTCGCGGCGCTTGGTCCGGAGGCGCAAGCGCGCTGCATTGCGGACCTGGGCGGCGGCAGCCTGGAAATCAGCGTGCTGCAAAATCATACCGTTCTAAAAACCGCTCAGCTTCCGGTTGGCACGGTCCGCTTGATGTCCACGCTCAACCTGCACGGCGAAATTCGCCCGGTGCAGGCAGAGCAGGTCCGGCGGTATTTGCGCGCCCTGCTGGAGTCGAAACTTCCGGCGCGTCTGAATCTCGCCGACGGTCTGACGGTGGCGCTGGGCGGCAACGCGGAGACTCTCGCTAACGTTGCGCCCGGTCCGCGGCATCACGGAATTCCGACGCTGGAACTTTCGCTGCTGCGCGAACGGCTGCCTGAGCTGCTGCACATGGACGTTCGTGATCGCATGAAGTCCTACGGCGTGCGCCGCGATCGCGCCGACGTCATGGGAATCGCGGCGATCATTTTCGTTACGCTGGGTCGGTACTTGAACGTGCGCACGCTCGCCGTGCCCGCGGTTGGGATTCGCGAAGGAGTGATCCACGAAATCGCCACGGAGGCGTTTTCGCGGAAGGAACCGCATCGCTACGATGGCAAAGCGCGGCAACTTCTTGCAGGAGCGCGCAGCTTTTCGAGGCGGTTGGAGCTGGATCAGCGTCACGCAGAACACGTGCGCGAACTGAGTCTGCAACTCTTCGATCAACTGCAGCCGCTGCACCATCTCTCCAGTGACGCGCGGGTCATACTGGAAGGGGCGGCTCTGCTGCACGACATCGGACATTCCATCAGCCATAAGAGCCATCACAAGCACGGCGAATATCTGACGATGAACGGCGATATTCCGGGGCTGGATGGGCGCGACAGAGCGCTCACCGCGGCGGTGGTTCGTTATCACAACCGCAAAGCCGAGCCTGAGAATCATCACGTGGCGTATGCCGCGCTCAACAATAGTGATCGCAGGCTGGCGCGCCGGCTGGCTTCGCTGGTTCGAATCGCGGAGGGCCTGGACCACTCTCACCGCCAGCGCATCAGTCGAATTCGGGCGGCCTTTCAGCGAGATGCGGTTGGTTTGCAGGTGGAAGCGCGGGGCGACGCCAGTGAGGATATTCGCGATGCTAACCGCAGTATCGAGCTTTTCGAAAAGGAATTTCGCACGCGGCTATATTTTCGACCGCTGATGCGCTAATCCGAGCTAAGTTGATGACTGTATACGGCTGGCCGGGAAGGCGTCTGTATAATGTTGGAGTGCTAAGAGAGGGAATTGAGAAAAATGCTGCTCTACATTGTTCGACATGGTATTGCGATCGACCGCGAAGATCCGAAGTGTCCATCTGATCCGGAACGTTATCTGACTGCCGAAGGCACTCAGAAGACGAAGGAGGTCGCGAAAAGCGTCGCGAAGATAATCGACAGTCCAAAACTGTTTATTTCCAGTCCGTACGTTCGCGCGGTGCAAACGGGGGAAATTTTTGCGGAAGCGCTGGAGTTTTCGAAGGCAAAAATCGAGAAGAGCGACCTCTTGCTTCCAGGCGCTGAGCCGTCAGGATTTTTGCGGGAGCTAACGCGCAAGAAGTCCGTTGAGAGCGTAATGTGCTTCGGTCATGCACCGCACCTGGACGAATTGGTATCCGCCGCGCTTGGCGCAAAAAAGGATGTAACTGAGCTGAAAAAGGCGGGTGTGGCATGCATCGACTTGTCGCGCGTGCATGCGGGCGCGGGAAAGCTCTTGTGGCTGATTACGCCGGGAGTGGCGCGAAAACTCTGCAAAGGAAAGTAGTTGGCCTATCTTTTGGGAATAGAGACTGTTCTAGCGAACGATTGCAATGGGGACGGGTGGTTGCAATTCAGCTTTGGCGCTTGCGCCGTCGTCGCCGGCTGGCTCGGCCTGGATCAGAATGGATTTGCCCAGGCTTCGCTCTAGCTGCTGCTTTGCTTCGGTAAAGCGCGCGGCATTTTTGGGACTGTCTGCCACTCCGGCGACGTGCAATAACAATCCTTGTGGCAAGACTTCCAACCGTAGAGAAGAACTCTTGGTGACGCCGCATTTTTGCGCGGCGATGGCCAGGCGAAGAATTCCCGCCAGTAGGTAAACTTTCGTCTGCTGTTCGGCGGCTAATTTTGCGAAGCGCTTGTTCTGGCGACCCGGCTCTGCGCCGCGCTGAAATCGGATGCCCCAGGCTGCGCGTTCCCATTCGTAGAAAGTCCAACCCGGAGGGACCGGGGAATCCAGCAAGAACGACTTCGCTGATTTTTCGCGCGCTTTCTTCAGGCTGCGATTGCGCACCCCGCTGAGCAGCGCGGCGGTTTCCAATACCCGGCGCTCTTTTTTATTGGAGAAAATTTCACCGGCTTTGCGGAGGCGCAGTTGCGACCAGATGCGCATGGCCATGCGCGCGAGCATGGTGCTGCGTCCTGGCTTGGGATCCATGGCGGCGCGCGTTGCGCGGATGCGGGCTTTGGCGTAGCGTTCCCATTCTTCGCGCGGAAAACCGCTTTGCCAATGAGTCCAAATGCTTGCAGCGCCAAGCGCCAGTTGGCGGTAGGTCTGCACGTTTAGTTGACGCTCGTTCTCGATGCGCAGTTCCCAGTCCTGCAGAATTTCACTGGACTGGTTCGCGGCGGCTTTGGAAATCATTTCGGAAAGGACGTCCAGGTCGTGAATATTTCCCAGCACGTCCTGCACACGCTTGAGCGTATCGCTCCACTCGGCGTGCGCTGTGGGCAACAGCGACTCAACCGTGTAGCGAAAATGCTTTATGCCAATGCGTAAAGCGTGCCAGGGCTTGGCGCTGTCCGTACGCATCGCGCGGCGATGCAGCTCTTTTGCTTCTTCCAGCCGCTCGAGAGCCAGGCAGTGCGCGGCGTCTCCATCCGGCGGGACCCGGCGGATTCGGACGCGCAGTGATTGCGAGAGTTTCTTCCAGCGCTTTTCGTCGAAACGAGCGGCGCGGCGTTGGACTGTGTCGCGCGCGGGTTTTTCGTCAGTCTCGAGCGAGTCGAGCAACTGGCGCTCCAGCGCGTCCTCTTCCGGCTGCAACTTGTTCAGCGATTCGGCCATGACATGCGCGTCGCGCAATTCACCTAACGAGCGAAACAGTTTGCGCGCACAGCCACGCATCTCTTCCCAATCCGGATGCGGATCGATTTCTTGCATTACCGATGCCACGGAACGGCAGCGCCGCAACACCACGCGCAGGTCATGCACGGCATGGTTGGTGAGGTCTGAACGCAGGTTCGCGAGCTCTTCAAGAGAGCGCTTCATCCAATGCGCCAGATCGCGGTGCTCGGACGGAGTACCGGAAGGTATTGAAACGGCGTGCGCCACAATTAAAATTACCGGTTCCGATCGGACAGCGTCCGAACCCTGTGGAACCGGGGGAGATAAAGGGTATCGCCGCGGCAAGCGCACGTCCAGTCGGGTGATCCCGGCGTGATCCCGGCGATCCCGGCATGCAAAATTGTTGTGGCTCCGTGATACATTTCACGGTCGAGAAGGGAAAAAGGACCAGAGATTGTGGATTCGGCTTTGCAGACTTCTCGTATGCTTGTTGAGCGCATTGTCGCTGCGGAAACTCCGCGAGCCGTAAGGGCAAAAGCTCTCGCGGAAGTGATTCGTTCGCTGCGCGCCTATCGTTGGGTGGGAATTTACGACGTAGGGCCGGAATCTGTATCCGTGATTGCGTGGACTGGTCCGGAATGTCCCGCCTATCCAGTGTTCCCGATCACCGGTGGATTGACTGCCGTGGCCATACGCGAAAAGAAAACGATTGTGGTTGGTGATGTGCGGAACGATGCGCGATACCTGACCGCACTGGGGAATACGCTCTCGGAGATGATCGTGCCAGTGCTTGATTCCGCGGGGCAGAAAGTTGTTGGCACGATTGATGTGGAAAGCGAATTGGCGGATGCCTTTTCCGGGGAGCAAGCTGCAGAGATCGAGGAATTTGCGCGGCTTGCGCTGCCGCTATGGGCGGCTGGTCTTGCAGTGAACGATAAAGATTGAAACGCACGGATATGCGGATATGCGGCGCGTATAGCCGAATGACGCCGTTCATGTTATTTTTACTTATCCCTGCCGGAGTGGCGGAATGGCAGACGCGGCGGACTCAAAATCCGTTGCCCGCAAGGGCGTGTGGGTTCGACTCCCTCCTCCGGCACCAAATTAAAGGTTCTTGCACACCTGAGTTCGTTATTTTTCCTCTTTGCCAAGAAAACAGTTTTATCCAGCATTGAATCGGTTTAATCTCGCTTGCACGCCGTTGTTACTAGCAAACTGAAAGAGGGATTATGCCTCGCCGCACCCTTTCGCTAACCGCGCTCCTCGCTTGTTCGGTGATCGTATTTCCTGCGTTTGCCCAAGTGCCGAAGTCTTCCACTCCCGCCCAGACGGCCGCGAAGTCTCTGGAGTTGTTGAGCGGGTGGGAGATTCAGTCGTCGTGTGCTGCGAAGGAACCCGGCGACAAAATCTCGCAGGCTGGATTTGCAACTAAGGGCTGGCACAGAAGCACGATTCCCAACACTGTCGTGGGCACTCTTGTTGACGACAAAACGTACCCCGACCCGATGTTTGCCAGCAATCTGAAAAATCTTCCCGGAATGAACTACTCGAGTGCGACGTTTTTTGCGAATCAGGATATGCCGGACGGGAGTCCGTTCAAGTGCTCGTGGTGGTGGCGAAACGACTTTGAGCTGCCGGCGACGTTCGCTAAGAAAAATATCACGATTCATTTTCCTGGAATCAACTATAGGGCGAATGTATGGTTCAACGGGCAGAAGATTGCCGATGCGCAGGACGTTGCTGGAACTTACCGGATTTTCGAATTTGATTTGACGAAGTACGCGAAGCCCGGCACGAAGAACGCGATCGCTTTGGAAATTACGGCTCCAGCAAAAGAAGATCTTGGGATTACCTGGGTGGATTGGAACCCGACGCCTGCCGACAAGGACTTGGGCATTTGGAAGGAAGTCTCTGTCACGGCGACCGGACCTGTTGCGATTCGCAATCCGTTTGTGAAATCCCAATTGAATGATGACTTCACTGCCGCCGATCTGACGATTTCAGCGGACTTGCGAAATGATTCCGGCGTAGCGGTGAAAGGCGTTCTGGCGGGAGAGGTTGACGGGAAATCCGTCAAGCAGACGGTCGAGCTTGTGGCTGGAGAAACCAAGACGGTGCGCTTCGAACCGGTGCAGTTTCCCGAACTGAAATTTGCAAAGCCAAAACTTTGGTGGCCATACACGATTGGGACGCCTTATCTCTATAAAGCGAATCTACGATTTGAAACTGCGAACGAACTTTCGGACTCGGCTAGCGTTTCCTTTGGAATTCGGCAAGTCACGAGCGAGCTCACCGAAAAAGGCCATCGGCTGTTCAAGATAAATGGCAGGCGGATTCTGATTCGCGGCGCTGCTTGGGCTCCGGATATGTTTTTGCGGCCGATGTCGAAAAAATTGGATGCGGACCTGCGCTACGTGAAGGACATGGGACTGAATACGATTCGATTGGAAGGGCGGATCGATCGCGACGAATTGTTTGAGAAAACAGATGAACTGGGAATTCTGGTCATGGCGGGGTGGACTTGTTGCGACGCCTGGGAATTGTGGGACAAATGGACGCCGGATACCCGCAAAATTGCGGCGGCTTCTATGGCCGATCAGGCGCGCCGGTTGCGCAATCATTCCAGCGTTTTTGTCTGGCTCTATGGTAGCGACAATCCTCCTCCCGCCGACGTGGAGAAAATGTACCTGGGGGTTTTGCATGACGCGGAGTGGCCGAATCCTTCAGTTTCGTCGGCCAGTGCAGCGCCGACAACGGTTACGGGCAATTCCGGCGTGAAAATGACGGGGCCTTACGAATACGTGCCGCCGGTGTACTGGCTGGCGGATACGACGGCGGGAGGAGCTTATGGATACAACACAGAGACCAGCCCGGGACCGGCGATTCCTACGCTCGAAAGCGTAAAAAGATTTATTCCGAAAGAGCATTTGTGGCCGATGGACGATGTATGGAATTACCACGCGGGCGGCGAGCGGTTTACGACGGTAAATGTATTTACCGACGGACTAAATAGACGATATGGGACTGCAACTTCGCTGGAGGATTACGAGCGCAAAGCGCAGGCGGTTGCGTACGATGGCGAACGCGCGATGTTTGAAAGCTACGGCCGGAATAAATATGTTGCGACGGGTGTGATTCAGTGGATGCTGAACAACGCGTGGCCATCGCTGATCTGGCATCTGTACGACTATTATCTAGTGCCGGGCGGAGGATATTTCGGAACAAAGAAAGCGATGGAGCCGTTGCACGCGCAGTATGGCTACGACGATCAGAGTGTTGCGGTGGTGAATGATACTTACCAGCAACGCAAAGGGATGAAGGTGCGAGCGCGAATTTATTCGATTGACGCAAAGCTTCTGGCCGACAAGGAAGAAACGATTGATGTTCCGGCGGATGCGGCAGTGAAGGCTTTCGATTTACCCAAACCAGAAGGGCTGAGTACGACGTTCTTCGTGAAATTGGGCCTGCGTGATGCGCGTGGAAAAAGCGTCAGCGATAATTTTTATTGGCTTTCCGCGAAGCCAGACACGCTTGACTGGGCTCACAAGCAGGACACGGTCTACACGCCCCAGGCAGAATTCGGAGACGTGACAGGGCTGAATTCGTTGCCGCAAATCAAATTGCAGACGAGCGCGCTGCTCGATCAAAGGCCCGGGGCGATGACCGGCAAAGCGCATGTGCGGGTGAAGAATACGTCGTCGAGCGTGGCGTTTCAGATTCGTTTGCGGTTGGCAGATAAACAGGACGATCAGGATGTCGTGCCGGTATTTTGGGAAGACAATTATTTCTCGTTGATGCCGGGCGAGGAGCGAATTATCTCGGTCGGTTACGACACCGCGGAGTTGCATGGCGCGCATCCGGTGATTCAGGTTGGCGGTTTCAATATCGCTCCGGGAGAAGTTCCACAAAACGCCGGAATCGCTCACTGATTGCCGAATGCTCTTTCCATGCTTTCGGTCCGTGGAAGGATTGCAATGCATCGCGGCGTCGTGCACAATTCGCGTCAATGAGAGTGATCAAGAGTCTCCAGCCAACTGTTTATTCTTCGGTGTTATTGCCCATATTCATTTTTTCGTTGGCTTTTTCCGGGTACGCGGTTGCGCAGGACACGAAACTAGCTGCCGCTGAAGCCGCAGTTCAGGCGCGCATAGCGAAGAGCGGCGCGGATGTTGCCGTGTATTTCAAAACGCTGGATGGAAAAGCGCAATGGTCGGTTCGTGGTGACGACGTGTTTCATGCGGCGAGCACGATGAAAATTCCCGTGATGATTGAGCTGTTTCATCAGGTGCAGGACGGGAAAGTAAAACTGACCGACACATTGGTGATCAAGGATGAGTTCCACAGCATTGTGGACGGCTCGCCCTACATGCTCAACGCTTCCGATGATTCCGAAGGCGAGTTGTATAAAGCGGAAGGGCAGAAGCGCACGCTGCGCGAGTTGTGCGAATTAATGATCACGGCCAGCAGCAATCTTGCGACCAACCTGCTGATCGAAAAGCTGGACGTTGAAAATATTCGTGCCACGGTGCGCGGACTTGGCGCGGATGGAATGAACGTAGTGCGCGGCGTGGAAGACGATAAGGCCTTTCAGAAAGGGCTGAACAACACGACTACGGCGCGAGGACTTGGCAACTTACTGCAGGCAATCGCCGAAGGCAAAGCGGTGGATGCCGCCAGTTCGAACGAGATGGTTGCGATTTTGGAGTGGCAGAAATTCAACGAAGGAATTCCCGCGGGGTTGCCAAAGGGGATTCCGGTGGCCCACAAAACCGGCGAGATTACCAAAATTCATCACGATGCAGCAATTGTGTTTGCGAAGCGGCCATTTATACTGGTAATCCTGGTGCGCGGGTTGTCGGAGAAGAAAGACAGCGCGGCCTTGATGGCGGACATCAGCAGGAGCCTTTATGAAGCAATAGAGTAGGGGCCGGGCACAACCAGATAAAGGCTACGATACATCCAATGTTCAGACGCAATGTTCGAGTGCAATTTTCCAGTGCGCGGGTGTCTTGCGATTCGCGTTGAACTTCCGGAGAATCGATAAAGGGGTTGGAGGGAAGATGACGACACGAAACATTTCGAGAGTGTTGATTGCAGCGGCTGCTGCGCTGCTTTTCGCCGGAATAGGGCTTGCGGACACGCTGGAACTGAAAGATGGCCGCGTGCTGCAGGGAAGATACCTGGGCGGAACGCAGGCGGTTTTGCGATTTGAAGTGAATGGCGATGTGCAGACATTCCCTACGCACGACATCGTGGCGTTGACGTTTACGCGCGGATCGGGACGGCGCGCGGCCGAACAACCGCCACCGCCAGACAATCCGCCAAGTGACAATCCACCGCCAAACAATCCGCCGCCAGATAATCCTCCGCCCGACAGGGGAGCGCCCCAAAGTGCGGCATACAAAGGGGGTGATTTCACGCTGCCGGCAGGTCAGCCGATCATGATACGGATGATCGATGGAGTAGACTCGTCCAAGAATCACGTCGGGGACATTTTCCACGCCAGCCTGGAGACGGATTTGAACGTGAACGGAGTGCTAGTGGCGCGCAGGGGAAGCGATGTGTACGGGCGGCTGGCGAGCGCGGACCAGGGCGGGAAATTCTCCGGGAAATCGGAACTACAACTGGAGCTGACGCGGCTGGTGATCGATGGGAGAGAGTATCCCCTTGTGAGCAGCGACTATAATCTGCAAGGAAAAGGCCGCGGAGGGGACACCGCGAAAAAGGTTGGTGGGGGAGCGGTCCTGGGGGCGATCATTGGAGGGATTGCCGGAGGCGGCAAAGGCGCAGCGATTGGCGCAGCAGCCGGCGGTGGGGCTGGCGCGGGCGTGCAGATTCTGACCAAGGGGCAGCAGGTGAAAGTGCCGAGCGAGACGCTGCTGGAGTTCCGGCTGCAGCAGCCGGCCACCGTGACGCCTACGGGGCAATAAGCCAGGTGAGAAATCGCTTCGCGAGTCCTAAATGTGCGCCGGAAGCACATGTTGTTTCTTTGGAATCACATTCGCGACATTTCGTAGAATTCGTCCTTGCCACTTCTACTGTTAGTGACTAAGCTACCCCCTCAAGCGATGAGCCTTCTTCAGTTTAGGGTTTTGCAAGTACAACTTGTTTTCCTAAGGGTTTGTAAAACAAACCCTTAAACCCGAAGCGGCTCAGATGAGGGAAAGATGCCGAAAGAAAAACCGCAGGTAAACATCGGAGAAGTTATTAGGACATATCGCGGGCAACGGGGATTGTCGCAAGGCGATATCGAGCGCCGGACGGGACTGCTGCGCTGCTACTTGTCGCGCGTGGAGAACGGACACACCGTGCCTTCTCTTGAAACACTAGCGAAGATCGCCGAAGCGATGGATATTTCGCTGGCGGATTTTTTCCCCGGGACGGAAACGCCGCGCGACAAAGAAACGCAGAAAATGCTGGGCGAGCTTTCGCAAGACGAGATTCGGTTTTTGGTGGAAATCAAGCGCTACAGCTCAACGCTTTCGGATGGCGATAAGCGGCTGGTGCTGGCGATGATTCGAAAGATGGCGACCATGATTCCGCCGCCGGTGCGCAAGCCGTTGATACGGCGGTCTGCGGTTTAAGATTAAGACGGTACAAAGCACAACAGTCCAAAGTACAAGGTAACAGTCGTCATTCCGGGCGCGCCGACGAATCTTTCTTCGATTGCCGCTGCTCCTCTCGCTCATCCGTCTCCAGGACTGACACCTCGTTGTTTTCGTGGGCGGCGACCGGAATTGCTGCGATGCCTCGCGAATCGCGCTGTCTCCCGTTGCACCTTCCCACTCACCATTTTTGACTCAGCGCTCTGAAAATTAGTTTAGAGGTGTGATCGACGGCGACGGTTAGCGGCTCCGCGAAACGGAATTCCGGTGGAGAGTGGCGCGGTTAGCGGAATCTGGAGAAGACGGCGGCCATCGTGACACGAGTGATATTCTGAGAGAGTGATTGAGATGGATAGCAAAGTTAGCCAGAGCGAGGTCAGCGGAGTTTCGAACGAGAACTTCAGACCAGCTGTGCGGGAGCGAGTGGAACGGCAGTTCGGCGCGCGTGCCGGTGCAGTCGCGGTACGGGCTGAGGTGGAGGAAACTCCTTGGTGGCTGTGGTGGAACCTGCTGAGCCTGGATGCGCCGACCGTGGCCGCTGCGTGGGCACTGTTGTTCGCGTCTGCCGGTGGAATGCGGCTGCGACTTACGGACGCCATATTATTGGCGCTGAGCGTTTGGGTTATTTACGTCGCAGATCGGCTACTCGATGGGTCGACATCGAAGCGGAAAAGAGTCTTGCAGGCGCGGCATTTTTTCTGCGCGCGGCATCGGTTGGAGTTGGCGTGCCTACTGTTGCTGGCGATCGCCGTGATTTTGCGGATGGCGGCGCAGCAATCCGAGCGATTGGAGGTGATCGCGGGAATGAAACTTGCGGCAATCGTAGCGGTTTATCTGACCGCGGTGCATGCCAGCAGCGGATGGGCGGAGCGAATTTTCCCCAAGGAACTGGCGGTCGGAGTGCTCTTCGCGGCGGGAACGACGCTACCGGTATGGTCGGTGCGTGGCGGTTCGCGGGAATTCTGGGGATCATTTGCGTTGTTCGCGGTGCTGTGTTCGCTGAATTGCCTGGCAATCGAATGCTGGGAATTCAACTGGAAGGACGAAAGGCGGCACAGCGCTGTACACCGATTGCTGCGTTGGTGTGACAGCAACATTAAGCAGATCGCCGCGGTCTTGGCGATAATTTCGCTGGCCTTTCTCGCAGTTGGGCTCATTGGAGCGGAGGTTTTGGCGGTTGCGTTGGGGTCGCTGTTGATCTGGGTTGTGGACGAAAGAAGAAAGAAGCTTTCCGTTCCGGCCTTGCGGGTTCTTGCAGATGCTACGCTGCTGGTGGCGGCCTTGACGGCGCTGCTATTTCGAATATGACGACCGCGTCACATACGCACTCTCAGCAGATGGATTGCGATTGGATCGCGCCGTACTACAAGTTTCTGGAACACTGCTCGTTCGGGGACGAATTGGAGAAACGGCGCTTCGCCTTTATTGAGACAGCGAAAGAGGCGAAGCGAGCGATTGTGTGCGGCGGAGGGGACGGACGATTTCTCGCGCGACTTTTGCGAACGAATCGCAACGTGAATGTGGACTACGTCGATCTTAGCCCGAAAATGGCAGCACTGGCGAGGGAGCGAATCGCCAGATTGGGAATAACCGAAGTTGAGCGAGTGCGGTTTCACATTTGTGACCTGCGGGAATTCGAACCGGATTGCTCGGGGTACGACTTGATCGTGACGAATTTCTTTCTGGACTGCTTCGATGATGAAGATGTTTTCGCGGTTGTGGCCAGGCTGGCTGCGATGGCTGGTCCGAACGCGCACTGGATAGTGTCCGAATTTTGCATCGGAGAAAGAAGGGCCGCGAGGATTTTCGGCCGCGCGATCGTTCGCGGTTTGTATTTTGCGTTCCGGATGACCACCGGATTGAGAGTGACGAAGCTCCCCGATTACGAAGCTGCTTTGAGCAAAGCGGGTTTCGTTGTGCGGCGCGAGGCGCGCGCCTTGGGAGGGCTACTGCGATCTTCCGTTTGGGAAAAGCGGCAGTTGGGTGCCGTACTCCATAGGAAATAGGAAGACAAAGCCGGCGAGAGCGTAAGCTTTCTGTGGTGGCGCGAGTTTAGGTCAAGAACGGAGGACGAGGCAGCTGGCGATGATGTCGTGGCCGCCTGCCGATTTAGAAGTTCATCGTTGAGGAAGCTCGACCGTTGCAAGGTGGCAAGCGTTATCCGCGCTGCTATCAAGCGCGTAGACGTCGATAGATGCGGCGTTGGGAGGCTGCCGACCAAACCCCAGCCACTTGCCGGAATCCTTCTTTGCTGCTATTTCGTTTTGCTGGACGCCCGAGCTTCCACTGAGAACGAACAGAATGTTTTTTGCGGGAGAGACCCCGCCGATGGAAGCGCCATACCCAACAATCTTATTATCCGAGACAAATACTAACCTGCGCACCGGCGCCTGGGCAAAGCGGTCCGTTGCCACGCCAGAGATTCCGAACGCGCCTGCGTCGTCGCCGCCCAACAGTTCTCCGGGTGGTAGTTGTTGCACGGTCGTCACTTGCCCTTCACAGCGCAGCGGCGGCGAGCTTTGATAAGTGGACGAGAGTAATTGCCCCAGGCGGTTGTTCTTTACGTCGGAAAAGATAAACAAGAGCTGCTGACGAAAATAGCCGGCGTCCCGCCAGACGACGTTCGGTTCGTCGTACAACACCTGCATCGCATCCTTGTCCGGCACACCAGACAGGAGCGCCGTTGCAGCAGTCTCGGCCCGCTCGGTTCTTGTGCGGGAAGTCGCTAGCGCCAGGGGAAATGTGGCGAATGCCAACAGTATTGCACCGCTGGTGGCAGCCAGTAGGAGCGTCCTAAGAAACGCGTTAGTTCTGTCGACCAGGAGCAACAGTAAACTTACCGTCGAAAACCAGAAAAGCAGATTAAATGTCTGATAGCGCGAGGAGAAGGATTGCTCTAAACCGAGATCGAGCCTGCCGAGAGCGGTGAGAAACGCGGTAGCGATCGCGAAAAACGTGAAACCCAGGAGCGCGAATTCGAGGGGTTCGCGCTTCTGGCGCCTTAACACCATCACGACAACTGCCAGCGCCACAAGTAAACCGAATAGACCGGAAGAAATCGCAAACGAATTAGGAATTCGCACTCCCCACAAGATATGAGTAATACCGAAATATTCGGCCATATATTCCCATATCCATAAGGGATGGCGTAGCGCACTCAGTGGCGCGGAGGGACCGGGAGGTTTTACGTAATGGTAGAGATACAATGCAATGAACACGACACCAAAGCCCGCATAGCATGCAATCACTTCGACGCGAGGAAGCAACGCGATTGCAACCAAGAGCAACAATGGCCAGACAAGTATTCCGTTGGCGTTCGAATAAGTTGCCGCGGCGGCGGCTAAAATCGACAGCGCTAGATAAACCCGTTGCGGCCGGAGTTGCTGAACGGAGCGCTGGTATTTTAAAACTGCCGACAACGCCAAAAGGAGAAAAAATCCGGGCAGCAGAAACGATATCTGAAATGCCCAACGAAAGTTTTCCCACTGCGCGGGACAAAAGAGGGCGAAGCCACCCAGCCCGACGATCGCACGCCAGAGCGTCCCCCTGACGCCGCAAAAGTGCAACATCCACGCAAGACACACCAGGAATTGGATCTGGACAGCAAGGATGCACCAGAAGGAGATCCAGTGCTTGCCATGAAATACATGGATATCGGCCAAAAGCAGTAAGCGATAAAACACGATGCGATGTTCATTGTGCTGAGACCAAAGCCAGCTCAATGGAAGCTGGTGATGAGGAGCGGTTGCAATTGCGTCTATTTCCGTCCACTCATCCCAGAAAGGCACCAGGGAATGCGAGGTTACAATCAGCTTGGCGCCAATCCCCACGGTCCAGATTCCGCAAGCCAGGATGACATACGAAAGCAGTTTGTCGATGCGTGGAAAGTCCAGTTTTTTTGCGCGATCGGAGGGTGGCCTGGCTTCGAAACCTGCTGCAGTCGACATGGTCGGCATAGAAAGGTGACATCCTCCCCTCCCTGAAGGGAGCGGCTTCTCAAGCAACTGGGGCGAACTGCCCCGCTGTTTGCGCTTGAAGGCGTAGTCCACGCCGCAAGATTAGGAATGCCGCCGCATGGTCGCGTCCTATGGTTAGACCGCAATCGCAACGATGCACTCGTTTCGACAGGGCTTTCTTGGCGATAGCGGGACAGTTGGGGCATTCCTGACTGGTATACTTCGGGTCTATCTTTAGCAGTTGC
>WNFO01000936.1_pt1 | contig 32661 bp, 24 predicted proteins | sample 5400251 | NCBI WGS metagenome assembly WNFO01 (sample SAMN13153354, study PRJNA577476) | soil metagenome | isolation source: 100 cm saprolite under Madrone tree | place: USA:California | collected 2016-06-14
GTTCTATCGGGAGCGCGGAAAGGGTGCTGCGCCGGATGTCGCGCGCCGGCTGGAGACTCCTGACGTTGTCCAACTCTCAACTATAGATCTTCAAAGGGAAACGACCTTGCCGAAGCCCACGGGAAAGCTCGCATTGCAAAAAATTGCCCTAGTCGTGGCGCCGGTAAAGATTGCGTCCCTGCCGGTGGCTGCGGGACCGTCGCTTTTCGAAGCCGCGGACAGGATTGCGGACGACACGCTGCTCAAGATTCGTGAGAATCTTGGCGAATGCACCCGCTGCAAGCTCCACAGCACGCGGCACAAAATAGTTTTCGGCGACGGAAATCCCAGGGCCGAGCTGGTCTTCGTGGGCGAAGGCCCGGGGGCTGATGAAGACGCCCAAGGATTGCCGTTCGTCGGGCGCGCGGGAAGACTGCTGACGCAGATGATAGAAGCGATGGGACTGCAACGGCAAGACGTGTACATCTGCAATGTGGTGAAGTGCCGGCCTCCGGAGAATCGTCAGCCGGAAGAGGACGAAGTAAGCACCTGCTCGCCGTTTCTTTTGCGCCAGATCGATGTCATCGCTCCCAAAGTGATTGTCTGCCTGGGTGCCGTCGCGGCCAAGACTTTGCTCCAGACCAATCGCGGAATTTCTCAGTTTCGCGGAGAGTGGCTGGAATTTCGTGGAAGAAAATTGCTGGCGACCTATCACCCCGCCTATTTGCTGCGCAATCCGCCCGCAAAGAGTGAAGTCTGGAAAGATCTCCAAAAAGTCATGGCCGTGCTGGGCCTCGAAGTGAAGAAAGGCAAGTCCTCCTAACTTATCATGGGAATTCTGCTGGGGCTGCTGACGTCGCTGACCTGGGGCGGCGCGGATTTCATTGCACGTTTTGCCACGCATCGCATTGGCGCTCTCCGTGCCATGTTGTACATGCAACTGACGGGTTTTTTGTTGCTCTCCTTTCTTCTTCCCGCTCTCGGTGGTTGGGGGCATCTCGCGGATGGGTCGGGATGGCAGCCCTGGGCTTGGGGCTTCTTGGCGGGAACCTTGAATGCGATGTCCGGACTGGCGCTCTACCGTGCGTTTGAGATTGGAAAAATGGCCGTGGTGGCTCCACTCTCGGCCAGTTATCCCGCGTTGACGCTGCTGCTTTCCTGCATGACCGGCGAGCGGCTGAGTATCGTGAGAATCATCGGAATCATCTGCACACTGGTGGGAGTCATGGTTGTCGCTCGTGGAGAAAAAACACCGGACGAGAACAATGCTGCCGCCGTGCAGAGCAGCGGCCGGGGAATCGGCTTGGCCGTGTTTGCTGCTGTGGGCTTCGCGGTGCTGTTTTGGTTGCTCGGAATTCGCGTCATCCCGCGCGTCGGCGCCATTCAAACTGTATGGATGATCCGTTTGACCAGTGCGCTGCTCACCGCGGCCGTAATCCTCGTTTCCAGACAGCCAATGCGTCTTCCACGTGGCGACGTGCGCTGGATGGCACTGGGAATGGGCGCGTTCGATACTGGTGCCTTTGTCCTCAGTAATTTCGGCATGAAAATGGAGCAGATTGCGGTGATCAGCGTTCTTGGCTCTTTGTACGGAGCGGTCACCGTCAGCCTCGCGGCCATTTTCCTCAAGGAACATGTGTCGCGCTGGCAATGGACAGGGATCGTCACGATTTTCGCCGGAATTGTTCTCCTCAGCTGGTAGATTTCTTGTTTCACCCTGCATCCTTCTTTTCCGCCCTTTCTGCCGCATTTCCTCGTGCTGGTACACTACACGGCGGGATGACTTCTCCTTTCTGCAATGTCGCACTGCCCGTGCCGCTGCGCACGACGTTTACGTACGCGGTTCCGGAGACGTTGCGAGCAACCGTGCAGCCAGGCAGCCGCGTGCTCGTGCCGTTCCGGAAGAAAGCGATGATCGGCGTCGTTGTGGAAATGGCGGAGAGCGCCCCGCTCGGGACAAAAATTCGTGAGCTCACCCGCATATTGGATTTTGTTCCCGCGCTGACGCCGAAGCTGATCGAGCTGTCGAACTGGATCGCCGGGTATTACCTGGCACCGACCGGCGAAGTCTTTCGCGCGATGCTGCCACCGGTAACAGAGCTGAAATCACACCGCCAGATTATCTTGACGGATGCGGGGCGTGAAGCGGTGGACAGCTTGAGCGGTGGTGAATTGTCTCCTGGGCTCACTCCCGAAGACACGGCGTTTCTCTCAAAATTGAAGGAAAAGAAAGGAACGCTGCCCCTGAGTCCAGCGGCCAGGTTGGGCACCGACCCTTCCGGGTTGCAGCGGCTGCGACGCCGCGGGCTCATTGAACTTCGGGAGACCGTGCAGGGAAGAAAGCCAAGAACGCAGCGAGTGATCGCTTGGAAGGGTAGCCGGGCGGCGGCTGAAAAACTGACGGAGAAGGAAGGCCAGGAAAGGGATAACGCAGAAACGCCCGTTGGCAACGCTCAGGGCAGACAGAGTGCGCAGATGATGGGCAGAGAAAAACGCGTGCAGGAATTGCTCGAGACGGAGCGTGGGCCGCTGCCTCTGTCCCAACTCTTGAAGCTGGCGCAAGTGACCAGGGCGGTGGTCGAGCGGATGTTGCGCGACGGGTTGCTGGAAAGTTGGGAGGAGCCGATTGATCCGACCGAGGATCCATTTGATGTGGGGTACTCGCCTCCGCCGCATGAATTAAATGCGGAACAGGAGAGTGTCTTGAAGGCCATACGCGCGCGGTTTGAGTTGGGCGAATTCGGCGTGCAGCTGCTCCATGGCGTGACGGGGAGCGGGAAGACCGAAGTGTATTTGCGCGCGGTGCAGGAGACGCTGGCGCGCGGGAAAACGGCACTCCTGCTGGTGCCAGAGATTGCGTTGACGCTGTGGATCGGGCGACAGTGCCGGTCGTGGTTTGGCGCGCGATTCGAGGGCGTCGCCGTCTTGCATTCGGCGCTGAGCGATGTCGAGCGAGCACGCGAATGGTGGCGCGTCCGGAATGGCGACGCGCGCGTTGTTGTTGGGACGCGGTCGGCAGTGTTTGCGCCGCTGGAAAACGTCGGGCTGATCATCGTCGATGAAGAACAGGAAAATAGCTTCAAGCAAGAAGAGACTCCTCGATATCACGGCCGCGACGTCGCTATCGTGCGAGCAAAGATGGAGGGCGCTCTGGCGCTGCTGGGTTCAGCGACACCCTCGATGGAAACGTATCACCACGCGCGAAACGGGAAATATGAGCTACTGACGCTGGTGTCGCGCGTGGAAGACCGTGCGCTGGCGAACGTGAAGGTAGTTGATCTGCGCGAAGATTTTCAGCATCGGCATCAGGCGAGCCCGATTTCCGCGGCGCTGCACGCCGGAATTCATGAGTGCCTGGCGAATGGCACGCAGGCCCTGGTGCTGATCAACCGGCGCGGGTATTCGTGGTCGGTGCTGTGCCGGAGTTGTGGCTCGTCCGTGCAGTGCGTGAACTGCAGCATATCGATGACCCATCACAAACACCGCAACCGGCTGGAGTGTCACTATTGCGGTTCGATCCAGCAAATACCGAAGCAATGTCCAAAGTGCCAGTCGAAATATGTCTATTTCTTTGGGGAGGGCTCCGAGCATGTGGAAGAGAAACTTCGCAAAGAATTTCCCGGCGCACGAATTGCGCGGCTGGACCGGGATACGGCGCGGACGAAGCGGCAATACCAGGAGACACTGGGTGCGTTCGCGGGCGGGGCGCTGGATATCCTTGTCGGTACGCAAATGCTGGCGAAGGGACACGATTTTCAGCGCGTTACGCTGGTGGGTGTCGTCAGCGCCGATTCCTCGCTGAGCCTGCCAGACTTTCGCGCTGCGGAACGCACCTTTCAGTTGCTGACGCAAGTTGCCGGGCGCGCGGGTCGTGGCGAGCTGAAGGGCACGGTGCTGATTCAGACATTTTATCCCGAGCATTATGCGATTCAGGACGCGGTGAAGCAGGATTACACCGCGTTCTTCGAGCGCGAATTGCACTTCCGGCGGATGATGGCGTATCCGCCGTTCACGTCGCTGGCCAATGTGATCGTACGCGATACCAGCCCGGAAAAGGCGATTCGATGGTCGCGGCAGCTTTCGGAGTATTTTTCTCCGCATGACGGGGAAAGCGTTCGCATCCTAGGACCGGCGACGGCACCGCTGGCGCGACTGAAGAAGGAACACCGATTCCAGTTTCTTCTGAAATCGCCGAAACGGTCGGTGTTGACGAAAGTGCTTACTGGCGCGATGGCATATTGCGACGCCAAAGAGATTCCCCAGACTGCGGTGCTCGTGGATATGGACGCACTGAGCCTATTGTGAGTCGACTCTAGAGATCCGCTGAACACTCTTCAGAAACTAGAAGCGGAGTCTTCCTCGAAGACGAGTCTCTTATCCATGTCCAGCATCTGTTTACGGAATTGACGCAAGCCGCCGAGGCTGAGGAGAACCACGGGTATGAAACCAGCGGTTCCCCATCGAGTGACCAGCGACCACTGCACGATTCGCGGGATGTAGATCGCGAAGGCCACGAAACCGATGAAGTAAGCAACAGGGACAAGCGTAGATTGGCTCTGGAAGGCGGGGTAAGTGCACGTGAAAGGAATCTTGCGGAAGCGCACCAGCAGAACTTCCACAAAAACCACGGAGCAAGCAACGAAAACGACCGTTTGCAGCAGCGCAGTAAGCCATCCCCACAATGGTGCGGAGTAGAGAAAACATAGGGGAGCAAGCCAGCCGAGAGAGAATGTGAGAAGTACTCTTCTGGCGACTTGACGAGGCAGTTCCCCGTCAGGCTCGATCCAGAGCTTGAAAATCCAGTTAGCGGGTAAATCCGAAGGGACCTCGAAGGCCAAGCGAATTCCCACGAGGAGGCAGTAGCTCAGGATAAACGGTATGGAAAGGAGTTCCACGGCAGGGGGTTGTGCAGCGAATGAAAAGCCGGGGTGGTAGGCGGCATTCACGGTCTGTGCGGCAACAACGAGACCCAGTGCCGCGAAGGCTAGGACAATCTGCAAGTGGGCATCGCTTCGCAAGAGTGTGCGGGAAACAAAGTGGTAGCAGGCGCGTAGCTTTGCATCGCGGAGAATGGTGGCATCCAGAAAGTTTGCAGGCAGCCAGAAACGTCGGCCTCGCGGCAGCGGGCCAACATCGGCGAATTCCGGGATGCGGACGAAGGATCTGCGAAAGCTGAAAGTATAAGCAATGACGGAAACGAGCAGTGTCAGTCCCAACGAAGTGATGGCCCTTCGCGTCAAGGAAGCGAAGAAAATATCATGACCGTTGCCCCACACTGTTTCGGTCAGCCCTAGAAACCAGGCGGGAGGCAGTCCGCCGAGCCGCCGGTAAATCAACTGTGAGCCGCCTGAGAGAACAGAAGATACCGTAATGCTTGTGGCTAACAGGGCCAGGAGACAGAGCGCGACCGCAAAACGGACGTACACCGAGACTTTGCGGAAAATGCGGTAGGGAAGGCACGCCATTAGAGTGCCCGAGAGCGCAAATATGGCAAGGAAACTGAATGCGCTGCTCAGACTGACGGAAATGGCATGTCCAAACGCAAACCGAAGAAACTTAGAGAAAGATCCTTGCGAGCCCAGGACCGCGATCGGAAATAACACAAAGGAAGCGGCGTTCACCACCATGGTGAGCAGGGCCGTCAGAGCGAAGATGGCGGAGAGATTCGCAAAGAAAATCCTGGTCAGCGAGATGGGCAGGGGCACGAGATTGAGGTAGTCGCGGCGGTCCAGAAAAATGGAGTTCCACCGCCACAGCGCCGCGGCGCACCTGACGGCCATGGACAGCACGATGAAGAAATATTCGTCTGGAATGGTGGCGATATAGGGATCGAATACGCCGTCACCGCGCAGGAAACGAATTAGCGAGCCAAACTTCTCAAACATGAGAAGAGAGACCAAGACCCCCGGCATGGCCAACAAGACGAGCACCACACCCATGCCAAGGTCCAAATCGTCCGCGCCGAGTTCTCCGCCGCCGTGAAGCATGCGTTCAGCGAACAGGCGCAACAATTGCAGCGAGGGGCGTTGCGATAAAACCATCCACCGCTCTGTGAGGGCCTGCTTCCAAGAATTCACGATGGAGACACCACCACATCCATGATCTCGTTGGCGACCTGCGCGACGTCGGTGTCTTCCAGGAGTTGCAAAAAGATGCGTTCCAGCGAGGACTGGCCGATCCGCCGGCGAACTTCGTCCGCTGAGCCGTAGGCGATAACCTGGCCCTTTCGGAGAATCAGAAGCTGCGAGCATACTTTTTCGACGACTTCGAGAATATGCGAGCAATAGAAAACGGCTTTTCCTCGCGCGCTGAATGCCTGGATAAGGTTCTTGAAAATGAGCACAGAGGTTACGTCGAGGCCGGAGAGCGGTTCGTCCAAGATGAGCACATCGGGATTGTCCATGAGCGCGGCGATCAGGAGGACGCGCTGGCGCATCCCTTTGGAGTAGGAGCCCAGAGAAACATGCCGATGAGCAAACAGAGAGAAAAGCTCGAGGAGGGAGCTGATCTTGATTTTCATTCGCTTCGGAGACATGGCGCGAAGAGTTCCGATCATCTCCAGATATTCCTGGCCCGTGAGAAACGGATAAAGATTGGCTTCTTCAGGAACGTAGCCCAGCCGCTTTCGATAAGATACCAGATTGTTTTGAATGTCTTTGCCCTCGAAGAGAACTTGGCCATGAGTGGGTTGCAGCAGGCCGGTGAGCACTCTTACGGTGGTACTTTTTCCCGAGCCATTGGGGCCCAGGTATCCGAGCACCTGGCCGGGCTCGAGGCGAAATGTGACTTCTCGAACTGCTGGAACAGAGCCGTAGAATTTCGCTAGAGCGATCGCTTCGAGCACGGCCATCCCCTTGAACGAACAGACAAACTCGCGCCCTGTGCTGAAACCATTCTTTTGACACCGCGGGAATAGGCAAAGTTCCGGGAATTGGATAACGGACAAATCCCCGAAGGCCTCGGTCGCATGTCTCGGCACGAAGAAATGAACGAGCGTGCCGGGGAGAGGGATGATGGGCGGCTTAGCGGGGTGAATGGCGTGTGGTGACGTCAAGCAGATTCCACAGGCGACCGTGCTCGTGGATATAGATCCGTTAAGCTTTTTGTAATCAGAGGCTTTAGTGCAAACCCTCAAGTTAAACTTGAGTTCAGCGTAGCCCGACTAGCCCCATCCCCTGTCTTTGCCAAAGAGTGCCTAATGCACTTGAACGCACTAAAACGCCAGAGTTACCCTACACGCTGCGACCCTGAAGAGTACGTAAGGGACTGATTCGAAAGGGTCGAAAAACGTGAGAAAACAGAAGAACGCAAGAGAGTGCGCATCAAGGTGATCAAAAGCCAAGAGTTAAATCGAGAATGCAGGCGCAGACTCCTGGTCAGGATGCTAACGCATCGGGAAATCTGGCGGCTGAGGTAGGCGGCCAGCCAAACCTGTTACAACGTATGCCCCCAACAGGACGAAGAGGCCGACAGGGACACGCCCACGAAATACTCGGCTAGAACTTATACCCAAGAAGGCAATGTCGGTCGCCGCGACCTTTCGGAGATTGAGCATACAGCGGGTGAACCTCAATGGCATTGAGAGTCCGAATCCTGATGCGGCGAATTTCGCGCGGTGACGCATAGGTAATCCGAAGCGTCCATCCGCTGACGCCATCGACCAACCCGTTCGATTGGCGTGCCGGTCGGCACCCTAAATGAATCTCCTGCTCGTTGGATTTGGCGACGGGGAACACCGTTGCCGACTTCGAACTGAGTGCTTGCGAATCTCAAAGTGAGTCAAGGTGGCATGTGGTGTCGCTGGTTGAGACAGTTCCCGAGAGCCCCGACAGTCTGAGTCAGTTCAATCACCAGAACTCCGAGGGACGCTGAAAGAATATTCTTGAAGAGGGATGACGGCACCGCCGCACTGAAAAAAAAGAAGATAGGGGCGTAAAGCCGCTTCTGCAAACCTATTTTCTTGAGCCGCATGCCCGGCGGCGGGTGAAGTGGCGAGCGCCGTGGCATGCGCGGTGCAGAGATTGTGGTATTGGTCCGCGCACACGACGGTTGGCTTCTGGGGAATGGTGCAAAGCGGCGCTGACGAGACCACAACCGCAGCCTGAAGGTGACTGTTGGAAGTGGCACTTCGCAGCCGTGTGGATTGACTCCCCCAACCGCCAGTCTCCTGAGGCAATGCCTCAAAAGTGCGCAGCAGGTCGAGATGCTGTGCAAATTGCAGAACGTTAAGAAGCGCTTATTAGAGTTTGGATTCCTGGCAATCCTCTTTGTCAACATGACGGTGATCGTCTGGGCGCCGATGGCGGAGGCGCAAGTCCTTAGCTCAGAGCATACGGATGGAATGATTTCCGGAACCGTGCTCTTGAAATCCAACAATCAACCCGTGAGCCAGGTGGCCGTAAAGTTAAAATCACACGCGGCGGGAATATTCCGCAGCATCTTGACAGACTTTGAGGGTCACTTTGAAGTTCGAAGCCTTCCTCCCAGCACGTACGAGATCGCGGTCGATGAACCGGGCTACGAGCCGGCGCAAACAAGCGCACGGCTCGATGGCTCCTCCTCGAAGCTGGTGCTTTATCTGAAGTCAACCAACTTGGGGCAAACCGGGCGGATCAATTACGCGGTTTCGGCTCGAGAGCTGAAGATTCCCGGTAAAGCGCGAGGTGAGTACGAAAAAGGATTGGGAAGTCTGGCCAAGAAAGATCTCACTGGGAGCCTGAGCCACTTCTCCAAGGCTGCCCAGGCGTTCCCTGATTACTACGAGGCCTACTATCACATGGGCGTAGTGGAGACGACCCTGGGTCAATTGGATGAAGCCATGCAAGCTTTTCAAAAGGCCATTGATTTGAGTGGGGGGAGGTACGCCTGGGCAGAATTTGGGTTCGGCTACCTTCTTTATCGGCAGGGAAAACCGGCAGAGGCAGTGACCGTCATCCGAAGGGGATTGGAAAAGGACGAGAGTTCACCGTATGCCTACTTTATCCTGGGTATGGCGCTACTGCGGCTCAATCGTCTGGAGGAAGCGGAAAAGAGTGCGCACGAGGCTCTTCTCCGTAATCCCAGTTTCGCCGAGGCCTATCTTGTGCTATCGGATGTCAGCGGGCGCCGATACGAGTATCAGACGCAACTGCAAGGTCTGGATGCCTATCTGAAACTAGAGCCCAATGGCGTGGACAGCGAGCACGCCCGCCAAGCGCGCGAAGTGGTTTTGAGAATTCTAGCCAAGCGTCAGCCTGACGACTGATTTGCTCCTCCTGTGAACCCTGGTTTCCTCGGTGCAATGTTCCGCCGTGCGCGGCCGATGCCTGCCAGCAAAGTGCGGGACTAAAGTCCCGGATCTACATGCACCGAGTTCAACCGGCAGCACGTTTTCGCCAGAAGAAGTAAGCGGGAAGGCCGATGAAGAACAGCAGGATGGCCACGGCGAGATTCTTGAACTGAGAAGGGTCGCGGAAGGCGAGGTAGATGGCATTACCGACGATGGCCGCGGCAGCAAGAACAAAGATCAAGGGCGTCCACGGATAGCCGGGAACGCGATAGGGAATCGGCCGGCCCGCCGAGGCCCGGCGAATGGGGAAAATGGCCGCGGCGCCGAGGCCGTAAAAAATCCATCCCACAAAAATCACGCCGCCAATCAACTCCGAAAATTTTCCAGCACACGTCAGCACTGCCGACCACACGCCGAGAGCCACGATAGCGAAGGCCGGGGTGTGAAATCTCTCGTGCACGACCGCGAGCTTTTTGAAGAAGAGATCGTCCTGCGCCATGGCGTAAAAGACACGCGGCGCAGTGAGGATGACGCTGTTCGTGGCGCTGAACGTGGAGACCAGAATGGTGAGCGCCACGAGTTTGCCGGCCCAGGAACCGAAGACCTCGCCGACGGCGGTGGCGGCGATCGCTTCGCTGGCAGTGGCTCCGGCGGGACCAAGGGCCACGAGGTAGGCGAGAACGGCAATCATGTACAAGCCAGCGAGCAGCAACGAACCAGAAAGAAACGCGCGGGGGAAATTTCTTTGCGGATCGAGCACTTCGCCGGCGCTGTAGGTGCCAAACTGCCATCCCTCGTAGGCCCAGAGGACGGCAATCATCGCCAGGCCGAAATTGGAGAAGAGTGCAACCCCGTGCTGTGTTGTGCCCATCGCCAAGGGGATTTCGCCAGCATGATGACCCCGAGCGAGAAGCACCATACTCAGGACAACAATGATTGCAACCTTTACGAGGGTGGTCCAATTCTGGAGGTCGGCGCTCTTGCGTGTGCCCCAGATGTTCACGACGGTGACGACGGCGATCATCACCACAGCAACGATTGTTGAGGCCAGAAGCGATAGCGGAATGATTTCGGAAAGGTAGCGGCTGAAGGCGCGGGCGAGCGCCGCGACCGAACCGCTGGCGATGACCAGGAAGAGACACCAGCCATAGAGGAATGCGGGAAGACGGCCGAAACCGTCGCGGATGAAACAGTAAAGACCTCCGGCCTCCGGATTGCAGGCGGCCAGCTCGGCGTAAGTGAGCGCCCCTAGAAGAGAAAGGACACCGCCAACAAGCCAGACGAGCAGGGAGAGACCGACAGAGCCGTCAAGCTGGCGAAAAATGAGCCCGGGAGTGAGGAAGATGCCGGAACCAATAACCGACCCGATGAAGAGCAGCAGAAGATCTCGAAGCCGAAGTGTGCGGACGAGTTCAGGCACGGTCAAGCTGGCGCGGCATGGCGCGTTCAGATGGTAGGCATCATAACCGGAGATTGAAAGCGGTCAATGGGAAGTTGGAGAAAAGTAGAGCGGCGCGGGCATGAAACAGAGGAGCAAGACGAGAAGTGCAAGAAACGCTCCCCATCGGCGATACGGGTCGAGCAGAGCAGGATCGTAAATGGGCGCGATGCGAAGGAAACGCATGCCGAGAAGCAGGGTTCCCCAAACGTACCAGCCTTGCCAGAAACCGAATAGCCCGAGCGAGATGAGAACAAGAGGAAGAAAGACGGACATGTGGCGGTGTACGCGCGCGCTCAGGGAACGCAGAATGTGGCCGCCGTCAAGCTGGGCAACAGGCAGAAGATTGAGTGAAGTGGCGAAAAGCCCGACCCAGGCGGCGCGGCCAACTGGATGAAGCAAGAGCGCGCCGGGGGAAATGCCGGGATGCAGCCAGGCAGCAAAGAGACGCAACAGAAGAGGAGTGCCGAAGGCCAAGTCGACGTTACGCGTGTCGTCAAGGCCGGGAACGATTCTCGCATGGAGTGCGCCGTAGGCCAGTGCGGGAACCGCTAGAAAGAATCCCACAAGCGGACCGGAGGCGCCTACGTCAAACAGTGCCCGAGTGGAGCGAATCGGCGAACGAATCAGAATAAATGCGCCGAACGTGCCCATCAGCGACGGAAAGGGAATGAAAAAAGGATAGCTGGCGCGGATGTGATGATAACGGCAGGCGAAGAAATGGCCGAGCTCATGAGCCAGCAGAATGGTGAGCAAGGTGATGGCGAAAGGCAGGCCGGCAGCGAGGGCCGCGGGATGTTTGTAGAAGAGGGTAAAGGCGTTCAGAAACTCGTCGAGTGAAACAGCCTGATTCTGTTCGTAAGCGACGGCAAATTGTGTGCCGGCGACCAGGCAGGTGCAAAGAGTAAGAAGAAACAATGCGACGGCAATGAAGAGCGTCTTGAGCGAGGGGCGAGGCGGAACGGTTACATACGTCGCCGGGCCGAAGGGAGTGGCCCGCCAACCGCCGTTGACTGGGATGGACGGCGGTGGATTTTCTGGAAGCGGTGTGGTCACGAAAATGTCTAGCGCTTGAAGCGAAATCGCACTAGTCAGTACAACATAGCTGAACGGTTTCGCGCCAGTTTCGAATTGGCGAGAGGTTTGTTTGTCAGCATTGTTTGAGACAGGACGAAGTGCGGTTATTCCGCTTTCTTCACTTCTTCGATGCCCTGAAGTTCCTTGCCGGGTTTGAAGCGGACAGCTTTGCCCGGCGGAATGCTCACCTCTTCGCCGGTGCGGGGATTGCGGCCGATGCCGGTCTTGCGCGGCTTCACACTGAAGACGCCGAAGCGGCGAAGTTCGATGCGCTGGCCGCGGCCGAGAGCCTGCTTCAACGATTCGAAGACGGTCTCGACGGCCTGCTCGGCTTTGGTGCGGCTGATGTTCGTCGTAGCGACGACAGCGTTTACGATATCCAGCTTAATCACGCGATCCTCCCGCGCTTCCGAGCCAGATGCTAGAGGGTGCGGCGCAGGTTGTCAAGGACGTGGGGGGTCATCTACACTGAACATCTTTTGGCGCTCTCGTTCGAATCATTTTGGTGGAGCGACAGTTCGAAGAGACAAGTCTGAGATAAATTTTGGGAGGAATGGATGGCCGTCAAGCCAGACCGCTGGATCCGGCGCATGTCGCTGGAGCACAAGATGATCGAGCCGTTTACGGACCGGCAGGTGCGCGAGGGAGTGATTAGTTACGGTGTGTCGTCGTACGGCTACGATATCCGCGTGGCCGATGAGTTCAGGATTTTCACGAATGTGAACTCGACGATTGTGGATCCCAAGCATTTCGATCCGCGGTCACTGGTGGATTACCAAGGCGACGTGTGCCTCATTCCGCCGAATTCTTTTGCGCTCGCGAGGTCAGTGGAATATTTCCGGATTCCCCGCAACGTATTGACGATTTGCCTGGGCAAATCGACGTATGCGCGGTGCGGGATCATCGTGAACGTGACGCCCTTCGAACCAGAGTGGGAAGGCTTCGTGACGCTGGAAATCAGCAACACGACGCCGCTGCCTGCGAAGATTTACGCCAATGAGGGGCTGTGCCAGGTGATCTTCTTCGAATCCGACGAAGATTGTGAAGTGAGCTACAAGGACAAGAAGGGGAAGTACCAGTCGCAGAGCGGGATTGTGTTGCCGCGCCTGTAAGGATCGCGCCCGGATTTTGACCTCGGAGCGTTTGTGGTAGCGCTCGCCATGGGGAAGGGGGGCACGCTTTTTGCGAGACTAAGGGAGCGGGACAGTATCGAGTGGATAGCCACGTTCGCGCCAGGCATCCAAGCCGCCCTGCAGCGGCCGAATCCGCCTGATGCCGTTCTTTCTGAGGAGCAACGCCACACGGGCGCTGGTGGCTTCGTTTGGTCAAGTACAGTAGAGGATTACTTCGCGATCGCGCGGCAAACGGTCGCTCTTCTCTTCCAGCTCCTTGGAGTCCATGCGGAACGCGCCCGGGATGGTTTCAGGATCGGCCTCGAAGTCCATCGAGTGGCGCAGGTCGACAATGACCAGTTCTTCGCCGGCGTCGAGTTTTTCCTTCAATTCCTCCGGGGTGATGCGCGAGATGCGCAGCTCGCGCAGAAAGCGCTGGCGGGCGACAAACTTATATGCGATGTAGGCCGCCAGGGCGCCGAGGAGCAGGACCAGGAGCCAGCCGCCGAGCGCGGCGAGATGCTCTGCTACGCGCTCGATCTGACCGCTGAATATATAGCCCAGGCCGAGGAACGTACCCGCCCAGAGAAATGATCCCAAAGCATCGAAGAACAGGAAGCGCCGCGGACGCATGTGAAAGATGCCGGCAAGGGGAGGTGCGACGGTGCTCAGGCCGGGCAGAAACTTGGCCAGCAGAAGCGAGCGCGCGCCCTGCTTCGAAAAAACGCCTTCGGTGCGGCGAACGCAAGAATCCGGCTCAAGCGAAATCTTGCAGAGTAGCTGGAGGATCTTGATACCTTTGCGGCGGCCGAGTTGATACCAGATGGAATCCGCTGCCACCGCCGCCAGGATAACGTAGAACAGGGAGGCAAAAAAACTCAGGTGGCCAGTGCCCGCGAGCGCGCCCGCCGCGAGCAACAGCGGCATGGAGGGTAGCGGCAGCCCCACCTGCTCGACGAAAACCCATCCGAGCAACACTACGTATCCATGATGGAGGAGGAATTCAAGCGTGCGGTGCATGGCGGGGCGGGGTTTGCAATCTCCGGTTATTTCGTTGCCAAAGGAGCAGTATGCCCCCACTGACCGGCCATAACAAATTCGGCGATCGGCTTGCGTGTCCTGGGTGCCATCTCGCGATCCTTCAAAGGCGGAGGCAAGGAAGCTGGATCGCCCGGGTAGCCCAGGGCGATCGCGGCGATCGCTTCCCATCCCGCGGGAATGCCAAACAATTGGCGCGCTTTTTCCGGATCAAATCCGGCCATCTGGTGGACGGCCAATCCCTGCGCCGTCGCTTCCACGGAGAGCAAGGCGGTTGCCGCGCCAAGGTCGTATTGAGCGTTGCGGTTGGGGGCGTTGTTCTTCGCAAATGCCAGTTCCGCCACGGCGATGGCCATCACCGGAGCGTTCTTGGCCCAATTGGCGTTGAATTCCACAAGGACGCTCAGCATCCTCTCAAAGCTGTCCTGTTCGTCTCTGGTCGCCACGAGATACGCCCAGGGCTGCTCGTTATAACTCGAGGGCGCCCACCGGGCCGCCTCGAAAAGGCTGCGTAGAACGTTTTGTGGAACAGACTTGTTGGCGAAAGCGCGCGGGCTCCAACGCTCGCGAATTAGCTTGTGGACTGGATAATCAGTAGGGGCTGGCTTGTGCATGCTTTCGATCTCTTCCATTGGCAACCTTTGTTAGATGATACGAGCCCAGCGGGTGGGTGCATTCACGCCACCTGCCCTTTTTTCCAAACCGCAACGGACATAGCCTTGTTAGTTAGCGGATTTTGCCGGCGCTTGTTTGATCATTTCTGCGTCGATGGTGATATTGACATCGTCACCGACGACCACACCGCCGTTGTCCAAGGTGGCGTTCCACTTGACGCCGAAGTCCTGGCGGTTGATTCTTGACGAGGCGCTGGCCGCGACCCGTTGATTGCCCCAGGGATCTTTCATCGGAGCCGTCGGGCCTTCAACGTCGAGCACGGCCTCCTTAGTAGTGCCGCGAATGGTGAGATCACCGGTGACTTTGAGCTTTCCGGGAGCGATCTGTTCGACCTTCTTGGATTTGAAAGTCATGGTGGGGAAGTGCGCGACGTCAAAGAATTTGTCGCTGCGTAGATCGTTGTCACGGGCGGGCTCGCGCGTATCCACGGTCGAGACGTCAATGGTGACGTCGACGGTGGATTTGGTGACGTCCTTGTCGTCCAGCACAAGCGTGCCGTTGACCTTGCTGAAAGCTCCGCGCACAGTGGAGATGGTCATATGACGAACCGAAAACTGCGCGGACGAATGCTGCGGATCAATCTTCCACTCGGAGGTGGCCGCGTCGGCAGTCAGCGACAGAACGGCTGCGAGCCCGGCGGCTACTGCGATTCGAGATAAATAGTTTTCCATGTTCTTCTCCTTCTCGCTTTTTTTGATTGGACATTCGAAATTCGCCCCCGAAAGGTCGGCTACGCTGGCTTGCGGACGCGGACTTCTTCCAGCAGATCATAAAGAATCTTAAGGCGTGTGGCCGACATGCGCCGGAACTGGCGCTTATGAAGATCGTGAACCGGCTGGTCGAATGTTTTTAGAAGGCTGAGTCCTTGCGCAGTGATGCGCGTCTTTACCACGCGGCGATCGTCGGACTGGCGCTCCCTGGTGATCAGGCCGCGCTTTTCCATGCGGTCGAGGAGGCGCGTCATGTCCGGGTCGTGAGAAATCATACGCTCGCCGATGGCACGGCAAGCCAGGCCACTCGGCTCGGCCCCGCGAAGAATGCGCAGGACGTTGTATTGCGCACCCGTAAGCCCCGCGGCTTTCAAAAGCTGTTCTGCTTCCTGGCCGAGGGTGTCGGCAGTTTGCAAGAGCGACACGAAAACACGTTTCTCCAGGGAGACGGAAGAACTGAATTTGAACCGCATGCTCACACCGCAACATAGTCGTTATAACGACTAATGTCAAGAGGAAAGAATCCCGGCTGAGGGAGACCCGTCGGCCTATGGCTTCCGCAGCGGACGAAGGTGAATCTCGCTCAGGAAACTTCGTGGACCTTGTGTGAGGATGGCTTCCACAGCGTGGGCAACATCTTCGGGGCTCAACCCTTTCGACGAGTCCTTGGGGCCGCGGCCGGAGAATTCCGTGGCCACGCTTCCCGGACAGATCACACTGACGCGGATACCGTGTTCCCGGAGATCTTCCGCCAGGCAGCCAGAAAGACCGACGACACCCCATTTGGAGGCGCAATAGATGCCGCCACCAGCGAATGTGTTTTTGCCGGCCAGAGAACTGATGTTGACGATGTCGCCCAAACCGCGGCGGATCATGGAAGGCGCCACAGCGCGAGAAAGGAGGAAGACGCTCTTAAGATTGGTATCCAGCACGCGATCCCAATCGGCCTCGGTTTTTTCGTGGGCCGGGCCGAACAGGCCGATGCCGGCATTGTTGACGAGGATGGTGATGGGACCTAGCGCGGCCTCCGTCTTGGCAATCAGATCGGTAATGTCGGCACCTTTTGTGACGTCGGCTATCTGGGTATGCGCGGGCCGGCCGATTCTTGCCAGCCCCCGTGCTGACTCCTCGAGTGCCGCGCGATCCCGTCCACAAATTGAAACGGCGGCTCCCAGCATGGCCAGCCGATACGCGATGGCGCGACCGATGCCACGGCTCCCGCCGGTGACAAGCGCCACACCGCCCCTCAGCGGCTTCTTTACCCGGGAAGCTCCATCTGTTCTGCTTATTACAGCCATGAGAATTCTCCCTCGTAAGGGCCACTCTTTTTGTGCGACACTCATCCTATCACCAGAGTTTTCCGCAGTACTTGGGGTCCCCTGGTAGCCGTGAGGGAATCAAATAGAAAAGCCGCTATCCGCATGGAGAAATTTCCTCAAGTTATCAAGTCAACGAAAGGGAACGTCTTGCGGATAGGGTGCGGGTTTCCCTATAATCCCAAGGTTTTCCGAAACAAAGCGATTCCCGGCAGAAGCATTCTGGGGTGCACCGGAAGCGGAATACTCAGGCTTGCAGTTTGAGCGAGGAGAAATGGGAATGAACGCAACACGAACATTGGCGGGGCTCGCGATGATGGCAACCCTTTTCTTGATTGGTGGAAGCCGGCTGGGTGCATTCGCGCAAGTGCCGGCGGCGGGTCAGGACGCGGCAGCGGCCAAGGGGCCGAAGTACACACAGGCGGAATATAACGCCGAGCAGGCGTGCGCGGCCGAGAAAGTTCCTGCCGCCATTATCAAGTGTGCGGATGATTTTGTCGCGAAGTATCCAAATTCGGATCTCCTTGTCTACATCTATCCGCTTTACTATCGCGCTTACACGCAGCTCAAGAATCCTCAAAAGGTGATCGAGTACGCGGACAAGCTGGTGGCGCTGGGTGACAAGGCGGAGCCGGGAATCAGGTACGAGGCGCTCTACGCCCGGGCCCTTTCCTACGCGGGCCTCAACATCAAAGAGACGGACCCGGCGGCCAAGGAGCTGGCAACCAAGGGCCGAGAAGCGGCGCTGCTCGGACTGAAGACGCTCGATGAATTGAAAAAGCCTGACACGATGTCCGCCGAGGACTTTGCTAAACAGAAACAGCAGCCCGCCATTCTCTTCAATTACACTGCAGGCAGCGCAGCGATGACCATGAAGGACTACGCCGCCGCGGTGGCTTCTTTCAAGGCTGTACTGGCGTTGAATCCAGATGACCCTGTCACCAGCTACAACTTGGGCCGAGCCTACCAGGCCATGTCACCACCGCAGCAAATGGACGCCTTCTGGGCATTCGCGCGGGCGGTAACGGCGAAGGGCGCGACGGAAGCTCAGTCCAAGCAAATCAAGGGTTATCTGCGCAAGTTGCTGGCCAATTACCAGGGCGGAACCGTTTGCGACAGTCTGACAGATGCAGAGCTGAATGAGCTCCTGCAACTCGCCGGAAGCTCGGCAGAACGTCCAGCCAGCTACTCGTTACCAAGTGCGGCGGACCTCTCTGCCGCCCAGAAGGACATGACCATTGCGTCGGTGGTCACGGACCTGAAGGCCGGGGGTGACAAGAGCAAATTGACCTGGCTGGCATCCTGCGGCTTGGAGTTTCCCGAAGTGCCGGGCAAGGTGATCGAAGTCGTGCCCGGTACGGACGCCATCGTTCTGAAGATTGCCTTCGTGACGAGCGATGCAGAGTTCGATGCCGCCACCACCCCCAACATGGACGTGAAAGTCGTCGGCCAGCCCGAAGCGGCTCGCGTGGAAAAGGGCAGCGCTGTCCACTTTACGGGCACGCTGACTGCCTACGATCCCGAACCGGCGTTTTTCCTGCATTGGGAAAAGGCCAAAGTGAAGGAAGAAGATATTCCGAAGGAGAAGGCAGCGCCAAAGAAGCCCGTGCGGAAACCGGCAGCGAGAAGGCCAGCAGCGAAACCGAGCTAGCCTTCTCCAGCTTCGCTAGTCTTGGTTGAGAACACGGCTCCCCGGCCAATCTGGGGAGCCGTATTCGTTCTTGCAAGTGATTGGAGTTCGGTCAGCGCGCATACCTGCGGTGGCCGTTCGAATCGAGCTTGTACTCGTCGATCTTGCGGCTCAACGTATTACGGTGAATGCCAAGAATTTCGGCAGCGCGGGACTGGTTGCCGTTCGCGCGGTCCAGAACACGTTTGATGAAGCGCTTTTCGAATTCGCCGACCGCTTCTTCAAACAGAATCCCGCGCTCCACCATCTGATTGACAAGCCCTTCCAATTGATCTTTCACGATGGCACGCTCCGCTCGATAACTTACGGTGTGAGGGCCCGGCTTGCTAGTCCAATTCGCGGCCGGCCAGGATGCGATAGGCTTCTCGGTACTTGCCGCGAGTGGCCTCCACGACCTCAGGAGGAAGTTCCGGGCCGGGCGGGGTTTTCGGCCACTGCATTCGCTCGAGATAGTCGCGAACAAACTGCTTGTCGAAGGATGCCTGAGGACCGCCGGGACTGTATTGAGCAGCGGACCAGAAGCGGGAAGAATCGGGCGTGAGGGCTTCGTCGATCCAGATCAATTGGTTGTTGAGGAGGCCGAACTCGAATTTGGTGTCGGCGAGAATAACGCCGCGTGGCTCGGCATAAGCCGCAGCGCGGCGGTAGAGTTCCAGGCTCACGCCGCGGACTTTCTCGGCAAGTTCCTTGCCGATGAGTGATACGGCGTATTCGAAAGAGATGTTTTCGTCGTGGCCGGTGGCGGCTTTCGTTGCGGGCGTAAAGATGGGCTCTGGCAGCCGGTCGGATTCGCGCAAACCGGCAGGCAGCTGGAGGCCACAGATTTTTCCCGTGGTGCGATAGTCCTTCCAACCCGAGCCGGAGACGTAACCGCGTGCCACGCATTCAATCGGCAGCGGCTGCGTCTTTCGAACGATCATGGAACGGCCTGTGAGTTCATCCTTGAACTTGTCGAAGGGAGGAGGAAATTCAATGGCGCTGAGGACGTGGTTGGGAATTACATCCCTCAACAATTGGAACCAGAAAAGAGAAAGCTGCGTCAGGACGCGGCCCTTGTCGGGAATCGGCGTGGGCAGAATGACGTCAAAGGCGGAGAGACGATCGGTGGCCACGATGAGGAGCTGGCCGCCGAGATCGTAGATGTCACGGACCTTGCCACGCGCGGCGGGCAGCAGGCCGGCGAAATGCGTTTCGCTCAAAACTCTCATGGCAGGAGTAGCTGGCACAGAGAAAGTTCTCCCGACAAAGTGAGAAGCATTCTAGCGCAGCGCGACGCGAAGTCAAAGGGACGCGGAGGGAATTTTTGCGAAACGACATAACAAAAAATTATGCAGCTTGCAGTGAGGAAAGTGGCCGGGGCGTAGCATTCCTTCGCGCTGGACCAGGCTGCCCCACTTCTTGTCAAATGCGGAGCGAATTAGGCCGCGGAGGCTGCCGCGGCATGCTGCTTTGGCGCCGACGATTCCGGTTCTTCCCAGCGCACACTGACGAGTTTCGAGACGCCGGGCTCCTGCATCGTCACGCCATAAAGCACACTGCCCATCTCCATGGTCTTGCGGTTGTGCGTAACGATGATGAACTGCGTCTGGCCGCTCATCTCGCCGATCAGGCGCGTGAAGCGCCCGACGTTGGCTTCATCGAGCGGCGCATCGACTTCATCAAGGATGCAGAACGGGCTTGGCTGGTAGCGGAAAATGGCAATGAGCAGCGCCAACGCAGTCATGGCCTTTTCGCCGCCTGAGAGCAACAACACGTTTTGCAGGCGCTTGCCTGGAGGTGAAGCGACGATGTCGATGCCGGCGTCGCCGGAGCTGTCCGGCTCGGTCAGACGCATTTCCGCCATGCCGCCGCCGAAAATGGCGTGGAAGGCTTCGGAGAAGCTCTTGTTAATGGCGTGGAAGGCGTGCTCAAACTTTTCCTTGGTGGCGAAGTCGAGCTCGGCAATGGCCTGCTGGGTGTCCGCAATCGACTGCAAAAGATCGTCGCGCTCGCGCGTCAGGAATGTGAAGCGCCGCTCGCACTCGTTGAACTCTTCGAGCGCCATCATGTTGACGGGACCCATCGATTCGATGCGCTGCTTCATCTCGCGGTAGTTGGTTTCAGCGATGACCAGCTCTTCGCCGGACATGAAGGCCGCTTCTGTCGCGATCAGATCTTCTGGCTGCGCGTTTACCTCGCCCATACACGTTTCGCGCAGGTGCTGACGGTCGGAGTCATTCTTGGCCCGGTCAACTTCCGCGTGGCTGCGCTGCTCGCGAACTTCCTGCAGCGACTGACGGCCCATGCGCAGGTGGTCTTCCATCTGCGTGACGCGCGTGCGGGCCGCGTCCCATTCCTGCTCAAGCTCCCGCTGGCGGATTTCCAGGCGCAGCTTTTCGCCGCGCAGACCATCGAGCTGCAGGGCGAGCTCTTCGCTCTGCCGGGCCAGCGCGGCGGTTTCGTCGCCAATGGACGTCACTTGCTGTTGGAGCGCGGCTTCGCGGCGTTCGAGCTCGGCGCGCTCTTCGTTCAACCGAGCGGCGAGAGCTTCGGCGGCCATGAGCCGCTCATTCATCGCGGCGAATGCGGCGCGACCGGCGGCAAGTTCGTTCTGTTCCGATTGGATGGACCCGCGAAGCTGGACGAGTGCCTCCGCAAGACGCACGCTTTCGGCGTCGGCTTCGGCGCGGCTTAGCGCCGCGGCGGCATGCTGGTTCTTTGCGCGCTCGGAACGCTCCCGCGTGCTTTCCACGTCCAGGCGGATACGCTTGAGTTCGTTCTGGCAGGTGGCGAGTTCCAGCCCGAGGCGGGCAAGTTCACTTTGCATTTGCCCGTGGCGGTGCATGGCGGAGATGGCTTCGCGCTCCGCGTCGCGTTGCTGCTCATCGATATCGGTGAGCGCCTGCTCGGTTGCATGCAACTCGGCAGCGGCGGCTTCGAGCACGGCCTGTTTTTCGCTCACCTGATGCTCAAGTTGCATCACTTCCGCGTCCAGGGCCCGCAATTCGCGCTTCATCCCCAGCGGACCCGCTTCATCTGGGCGGCCGCCTGTGACCATGCGGCCCTGGTAGCAGGTGCCGTCGGGCGTAACGAAGGCGTATTGTGAATTTTCCCGTGCCAATTTCTCGGCCGACGCCGTGCCGTCCGTCAAATACGCCGAGCGCAGCCGTGGCAGGAATTGTTTTGCCGCCGCCCCAAGCGGATCGCGGAACTCCACCAGCTTGTCGAACCGCGCGATCACGCCGTCTTCCGTCTGGAAGTTCGCGATGGGCTCGTATTCGGAAGAGAGGCGCAGATTTCGGAGCGAATCCACAAAGAACGTCGCCCGTCCACCCACTTCATCGCGCAGCATGGAAACGCCGACCCTCGCGTGCTCGAAGGTTTCGACGACGACGTATTGCAGTTCGTCGCGCAGGTACTGCTCGATGGCGGCTTCATGCTGTTCCTCGACTTCGGCATAATCGGCCAGCACGCCGACGGCGCGAAAATCCTTTCCACCGCGGCGTTCGTTGGCGGCAAAAAGTTTCTGCACGGCGTCCGCGGTGTAGGAGCGATCGTTCAGGATTTGCGTGAGCGTCGAATGCCGAGCGCGAATCCCCGCCAACGAATCGCGGAGCGCGGCGGCCTCCTTCGACAGGGTATCGCGCTGCTCCCGGAATCCGGTGATCTTGGCTTGAAGCTCCGCGGCGCTTTGTTTCAGCGCATTGAGTTGACCGGTCGCGGATTTATGATTGTGAGCGGCGCGCTCGGCATCATCGCGCGCGCGCATCGAAGTTTCCAACAAATCGTGCTCTCTTGCTTCGAGCTTTCGCAGTGCTTCGCCCTGGTGCACCAGCGCCTCCTCGGCTTGCTTCTGCTCGCCATGGAGACGCAGCAGGCTTTCGCCGGCTTCCGATGAGGACTGCCGCAGTGCTTCGACCCGGGCTTCGGATTCGCCAATCTGGGCCGCGCGCCTGGGCGTCACGCCCGGCGAGCTCCTCGGCACGCTGTCGGTTGAAGGCGATGCGATTTTCGCTGCGGTCGACTTCGAGCGCGGTGAGATTCATGACATTCTGGTTCTGCCGGATCTCAGCATCCAGTTCATAAATTCGATGGTTCAGCCGGTCCTGTTCCCCTTCCTGCTGTTGGATGGCAGTGGCGCGCTGCAATTCGGCGGCGTTCAGTCCTTCGAGCTGCTTCGAGACGCGCTCGGCTTCGGCGTCGAGCTCGCGGGCCTTGCCCGCCAGCATTTGACGAACGATTCCGCGCATTTGATCGCGGGTTTCGGAGTAGCGGCGCGCTTTGGCGGCCTGGCGCTTCAACGAGCCGAGCTGTTTGTCGACTTCCACGACGATGTCATTGACACGCGAGAGATTCACTTTGGAGGATTCCAGCTTGGCTTCCGCGAGCCGCTTCTTGGTTTTGAATTTGGTGACACCAGCGGCTTCTTCGATGATGGCGCGACGCTCCATGGGCTTGGTGGAGAGAATCAGTCCGATGCGGCCCTGTTCGATGATGGCGTAGGAGTCCGGCCCCAGGCCCACGCCCATGAACATTTCCTGGATATCGCGGAGCCTTCCCACGCGGCCATTGATCAGGTATTCGCTTTGGCCGGAACGATAGAGCCGCCGGCTGACCACGACTTCGCCCGGTTTCATGGCCAAAACCAGCTTGTCTAACGACTTTTTCTTCCGTTTGAACTTGCCACCGGGTTCAGCTGGGGATGGAGCTGAACCTTCAGTGGCTTCTTCTTGCGTTTCAGGGGTCTGCGCGGGGTCGTGCGAGGGAATTTCGGTCGTATCGGTCAAACCGGAGGCTTCTTCGTTTTCGATGGCAAGGGACGTAGCATCCGCTCCAGAGTCTGACGCCGCGCTTGCCATGACGAAGCGGGCCGCTTCGGCCAGCTCGGGATCCTCCATGGTGATGGTGACTTCGGCGAGTCCCAGCGGAGGGCGCTTGGTGGTCCCATTAAAAATGCAATCGGCCATGCGCTCGGCGCGAAGTGATTTGTGGCTCTGCTCGCCGAGAACCCACGAAATGGCATCCACGACGTTGGATTTGCCACAGCCGTTCGGCCCGACGATGCAGGTCGTGCCGGACCCGCTGAATGTGACTATGGTGCGCTCGCAAAACGATTTAAAGCCAACGATTTCGACTTTTCGCAGCTTCAGCAAGATGTCCCCTTTTGGTCGTCAACTTCTCCCACGGCTGCCGGCATGAACTCGCATACAACTCGAAAACTGCGAAAGCCAGCCGTTCTCCTACGGCTGGGGCATAAACTCGTGAAGAGGGACGACGTTTCATTCCTCGAGGGGAGGGTCTTCGGAGCAACAGGTCAACCCTTCTCGGGTCGCCTGTCAGAACGTTTGGCAGGTTCTCAGTCAGAGGCCCAGCCGCCTGGCGCAAGGATGGCGGTACGGGAAAAAACAGTAACACGATGTTCATCGCATGTAAAGCCTTACGGCACAACTTGTGGCCGCCTCGCTAGCGCCACAAGTGTTTTTGGAATGTCCGACGTCTCGTCTTGGGCTTACCTGCTAGCTGACGATCCTTCTTTCAGATGCCTGTCATACCAAGCGAGGATGCGATTCAGGCGATCTAGGAGGTGCTTTTCCTCATGAAAGGTGTGAGGCTCGCGAGGGTAGACGACGAGTTCAGTCTCCACGCCGTAGCGCTTGAGGCCGCGATATAATTCCTGGCTTTGGCCGAGAGGATCGACCGAATCGGCGTCTCCTTGAAGAATCAAGATCGGCGTTTTCACATTCTTGAGGTGCACGAAGGGCGAACTATTCAAGAAGCCGGCGATTTTTTCCGGCTCATAGGGGACGCCGTAGAACCACTCATCGTAGGAAGGGCCCTGCTCGGTGCCGTATTCGGAGATGAGATTTGAGAGGCCCGCGCCGGAGACAGCAACTTTGAATCGCGTGGTTTGCGTAATCGCCCATTCAGACATGTAGCCGCCATACGACCAGCCGCCGATGGCCAGCTTTTCGGGATCGGCGAGGCCCCGCGCGATGAGGTCGTCGACACCGACCATGACGTCCCGGTAATCGCCGCCACCCCAGTCGCTGCGATTCAACTCAATGAATTTCTCGCCGTAACCGCTCGATCCGCGAATATTGGGATAGAAGACCGCGTAGCCGCGCGCCGCAAAGAGCTGCCCCCAGGTTTCGATGGCGTCCTGCCAGGCGCCCGTGGGGCCGCCGTGAATCAGGGCGATGACCGGCAGCTTCGATTTGCCGTCGTAGCCGAGTGGTTTCAGAAGGGCCGCTTCGATTTCCAGGCCGTCGAAGGATTTGTATTTGTAGAACTCCGGGGCGCTGAGCATGTATTGCTTCCATGAATCATTCAAGTGAGAGATTTGCTTGGGGGCGCTTTTCTGATCCCAAATCCATAGTTCCTGGGGAGTCGTCGCGGTTTGCCCGGCAAAAGCAACCTCGCCGGAATCGGAAACGCCGAAAGCATTCGGATTGGTGGGAATCGCAGGGACATCCTTGAGCGCGCCTTCGGCGGTGAAGGCGACGAACTTCGAGTGGAAGCCATCGCCAACAACGGCGAGCAACCCACCGTCCCTGGACCAGCGGTAGTCAAAGACCGGTCGGTCAACGTCGGCGCCACTGAGATTCCGAGTGGCTTTGTCGCCGTGATGAGCGAGTATGAGGTCGTGCGGCGTTGGGCCGTCTTCGCGGCAGCCGACGAACGCCATCTTCTGGCCATCCGTCGCGATGCGGATATTTCCGAAGGGCCCACGTGGAGCGAGGACCTGTGTCATCGAGTCGACCGCTTTGCGGTCATCGCTTACCGCGTCCCGGAGACGAAAGGAAAAAATACGCTCGGTATTCTGATCCGATTCAGGTTGATCCGTGGCGCTGAGCACGAGACCGGTGCCGGAAGGATGCCACACGGCTTCGCTGATTTTCCATTTGGGCTCGGTGAGGGCTTTGACGTCTCCAGTGTCGAGAGTAAGAAGCCACAGGCGAGCATGTTTATCTTCTTTGTCCGCCACGTGTGCGTCGTCTTTGTCTTTTTCCTTCTTTTCTTCCGCTTCCGTTTTTGCGTCGGGGGCAAGAAAGGCGATCTGCTTGCCGTCGGGGGACCAGACAAAATTCTGCACGCCGCGCTTTCCTTTGGTCAGGGCGCTCGCTTCGCCGCCGTTTGCGCGCATGGCGTAGACCTGCTGCTGATCGTCGCGGTCTGAGAGGAAAGCCAGCCGTTTGCTGTCGGGTGACCAGCGCGGCAAGAAGTCGGACTTTGCGGAATATGTGAACTGTCGGAGTGAACCGGATTGTTTGTCGTAAAGCCAAATGTGGCGTGCGCGGCGCTCGCCCTTCGCGGGCTCAGTGACCACAAACGCCAGACGGTTGCCGTCGGGAGAGAATTGCAGATCGGAAATACTACGCAGGTCCAAGGAAGCCTCGGGAGTCAGCGGCTTGAGTACACTGGCCTTGGGCGGCTCCTGCGCAAGCGTGGCCGTCGCGAGAGCCGAGAGAACAAATAGAGCGCCGATCGATAGGAAACGATTCATCGATTACTCCTTCACTAGATGAGAAGGAGGACTGTAGCTGTGTCGGTCGCGGGCGTCAATTAGGACCAATCAGGTCGCACTAGGCGGTATTCTGCGAAACATCGCGCGGCTTCGACATTGCTAGGTTTCAAAGGGCTCGGCTACAATCGATCGCTTATTCGTTGTGCGGGAAAGAGACCCTCTAGAGCCTATGGCCGATATTCAGCTGCACAATACGCTGAGCGGGAAAATCGAGAATTTCGTACCTCAAAAGGCCGGCGAGGTGCGCATGTACACGTGCGGGCCGACGGTCTACGACTACGCACATATCGGGAATTACCGCACCTTCATATTTCAAGATATCTTGCGGCGATTCCTAAAGCTGCGCGGATTCAAACTGAACCACGTGATGAATCTGACAGACGTGGACGACCGCATCATCGCGAATGCGGCTGCGGCCGGCGTAAGCATCCGCGACTACACCGCGAAATTCGTGCAGGCGTTTTTCGACGATTGCAAGACGCTCAGCATCGAAGCGCCGGAGCACTGGAGTCGCGCCACGGACCATATCGAAGAGATGGTGAAGTTGATTCAGCGGCTCCAGGAAAAGGCATTCACGTATCCGGGCGAAGGTTCAATTTATTATCGCATCGCGAAATTCCCGGACTATGGAAAGCTCTCCAAGATCGATCTGACCGGCATTCAGACGGGCGCACGCGTCGACAACGATCGCTACGAAAAAGAGAGCGCGCGGGACTTTGCGTTATGGAAAGCGCCGAAACCCGGAGAACATTTCTGGGAGACAGCGATCGGCCCGGGGCGCCCCGGCTGGCACATTGAGTGCTCCGCGATGGCCATGAAGTATCTCGGTGAGACGCTGGATATTCACACCGGTGGAATCGACCTGGCATTTCCGCATCATGAAAACGAAATTGCACAGAGCGAGGGCGCGACCGGGAAGCATTTCGTGAGCTACTGGCTGCACGCCGAGCACCTGCTTGTCGAAGGCGAGAAGATGTCGAAGTCCCAGGGGAATTTTTTCACGCTGCGCGATTTGTTTGCGAAAGGTCATAAGCCTTCAGCTCTGCGGTTTGCGCTGGCCAGTGTTCCTTACCGCAAGCAGCTCAATTTTACGTTCGATGGTCTGCAGCAGGCGGCCAGCTCGGTGGAACGGTTGCGGAATTTCGCCGATCGGCTGAAGCATGGAAAATTTCCCGCCGGCAACCAAGAAGGCATGGCTGCGCGCATTGCCAGGGCAGCGGAAGAGTTTGACGCGGGGCTTGCAGACGATTTGAATACGGCGCAGGCGCTGGCGGCGGTGTTCGACCTGGTGCGGGAAGCGAATGTCGCCGTGGATAAAGGTGAATTCCGCCAGGGTGAAGTCCCGACCGTGCTGGAGTTTCTGGCTACCTTCGACAGGGTTTTCGCCGTTGTGCAAGACAGTGATGGCGAAAAACTTCGGGCGCTCGGATACGGCAGCGCGGACAGCGGACCGCACGACGCAGAGGTCGATCGGCTGGTCGCGGAGCGCAACGCCGCAAAGAAGAAACGCGACTTTGCGGCGGCCGACCGGATCCGCAAAGAACTGGCAGAGCGTGGTATAATAATGGAAGACGCCAAAGATGGTAGCGTGCGCTGGAAACGCAAGTGAGCCTTAATCTTCAAATTCGTCCTTCCTTCCTCGTGGGGAGCTGCCCGCCGGCCGCCCAGCGGCCACAACTCTACGGCGTGGACTAGCCAAGTTCTTTTTTTTCTCTCTCGCAAGCCGCTTCCGGGTTCGTCCGTTCGCGTGCCTGCTTTCGCCCCGCAATGTTCGATGAACTCCAACCTTTTGATTCTTCCCTGGAGGAAGACATGCCAACGACTTTGGAAGTGAAAACACCACGGCTGGTGACCGCTATACCCGGGCCGAATGCCAAGCGGGTGATGGAGCGGGACGCAAGATTCATGTCGCCGTCCTACACGCGCGACTATCCACTGGTGGCCAGGCGCGGGCGCGGCGCGATCGTCGAAGATGTGGATGGTAACGCTTTTCTCGATTTCGCTGCGGGTATCGCCGTGTGCTCCACTGGTCATTGCCATCCGCAAGTTGTCGCTGCGATTCAGAACCAGGCGGCCGAACTGATTCACATGTCCGGCACGGATTTTTACTATGAGAGCATGCCGGAGCTGGCAGAACGGCTGGGCCGCACGATGCCAGGTACCGACAGCAAGAAGGTCTTTTTCACCAACTCTGGTACGGAAGCGATAGAAAGCGCCATCAAACTGGCGAGATACGCCACGCGGCGAGACAAGTTCATCGCGTTTTACGGCTGCTTCCACGGCCGCTCGATGGGCGCTCTTTCGCTGACGGCCTCGAAGTCGAATCAGCGCAAGGGATTCGGTGGGCTGCTCAGTGGAATCGAGCACATCCCGTTTCCATATGCCTATCGCTGCGCGCACGGTCATACCGCGGAGACCTGCGGCGCGGAAATCCTCGAACAGCTCGAAGGGCAGATTTTCAAGCGGCTGTTCGATCCTGAGGACGTCGCGGGCATCATCATCGAGCCGATTCAAGGCGAAGGCGGCTATGTGCCGGCGCCGAAGTTCTTCCTGCAGGAATTGCAGCGCATCTGCAACCAACACGGCATCATGTTCATCGTCGACGAAGTGCAGTCGGGCATGGGACGCACCGGGAAGTGGTGGGCCTGTGAACACGCCGGGATCGAACCGGACATTCTTTGTTCCGCGAAGGGCATCGCGAGCGGCATGCCTCTGGGAGCGATCATCGCGAAAGAAAGCGTGATGTGCTGGAAGCCAGGCTCACACGGCACAACGTTCGGCGGAAACCCGGTGTGCATTGCGGCAGCGCTTGCCACCATGGACCTGATCGAGAGCGAGTACAAGGAAAATGCTCATCGCATGGGCGATTACCTCTTCGGACGCCTGGCCGACTGGGTGAAGGACTTCAAGATCGTGGGAGACGTACGAGGACGCGGATTGATGATCGGCATTGAGATCGTGCGCGATCAGCGGACCAAGGAAAAGGCCGCGGATCTGCGCAACGCAATCGTCGACCTGGCGTTTCACAAGGGCTTGCTCGTGCTCGGTGCGGGTGAGAACACCATTCGCCTGTCGCCGCCGCTCCTGATCGATCGGGAGCAGGCGGACTTTGCCGCGCGGACACTCGAAGATTGCTTCCGTGAGGCAGAGAAGAAGGTCTGATTCGAGGCGAAGAGATAGGAATCAGAATACAAGCGCAGACTTCCGAATCCTGTGGCGGCCGCAGAAGAACTATGGCCGCCGCGGGATTTTTGTTTATACTGCGCGGAAGGCTGGAGAATCGGCGTCGAGACCGAGGTGATCTTTTCACTACCCATTGACGGGCGGTGCGCCGAACGACGCGGCGTGGCCTGCGCGAAGAAAAAAGCAGCAAGCCCGGCGCACCGGAGTTCGAGGAGAAACCTACGTCTACTGGCAATTGGGGAGGCCAGGGTACCTGTTCGTGGCACGGAATTATACTCCGCGCTCCTTGGCGGCTGCCCAGGGCGGCCGCCGGTGCCACGGTTGCACCAGATGCAGCCCTCTATGGTGAGGAGCGTGACCGGAACATCTTCACGGGGACGTTAGACGCGGTACAATTCAAAGTCTCCTGGTTGCTCACCCCGAGCGGGTGACCCAGAACATATTCAAGGAGGATTGCTTTGCCGGAGTTACGTAAGGACCCGATCACGGGCCGATGGGTGATCATTTCGACGGAACGAGGTAAGCGGCCGAACGACTTCCTTCGGGAGAGCGTCATCCCCAGAGAAGAGAAGAATTGTCCCTTCTGTGTGGGCAATGAAGCGCGCACTCCGCCGGAAATTCTCGTCTATGGACGGAACGGCGGAGGCCCAAACACGCCGGGCTGGAGCATCCGGGTTGTGCCAAACAAATTTCCCGCGTTGGGCATCGAGGGTGAACTGGACCGCGAAGGGGAAGGTCTCTTTGACAAGATGAACGGAATCGGCGCGCATGAAGTCGTGATTGAGTCGCCGAACCATCTTGCGACACTCGCCACGTTGCCCGAACGCGCCGTAGAGGACGTGCTGTGGGGCTATCGGGACCGCATGCTGGACCTAAAAAATGACAAGCGCTTCCGCTACATTCTGATTTTCAAGAATCACGGGGAGGCCGCCGGGGCGACCATCGATCACCCCCACTCGCAGTTAATCGCGCTGCCAATTGTCCCGCGGCGCGTGCGCGAAGAAGTCGACAATTGCTGGCACTATTACGACGAGAAAGAACGATGCATTTTCTGCGACATCATCCGCCAGGAGCGAGACACGGGAGAACGCGTCATTGGCGAGAATGAGCATTTCATCACGCTCGCTCCCTATGCGCCTCGCTTCCCGTTTGAGATGTGGCTGCTGCCAAAGGCGCACGGATCATCTTACGAGAATAATCAGAGCTCCATGTATGCCAGCCTGGCCCGCATGCTGAAGGATACGCTGATACGCCTCGACCAGGTGCTCGACCGGCCAGCGCTGAACTTCATGATCCACACCTCTCCAATCGGCGAAGAGATCAACGATCACTACCATTGGCACATTGAGATCATTCCGAAGTTGACGAAAGTAGCCGGCTTTGAATGGGGCACGGGTTTTTATATCAATCCGACGCCGCCGGAAGAATCGGCGCGATTTTTGCGCGAAGCCAAAATCCCCACGGTCGCCGAGAAAAAGTAGACTTTGGGGGAAGCAGCGCTGCTCGGGGAAGCCCGGAGAGTTCAAAAATTTGCCATACTTAGTGATTCGACGCGGTAGTGTTGCAAGTACTTGATTTTCCTGAGTAACTCGACCGGTCTTACCTGCTCGTTTAGGCACTACTCGTCCGATTGTGGCAGGGAATTGGCAGCAAATTTTCGCACTTTCAAGTGAGCACTCTACTGGTCATTGCCGTTCCTGCACCAGCGCTGCGTTGCGACGGAAAGAACGCCGAACTTCGAGCCGTTGTTGTTCCGCGCTTGACGCTGCTCCGGGTCGGCCCCACAAATCCGACGATCGTTACTGAGTTCAAGTAGGACATGAAAAAGCGTCAACAAGAAAGCACGGGCCGCACCTGGGGCCCGTCCTAGTGCTGCCTTCTAGATTTATTTTGTCTTGTTCTGTGTGGCGCGTCGATGGTCTTCGTTTGAGGCGCTCAGCGACTTGCGGTTGCCGCGCCTTTCTTTCGTGACAGTTCTTCTCGGGCGATGGCCGCCTTCAGCACGGAATCGACTCTGTACCGTGCTGCGGTGCGCGCAACGTTGGAGTCTTTCGGCAAAAGGGACTGCCTCGGGTTGTAGCCGGGCAGCACAGGTCGGAAACGAGAGCGCAAACAAAGTGAACGGCGACGGCCGACCGGCCCAGAAGCGCACAAGACTGAAGTCGTCACATCGCAAGCAGTCGTAGCAAAACGATAATAGCTCAGACCCGAGACTGTTCGCCTGCCGACATGAAATGTCTTTTCCTCATGACTTTTGGGGTTTCTCCTCTTGACAACCAGTAGAAGAAGCGTATGTTCCTCTTGGTAGCCAAGGGGAAGAAGGGTCTATGCCAGACAAGCCGAGTGATCTCGTCCAGGGCACGCTCGATATGCTCATCCTAAAAACGTTGGCGCTGGAGCCTATGCATGGATATGGGATTTCCGTGCGAATCGAACAGATGAGCAATGGCGTTTTCCGCCTGAATGCGGGCTCGTTATTTCTCGCTATAGAACGACTAGAGAGGGACGGGCTAATCGATGGCAAGTGGAAACCCACTGAAAACAACAGGCGGGCAAGGTACTACACTGTGACGGCGAAGGGACGAAAGATGCTCGACAGCGAAACACGAGAATGGGGCAGGCAAGTGGCCGCAATCGGCAGAATTTTGGAGACCTCTTAGGGGAGCGAGCCATGTCCTTGTTCAGAAATTTTGCAATCGGCCTGCGGTCACTGTTCCGAAAGGAGCACGTCAGCCACGAGCTGGATGAAGAACTAAACGGATTCCTGGACATGGCAGCCGAGGAAAAGATGAAGCAGGGGATGAACCGCAAGGATGCGCTTCGCGCCGTGCGCCTGGAGCGAGGCAATCTCGAAATCACGAAGGAGGTCGTCCGTTCTGCAGGCTGGGAATCTGTCTTGGAGACGTACTGGCGCGACGTGCGCTTCGGCGTCCGTACGCTGCTCAGATCTCCCGGTTTCACTGCGGTGGTTGTGCTTACTTTAGCGCTCGGTATAGGTGCAAATACCGCAATCTTCACCCTAATTGATGCGGTGATGCTGAAGGCGCTGCCCGTACCGAGCCCTAAGCAGCTTTATCGTCTCGGCGACAATAACAGTTGTTGTGTTATGGTCGGGACGCAGGAGGGCGGTAGTTTTGTTCTTTATTCTTATGCCCTGTACGAGAATCTTCGCGACCACACACCTGAATTTAGCGAGCTCGCTGGTTTTGAGCCCTGGACATCGGATTTAAGCGTTCGCCGTAACGGGTCTACCGCCGAGCCCTATAAGGGGGAGTTCGTCTCGGCAAATTACTTCAATACGTTAGGCGTCCGCGCCTTCGCTGGCCGACTGCTCGCGCCCCCCGATGACACAGCAAGCGCGCCTCGCGTTGCGGTGATGAATTACCACACCTGGCAGCAGCGCTTCGGGCTAGATCCATCTGTGATCGGCTCAACGTTAAACATTAATGGCGTTCCTTGCGCGATTGCAGGTGTGACCCCACCGGGATTCTATGGCGACACTCTTCGCAGCGATCCTCCGGACTTCTGGCTGCCCTTGGCCGCCGACCCGGAAAAATGGCGCCTCCCTAACGCTGCCGTGGAGTGGCTGTATCTTGTGGGACGACTAAAGTCCGGCTTTGCGCCGGAACCCGTGCAAGCGCGACTCACCGTCGAATTACAGGAGTGGCTCA
>WNFO01000369.1_pt1 | contig 32656 bp, 27 predicted proteins | sample 5400251 | NCBI WGS metagenome assembly WNFO01 (sample SAMN13153354, study PRJNA577476) | soil metagenome | isolation source: 100 cm saprolite under Madrone tree | place: USA:California | collected 2016-06-14
AATCCAAGACATTAGAAAGTATCGCCAGCGAATAGGCTGTTGAAAATTCCGTTCACGCTTCGACGGAGCTCAGGGCGAATGGAAACCGTCTGGAGATCATCAGTAAATGTCCATTAATGCTCAGCCTAATCGAAGCATGAAACCGTTTTTTCGACAGCCTGTGAAGACTCGATCCCCGCTATCCGTGCGTCACGTTTTTACTGTGGGATAAGTTTTGTGACAGTGCCTTTTTCCTTGTTGTAACGATTGCGCTCGATTTTTTCTAGGTCATAGCTCAGGAAGCGAAAGACCACACCGGGCCCTTGCACCGCGTTGGTGGAATGAATGTCTCCGCGCAGATAGGGTTGGACCACGCCTGGAGAAAGCCGATCGAGCCTTTCCTTTTCCAAAGTCGCTACTCCCGGCTGCTTGCTGTCGTCGGTGCGTTTATACTTGGTAATCTCGGTAAGCCCGCTGTAAGCACCGTAGACCACCCAGCAAGGACCGTGATCGTGGGGCAGGTTGCCGTGGCCTTGCTTGTGCACGTGGCCCATCTGAATAAACCCAAAATCGGGATCCCGATACAGCTCGCGCGACGGCTTTCCCTCGCGAATGATCTCCGCCATCCACGGATCATCCGCGCTTGTTGAGGCAAAAAGCTTTTCCATTAGAGCTTTCACTTTGAATGGTAGTTGTGGATCCTTGCCATCCCCCCACACGGCCCGAACCTCCGCGATGTATTTCTCCAACGTGTTACTCGCTCGTTTTTCTTGTACAGCCATAAGACACCTCCTGAATATTGTTTCCTATCATTTCCTCCAACCGGTCGTCCAGGGATTGGCGCTCGTTTCTACTTGATTGACATGGCGAGGTGGCCTCTGGTACCTGTTTAGAAACGTCAAATACACCAAAAAGGCATGACCATCGATTCACAGGAGCTGCGCCGAATACTCGGTCATTTTCCGACCGGCGTAACCGTTATCACGACGAAAGACACCACAGGCTCTCCTTTTGGTCTCACCGCCAACGCCTTTACGTCGTTGTCTCTCAATCCGCCGCTCATCCTGATTTGCGTCGATAAGGGAGCCCAGTGTTATTCGTGCTTCGTTGAGTCGAATGTATTTACGGTTAATTTTCTTCACGAAGATCAGGAAGAGATCTCGCGCCGCTTCGCCACCAAGGGCGCCGATAAGTTCGCCGGCTTGAATTGGCACGAAGGCGCTCACGGCGCCGCAGTGTTGGACGGCGCTATCGGCTATCTCGAATGCAAGATCGTGCAGAGTTACGAAGGCGGCGACCATACCATCGTCGTGGGGGAAGTGCTTCACGGATTCGCTAGCCACGACCGGCCCTTGCTCTTCTTCCGAGGCAAGTATCATCGGATGCCAAATACCTAAAACCCAAAGCCATGGCACTTCTGCTGCGATCCGAAGAACTTAAGGGACTTATCTCGTTAGAGGAAGCAATTGCCGCCGTGGAAAGCGGTTTCCGCGATCAGGGCCAGCATCCGCAGTTTAGTTTGCCGCGCCAGCGGATGATGGCGGGTGATCGTCGGATCAACATTCACTCCGGTGGCTGTGTCAATTTGGCCGTCGCCGGCACCTTCATCCACTACGAGCGCCACCGATATACCAAGGAAGATCAGACCTATGGCGCGGTGGGTAAGCGCGTCTACATGGCATACGATAGCGAGACCGCGGAATTGTTAACGATCATTGTCGGTTCGCTACCGTTTTATGATTTTGACGACAACGATTTCGCAACGGAAACCGCCATTACCAGCGCCGTCGGAACGAAATATCTGGCTCGGGACGATTGCCGGATACTGGGACTCTACGGCACGGGCAGGCAAGCGCGGCGGCACCTAAAAGTGATGTGCGCCCTTCGAGCGATTGCAACGGTTAAAGTCTTTAGCCGAAGCGCCGAAAATCGCAAGGCCTTCTGCGCACTGATGCAATCTCACATCGACGCGGAGATCGTCCCGGTCGATAACCCGCGTGAGGTCGCGAATCACGCGGACCTGATCGTTTGCGCTACCGGCAGCAATGTCCCGGTGCTGTTCGGCGAATGGTTGGAACCGGGCGTGCATGTGACATCCATCGTAGGCAGCAACAAAGAGCTTCTTGCCGAGGGACTGGTTAGCAGGCCCCGGCGGGAACTCGACGATCGCGTGTTGGCGAAGGCCCACGTGATCGTGGCCACGCTCAAGCAACAGGGAATACAAGACGAACAAGGCGACTTCGTCGAGCCGATTCAAAATGGGGTCATCAAGTGGGACGATGTTAGGGAACTAGCTCAGCTCGTGGCAGGGAAAGTCACTGGCCGCACCAGCAAAAGCCAAATTACACTCTTCAAGCAGAACAGTGATCAAGGCGTCGGCTTCATGGCGCTGGCGAGATTGGTTCATGACAAGGCCAGAAAAGCCGGCATTGGAACCGAGATCTGATCGCTGTCCGACCTAAGCTTTGTTCCACAGTTCTTCGAATAATTTTGCCGAGCCGGGGCCATAACCGGCGTAGTAGTTGCTCAAGAATACGTAGGTTTTTGTTCCCTTGGCGACGATTTTCTTCAGCTCGCGCACCCAGATCATCATTTCATCGGTTTTGTCTTCGAAGATCCTATCAAATTTATGCGTTTTGCTTTCCAAGTCTTTGCGATCACCCATGAAGCGGACATAGCAAAAATCCCCGGTGACCAAATCTAAGGCCTTCGCAAGGGTCTCGATGCTTGGCATCCAGGCTTGGGCAAGGAGGGTGAAGCCCACAGAATGTTCTCGGAGTAGCTCCAGAAAGTCCCAGCTGATCCAATTTTTATTGCAGATCTCGATTGAGAAGCGGAATTCCTTGGGCAGCGAGCCGAGAAAGGGCCGAAGAAGCTTATCGAACCGTTCTCGAGATGCGAAAGCGTTCTTGTTGAAATAAGGGAACTGCAATAGGAGCGGGCCCAGCTTGTCGCCCAGGGGCTCCATGATGTTGAGAAAAGTTAAAAGCTCTTTATGGCAATCACTCAGGATTTTTTGGTGCGTGATTACTCTCGGAATCTTGGCCGCAAAGACAAATCCTTCGGGGCTCCTGTCCCTCCAGCCGGCGACCATAGAGCGTTGTGGAATGCTATAGAACGTGGAGTCGATTTCGACGGTGCGAAAACTGCGCCCGTAGGCCTCCAGAAATTGCGCAGGCTTGAGATTCGCCGGATAAAAAGAACCGACCCAATCTTGTTTTGACCAGCTTACGGTTCCTAGATACAGGTTATCGGGTAACGCCATAGTCACTCTTCACCATATTCAAAAGTGGGCGTCAACCGCGAGGGGACCGTGGGTGACGACAGTCAAACATTCCGCTAGTGGCTCAGTTTGGCCAAGATCCCTCACGGAGTTTACCCTGAGCGTGTTAGTCGAAGGGTTCGGGATGACAAATCCTCTAAGTGTCATTCCGAGCGGAAGCGAGGAATCTTTCTCGATGTCAAGAGTAAGCTGCGATTCTGACTGAACCACTACCAACATTCCTTGACAATATCCCTCCATCCATTTAACTTCATAAAAACACGGTTGTTTTCATTTCACTGGGGATCATGAAAGGGGCCTACGATAGCAAGATGGCAAGCCGCATCGTCGGCGTAAGCTTGCGCCAGATCCAATACTGGGACGAGCGCGGGTTTGTCAGACCCTCCGTCAAGCCGGCTCAGGGACGGGGCACGAAGCGGCTCTATTCGTTTCATGATTTACTCTGCCTCAAGGTTGTGAAAGATCTGACCCACCATGGAATCAGCCTGCAAAAAATTCGCCGCTGCTTACGCCCCTTGAGGCACTATGCCGCGCACGCAGAGCCGCCGTCTGGTTCTCTTAAATACGTCACCGATGGGGAGAAGCTTTTTGTCATTACCAGCGACCGCAAGAAAATCCTCAACGCCATGGATCGCCATTTTGTGCTGTCCTTAGGGATCGGGAATTTGGTCCGCGAGCTCGACGGCGAAGTACGGCGCGCCGCCAGCGATCCCGGCGCAGAGACGTCCAGCGCGCTGCGCCGCCTCCAAGAAAAGCGCTCGGGATCGGCTTAGCCTCCGATGGAGCCCGCCAAGGTGACACCGATGATACAGCAGTACCTCCAGATCAAGGAGAGGTACCGGGATGCTATCCTGTTTTTTCGCCTCGGTGATTTTTATGAAATGTTCTTTGAGGACGCCGAAACGGCCGCTCGAATTCTCGATATCGCCCTCACGTCGCGAAACAAGCACGAAGACTTTGCGGTTCCCTTGTGCGGGGTGCCGTACCACTCCGCAGCGCCCTATATCCAGAAACTTCTGGATGCCGGGCACAAAGTGGCCGTGTGCGAACAAGTGGAAGATCCGAAGACTGCCAAGGGCGTAGTTCAAAGAGAAGTTGTTCGTGTCATTACCCCGGGAACCATCACGGCCACCGATGCGCTGGATCCCCGTGGCAACAACTTTTTGACCGCAGTGTATGAAGGGCGCAGCAACTTTGGTTTGGCATTGACGGATATCACGACGGGCGAGTTTCGGTTTACTCAACTGGCGGAAGAGCAATCTTTATTCGACGAAATCAGCCGGATCAAACCGAGCGAAACGCTTGTCAGCGAGCGCACTCGCTCGCTGACGGAACGTCTTAAAAAGACCTTCCCCTCAATCCATCTGACCTTGCTGGCGGAGTCTTATTTCTCTGAGATCGCGGCCGACAAAATTGTGACCGGCCGTGTGCCGGGCTCTGCGGATTGGCATGACGGCATTTGTGCCGCCTCGGCGGTGGTGAACTATCTCGAAAATAACGCCGCCGAATGCGCAAAGGCAGTGCACGATCTGGAACCCTATGTGGCGTCCAACTATCTGATCCTTGACGAAACCGCCCGGATCAACCTCGAACTCACACACAACTATCAGGGCGAGCGAAAAGGCAACTTGCTGGCGGTCATCGATCGCACTTTGACGCCCATGGGCACCCGCCGGTTCCGGCAGTGGCTCCTTTACCCATTGCTGGATCCGCCGGCGATCCGGGAGCGCCAGGAGGGCGTTCAGGAACTGGTGGATCATTTTCAAATGCGCCAGGAATTGAAAGTGGGGCTCCGTAAGGTCCAGGATCTTGAACGGCTTGGCGGAAGAGTTGTCGCCGGTAGTGCGCTGCCCAAAGACCTTGTCGCGATCCACGACACGTTGCGTCGCATGGGAGGAATCCGCAGAGAACTGAATCCCTGTAGCTCGACTATTTTAACGTCGCTGCAGAACACCATCGCTGAACTGCCTGAAGTCGTATCGCTTATCGAAAGAGCGATCGTCGATGAACCGGCCTCGTCGATTAAGGAAGGGGGCTTTATCCGCGCCGGCTTTGACGCGGAGCTCGATGAGCTGCGCGGTTTGCGCGCTCATGCGAAGGAGTGGATGACCAATTTCGAGGCCGCGGAGCGCCGGCGCACGGGAATTCAATCTTTGAAGGTGCGATACAACCGCGTATTCGGTTACTACATTGAGATAACCAAGTCGAATCTTAAAGCGGTGCCGGACGACTACATGCGCAAACAGACGCTCGCCAATGGGGAGCGCTATATCACTCCGGAATTGAAAGAATACGAGGCTAAAATTCTCAATTCCCAGGAGCTGATTGAGAAATTGGAGTTGAACTTATTGGCCCGCGTGCGCGAACAAATAGCGACCTCCTATGGCGCTTTGAAGGAGACCAGCGCCGCCCTGGCGCAGCTGGATGTGCTGCTATCGCTTGCGGAGGTCGCCGAGTCTCAACATTTTATCCGGCCGCGCATCGATAATGGCTTGGCGCTGATCATCAGAGAAGGGCGCCACCCGGTGGTGGAAGCGACTTTGGGACGCGGCGCCTTTGTACCCAATGACTCCATTCTCGATCCGGCATCGAATCAGATCCTGATGCTGACGGGACCGAACATGGCCGGCAAGTCGACCTATATGCGGCAGGTGGCGTTGATTGTTATTCTCGCTCAGATGGGCAGTTTCGTGCCCGCCAGCGAGGCCCGAATCGGCGTCGTCGATCGGATTTTTACCCGCATCGGCGCGGCGGATTCTCTTGCCCGTGGCGAGTCGACTTTTATGGTGGAGATGAAGGAGACGGCCCATATCCTGCACTATGCAAGTCAGCGCAGCCTCATTTTGCTAGATGAAGTCGGACGAGGGACGAGCACTTTCGACGGGATCTCCATTGCCTGGGCGGTGGCCGAGCGTCTGCATGATCTACCGGAGCGGCCTCGAACTCTGTTCGCGACGCACTATCATGAACTCACCGATTTAGCTCGCACCAAAGAAAGGATCAGGAACTATAACTTTTCCGTCAAAGAATGGCGCGGCGAGATTATTTTTCTCCGCAATTTGGTTGAAGGCGCGGCCAGCCACAGCTATGGAATTCATGTTGCGCGTTTGGCCGGTTTGCCGGGGCCGGTCATTGAAAGAGCCAAGGAAATTCTGCAGAACTTGGAGAGCGGCGAAGCCGAAGGGAAAAGAGCCGGCACCGGAGAGAGCGGCGCCGACGCGGCGGAGCCTGTGCAAATGGCGCTGTTCGGGTCCGTGGAGCGAAAGCTGCGTGAGGAGCTTACCAGGCTCGATGTGTCGCATCTATCTCCAATCGAAGCACTCAATCTAATCTATCAATGGTCAGAGGAAGCGAAAAAGTAGAAGCGGCAAGACGGTGAGGTGTCTCATGAGGACGATGCTTCAGTGCAGAATGATCGGTCTGATGGGTTTAGGCGCGCTAGCGGTGTTAGGAGCGAGCTACCTAGGCGGTCCGGGCACCTCAACTCTTCTCGCCCAGGTTCGGGAAAGGGATGCGGCCAGAAGTCCAACTCCCGAATCTACGAGTGGCAACCGACTTGAAGGTGAGAAACTCAGTGATTCTGCGCAGCAGCCAGGCTTGCCGGAGCGCGCCCGTGTCACCGCCGTGCGCCTGTTTTCGTCGAAGAACTACACTCGGGTCATGATGGAGCTATCCGGAGAAGTGCGTTATCAAGCGCATCGTCTCAACGAGGACCCGTCCAAGGGTCTGCCTCCGCGGATTTATATCGATCTATTTAATGCCAAATTGGCCATAGATTCCAAGGAGCCCATTACGGTCGAGGACGGTCTGCTGCGTCAAGTGCGCGTAGGCCAATTCACTCCAGATGTCGTACGCGTGGTCATTGATATGACGACTCTGAGAGAGCACAACACGTTCCTGCTGCCGGATCCCTACCGACTTGTGATCGATGTTCCAGGGCAGAAAAACGGCGAGATAGTCGCCGCTGACGACAAGACTAAGAAGAGGACAGTGATGGTGGGGGGAAAGAGCAATCCACCTCCTAACTTGGGAGTCGGCAAGATCGTTCTGGATCCGGGCCACGGCGGTAAAGATCCCGGAGCCGTCGGCGTCGGGGGAATCGCGGAAAAGGACATTGTTCTGGCCGTGGCGAAGAAGTTGGCCAAGAAACTGAAAGAAGAAATGGGCGTGCAAGTTGTCCTGACCCGAACGGATGACCGGTTCATTCCCTTGGAAGACAGGACCGCCATTGCCAATGCCGAAGAGGCTGACCTTTTTGTCTCTTTGCACATGAATGCAAGTCCCAATGGCGAGGCGAAGGGGCTGGAAACTTATTATCTGGATAACACCACGGATGAGGCCTCGCTCAGACTGGCGGCGCGGGAAAACGGCACCTTGCGCAAGAACGTTTCCGACTTGCAGTTTATCTTGAGCGACATGACACAGAACATGAAGCTGGAGGATTCCATTACTCTCGCCCATCGCTTACATCAATCGTTAGTAGACAGCATGTCGAAAAGACTGACCGACGTGAAGGACCTCGGGGTTAAGAAAGCGCTTTTCTATGTCTTGGTCGGGGCGCGCATGCCCAGTGTTTTAGTGGAAATGCTTTTTATTACGAACAAGACGGAAGGGCGCGCGATGAGCCAAGAAAGCTATCAGAACGCGGTGGTCGATGCGTTGTACGAGGGAATCGCGAAGTACAAAGAAAGCGTCTTGGCAACCAAGACGCTGTAGGAAATATCGGCTTGGACGCAGTCGCACTTTCTCTTTCCCTCCTGGACGAAACCAGCGGGGACTCCGATCTCCGACGCTTTGCGCGGACTTATGTAAAAAGAGGACGGGAGTTGCTGTTGGAAAGACATCGAGCCGGCGCCGGTGGCCTGGAAGTCGTATCCGCATACTCGACGATGATGGATCATTTGATCCGGCACCTTTTTGGTCAAGTCAGCGACGACTTCATTCGACGGTATCCCAGCGAGAATCAACGTTGCGCCGTCGTTGCTCAGGGCGGATATGGCAGGGGAGAACTCAATCCTTATTCCGATATCGATCTGTTATTTCTGTATTCTTGGAAAGTGTCACCCTACGTGGAAGCCGTAACGGAAAGGCTTCTCTACACGCTATGGGACGCCGGGCTGCAGGTGGGGCACGCGACTCGCACCGTAAAAGAATCAATCGCCTTGTCGGCCTCCGACATGAAAGTGAAAACAGCCCTCCTGGACGCGCGCTATCTCGGCGGTAATTACGATTTATATCAGGAGTTTGAAAAGGCAGTGGATGGCCGCTTGATCAAAAAGCGAGTGAATCGATTCGTCCAGGAAAAACTCACGGAAAATCGCCTGCGTCATGAGAGCTATGGCGGATCAGTCTATCTTTTAGAGCCGGACGTGAAGGACGGCGAGGGAGGCCTGCGCGATATTCATACGGCCCGGTGGGTCGGCCGCGTCAAAACGGGGGCCAAGGACCTGGATGCGCTGGCCCTAAAGGCGATCGTCAGTGCCGGCGATGTCGCCAAACTGAAAGGCTCCCAAGACTTTTTGTTGCGGGTGCGCAACGAGTTGCATTTTTCGACAGGCAGACACCAGGACCAGCTGACGTTCGAAGAACAAGAAAAGGTAAGCCGCGCGCTCGGGTTCGAAGGCGAGGGGACGTTGAAGGCGGTTGAAGTCTTCATGCGCAATTATTATCTCCATGCCTCACAGATAAGCCGCCTTACGTCATTGATCATTCACCGCATCAGGGAAGGATCGCGGCCAATTTTTCGCAGGCCTTATAGCTTCGCCAAAACCGTGCGCGATGGCATTCGCATTTCGCAAGGACAGCTCTCTATCACCAAGCCGAGTATCCTGAAGTCGGAGCCGAGCAATCTCATTGAAGTGTTCGCGGATATGCAGCAGCACCGCTGCGAGCTGAGTCAGGAGACGCGGGAGCTTTTGCGCGAACATACCGGATTAATCGATGATCGGTTTCGTCGTTCGGCTGCCGCGAACATCCCGTTTTTTAAGATCCTCAAGTGGAAGGACCGGGTTTACGAGACCCTGTTGGAAATGCACCGCTGCGGGATTCTCGGGGCGTTCATCCCTGAGTTTGGCAGGCTGCTCTGTATGGTTCTGCACGACGCCTACCACATTTACACGGTGGATCAGCATTCCCTCAAATTGATCCAAGAGATCGAGAAGCTTAAGGCCGGGGAATACAAAGACGGGTTACCTCTTCTTACCCAACTGGCCCGCGACGCCGATAAAATCGAGTTGCTCTATCTCAGCCTGATGTTTCACGACATCGGGAAAGGGTTCGGCGGCGGCCATTCGGAGATCGGCGCCGGTTTGGTGCGACCCGTCGCGCGGCGCATGCGTCTCAATGCCGACGACGGCGCCCTGGTAGAATTCTTGGTGCGCCATCACCTGTTGATGACGCACACCGCATTTCGTCGGGATTTGGAGGACGAAAAGACGATTTTCGATTTCGCCAAAACCATGGGAAACGTCAACAACCTAAAGATGCTTTATCTCTTGACGTTTGCCGACGTAAGGGCGGTGGGACCGGATGTCTGGAATCCGTGGAAGGGATCGCTGCTCGGCGAGCTTTATGTAAAGACGCTGAATCTCCTCGAAGAAGTGGAGAAGGGGGAATTCCAACGCGAAGATGTCCGGGCGGTACTGAGAAGAATCCAGGGGCGGGTCCGTCGGGAGCTGGCCAAAGATCATCCCGAGGAAAGCGTGGATCACTTTATGGAGGCGATGCCGGAACGATATTTTCTTTCCACGCCAGAAAATGACGTTCCGGCTCACTTCGAATTGATGGAGAAATTTACAGGGAAGGGCGCGGTCACCGCCGTCGAACACTTCCCCGAAAGGGATTGCAGTGCCATTGTGATCTGCACTCGGGACCGCCCTGGGCTCTTCTTGTCGATAACCGGGACTTTGACGGCCTTGAATTTGGATATTCTGAACGCCAGAATCTTCACTTCCAGCGACGGCCGCATTCTTGACGTTTTCCGCGTTTCTCATCGAGGGCGTTCCGAGCTTGTCATGGCGGAGCAAAAGTGGGCCAAATTCCGCTCGACCCTAGACCAGGTCTTGGAAGGTCGATTGGATGTCGACCGGCTAGTGCAAAATTCCCAGCGTTCCTCATTCCTGCAACGCCATGTACCGAAGGTGGCGACGGTTATACAGGTGGATAACGAGGCATCGGACAACTTCACCATTCTGGAAGTTTTCACGGAAGATCGGATCGGCGTGCTGTTTACGATCGCCTACGCGCTGCATCAACTCGGTCTGTCTATCCACGTGGCAAAGATATCGACCAACGTTGATCAGGTGGCGGATATTTTCTACGTCACCGACGAGACGGGAAAAAAGATTGAAGACACGGCTTGGCTCGAAGAGATTCGTCTTTCCCTTCACGCAAACCTAGCCCCGCAGAATGAAAGAGTCGCTCAGTCCTCACATTGATTCCTTTCTCACCATGATCGCGGTGGAGAAAGGTCTGGCTAAAAATACGGTCGAGGCCTATAGCCGCGACCTAATGCAATTATCGGATTTTCTTGTCGCCCAGGGCATCACATCCTGGAAAGACACCGCAAGCGCTAATTTTCGTTCCTATTTTTCGTTCATGCGAGCCAAAGGGCTGAGCGCGCGCTCCATAGCCAGACACGTGGTTACGCTGCGGCGATTCTATCGTTTTTTAGAAACCGAAGAGATCATCACTGAGAATCCTGTACCGTCGTTCCATGTAACGGCCAGCGCGAGAAAGTTGCCGCACACGCTCTCTGGGGACGACGTTCGAAAGCTGCTGGCTCAGCCGAACTCGGAGGAACCGCTCGGAGTCCGCGATCAGGCGATGCTCGAGCTGCTTTATGCCACTGGCCTGCGGGTCTCCGAACTGATCACTTTGCAGATGCAGCAGATCGATTTTGAAGGGAATTTTTTAACGGTGCAGGGCAAAGGCTCGAAGATGAGGGCCGTTCCCTTCGGGAAATGGGCTCAGCAAAAGTTGCTCACCTATATCAAGAACACAAGGCCGCGACTGTTCAAAGGCAAATCCAACGCTTTCGTATTTATCAATCGCTCGGGACGCCCTCTGACGCGGCAGGGATTCTGGAAACTGATCCGAGGTTATGCGTTGGCAGCCGGTGTCGAGAAACGCGTCACGCCGCACACCCTGCGTCATTCGTTTGCCACCCATCTGCTCGAAGGCGGCGCCGACCTTCGCTCCGTGCAATCGATGTTGGGCCATGCGGATATTTCTACGACGCAAATTTACACCCATGTCAACGGTGCAAGACTCAAGCAGGTACACCAGCGATATCATCCAAGAGAGAAGGGCGATCGAAAAAAAAACCTGGAGTAATGGAATGGTGGAGTGGTGGGTATTCCAGTTTTCGATGGCTAGCTTGTGTTTTCACCACCCTTGCCGTATTCATGTCGAGATAGCGAGTAGGCGAGACGATTTTGGTTGATGCCATCCAACAAATTGCTCTTTGGGCCCTTCCTGTCCTGATTGCGATCATTTTTCACGAAGTAGCTCATGGATGGGTCGCTTATCAACTCGGGGATTCTACCGCCGCCAGAATGGGCCGGTTGACGCTCAATCCGCTTGCCCACATCGACCCGATTGGAACCGTCCTGTTGCCGGCGCTATTGATTATTTCCAACGCTCCGTTCTTGTTTGGTTATGCGAAACCTGTACCGGTCAATTTTCAGAATCTCTACAATCCGAAGCGGGACATGGTCTGGGTCGCATTGGCCGGGCCGGTCACGAATCTTCTATTAGCGGCGGGTTGCATTCTGATACTGAAGATCGGGCTGCCGCTGATCGCGGCGGAGCCTGTCCAAGCTTCCTCCTCTGCCGTGATAAACTTTCTTGCGCCCGTGGCGCTCATGGCAAAAAACGGTGTGTTAATCAACATCGTCCTGGCTGTATTCAACGCATTGCCGCTCCCTCCATTGGACGGGGGTAGAGTGGCGGTAGGGTTGCTGCCGGAGCCCCAGTCATCACTGTTGGCGCGGGTTGAACCCTACGGTTTTCTGATTCTCATTGTACTGCTGATGACCCACACGTTAGACAAAATTATTGGACCGCCGACTGAATTTTTGGTTAACTTTTACTTCAAGCTGCTCTAGAATCGGCTATTATGGATACCATTGTCAGCGGTATGAGACCTACCGGGCGCCTTCATTTGGGTCATCTTCATGGCGCACTCGAGAACTGGTTAAGACTTCAGGAGAATTATCGTTGCTACTTTTTTGTCGCCGATTGGCACGCGCTCACCACCGACTACGCATCGCCTCAGGGCATCAAGCAGAGCACGATCGAGATGGTGACGGACTGGTTAAGTGTCGGGCTCGATCCAAACCACTCGACTATTTTTCGGCAATCTCGGGTGAAAGAGCATGCGGAGCTGCACTTGCTTTTTTCCATGATTACGCCGGTTCCATGGCTGGAGCGCAACCCCACGTACAAAGACCAGCTCAAGGAGTTGACGGATAAGGATTTGTCGACCTACGGGTTTCTCGGTTATCCGGTTTTGCAAGCCGCAGACATTACGATCTATAAAGCCCACAAGGTACCCGTCGGCGTGGATCAAGCGCCGCATGTGGAGTTGACCCGCGAGATCGTCCGACGCTTCAACCAGATTTACCGGCCGATTTTCCCGGAGCCTGAAGTTCTCCTCACCGAGGCACAGAAAGTGCCGGGATTGGACGGGCGAAAGATGAGCAAGAGCTATAACAATGCAGTGTTTCTCTCCGATACGCCAAAGGAAATCGACCAGAAATTAAGCCGCATGATGACCGATCCGGCGCGGGTGAGACGTACCGATCCCGGTGAGCCGGAAAAATGCCCGGCGTTCCAGTTGCACAAGATCTATTGTACTCCGGAAGAAATCGACTACGTTTCGCAGGGCTGTCGCACCGCCGGCATCGGCTGCCTCGACTGTAAGAAAATCATGATCAAACATGTGATCGCCGATCTGGCGCCCTTCCGCGAGCGACGGGCGTCCTATGAAAAGAACCCCGGCCAGGTTGAAGCTGTGCTGGAAACCGGCAACGAAATCGCTCGCGAAAAAGCTGCCGCAACCATGGCTGAGGTACGGGAAGCCGTAGGACTGTGACCACGCAAGTACAACTCGAAATCTTCGAAGGTCCGTTGGACCTGCTGCTTCATCTTATTAAGAAGAATGAGGTCAGCATCACCGACATTCCCATTGCGACCATCACCGAACAGTACCTCGCGACTTTGGAAGTGATGCAGACTTTGAATCTTGATGTTGCGGGAGAATTTTTGGTCATGGCGGCTACCCTCGTTCACATCAAGTCGCGCATGCTGCTGCCCCCAACGGACGAGGAAGAAGACGAAGAGGAAGGAGCGGACCCCCGTGCGGAGTTGGTCCGGCGGCTGCTCGAATACCAGCGCTTCAAGGATGCTGCGGATCAGTTGGAGCAAAGGGAACTACTGACGCGGGACGTGTTCGTCCGTTCCCCAGTTCGAATGAAAGACATCCCCGCGCCGGGATTTCGTGAGGTTCCGGTATTTGAACTTTTAACGGCACTGAAGCGCGTGCTCGATCGCTTGCCCAAGGACGTCGTCCACGAGGTGATGCTGGACAGGATAACCGTGCGCGAGAAGATGACCTTGCTGCTCGATATGTTGCGCAGCCAGGGGAAACTCCTATTCGAGTCGCTGTTCAGCGATGTGAAGAACGGGATGGAAGTAGTCGTTACCTTCCTCGCGATGTTGGAGCTTGTCAAAGTGCGAGCCATCAGGATCTTTCAAGAAGAGTCAACCGGGCCGATTCAGCTAGAAGCGGCAGCGGGTATCGAAGAGGTGCCGGTTGTTGGGATGCAGGATACCGAGGAAGACCAGCATGGAACGTGAAGAGCTAAGATCGATTGTTGAAAGTTTGTTGTTCGTTGCCGAAGGACCACTGACGATCCAAAGGTTGGGCGAAGTGCTGGAAGATGTTGAGAAGGACGACATTCGGACGGTTGCGGAGGAATTACGGGCGGAACTGGAAAGCAACCGGCGCGGTGTTCGGCTTGTCGAGGTCGCCGGGGGCTACCAGTTGCGGACCGCGAAGGTCAATGCCGATTGGGTGAAAAAGCTTCTCGGAGGACGCCCGGCGCGCATGGGCCGCGCGACGCTGGAAACCTTGGCGATCATCGCCTATAGACAGCCGATCACACGAGCGGAGATCGAGGCGATCCGCGGTGTCGATGTAGACGGTGTCATCAATACGCTTTTGGATCGCAGCTTGATTCGCGCCGTAGCCCGCAAGGACGTGCCGGGCCGACCGTTTCTCTACGGAACAACCCCCGAGTTTTTGCAGTTGTTCAATCTCAAGGACCTCACGCATTTGCCCACGCTCAAGGAAATGGAAGAGATGAACTTGCCGGAAATGCCAGGCGAGGAACTGCCGCTTGAAAGCGCCGAAGATTGCTAGCAACGACTGCAGGCTGCGGGGGGCGCGCAGGATTCGTCACTCGTCTTCGTAGCTCGTGTTCGTAAAACTAGCACGATCACACGTATCACGAGCACGACTGAGGGCGAGGCGGCTGCGTAGCGGAGCAACCGAATTGGGTTTTAAACGCATCACTCCATTACTCCGTGATTCCGGTACTCCAGTCTTAAAATGGAACGCTTACAAAAGATTCTCTCCCGGGCCGGCTTGGCTTCACGCCGGGAGGCTGAGCGATGGATACTCGAGGGAAGGGTGTCTGTCAACGGAACAATCATTTCCAAAATGGGCTCCCAAGCCGATCCGACAAAAGACAGCATCAAGGTTGACGGCAAGCGAATCAAGCCGGCTGCGGCCCCGCTCTATTTCGCATTCCATAAGCCGCCGGGAGTCCTCACCACTCTTAATGATCCGCAGAAGCGTCCGGACCTGACACAGTTCACAGAAAGATTGGGCAGCAGACAGAGGGTCTTTCCCGTGGGCCGGCTGGATTACAATTCCACCGGACTTTTGCTTTTGACCAATGACGGCGAACTGGCCCGCCGGATTACCCATCCCCGCTTCGGCGTGAAGAAAGTCTACCGGGTAAAGTTGAGCGCCTGTCCCACCGAAGCGGATTTTGCCCTGTTGCGCAAAGGCATCCGGTTGGAAGACGGTGTCAGCGCACCTGCGCGCGCGCGGGTTGTGGAGAAACTGAGAAAAAACGCCTGGGTAGAAATTGAAATGCATGAGGGCCGTAATCGTGAAATTCGCCGCATTTTCGAGGCGCTGGGGTATTTCGTGGAGAAGCTCATCCGTGTGCGCGTCGGCCCGATATCGTTAGGATTATTGCCACCCGGCGAGTTCCGACGGCTATCACAAAGCGAAATCAAGGCCTTGCAGAGCGAAGTGGGCCTCATCATCACTAACCCCTCACCCCTTACCGCCAAGGTTAGGCGTTAGGGGTGAAGGTTAAACGTAAAACGAATCAGTGACGCAAACTGCAGAACTCTTCGTAGTCGATGAGTTGGTGGATGGTAGGATGATCGCCGCACATCGGGCAGTTTGGATCACGCCGCAACTTCAGCGTGTTAATCTCCATGGTTAGGGTATTGAAGCAGAGGAGCCGCCCGATCAAGCTGTCGCCCTTGTCGAGAATGAGTTTGATCGCTTCCAATGCTTCGATGACTCCTATTAGCCCCGGCAAAACTCCTAGCACGCCTGCTTCGGCGCAACTCGGCGCCATGTCGGCTGGAGGCGGTTCAGGATAGAGGCAGCGATAGCAGGGCCCCTTGAATGGATAGAAGACCGTTGCCTGGCCTTCGAACTGGAAGATGCTTCCATGCACGTTTGGTTTGTTCGCCAGAATACAGGCATCGTTGACTAAGTAACGGGTCGGAAAGTTGTCGCAGCCATCGACGATGATGTCATAGTCCTTGATGATGTCCATGATATTCGCCGATGTCAGTTTGTCCTGATACGTGATCACCTTGACGTCGGGGTTTAGTGCCTGGAGCGTCTGCTTGGCCGATTCTACCTTTGGCTTACCGACCCGGTCGTTCGTATGCAGAATCTGTCTTTGCAGATTGGAGATATCCACGACGTCGTTGTCAATAATCCCCAGAGTGCCGACGCCGGCCGCTGCAAGGTAATACGCGGACGGGGAGCCCAGGCCGCCGGCGCCCACCATGAAAACTTTGGCTTGGAGAAGCTTAGCCTGACCCTCTTCTCCGACTTCGGGCAACAAAAAGTGCCGGCTGTAGCGAATCAGCTGTTCCGGAGTGTACTGAAAATCCTGTACCCATTTATAACCGGCATTCTTCCATGCCCCATAGCCGCCCGACATCGACGTAACGTTCTGATAGCCCATTTCCTTCAAGGCCTTGCCGGCCATGAGGGAGCGAACGCCGCCTGCGCAGTAGGCGATGATAGGCGTGTTTTTATCCGGAACCGTGTTCTCCACCTTTATTTCGAGAAACCCGCGAGGTAGCGAAACTGCCCCTTCGAGATGTCCTTCGCGCCACTCGTCTTTCTCTCGAACATCAAGGAGTACATGAGACTTGCCGTTGTTGGTCAAGAGATCGTTCACCTGCTGGGCTGTCACCTCAGGGATCTCCTTGCGTGCATCGGCCATGATGTCCTGAAAAGTTTTGGCCATCGTTTTTCCTCCTGAACTTATATAACTGGTTCTTAGACCTTAGAGGTCCAAGTTAAAACCCGGTCAGCTGAAAGTCAAGGTGAGAGTGAAAAACCGATACTTAGCTGGCCGCAGATCTCAATTCCATCTACGAACGAGAAAACGCGCGCCCCCACGCCGTAGGCGACCTGTTCCCGGTGTCGAAAGACTTACCGGCTGTAGTGTAACGAAATTCCGGCTATTTCGATTTCGGATCCAGCGCATCTCTCAGGCCATTTCCTAGGGCGTTGAACGCCAGAATAGTTGAAAAGATTGCTGCCGCCGGAAAGAAGATGATGTGCGGGTAGGTGCGCATGGCGCGCCAGCCGTCCTGGGCGAGGGTACCCCAACTGGTTCCCCAGGAGCTGTAGGGATCATTGATGCCGAGGCCGATAAAGCTCAACGTGGATTCCGCGAGAATCGCCGCCGGAATGCTAAAGGTCAAGGTCACGATGATCGGCCCAAAGATGTTAGGCAATATGTGGCGAAGGACGGTCCGGCGCCGCGAAGCACCCAAGGCTTGCGCGCTTTCCACAAAGAGAAATTCCTTCGCCTGAAGCACTTGTCCGCGGGCGATGCGGGCAAAGCGCACCCACGAGACGAGCCCGAGAGCGAGGAGCAATCCACCGATGTTTCTGCCCAAGACGAGCGATAGCAGGATGAAGATCAACATATCGGGAAGGCCGTAAAAGATATCCACGACCCGCATCATAAAACTATCCAGGCTTCCTCCTTTGAACCCGGAGACGAGTCCATAGGCGGTGCCGATGACAAAGGCGATGAGCGCCGTGCCGATGCCTACGGCCATCGATACCCGCGCGCCGTAGAGTACCCGCGTCAGCAAGTCTCGTCCGAGGGCATCCGTGCCCATCCAATGGCTCCAACTGGGCGTTTCCAATATCCGCTTCTCTTCCAATCCGCTGGCACTGTAGGGCGATATCCACGGCCCAAGAAGGGCAACAGTAGCCACGGCCAAAACAAAAACAAGGCAGCAGAGGAGTAAAGGGTGGCGAACCCGTTGGCCGGTATTCTGATCGACCGTCATCATCGTCAGTGTGCTCGAATTCTGGGATCGACGTAGGAGTAGCAGAGATCGACCAAAAGGTTGGCGGCGATTAGGAGCGCGGTATAGACTAACGTCACTCCCATAATCAACGGATAATCACGATCGGTTACGGCGGTAATGAAAAAGCGGCCCATGCCGGGGATCGCAAATACGTATTCGACGACGAAAGAGCCTGTCAGCAGAGCCGCCGTCAACGGTCCCATGACCGTGAGCACCGGCACTAACGAATTTCGCAACGCATGCTTGAACAACACTACGCTTTCTCGAAGACCTTTCGCGCGGGCTGTGCGGATGAAATCTTCACCGAGGTTTTCGATGAGCGTCGATCGCAGCAAGGCGGCGATGTACGCCGCCGGCGCTGCGCTCAGCGTAACCGTCGGCAGAATCATGCTGGCGACGTTGTCCCACCGTCCGGCCTGTAGCCAACCCAGCTGGAGGGCAAATAACCAAATCAGCAAAGCGCCGAGAATAAAATGTGGCAGTGAAATTCCCAACGTCGCCGCCAGCAGGGCTAACCGATCGATCCACGAGTTGCGAAAATAAGCTGCGATCAAGCCAGTGGGAAAAGAAAGGATAACCGCCACGAGCAGGGCGAGGAGGCCGAGGAGCGCCGACGTCGGCAACGTATCGGCGATGATCTTATTCACGTCCCGGTCGAGATATTTGTAGGACGGTCCGAAATCGGCGTGAAGTATGCCGGTGAGATAACGCAGATACTGTCTCAGGAAGGGCTCGTCGAGGTGATATTTGGCTTGGATATTCGCCAGCACCTCCGGGGGAAGCCTACGCTCGCTGTCAAAAGGGCCACCGGGAGCGAGGCGAAGAAGCGCGAAGGTCAAGGTCGCTACGACCCAAAGGACGGCGAGACCATGGAGGAGCCGTCTCAAGAGAAAAGTCAGCATTTTTGCTCGGTCAGAATATTCGTCACAGACACTCTAGCTTTTAACCCTTGCCCTGCAGGATAGGGAAGGGTGCGGGGAGTGGAATAAGAGCGTTCAGTTCCTAACCATGAGACGCGGAATATTGTTCGAGCTTCTTTTCGAGCCAGCGAGTGTTTACGTTACCGGCTAAGTAATCGGCATCGTCCACGACCGTCTGGAGAAAGGGAATGCCGGTATCGATCCCTTGAACTTGAAATGTGGCCAATGCCCGCTTCGTGCGGGCGATGGCTTCGCTGCGGTCCGCACCATGGACGATCAGCTTGGCCAATAAGGAATCATAAAATGGCGGGACGCAGTACCCTGGGTAACAATGAGTATCCAAGCGAACGCCGGGGCCAGAGGGTGCTTCCCAGTGAGTGATGCGCCCGGGGCAGGGGCGAAATCCATGCTGTGGCGACTCGGCGTTGATGCGGCATTCGATGGCATGACCCGTAAAACGAATATCAGATTGTTTGAAAGCGAGAGGTTCACCCCGCGCGATCCGCAATTGCTGCGCCACGAGGTCGACTCCAGTGATCATTTCCGTCACGGGGTGTTCCACCTGGATGCGGGTGTTCATCTCGAGAAAGAAAAATTCGTTGGTATCGTTGTCGAAGATGAATTCCACCGTGCCGGCGTTCTGATAACCGATACTGCGCGCCAGGATGGCCGCCGAGTTACAGATCTGGGCGCGAACTTCCAGCGACACGGCATAGGCCGGCGCTTCCTCGACGATCTTCTGATGACGCCGCTGCAAGGAACAATCGCGCTCGCCCAGGTGAATCACGTTGCCGAATCGGTCGCCCAACACCTGAACTTCAACATGCCGGGCATTGCCGATGTAGCGTTCCATATAAAGCGTGTCGTTGCCGAAAGCCGCTCGCGCTTCCGCCGCTGCGGTGCTGAAGGTGGTTTGCATTTCCTGCGCATTCCCCACCAGCTTGATCCCCCGGCCGCCGCCTCCGGCGGAGGCCTTGAGCAGCACCGGATAACCGATCTTCTCGGCTTGGGCAATGGCTTCGCGAGCGTTTTTGGCGTGATCAGAACCGGGCACGGTCGCTACGCCGGACGAAGCGGCTATCTTACGCGCTGCCAGCTTATCGCCCATCTTGGTGATGTTGTCGGCAGTGGGGCCGACGAAGGTAATGTTGTTGTCGGCGCAGGCCTGGGCGAGCTCGGCCCGTTCAGATAAAAAGCCGTAGCCGGGATGGAGGGAGTCGCAGCCCGTGCCCTGCGCTGCCGCCAGCAACGCCGCGGTTTTAAGATAGCTATCCGATGAGCGTGGCGGTCCGATGCAAACAACGCGGTTCACCATTTTCGCGGCCAGACTTTCCCGGTCCGCTTCGGAAACGGCGGCGACGGTTTCAATTCCCAGACTTTGACAGGCTCGAATGATGCGGACCGCGATCTCGCCCCGGTTGGCGACCAGCACCCGGGTCACACTCATGGTTTTACGAGGAAAAGCGTCTGCCCGTATTCCACGAACTGGCCGTTTTGAGCGACCACTTGAACGACTGTTCCCTTCACGCTGGAACGGACGCTATTGAAGACTTTCATCACCTCGATGAGACCGACGGTGGTATCCTCGGTGATCGCTGCGCCGATTTGCACGAAGGGCGGCGCTCCGGGTTCCGGGGCGATATAAAATGTACCGAGCAAGGGAGCCGTGATGGGCAAGAGTCCCTCCGCCGCTGCTGCTTTGGCATCGACTTTGGGTGCCGTGCTCTGCGGTGCAGCCGGAGTGGGTTTCGGCGATTCGACGGCGGCGGCGCGAGCAGTCTGCGAAACAGGTGCGGCCTGGGGCGACGAAGAAATCGGTATGGGATCGCCTTTACTGACGGTGATTTTCAGCTCGCCCACTTCCAGCTGAAAGTAGTCGAACTTTGATTCGTCGATTAACTTTAAAATGTGAAGCACATCATCTTCCGTGAGTTCCATGTCCGTTGCCTTTCGCTATGATGTTTGTTGCTGCGTCGAAGGATTGCAGAGGTTTTGACGTATCCGCCCCTGATTGGGACCTAACCTTATGTGATTTCCCAATTCATGGCAAACCGATGCCGATCTACGGTCACGGCGGGCTCATTCGTTCCGCCGGCCGCACGTTGCGGAGATCTATCCGCGCCATGGAGTTCAGCTCCAAACCGGTAAAACGGGGATTGAGCAACGTGGTCTCGGTGGTCCAATAGAGCGGCACGATGGGCAGCTCGGTTTCACAGAGAATTTTTTGCGCTTCGTCATAGAGTCTGACCCGCTTTTTGTCGTCCAGCTCCCGGGCGGCCTGTTCCAACAGTCGATCGTAGCGCTGATTTTTCCATCGTGTGTGGTTGTTACCGCTGGTGGACGTGAAAAGTTTCATGAAGTTGTCCGGATCGGGATAGTCCGCACCCCAGCCGTCCCGGAACACAGGAAACGGATCGTTTTGCAGCTTCTGAAGGTAGACCTTGTATTCCTGATTCTCCAACGTAACAACCACGCCTAAATTCCTCTGCCACATTCCTTGAATAGCTTCCGCCACCAATTTTCGGTCTTCCCGCGTGTTGTAACCCAAGACAACGCGCGGGAATCCTTTGCCCTCCGGGTATCCAGCCTCGCGAAGGATCCGTCGCGCCTCGGGAGGATTGAAGGACACTCCGATCCTTTCATTGTGAGCCAGCATTCCTGGGGGTATCCAGGAGGAAGCCGGCTTCTCGGCGCCCTGAAGCAGTTGCGGAAAAACCTCCCGGTCGATGGCCATGGCAAATGCCATCCGGACCCTCGGATCATCGAACGGCTTTCGGTCGGTGGCAAATCCATAGAACTCGCCGCGGAGTTGCGGCACACGCTTGAACCCGCGCTGGCTCGAGAGGCGTTTTTTTTCCAGAGTCGGAACACTTTCATCGTCCATGAAATCAAGCTGTCCTTGCTCATACATGGCGAGGGCGGTGGTTTTCTCGTTGATCATGAACATCGTTGCTTTTTCCATGGGCGGCTTGCCGCGAAAGAAATTCGGATTGGCGCGCAGTTCGATGGCATCCTCATGTCTCCAGGAGGAGAGAAGAAACGGCCCGTTGGTGACGATGTTTGCCGGCTCTGTCCAGCTCGACGGAAACTTCTCAACGATATCCTGTCGTTGAGGAAATGTGACTTCAAAGGTGGTGAGAGTGAGAAAATAAGATGCCGGCTGGCGTAGCCGGACTACCAGGGTGAAATCATCCTGCGCCTGAACACCCACCGTGCTGGCAGCCGTTAGTTTGCCTTCGTTGTATTCTTGAGCATTTTCGATGTCGAACAAAATGTAGGCGTATTGCGATGCGGTTTTAGGGTCCAGCAGTCTTTTCCAGGAATACTCGAAATCCTGCGCGCGTACTTTTTGCCCGTCGCTCCATTGAACGTCATCGCGGAGATGAAAGATATATTTTCTCCCGCCTTCCAGAATCTCCCACGATTTGGCAATCACCGGCGCCGGCTTGAGCTTCTTATCAAATTCGGTCAACCCGACCATCAGATTGGTGATGACGTTGAAGGAAACATGATCGGTGGCCAGGGACCAATCGAGGCTAGGGGGTTCGGTGGCGAGGTTGACACGGAAATGGTTATCCGCGCCGCCCGGAATAGACCGATTATTCCGGTCGCAGGCAGTGCAAACAAGAAAAACCGCAAGGCCTGCCAATAGAAATGGACGGACAAATTTTCTATGTTGCTGCAATGATCGTCGCAACTTGCTTCTAGAGAATTTTGCAATTATTACTAGTAACCCAAGCCCGAAGCTTCTTCAAGAAAGGATGCGGAGAACCATGGGAGGTAAGGAACTTTTAGAAAAGCATGTGGTCGTGGAAGGGCATCGCGATGTCTATGAGCAGCTGTATCGCACTTCCGTCGGCGAGAAAGCGCCGATACGGGACGCCATCGCGCCACGGTTGATTCGCGACGGCATCAACGTCTGCGTCTACGCCATCAGCGGCGATTCCTATTCCCACTCCCAGAACACCGGCCGGTATCTGGAAACCGCCCTCGATCAGATCGATCAGTTTTTGGAAGAGGCGCCGCGCTCCGAGGGCATGATTCAGATGATCAAGACTCGCGGCGATCTCCCCGATAAGCTCGAACCGGGTACCATCAAGTTCTTGCTGCACTTTGAAGGCTGCATGCCTTTGCGCGGCAGCATCCATAACCTAAGAAACTTCTACCGCCTCGGGCTGCGCTCGCTCCAGCCAGTTTGGAATTTTCGCAATGAGCTCGGTGACGGCGTCTGGGAAAACCGCACGGGCGGCGGTCTGACTAATTTCGGCGTCGAAGTCATCAAAGAAGCGAATCGACTGGGCATGATCGTAGATCTCTCGCACATGAATCGCGAGGGGTTCTTCCAGACCCTGGAAGTGGCCACCGCACCGCTTCTCGTCAGTCACGCCAACGCCTGCGGCATGCTCGACAACCCGCGCAACCTGGCGGACGACCAGATCAAAGCCATCGCCGATCAAGGCGGTTTGGTGGGCATTCTCGCTTTGCCGGAGCGGGTCGGCAAGGGCGAAGTCGGCATCGAAGACATGCTGAAGCATATGGACTACATGATCAATCTCGTCGGCATCGAGCATCTCGCCCTGGGCATGGACTTTGTCAAATACGACGGCCCCCGCACCCTTAAAGATCGTCACCATCCGCTACACAAAGATCCGCTGATCAAAGGTTTCGAGGAGATCGAAGATTTGCCGAACCTGATCGACGGCCTGCAGAAACACGGCTACAAGGAAGAGGAAGTCGCGCTCATTCTCGGCGGCAACTATCTGCGCGTGTTAAAAACCATCTTGCCGGAGCAATCCGTCATCTAAATAAATCTTTTCATGGCGGTCGGAACTAGCGTTTTTCGCGTTGACGGCATTGAAAAGGTAACCGGGCAAGCCAACTTTACGGCTGATCTTAGCTTTGCGGACTTGCTCGAAGCGAAAATTCTCCGTAGCCCGCTGCCGCATGCCGTCATCGAGTCCATCGACATTGGCAAGGCAGAAGCTTTACCGGGCGTTTGCGCGGTTCTGACCCGCGCCGATCTCAAAGGGATCGACCCATTCTACGGCAACTGTCTCCGCGATAGGCCGCTGCTTGCCTTGGACCGCGTTCGCTTCGTCGGCGAACCGGTCGCCGTCGTCGCCGCCGAGGACGCCCTCACTGCTGAAGAGGCCCTTTCGTTGATCGACGTGCGCTACCGCGAGCTTCCTTGCCTCGCAACCGTGGAAGACGCTCTCGCCGAGGGAGCAGTCCTTCTACATAACAACGTGGCGGGAATCGGCGAGTTTCACGACCTTGCCTCCGTGGGCGTTGCCACCGGACCCAACGTGTGCCACCACGAACATTATGAAAAAGGCGATATCGTTCGGGGCTTCGCCGCGGCGTATCAGATCATCGAGGAGACTTTCGATTTTCCCATGGTCTATCAATTCGCCATGGAACCGCACACCGCAGTGGCGCGCGTCAATAACGACGGCATCACGCTCTGGACTTCTTCCGCCCATCCTTTTCTGGTCCGCTCGGAACTAGCTCATATGTTCGGCTTACCGCACTCGAAGGTTGAAGTGATCGTACCCTATGTCGGCGGCGCCTACGGCAGCAAATCCTATTTCAAGATCGAGCCCCTGGTGGTCGCCATGGCCCGCAAAACCGGCGGTCGACCGGTGCGTGTCGCGCAAACGGTGCCCGAATCGATGCTCACCACGCGCCGCCACTCCGCTCGCTGCCGGATCCGCACCGGCGTGGCGCAAGACGGGACTCTTATCGCTCGTGAAGCGGAAGTCGTTTTGGACACCGGCGCCTATACCGACAACGGCCCGCGCGTAGCCAAGCGCACGATCAGCCGGATGATCGGTCCTTACCGGGTGGAACATTGCAAGATCGATGTTGTCGCTGTCTATACCAATACGGTGCCCGCCGGTTCCATGCGCTCCATCGGCGGACCGCAAACGATTTGGGCGCTGGAATGCCATATCGATACCATCGCCGCGCGCCTGGGTTGCGATCCGTTGGAATTTCGTCTGCGTCATTTGCTGGCGCGCGGCGAGGAGTTGCGGACGGGAGCGACGGCTATCGATGCCGATTTAAGAGCGGGAACCAAGATCGCCGCCCAAGCGATCGGATGGAAGGAAACAGGGAAAGTTCTCCATGAGCCGTTGGGGATTGCAGTCGGAGTCTCCGATTCCGAGGCGATGCCAGTATCGGTGGCGCTGGTGCGGCTGCTGGCCGACGGCAGCGTCATCGTGATGGCGGGCAGCACGGAGGTGGGGCAGGGCGCGCGCACGGTTCTCAGTCAAATTGTCGCCGAAGAACTGCAAATGCCGGTTGAACAAGTGACCATGCGCGGGACCGATACCGCAGCAACGCCCTTCGACCGTTCGACGGGCGCCAGCCGTTCGACCACGGTCATGGGCAGCGCGGTCAAAGCCGCAGCGCTGGATCTGCGTGAACAACTTCTCGCCGCTGCGGCAGAGGTATTTCATACGAGCACGACCACGATCACCTTCAAAAACGGTCAGGTTTGCGTTGCGGGCGAGACTTATAGTTATGGTAAAATCGTAAGCCTCTTCTTTGGCATGCCGGGCGGCGAGCTGATCGGCCGCGGATACATGCGTCCCGGCGGCGGCATGGGGTCTAAGCTGCCGCTCTTTTGGGAGACGGGGATGGGCGGGGCCGAAGTCGCGCTGGACTTGGAAACCGGAGAGATCAAGCTCGAGCGCTACGTTACTGTTGCGGACGTGGGCAGAGCGATCAATCCGCTGCAAGCAGAGGGGCAGGACGAAGGCGCGGCCATGCAGGGCATCGGTCATACGCTATTCGAGTCGCTCCAGTATGAGAACGGCCAGCCGCTCAATCCTAACTTGATTGATTACCGAGTGCCGCGCTTTACGGATCTTCCCGAGCACTTTGAGTCAGTCTTGATCGAGAACGAAGACGGTCCCGGACCTTACGGAGCAAAGGGCATGGGCGAGTCCGGCATCGTCTCCGTTGCGCCTGCAGTGGGTAACGCCATCGCCCGAGCGACAGGAGTCAGGATTCGCGAGCTTCCCGCGACCCCAGAGCGGGTCTGGCGTGCCTTGCGCGATGCGAAACGAGGACAGTGAGAAAAAATGGAAAAGAACCCGACCTACGATAAATTCGTCGATAGCATCGAAAAGTCCAAGAAGGATCTTGTCGATCTCTGCCTCAATCTCGGCAATACGCCCAGTTACCACGGCAAGGAAAGAAAGTTGGGCGAAGCGGTTCTCGCCTGGCTGGGCAGCTGCGGCATCGACGGCGAGTTGCAACTGATCACCGACGAAAGCGTCAATGCAGTGGCGACCCTCACGGGCAGCGGAACGGGGAAGAGCCTGATCTGGAACGCGCACATGGACACCGGTCCCGAATTGGCTACCGACGCAAGCGAAGCGGAGAAAAAACTCGACACCGCCTGGATCGATGGCGACATGCTGTTCGGCAAAGGCATGATCAATGACAAAGCGCAGCTCTGCGCCTTCATGATCGCCCTGCGAGCGATTAAAGAAGCGGGGATTAAATTACAAGGCGATTTGACTCTCACCGCGGTGGCTTTTGAAACCGGCAACCCGTCGGTCGATCAGCATCAGGGTATCAACTTTCCTGGAGAAGGGTTCGGCACGAAATGGGTCGTGGACCGCGGGGTGGTTGCCGACTACGCCTTGGTGGGTGAAACTTCCGGCTTCGGTATCGTCCAGGCCGAGTGCGGCGCCGCCTGGTTCAAGGTGCGGGTCAAGGGCCGGGAAGTTTACACACCGCGATTTGAGCGCGGCAAATCGATTCAGGAAAATCCCAACTCCTTCGCGAAAGCGGCCCACGTCATCACAGCCATCGAAGAATGGGCCGTGGAGTACGAGAAACGCGAGACGATGCAGTTCGCCGGCGGCACGATCATTCCGAGGGCGCAGATCGTGGAGGTTCGCGGTTCCGAAAGGGTCGGACGCCCGAGTCCATTTTGTGATCTGTTTATCGATGTAAGAATCGCGCCGGGCAAAAACCCGATTGCGGTGAAACAGGAGATCGTGGCGCTGGTCGGCAAATTGAACATACAATGCGAGGTCTCGCTGTTCCAATATTCACGGGGCTATATCGCCCAAAAAGCCGAGCCGCTGATCGCAGCCGTAACCGCCGCACACCGCTACGTCTTTAATTCCGAACCGCCGAAGCCGCCGTCGGCGGAAACCAGCATGTGGCGTGATTTGAATGTCTTTAACGAAGTCGGGATTCCGTCGATCTGTTACGGTCCGCCGCGCCAGAGAGAAGCCCTGAGCGGCGCGCAAAACCGCGCCATGAAGATTGCGGATCTCGTCCAGGCCACGAAGGTCTATGGGCTGACTGCATTGATATTATGTGGAGTCGAATAGGGCAGGAGCTAATGAGCGCTTTGCCGGAGATTGTTTATGATGCGACGAAAACTCGTTTTTCTTAGTTGTCTATGGCTATTTTTGTTTCTCGCAAAAGAAATAGCGTTCGCTGAAGCCATCCGCATCGGCATCCCGGGTCTCAGCGCTGAATTCGCTCCCGTGTGGGCAGCCAAAGATAAGGGACTGTTCAAGAAATATGGGCTGGATGTGGAAATCATCGCTATGCAGGGCGGCACGCAACTGGTTCAAGCAATGATGGGCGGCAGCCTCGACTTCGCGGTCATGGGTGGGGCTTATCTCACCGGCGCGGTAAAGGGCGCCGATCTCGTGATGGTTGCCACACACATGGACAAGTTTCCTTATTCGTTGATCGTCAAGCCGTCGATCAAACGCGCTGAAGACTTGAAAGGAACAAAACTCGCTATCAGCCGTTTCGGCTCCAGCAGCGACGCCGGGCTGCGGGTTTCGCTGCAGCGCTCGGGGATCAATCCCGACAAAGACGTGACGATTGTTCAGGTCGGCGGCCAGACGGACCGCTATGCCGCTCTGAAAGCCGGTGTAGTCGATGGCACGGTCGTCATTCCGCCGCTGAGCGGAGCAGCACAGCGTTCAGGCTTCAATACGATTTTCAATATGACCAAGCTGGGCATTCCCTATCCGCAGGAGGGAGTCGTCGTCAGCCGGCAATACATCGCTAACCGGCGCGATACGTTGCTGCGATTCCTCAAGGCCTACAGTGAAGGCGTGCGCGACCTCAAAGGCGACAAGGAGTTCGCCATCGCAGTTTTGGCAAAGAACCTCCGGATGGATTCCAAGAAAGATCGACAGGCACTGGAAGATAGTTTTCAAGAGGTGGTACTCGAGCAGATGCTGAAGATTCCCAACCCGAATCTCGAAGCGACAAAGATGGGCATCGAGCTTTTAGGAAAGGATCGACCGGCTAAAATGTCGGCGGATCCCAAAGATTATGTCGATACGAGTCTCATGTCGGAGTTGGAAAAGTCCGGTTTTTTTCAAAACCTGTACAAATAAGGGTATAAAAGATGAAGATGAAGATCGGTGTTCAGCTCAATCCGCAAGTTTCCATCGACAAGCCGGCCGCAGCGCTGATGCCCACGCTCATCGAACAGGTACGGGTGGCGGATCAAAGCGGTTTTCACGCTTTCTCCATGGGTGAGCACTACAATATTCCCGGCTTGCAGCGGGTGCACCAAATCCCGGCCCTGGCGCGACTCTGTGCCGAGGTGAGACACTGCGAGGTCGGCACCGCGGTGATGCTCCTCGGCCTGCGCCATCCCGTGACGGTGGCCAACGAGCTTGCCACTTTGGATGTGATCAACAACGGACGCTCTTTCGCCGCCTTCGGTCTGGGCTATCGCGACGACGAGCTCAATGCGTTTAACCTGACGAAGACACAGCGATTTCAGCGCTTCGTCGAAGGCATTGAGATCATCAAAAAACTCTGGACCGAAGATCACGTGAGCTTTGCCGGCAAGGAGTTTCATATCAAAGACGTAACCGTTGATCCCAAGCCGCTGCAGAAACCGCGGCCGCCGATTTGGATTGCCGCCAATTCCGACGCTGCCGTGGAACGAGCGGCGAAAGTGGGAGATGACTGGATCATCGGGCCTCATTCGGCCATCGAAGAACTGGAACGGCAGGTGAACCTTTTTCGAAAAGCCTGGGCCGCGGCGGGAAAGACCGGCGCGCCGAGTTTACCGATCATTCGTGAAACCTTCGTCGCAAAAACGCGCGGGGAAGCGGTGGAAAAAGCGCGACCCTGCTTGGAGCAGCTATACCGTTCCATTTACATCAAATGGAAACAGAACGAGGCGATGAACGATCCCACCGAACTAGGCTGGGCCTTCGGCCGCCTGGCAAAGAACCGCTTTATCCTCGGTTCTCCGGAAGAATGCATCGACCAAATCGCAGAGTACAGGGAGCGTCTTGGCGTCGCCTATATGCTGCCTCGTTTCGACTGGACCCCAGGCTTGGGGCAGGAAGATATTCTTGCATCGATGCGCCTTTTCGGCGAAAAAGTAATTCAAAAACTTTGATTGGGTAAATGGAATACTTGACGATGGAAATGGAATGATAGGCGGCCGAGAAGCCGTAATCCGGAACCCCTACTAAATCTATCCCTTAGCAAAGGGGTAGACAAAAAGGGGGTCAAGGATGTCGTGTTCTTTCACGTTTGGAACGGCTGGAACGTTTGGAACTCAGCCCGTTTCGGGCTGCCATCCGCTTGCTTTATCCAATTCGATTGCATATCAGGATATCCGGGGTCTAGACTGTTCGCGTCCTATCCGGGAAGCCACTTTAACGTCGCAACCAAAAACCGAGGGGGTGCTGATGAGAAAAAACAAAGTCGCCCTGGCACTGATTGCGTCGATACTCTGGTCCGTGAGTTTTTTCGTTTCCCCAAGTCATGGCAAGCTCATTGTCGGGCTTTCATCTGTAAACGTTGCCTTCTTACCGGTTTACGTGGCAGAAGACAGAAGTTTCTTTAAAGGCGAGGGGCTCGATGTGTTGTTAGTTCTGTTTAACGCCGGAGCAACCAACCTTCAGGCGCTCATTGGGGGAGACGTCCAAATTATGGGCAGCGCTTTTGTGGAAACTATCGGCGGCCGGGGCGCGGGGATCGACGTGACAAATTTCTGGGGCATCTGCAATCTAATGCCTTTTCAGCTCTACTCACAGGCCGACTTCAAGTCGATGAAGCAAGCCAAGGGCAAGCGTTTCGCGATCAGCCGTTTTGGCTCGCTGACCGACTTTCTGACCCGTGCCACCTTGCGTCATTTCGGGATCGATCCGAAGGAGGTGACGATTCTTCAAATCGGTAGCACCCCGGCACGCTTTGCAGCGCTGGCGGCAAAAGGTGTGGACGCATCGGTCGTCTGGTTTCCGGTGACCGAGATCGCCAAGTCCCAAGGCTTCAACAAACTTTTAGATCTCAAAGAAATCTTTCCTGAATGGCCTTACGAGACTTTCGCCGCCAGGGAGTCCTGGCTCAACAAGGAAAAAGATCAAGTCACCAAATTTCTCCGCGCCTACCAAAGAGGCGTCAAATATACTCACGATAATAAGGATGATTCGGTTCGAATTCTGAAAAAATACGTCAGGATGGATCCGGCCTACGCCCCGGCCGGGTATGACGAATATCGGGATTCCTTTCCGCTCAACGGTCAGATCGCCGAAAAAGCGATCCCCACTGTGATCGAACAGGAATTCGAGGGCGGCAGGCTCAAGAAAAAACTAACGGTGGAGGACATGATAGACCGCTCGTTCATTTCGTCATTGGGTAAAAAGTGAAAGCGTATCTTTACAGGCCGGTTAAAAAATTTGCGGGCCGTTCAAAAAGGTCAACGACTTGAACGTTTGGAACGTCTGGAACGATTGGAACCGTTAACCAAGGAGGACATATGATAATCGATCTGGATTCTCATTTGCGTGAAGGCTACTTCATGGACGAAGTATACAATCTGCCAGAGCCTTACGCTCGATTCACGCCGCAGAGAATGGGCGAAGGTAGAAACCACAACACCAAGTGGGTTCACTCGTTGGATCCAGGGGATCCCCAGGGACGCGCGGCGCACCGCCATCCTTATATATACGATCCCAAGGTCAACTGGCGTAACGGCGAGATCGCCGAGCGGCAGGTTGCCGGCTACGACATGGAGCGGCGGCTTAAAGATATCAAAAAAGAGGGCATCGATAAGCAGATCATTTTCCCGACGGGCATCAACGTCGCTACGGAAAATATCGGCGGTTTAGGGCTCGCCTGCGCGCAAGCGTATAACAACTGGGTTGCGAAACTAGTGAAGGGACACGAGGACGTGTTGCTTCCCGCCGCAATGATGCCTGCCGGCTGCCCGGAGGCGATGGCGGGTGAGTTGCATCGTTGCGTCAAAGAACTAGGCTTCAAAGCCAGCCATCTTGTGCCTTATATTGGCAACCGCAACGTGGACCATCCGACTTTCTATCCGTACTATCAGGCTGCGGAAGAGCTCGGCGTACCGCTGTTCTGTCATCCCAACAGCAACGGCGAGTTGACCGATCGCTTCGACAACTTTTTCAAGACCCACGTGCTCGGTCGAGTTCTGAACTGCACTCCGGCTTTGGTTGCGCTGGTGCTGGGCGGAGTATTTGAACAATTTCCCAAGTTGAAGGTCGCCTTCTTCGAATGCAGTGCGGAATGGCCGCTTTACTGGATGCACCGCATGGACGACGATTGGGAATGGGCCAAGGATTTCCCGCAAATCACCGGCGGATTGAAGATGGCTCCTTCGGAATACGTCAAGCGCAACTGTTTCGTCACCTGCGAGGCCGACGAAGGGGACATGACTCAATCCCTAAAGGAAGTCGGCGAAGATCACATCCTGATGGCGACCGACTATCCGCATTTCGATTCGGAATATCCGCACACGGTGTCCGGCATTCGAGAGAGAACGGATCTGACGCTCAAGCAAAAGGACAAGATCCTCGGCGAAAACGCCGCGAAACTGCTGAACCTTTAGTTTTTTGTAACGACAAACTATATCGATACGCACCGGTTGGGGAAGCGCTAGCTTCCCAACCGGGGGTGGAACTCACGCATAATTTCCAGATCCCATGACTGTTTTGTCAGCCAAAAGAGGCCAAGGAGTCCCCACCCCGACCGCTTCGTGAAGGCTAGAGATTGGGCTTGCCTGCATCAATCCATTTTTTCGAGATTAGCAGTCCCGCCTTCTCGGCTTGATCAGGCGTGTCGTAACCAATCTGCCAGTCGATCTGCTTAATAAACTCTTGTGACGCTGCACCCACTATTCTGCAAATTGGTTTCCACGGAAATGAGCTATTATCGTTTTCCGCGGTGACTCGGATAATATGTCCTTTGTATTGTTCTTCCATCAAAAAACCATCCTTACCTTCTCACGTTTCAAATGCATATCGTGATTCGGCACTGACGTTCTGTCTAAAAGTGAACAAGCTTGAAAATTATCGGGCGCAAAAGGGGGCTTGGGCCCCATTTAGAATCGCTTTGGTAGGTGACTTGACACCCCGACTAAGAAGACAACGGTCGCCGAGGCCTTCAAACACAAACCGTTGCCTCGGAATCTCGCCAAGCTGCTTAAGAACGCTATCCTATGTCCCGAATCGGCCGACTCGGTAATGCTAAACGACCGCAACAAAGTTTACTTGTGCCGGGCATTTAGGCTTTTTATGTCCGGTCTTCCTTTCGCAGCTTGAGTTTAAAAAATCGAGTGCGTTACCTCTAGGCCGTCAGTAAGGGGGGACCCCCGATGCCAGCGCCGATGGCGTGAGTTGAATTACGACGTTGTCCGTTAGGAAATAACTCACATACAAAATGCTATCGATAAAAAACTCAACACAATCTGACAGCCACTGTCCTTAGGGCGCATGGCATAGTTTCTGCGATAGAAAGTTTGGCTTCTCAATCTTGATGCTGTGAAGCT
>WNFO01000358.1_pt1 | contig 32610 bp, 22 predicted proteins | sample 5400251 | NCBI WGS metagenome assembly WNFO01 (sample SAMN13153354, study PRJNA577476) | soil metagenome | isolation source: 100 cm saprolite under Madrone tree | place: USA:California | collected 2016-06-14
GCTTCTTCCAGTTCGGCGAGCGTGATTCCTTTTAATCCGCGACGCGCGGCGAGTAAGGCCGCTTCGTTGATGACGTTGGCGAGCTCCGCACCAGAATAACCGGGTGTGCCACGTGCGACCACGGCAAGATCGACACCCTCCGCGAGTTTTACTTTCTTCGCGTGCACGCGCAGAATTTCTTCACGGCCTTTCACGTCCGGGAGGTTGACGGTGATTTGCCGATCGAAACGTCCGGGACGCAGCAGCGCTGGGTCGAGAACATCGGGCCGGTTCGTCGCCGCGATGATGATCACCCCTTCCTGCGTGTCGAAGCCGTCCATCTCGACGAGCAACGCATTGAGCGTTTGTTCGCGTTCGTCATGTCCGCCGCCCACGCCATGGCCGCGATGACGTCCGACCGCGTCGATTTCGTCGATGAAAATGATGCAAGGGGCCGATTTCTTGCCCTGCTCAAACATGTCGCGCACACGGCTTGCGCCGACACCGACGAACATCTCCACGAAATCCGATCCGCTGATGGAGAAGAACGGGACATCGGCTTCGCCCGCGATCGCGCGCGCGAGCAAAGTTTTTCCGGTGCCGGGCGGGCCGACCAGCAGGACGCCCTTCGGAATGCGGCCGCCGAGTTTCTGAAATTTTTTCGGATCGCGCAAAAACTCGACGAGCTCCTGCACTTCGTCCTTCGCTTCCTCGACGCCAGCGACGTCGCGGAAGGTGATTTTGTTCTTATCCCGTGCGAGCATGCGCGCTTTGCTTTTGCCAAAATTGAGCGCGCCTTTTCCGGCCATGCGGATTTGCTGGCGGAAGAGAAAATAGAGAACGAGCAGAAAAAGGGCGATAGGCAGAAAACCGACGACGGTTTGCGCGACAACGTTCGATTCCGTGACGATGGCTGGCTGAATTCCCGCAGCGGCGAGGCGCTCTTGCAGGTTAGTGTTGTAATTGAGGTAAATCGTAGTCCGAAACGGAATCTGCTGAGCCGGGGCAGCGCCAACGCCCTGCTTGATGTAAGAGCCGCGCAAGGTTTGGGTGGGCCGCCCGTCTTCGACCACAAGTTTGAGCGGATAATTTTTGTCCGTGACAATCTGTTTATTCTCCAGCAGCTCGAGGAAACGATTATAGGGGACGTCTTCCACCGGTTGCATCCCCCCGCGATAAAAGAGCATGGCGAGCGCAATAAAGCCGAAGGCGATCGCGATGAGGATGACGCCGCGCCAGTTAAAATTGGGTTCGCTCCCGCGGGATTTATTCTCCTTTTGAGAATTGCGATCAGATTGAGGCATGAGAAACAATGCGCTCCAAGGGCAAGCGCCGCAAGGGTAACATAAAGGTTTTGTCACCGCAAAGAGCAGGAGCCGTTCCGGGAAGGTGAATAGTGAACATTGCGTCGCTCGTCGATTTCGGTAAAATTTCAATCTAAACATCGACATGACGGAACTGGTCACATCGGTTGCAGATAAAATCGACCGCGCGGTGCAGCGCGTGACGCCGTTTGCCTACCGGATGCGGCGAACCGGTCGCCAGTGGGTGCGTCGCGCCCTGCGCAAGCCGCGCAGCGTATCGGAAGGACCGAACTTGCTGCCGTTGTTGATCCAGGTCCTGGCCAGTTTTTCGAAGGCGGATGGTGTTTTGCTCGAAGAAGAAATCGACTCGAGCCTCGGATTTTTGCGTTACGATTATCCGGAGGCTGTTTATTCGGAGTTGCGCCAACTGTTCCGGCAGGCGCTTTACGAGCAGCAAGATCTCTCGGCCATGGCGCAAAAACTTGGCGCGCAATTGAGCACCGAGCGCAAGATCATGCTGGGCGTTCAGCTTTATGACCTGATCTCGCAGGCCGGATTGAAGCAGGAGCAGGTTGTCGCTTTTTATTCGTTCATGTCGCAACTGGGGATGGCCGCCCAGGCCATCGACATCGTCTATCAACTGAATGCATCGGAGGATTCCGATCCATTGATTTATCAACGCGGCGCGTCACCGCTGGAATCGCTCTCCTTCGCTACGAATGGGAAAGGAGATGTGACGCTGAAGAGCCTCGCGGAAAACGATCGGCTGCTCGCCTTCCGTTATCACGATCTCATTTTGCTGAAAAATTACAGCGGGCAGAATGTGTCGGTGCGCGGGCGGCCGTTATCGCGGGGCGGATTTTGCCGGATTTATCCGGCCCAGCGCATTCTCGTTGGCGATCGAGTGCTCAGTTATCAAGAGCTGGAAAATTATTTCAACGCCAAGAAAAATGTTTCGCTGCCGCAGATTTTCGTGCGGGTAAACAAGGACGCCGATGAGGTGGAACTGGAGCGCTCCCGCACGCGGGAAAGTGCGCTCGAGATCACGTTCGGATTGAAAGTGCGCGTAAAGGCGTTGCGAGATGTCAATGCTGTGCTCAACGGCGTAAAGATGAAAGCGGGCACCCAGATCGAGGCGACTCTGGAAGACAAGATCCTTTTCCACAACGACAGCGAAATGGATTTCATCGATCTCCGCCGGCGGGCGCGCGCTCTTGGTGGCCGGTTTCAATTAAAGGCATCGAAGTCGGAATATCTCGTCTCTAATAACCCGAGTTTGCTCGAAGCCGACGATATTTTGCTTTCTCCGGGCACGAGCGGTGACGTGTTGCTGAAGATTTTTTGCGATTACGACAAGCGGGTCGGCCAGCTGGAAGTGATCGAAGCGGACCGGCCCATCATGGTGGGCGAGACACCGGTGCGGACCTCTGCCCCGCTCAAGGACGGCGACACCATCCGGATCGATATCGGGCAATTTCTCCGGTGCAATTTTTCCGAACGAATCATTGAGGAGGAGCGCAACATCATTCGCAGCCTCGAGGTGAGCGAAGTCACGCACCGTTTCAGCAACGGCGAGATCGGTCTCGAGGGAATTTCGTTTGCGGTGAATCGGGGCGAGCTCGTTTGCGTGATGGGCGCGAGCGGTTCGGGAAAAAGCACGCTCCTCACCGTGCTGGCGGGACAACTTCAGCCCACCAGCGGGCAGGTCTTCCTAAACGGCCAATCGCTCTACCCAAACCTCGACACACTCAAGCGTTATATCAGTTATATCCCGCAGGAAGACGCCTTCGACGAACACTTGACGATCGGAGAAAATCTCCAATTCGCGGCTGCGATGCGCTCGCCTCATCTCTCACGCCGCGATCGGATGCGCCGATTGGAAGCAAAACTGCTCGAGCTCGGCCTGGGCGAGCGTCGTGACGCCGTAGTCGGCAGCGCGGTCAAAAAAACGCTGAGCGGCGGCGAGCGCAAACGTCTCAACATCGGCCTCGATATGATCGGCATGTCGGACGTTTATCTTTTCGACGAGCCGACCTCCGGCCTTTCCTCGAAGGATTCCGAGCACGTCATCGAGATCATTCGCAGCATGGCGCACAACAAGATCATTATCGTCACGATCCACCAGCCGAGCTCCAAACTTTTCCAGATGTTTCACAAGGCCATCCTGCTCGACAAAGGCGGGCAGCTCGTCTTCTTCGGCACGCCCTCGGACATGCTTCGCTACTTTGCCGAAGCGGAACATCAACACCAATTCGGGGCCGAGCTGGGCGCGTGCCCGTCCTGCGGAACAACGCGCCCCGAATTTATTTTCGATGTGCTCGAGACGCCGCTGCGCGATTTGAGCGGCGACATTATTTACGAAGAAAATAATCGCGGGCAGCTCGTTGCCGCGCGCCGTTATTCGCCGGAATTCTGGCGCGACAAATATGAGGCGTTCCGATTGATCCAGGACGTCAAACAAGTTTCGTTGCGCAAAGAACCGGTCGCGCCGTTGCCCGCCGCGCCCACGCAGAAAAAACGATTGCCCTTTCGCTGGCACGACGAGTGGACGCAATTTCGGACGTTGTTGCGCCGCTCATTCGTGAGCAAATTGCGCAACCGCGCCAATCTCATTATCACGATCGGCGTTGCGCCGGTGCTGGCGCTCCTCATCGCCACTACTCTGCGCTACTCGGATAGCGGGAAATACGATTTCGCCTCCGCCTATCACATCCCAACATTTCTGTTTCTCAGCCTGATCGTCGTGATGTTCCTTGGCCTAACCAATAGCGCCGACGATATCATTCGCGACCGAGCGGTGCTGCAACGCGAGCGCAACCTCAACGTTCGGCTGCCCTACTACGTGATCTCGAAAACCCTCACTCTCGGCGTCTTCGCGCTTATTCAGTCGGTGCTCTTTGTTTTGATCGGCAATTACGTCCTGGAAATCCGGGGGATGTTTTGGGCCGATCTGGGCATCATGCTCATAACGGCGATGGGGGGCGTGTCGCTTGGTCTCGTCGTCTCGTCGCTCGTCGCCGATCCAAAAACTGCGGCCAACATCGTCCCGCTCGTCTTGATTCCGCAAATCATCATGGGCGGTGCGCTCATCAAGTACGAGGACATGAACCGAAACCTCGCGCTCGTTTACGCGCTCACGCACTGGTTTTCCGAGCACCCGAGCAAAGAGCAAGCCAAGAAGATGGAGAGCAAGCTTCAGGTGCCCTTTGTCTGCCAGTTCGTCGCCATGCGCTGGTCGTACGAAGAGCTCATTGTCGCGCAAGCGAAACTCAACCCCTTAACCCGGCGGCAGGACCGAGCGCAGCGTGAGATCGACCGGATCGTCGCCAAACGTCGACAAGATCCTGCGGAAAGTAAGCGACTCGATGAGCTGAAAGAAACGCTTGCGGTTCTTTCTGGCCTGGAAGCGAAATCGGCCAGCGAGCTCGATTATTATCTTGGCCTGGTCGATCAAATTCTGGATCGCAAACGCTCCTTCGAGCGCTCCCTTTTCAAGAGCGCGGTCGGCCCGGTGACGGCCGAGCAACTTTACTTGAACCAAAAAGTCTCGGATTTGATTTCCAACGCCGAGATGGAGCAAAATGATTATCGGCGCAGCAGCCGGCCGAACGTTTTCTTCGGCCCAGAAAAACGCCATCTCGGCATTAAAGTCGGCGTTTTCTTCTTCAACACCATCGTCTTGATTGGATCGACACTCGTCTTGCTCGGACTACTGCACTGGATTTTACGCCGGCAATTAGAAGTGCGACGGAGCTAGATAGTGATAAGTGATTAGTTCGATGTTAGGCGTTGGGCGTTGGGCCTTAAATTGTTTAACCAACTATGAGCAGAGATAAAACCACGCGCTTGATCGTCGCCGCCAGTGAAAACGACGCGGACATGTTGTATGCGACGAGATTTTTCGCGCCCGATCCGTTCATTTTTCTCGAGCAGAATGGCAAGCGCACCCTGGTCTTGAGCGACCTGGAGATTGATCGCGGTCGCAGGCAAGCCGAGGCGGACGAATTTGTTTCGTTCAATAAACTGGAGCGCGAAGTGCAGGACAAAGATCGGCATGCACCGCCCTACGAGAAAGTCCTGGCCCATTTTCTCCGGAAACGCGGCGTCAGATCGACTATCGTTCCGGCAAATTTTCCGCTCGGCTACGCGCAGGAGCTAGCCGCAAACAAAATCCGGCTCCGCGCGACGAACGGACTTTTCTGGCCGAAGCGCGAAGCAAAATCCGAGAAGGAAATCGAAATGATCGGGCGCGCGTTGCGAATTACGGAAACCGGGCTGAAGCGCGCCATCGAAGTTCTGAAAGCGTCGAAAGCTGGCGCTGGAAAAAGATTGCGCTGGAATGGCAAAACGTTGACCTCGGAAATGCTGCGCGCGGAAATTGATTCCGCGATCTTGCGCGCGGGCGGAAATCCGACGGGCATGATCGTTGCCGGCGCCGATCAAGCATGCGATCCGCATGAACGCGGCTTCGGCCCGCTTTACGTGAGTTCGTTGATCATTCTCGATGTTTTCCCGCGCGACATGAGAACGGGATATTTTGGCGACATCACTCGGACGGTTGTGCGCGGACGGGCGAGCGATGGGCAACGAAAACTTTGGGAGACAGTGAAAGCCGGACAGTCGCTGGCCTTGAAACGAATCAAGGCGGGTGTGGATGGGATGAAAATTCACAAAGCGATCCAGGAATTTTTCACGCAGCGCGGCTATCCGACCGAAGTGCGAAACGGCCGCCAAGTCGGATTTTTTCACGGGACCGGACATGGACTCGGGCTTGAGATTCACGAGTATCCGCGTTTGCAAAAAGTCACATTGAAGGATCGACAGGTGCTCACGGTCGAGCCGGGTCTTTATTATCCGGGCCTCGGCGGCGTGCGTCATGAAGACGTCATCGTGGTCAGAAAAACTGGTTGCACAATCCTTTCACGATTCCCCAAGCAATTAGAGATTTGAGGTGGATCGAGCAGTCTCTTGCTCGATGCTAAATAGTGGCGGCGAAGCCGCGTTTGTTTAACATCGCGAGACGAGCGGCCGATCCACCTAAATGAACGCGCTGCCAGCTGGAGCGTCTAATTGGTCGAGCAGCAAAATGACAAGTCGGCTGAAAGCGCTAAATTAAAGGCCTCATGTTTTACCCTTACGGCGGCGGCGGATTTCTTTTCGGGCATTATTGGCTGCTCTACATCGGTGTTCCGATGATCATTGCGCTTTGGGCGCAGTTCCGGGTGAGTGGCGCGTTTCGAAAATGGGGCGAGGTGCGGGCCAGCTCCAACATTACCGGCGCGGAATGCGCGCGCGAAATCCTGGAGGCGGCGCAAATTCACGATGTCGATGTTGTCGAGACCAACGATTTCCTCGGCGATCATTACGATCCGGCGAGCAAGAAGCTTTGCCTCTCGAGCAACGTATTCAACACGCCCTCGATCGCAGCGCTCGGCATCGCTGCGCATGAAACCGGTCATGCCATTCAACACGCCAAAGCTTACGCGCCGCTCATGGCGCGGATGACGATTGTGCCGGTGACGATGTTTGCTTCGCGCATGCTGCCGTTTGTGATCTTTGGCGGCCTCTTCTTTCACATTACCGGCCTGATCACCCTCGGCATTTATTGCTATCTCATACTTCTGGTTTTCCAATTGATTACCCTGCCGGTGGAGTTTGATGCTTCGCGGCGCGCGAAAATTATTTTGCAGCAGATGGGCATCGTGCAGCCGGGCAGCGAAGTTGCGGGCGTGAACAAGGTTCTCAACGCGGCCGCGCTCACCTACGTGGCGGCTTTCATTGCGGCACTCGGCAACCTGCTCTGGCTGCTTTCCGTGCGCGATCGCCGCGATTGATCCGCGCCGGACATTGAAGAAGATGAATCCTTCCGTCGCGCTACCGCCCGCTCGTCGCCTAACCGATTTGTTATCGTCGGGTCTCGGCGCGCGTGCTAAATCTAAGCGGGAGGCGATGAACCAGGCGAGAAAGGACGAAGATCAGCAGCTGGTGGCGCGCACGCAATCGGGCGACGCCGCCGCCTTTGACCAGTTGGTCGTGAAATACACCCCACGTCTCTACGGTCTGGTTTATAACATGACCTCAAACCACGAGGACACGAACGACCTTTTGCAGGACGTTTTTTCCAAGGCTTACAAAGCCATTCGCAGTTTTCGCGGCAAGTCGTCGTTCTACACCTGGATTCACTCCATCGCCGTGAACATGACGCTTAATTTTCTCAAAAAACGCGGCCGCCGTTTTCATCTCAGCCTGGATGATGTCGATTCCAGTATTCAGAATGACAAGGAATTTCTGGAGCTGACGGCGACGAGCAGCCCGGTGCGGGAAGCGGACCTGTCCGAGCTGCAGCGAAGATTGAACGAGGCCATGATGAAATTGTCTGATGAACACAGAGCCGTGGTCACCATGTTCCACATTCAAGGGATGCCCCACGCCGAGATCAGCAAAATCTTGCGCGTTTCGGAGGGAACGGTACGTTCCAGGCTCTTCTACGCGAATCGGCAACTGCAAAACTATCTGGACGAATTCCGCAAAAACCCAGTTGCTTAAACCGCGCGGCCATGGACGAATTTGACGATAACGAAATTGCAAAACTGCTCCGGCTGAAACGCTACGAGCAACCGCCGCCGGGTTACTTCGATAATTTCCTGCACGAATTTCATCGCCGGCAGCGTGATGAATTGCTCCGCCAGCCGCTTTGGCGGATTTGCCTGGAACGTACTCACGACTTCATGTTCCGGCTCAATGTTCCTTCCCTAACGTCCTATCCGGCGGCGATCGCAGCGGTATTGATCTGCGCCGCGGTCATCTCGCTCAGGATTTACCAGGAACCGGAAATCGCCAGGGTCGCCGTCCGGAGTCGGCCAGCACTATCGGCGACGACGAATGCAGAAGGAGAATGGACGCTCGCATCCCCGGTGGCCACGCGGGTTTTCACTACGCGGTCGCTTCGTAATTCCAGTGAAAGCGCCCGCACTCACCGGGCCGCCGCACCGCCGCGCTATGTGCTCGATAGCGTTCCCGTGAGTTATGAGCCGACTTTCAAATTTTAGTCGCGCACCGGAATTTCTTTTCCGGCTTCACTTCGCGTCCATCTCCAGACTGACCCTCGCGCTGATTTTCTTCGCGACGACGGGCCTCGTTTGGGCTCAGGACCTGCCCACTTCCTCCATCAGCCACCAGGTCAAGGATGTCTTCGGGCACGCGGCCAGGGCAGTGGTGAAGGTTCATGGGGTCGATGAGCACAGCGAAATTTCCGGCACCGGATTTTTTGTCGATCCAACCGGCACGCTTTACACCTCCTACACGGTTGGCGGTGAAGCGGGAAATTTCACGATCGAGTTTGAGGGCAAAGAATATCCAGCGCGCCAAATTCTGGCCGATATCCGCAGCGGGATGGCCATCTTAAAAGTAGATCTCGCGACGCCGGCGTTGCCGATCGGCAAATCCGAGCAACTCGAAATAGCGACACCGGTCGTCACCATCGGTTACCCGCTCGACCTGCCCGAAACGCCCAGCTTCGGCATGATCGCCGGGTTTGATCGGAAATATCTCGGCCGCTATTTTTCGACCACGCACTTGCGCGTCAATTTGCCGACCCAGCGGGGAGAGGCCGGCGCGCCGCTCTTGAATTTGAACGGCGAGGTCGTTGGCATCCTGGTTAGCAGTCTGGAGAACAATTCCGCGTGTTACGCTTTGCCGATCGATGCGGCGGAGAAAATTCGCCGCGACTTTGTCCGTTTCGGTGAAGCACGCCATGGCTGGATCGGTATCAACGTTTCCCAAGCGCCGGCGCCGGTGAGGGGTTCCCGCGCAGAAATGACTGAGATTATGACTGGAACCCCGGCCGCGGATTGCGGGGCCAAAGCCGGTGATATCCTCTTGCAAGTCGGCCGCACGAAAGTGTGCGAGCCCGAAGACGTACTGGACGCTTCGTTTTTCATTACCGCCGGCGACATCGTGCCCATCACGGTGATGCGCGGCAACGAGAAGTTGACCTTCAACGTCCAGGCGGATTTTCATCCAGCCAGCCAGCGTCCGCCCTTGATTGCCGCGCCGACGATGAATCAAGCTATTCCGCTTAAGCTCGATTCCCAGGTGCAGCGCAGGCCATAAAAAAATTGTAGGGCGTTTCCGGGTGCAACGCCAATAACAACTCATCAACCTCTACCGCGGCAGATGCGGACGAACCCGACGGGCATTTCGAGTGTTGGCAGCTCATCGAATTCGCCTTAGCTTAGTTAGCACCATTCAGGTCACAGCGTTCGGCCCTCGCGAGGATCGTGCTTAACCCCGAAACGGTGATGACCGTCGCTCCGGTTATCGGTTCGACACGGAATTTGGCGTAGAGGGCAGACGAGCATTCGGCGGTAACCTGGTGTGGACGCAGAGGCCCGGATTACTCGGTTCCCGTTCAAAGTGGATACCGAGCTGCGGCCTTGCATAACGCCGGCGAACTGAGGAACGCGCCACAGCTCCCCTTTTCCTTCTGCGCACCGCTCAGCTATTAAGGAGGCAGCGCCGTGCCCACGTCTGATTTGACCAGTGCGACATCCACCGAGTTGATCAACCCATTAGCATTCACGTCTTCGCGGAAATTCGAGCCCGTGACCGGTGCGCCCACCTGCGATTTAGTTAGGCTCACATCGGAGGCATTAACGACGGCATTGCCATTCACATCACTGACCAACACGCCCATGGAAACGGGAACGTCGCCCATGTGTGTGCCATCGTTCACGTTAAAGAGCGTAACCGTGATCCTCTGGACGTTGGTCACACCAGTGAGATTGACCGTGACCTGCGACCCGCTCACGCTGAAACTGCTCACGCCCCCGGTACCCGAAGTCACTGCCGCGTCCCCGACCGTGACCGAGGTGGCGAAGTTAATAATCATCTGATACGTCGGGCCGGTGCGGCATTCGATCCCCACGTTGCCAGTGAGTGGCAGCGCAACATCGAAGGTCCCGGCTCCGCCGTGGGTCTTTCGAGAGAACGCGCTTTGCGCCATTGGGGCGCTGGGAGCGACGCGAACGTAATAAACGTCTTCTTCGTGTTGGTTCCTGGCCGAGTTGAAGTTGAAAGTGGCGGCATACGCGACATTGCCCCCGGTATTGTCTGAAACAATTGTGATGTAATCGCCTATCTTGCTCTGGTTCGGATAGCCTTCGAAAGGGTTAAACGGATTACTGACAGCCACATTAGCCGACCATGTAACACCGCCGTCCGTGCTGAATGAATAGAATAGCTGCGAGTCAGTGTTATTCGCAGCGTTTCGCGTGTCATACCAGACGGCGTCGAGGCGTCCATTGGGCGCTACTGAAAATGTGCCGAACCAGTGCCACTTGCTAGGATTGACCGGGTCATCATTGATCCGGTGCGGCGCGCTAAAGGTTAGCCCGCCGTCTGTGCTGCGCACAAACATCACGTCGGTCCCGTTGTTGGCGCCGGTCGGCAGCACGCTGGCAAGCATATAAATGTTGTTGTTAGTAATGGTGCCGGAGCGGTCCACCGCCAGGAATATCTGTCCTGCGAGTCCTCCTGGATTGATCGCTGCGCCGAACTCTATGCTGCCGCCGAGATTGACGGTAGTAACCTGGTCAAAGGTTGGCGTAACGTTCCCGTTCTGTGCGTTGCTCGAGCGAATGCAGTAAAACTGGCTCCCAAAATCCCCACCGCCGATAAAGAGATTGCCGTTGGTGTCCACGTCGAGTGTCCCCCATACGGGTGAGTTGGGAATAGTGATCGGACTCATCCAGGTGACGCCGCCGTTGGTGGAACGGCTGAATTGCCCGCCGCTGCAAGCGGCGGCTGTGCTCCAAGCTTGGTATTGGAACCCGTGACCCGTACCGTTGGTTTTATCTATCGTGAACCACTCCTTGTCGCCTCCTCCCCCGCCTCCCTCGGGTGGCAGACGCGTCCATGATTGGCCGCCGTTTAGCGAGCGCCACATGTCATCACAAAATGAATTCAGGAGGCTAAGGTAGAAAAAATTCCCTGTCTCATTCGAGTTTAACACCGGATCGCTGCGGAAGACGCCATTTTCCAGAACACCGGGAAAGGTCCACGTCGTCCCGCCATCGGTAGTGTAGCCCCAGCCGCCCTGCCGGAAGTTAGACGTTACGCTGTTGAACTGCCTCCAACCAATTGTCATTTTGCTGGGGTTTGTTGGGTCAACGGCAATGGACGACTCGTTCGCAGCGTCGCCGAGGATATTGTGGCCCTGCGCATCGACGTTCACCTGATAACTCGTGAAGGTGTCGTACTGCGAGACCATTCCCGGCGAAGTCTCTATTCGGAAAATGTACGCAGGCGGGTTGTCATATTTTTCGAGTGGCTCGGTCGGGAGTGGCCTGTGTGGCGCGGTCTGGCCCGACGCGATCGGGAGCACAGATAGCAAAACCAAACAACTGAAAAAGCTCGTTTTTGACATACTAAAACACCTCAAGTTGAAGAAGAGCGACCGTATATCAGAACACACACGCGGCGTCCACCAAATTTTTCAACGCAAACCGAGCACTTGGTCAAGAAGCCGGGATGCCAGAAGTTCAAGCGAGATGCTTGCGCAGCATCTTTCGAAACTCCGTTTCATCGAGAATGCGCACGCCGAGTTGCTTCGCTTTCTCGAGCTTGCTGCCTGGCTCCGCGCCCGCGAGCACGTAATCCGTCTTTTTGCTCACGCTGCCGCTGACGTGGCCGCCGAGTGATTCGATTTTCGCGGTCGCCTCCTCGCGCGTCATCGCAGGCAACGTCCCGGTGAGCACAAAAGTTTTTCCGGCCAACGGCAGCTCCGCCGCCGTCTTCGCGGCAATTTTCTCGTTCTTTGGGCGAATCCCAAGCTGCTTCATCCGATGCAGAATTTTCTTGCCCGCTTCGGACTCAAAAAACTCGAGGACGCTTTTCGCAACCACCGGTCCCACTTCGGTCACGATGCCAGATCCTTTTTCACTTTTGCTTTTTGATTTCTTCGCAAAACCAGTTTCCACCAGGCGCGCGGCGATTTGCCTCCGATTCTGGTCATTTTTTTCGTGATGGGCCAGAACGTCCCGAAGCAATTGCGAGCGCGCGACCTGTTCAAGGGTTTCGTGGAAGCGAGCCAACTGCATCGCGGTCGTCTTGCCTACATCAGGAATCGCCAAAGCAAAAAGCCAGCGCGAGAGTGGAAAGGTTTTGGCGCGCTCGATCGCGCGAATGGCTTTGGTCGCATTTTTCTCGCCGAAGACTCGCGGCGCATCTTCATTGCCGAGATTCAAGGTCGCGAGCTGCTCGATTTTCAATTCAAACAAATCGAGCGGCTCGCGCACCAAACCGCGCTCGACCAGTTTGTCCGCGACAATGCCGCCCACGCTTTCGATGTCGAGTGCGCTGCGCGCGGCGAAAAATTCCAACCGCCGAGTCGTCTGCGCCGGGCACTGAATATTTTCGCAACGCCAGACGACGAAGTCCGGATCACGCCGCACCCGGCCGCCGCAGACGGGACATTTGCCGCGAATGTGTCTGAAAAAATCAAATGGCTGGGCCTCGCGCGGCCGCTTCGATTTCACCACCTCGATCACGGCCGGAATGACTTCGCCGGCCTTTTCGATGACGACGGTGTCGCCGATGCGGATGTCTTTGCGCTTGATTTCATCTTCGTTGTGCAATGTCGCCCGTGAGACGCGGCTACCGCTCACCGTCACCGGCTCGAGCACGGCCACGGGCGTGAGCACCCCGGTGCGGCCGACTTGCACGATGATGTCGTGCAACTTTGTCTCGACGCGCTCGGCTTCGTATTTGTAAGCGATGGCCCAACGCGGGGATTTCGCCGTGAACCCCAGCCGCTCGCGCTGGGCGAGCGCATCCACCTTCACAACCGCGCCATCGGTTTGATAAGGGAAATCGTGTCGTATGCGATCCAATTCGCGAATCGCCTTTAGAATTTCTTTAACCGAGTCCGCCAGCCACCAACGTTCCGCGGCGGGTAAGCCCAGTTTCTTGAGCAAGGGGAAAAGCGCCGAATGTTTTTCCAGCGACAAGCCCTCAATCGCGCCCGTGCCATAAAAAACCACACCGAGCGGCCGCTTCGCTGTGATTGCCGAATCGAGCTGCTTGAGTGAGCCGGCTGCGGCATTTCTGGGATTGGCGAAGGCGGGCAGACCCGCTTCGGTGCGCTCCACGTTTAGTTTCGCGAAGCCGCGTTTGTCCATGTAAACTTCGCCGCGCACTTCGAACACTTTCGGCGCGGCGCTCTTTAATTGTGACGGCACCGAGCGAATCGTCCGGATGTTTTGTGTGATGTCGTCGCCCACCATCCCGTCACCCCGCGTCGCGGCATAGCGCAACCGCCCATTTTCGTAGAGAAGCGAAACTGCAACACCATCCACTTTCGGCTCGATCACGACCGGGATTTTCTCGTTAGGCAAGAGACGCGTGACGCGCGCGTAAAAGTTGGCGACCTCCTCTTCGGAGTAAGTATTGTCGAGACTGAGCATCGGTATACGATGCGCGATTTGCGCGAAAGCTTCGAGCGGTTTGCCGCCCACCCGTTGCGTCGGTGAATCCGGCGTCAGGAGTTGCGGGAAACGCGTTTCAAGATCGACAAGTTCGGAGTAGAGTTCGTCATACTTGCGATCGCTGATCGTGGGCGCGGCTTCCTCGTGGTAACGGCGGTTATGCTCTTCGACTTCGCGCCGCAGCTGTGCGATTCGCCTTGCTGCTTGCGCCTCGTTTTTAATCATGTGCCATGATATAAAGCACGGTAAACACAGCAATGGAGAGCGGCGAGAAAATCCTCGGTGTCGAAGGCGGCGGAACCAAGACCGCTTGGATCTTGGTGGAACGATCCGGCGATGAACTGAATATTCTCGACCAGGGAACACTGCCGTCGTCGAATTTTCGCCTCGCCACGCCGGATCGTTTGCGCGCCATTTTCTCCGAACTGCCCAAGCAAATTAATCGCGCGGGCATCTTTCTGGCCGGCTGCGGCACCGCCGAAGATCGACACTCACTCTCGAATCTTAGCGCCGAAATCTGGCCCGGCGCCAAGATACTGACCGGAAGCGACCGCGACTCCGGACTCGCCGCCGCGCTCGGACATGGCGATGGAATTGTCGTGAACGCCGGATCCGGCTCGTCAGTTACCGGGCGTCGTGGCGACCGGATCGAGAATGCCGGCGGTTGGGGACACATTCTGGGCGATACGGGCGGAGGTTATTTCATCTCGATCCGCGCGCTCCGCTTGATCTTGCGCGAATACGATCTCCATCGCGGCGAAGTGCAATTGACCGCAAAAATTCTGCACGCGCGTTCCTTGAACAATCTCGATGAGCTCGTTCGCTGGGCCCAGACTGCGGACAAAATGGAAATCGCCACGCTAGCGCCGGTGGTTTTTGAAGCGGCCGCGAGCGGCGATGTGCGCGTAATGGAGATCATCGAAGAGGGCGCGCTCGTTCTTTGCGAATACACCGAGGCGGTCGCGTCGCGGCTGCATCTGCTCGCGCCCAAAGTAATGCTGCTCGGCGGGCTCTTTCACCGCGACTCCATCTACACGCACGCGTTCCGGCGAAGACTAAAAAAGAATCTTCCCGATGCTCGCGTGGCAACGGCGGAGCGCGCGCCCGAACTCGGCGCAGCCTGGCTCGCCGCTCAGATGGACGAATTGACAAAAGTTCGCGCAAAGCCTGCCGAGAACAAGATCGAGAACCTCGCTGCCGCTTTAACCGAGCAGCGCAACCCGCGCTCGGAAAATCTGGAAAAAATGAGCGCGCGTGAATTGGTCGAGCTTTTTGTCGAGGAAGAGAGATTTGTGCAGGATGCGTTGCGCGGGGCGATTGTCGATCTTGCCAAGGCGATTGAGATCGTGACGGGAGCGTTCCGGAAAGGCGGGCGCTTGTTTTACATCGGCGCCGGCAGCAGCGGTCGAATTGGTGTGCTCGATGCGAGCGAGATTCCGCCGACGTTCGGCGCATCGTCCGATCTTGTGCAGGGCATCATCGCCGGTGGCGTCACCGCGCTTCATCGCAGCGTCGAAGGCGCGGAAGACGAGGAAAGCGTCGGCGCGCTGGCCATGGATGAGCGCGGAACTAAAGATGTCGATGTTGTCATCGGGATCACGGCGAGCGGTCGCACGCCTTTTGTCCTGGGTGCGCTCGGACGAGCAAAGTCGTTAGGTGCAAAAACCATTTTGCTCACTTGCAATCCAGCCACTCGTGGAGACGAACTTGGGAATCTTTCAATCCATCTCGCGGTCGGTCCGGAAATCTTGACTGGATCGACAAGACTCAAAGCGGGAACAGCGACAAAGGTCGCGCTCAATATCATTAGCACCGGCGCGATGGTGGCGCTGGGCAAAGTACGCGGCAATTCAATGATCGACCTTCACACTTCGAGCACGAAATTGCGCGATCGCGCTGTGCGCCTGGTCGCTGACCTAGCAAATTGCGATTACAATTCGGCTCGCGAGCGACTTGAAGCGGGCGGCTGGAATTTGCGAGCTGTCGTGAACCAGATCGGCAAGTGAGCTGTGGGGGCAGGCGTGTCGCCTGCGAATCTCAAATGGCGCAGCGCGGCTGCCTCCACAGTTTTTTATGGGAGACACTGAAGATGTAGGAAAGTTTTATAGAATCGAATTTTCCATCCGATAAGCGCAACAAGCGTGCGCGAGACGAAGCAAACTAGAAATCAACCGAAAGGAACCTCTATGCTCTGGACTATATTTGTTATTCTACTCGTGCTTTGGCTACTTGGCCTGGTCAGCTCCTACACGCTGGGCGGCTTCATTCATCTTCTGCTCGTCCTCGCCGTCGTAGTGCTAATCATCAATCTGATCCAAGGCCGGCGTCCGCTCTGACCTGGCGCTCATGAAACCGGCTGGAATTGTAGGTATTATTCTAATCGTCGTCGGCATCATCGCGCTGGCCTACGGAGGATTCACTTACACGAAACGGGAGAAGGTGATCGATGCCGGGCCGGTTCAGGTCAGCGCCGACAAAGAGCACCAAGTACAATTTCCGCCGGTGCTCGGCGTCATCTGCCTGGCGGGGGGCATTGTGCTGGTCGCAATCAGCAGCCGAAAAAGCTGATCGCGAAGTCTAACCGGTGGCCTTCAGCACGGCGAAGGTTTTGCTACCTTTGCGGTCGAGGTAGAGGAGGACGCCGCGTTTCGGGTCGGCTTTGGTGAGGGCTTCGCGAAAGCTGGCGACGTTGTTGACCGGCTTGCCGTCCACTTCCGTAATGATGTCTTCGCGCTGAATGTTCTGTTGCGCGGCGATGCTGTTGTCGGACACGTCAGTGACGATAACACCTTGCTGGACGCCGAGGTGAAGGCGTTCGGCCACTTCCTTGGTCAAATCCTGCACCTGCAATCCGAACTTACCGACATCTTCTTGTTTCGGCTGGGCGGGCTTGATCGGCTCGTTTGAAGCCCGCGCGATTTCATTCGGCAATTCGCCGGTCTTAACCGGAACCTTCATCGTCTGACCTTTCCGCCAAACGGTCAGCTCGACATTTTGGCCTACTTTCTTTTTCAGAATTTCGTGTTGCAGTTGTGAATCTGTTTCGACCGCTGTTCCATCGACCTGCGTGATCACGTCGAACGGCCGCAGATCGCTTTTGTAAGCGGGGGCATCGGCTTCAATCGTGCGCACGACCACGCCTTTCTCGATGCCTTTAAATAAATCACGGATGGATGAATCATCGCCGAGCGTCTCGATGCGAATGCCGAGCCATGGCCGCACAATTTTGTGGCCGGCTACGAGCTCGGCGCCGATTTCTTTCGCCAGGTTGATCGGAATGGCAAACCCGAGTCCGCGATTCAATCCGTTGATCAGCGTATTCATGCCGATCACTTTGCCGTCGATGTCGCAGAGCGGGCCGCCGCTGTTCCCCGGATTGATCGAGGCGTCGGTCTGCAAATAATCCGAGATCGAGTACCCGCCGGTGGTGAACAATTTGCTGCGGCCTTTGCCGCTCACCACGCCGTAGGTGAAAGTGTAATCAAGCTTAAACGGCGCGCCGATGGCGAACGCAAATTGTCCCACGCGCACCGCATCGCTGTCACCCAGTTGGACGACGGGCAAATCTTTCGCCTCGATCTTGATCACCGCGACATCGGTCTTTTCATCTGTGCCGACGACTTTCGCTGGAAACTCGCGGCCATCTTTCAATTTTACGTCGATTTTGTCGGCGGCTTCGACGACGTGGAAATTTGTGAAGATGTAGCCATCTGGCCGAACGATGAAACCTGAGCCTTCACTCTGGACTGGCTGAGAACCGCGCCCTCGCGGATTATTTTCGTCGGGCGGCCCTTGGAAAAATAAATCGTCGAACGTCGAAGTCTCGCCGCCGTCGTTCTTCTTCGAAACTTCGATGATGACAACACTGGGTGCGACGATCTCGAAAACTTTCGCGAATGCGTTGTTCAATTGATGAACAACGTCCTTGCCTGCTTCCGCGGCCGCCGCCGGGACGGTCGCAGAGGGTGCGACTTCCGGCGTCGCCGCAAAGATAGACAACCGAGTCGCGGCGATAAACGAAATTAATATGGGGAATGAACGCATCGGTTCGGATTTTGACAGCATTCAACGTGCAACGTTCAACGCCGTCCGCTCCTGTCAATCAGTCGGTCGGGCGACGCCCGGCGGAACCGTCGAATATTCGCTCACGGTTTCTTCGACGGCTCGGTGGAGTGTTCCCTTACGGGACGCATCGCAAGTTGGCCGCCAAATTGCTTGACGGATCGTGTAGCATGGATGCGGCTCGTCTAACACATATGCGCGTGTTTAAGCCTGGAGCCATTTTCACCAGCATCGCCGCGGTCCTGCTGCTCCTGGCAGCTACTAGCCTTGGCCCAGAGCCATACGCGCGCACGCCGATTTCAGCGGACGATTTTGCCCGGGCCGTAGCGATACACTGTGAGTCCCTCATCGAGTTGTATCTCACCGAGCATCTCGATCCAAACGCGCGCGTCGCGCAGGGGCGCACCCTGCTTCTGATTGCGACCTTGCAGCAGGATTGGGAGACAGTCCGACGCCTAATTGACGCTGGCGCACGCGTTGACCTTGCCGATAAGAGCGGTTTCACGCCGCTGATGGCAGCGGCCATGCACGGCAATCTCGAGATGTTTCGCGCGTTCCTGGAACGCTCGGCGAATGTTAACATCGCAGCGGGTTGTCGCGACGGCCGCGATCTGCTGGGAATGGCCCTCGACGGCGGCAACAAGAAAATCGTCGAAATCGTTTTGGAACGCCTCCCGCTGATGCAACGGTGGACGGCCAGTACCCAACGGGTTCTCGCGGCGGCCCTCGCAGCCGGCAACAAAGATCGAATCCGGCTGTTGCTTCACAAGCACGCTGCACCGCCCACGCCGGAAGGCAAGAGCGTACCGCTCCTCGCCTATTCGATCGCATCGAATGACGCGCCGCTCTTCACCACGCTGCTTGCTTGCGGCGCGGATCCAAACACCGCCCTTCCGGCCAAATACGACAAAGAGTTCCTCGCCTCGCTCGAGTCAAAAATGCTCCGCAGTTATTTGGAAGACGACCGGGGTGTCACCGTTCTTATGCTTGCTGCCGGGCTGGGCAAGGAAGAATACCTGCGCGCCTTGCTCGATGCTGGTGCAGACCGGAAGCGCGAAACGAGTCGGAGTAAGATGCTCGCTCTCTATTTTGCCGCGGAAACGCAAAACTGGCGGTGCACCCAAATCCTTCTTGGCAGCGGCCCACCACCCGACCAGCTCCGCATCGAAATCTCTCTGGCCTCGCAACATGCCAAACTCATCAAGAATGGTGTGCCTGTACTTAGCACGACGTGTTCGACCGGCCGCAGTGGTTACTCTACCCGTACCGGCACTTACGTTATTACTGACAAAGATCGCAACCATTGGTCCACCATCTACAAGGTCGAGATGCCGTACTTTATGCGGCTTAGTTGCCTCGATTTCGGAATGCACGAAGGCGTTGTCCCGAATTATCCCGCTTCTCACGGCTGCATCCGCCTTCCGGGCGATGTCGCTCGCAAATTTTTCCAGGAGATTCCAATCGGAACGCTGGTAACGGTAAAGTAATCAGCGAGCAAGGTGGATCGAGCAGTCCCTTGCTCGATGTTAGGTCAGGCGGCGAAGCCGCAAATATTAGCATCGCGCTGCGGAGAGAGCGCGATCCACCTGCACCGAAGATTGAACGCGCCCCCAGGTAACTCGCGCACTTTTCAGTGCCTGCGTTGACACGATTGTTGAGGGTCTTAGCGTTTTTTCTCAACACAAAATGAACGCATTGGCCTCAGGGAATGGCGACGGCAAAGAATTCGTCTCGCACGCGCCCGGTTATTGGTCCAGCGATGGCGGGATCGCCCCGGAGCTCTGGAACGATTGGAAATGGCAGCTTAAAAACAGAGTCACCTCGCTCGCTCAGCTGGAGCGATATGTCGATCTTAGCGAAGAAGAACGCAGCGGCGTCCTGCTCTCCGGCGATAAGCTCGCGCTCGCCATCACGCCCCATTTTTTCAATCTGATTCCGCGAGAAAGAAATCCGGACGATCCGATCCGGCGTCAGGTCATTCCGCGCATCGAAGAAACGTGGGCGTCGCCGTACGACATGACCGATCCATGTGGTGAAGATTCGCACATGCCAGTGCCAGGGCTCGTGCATCGCTATCCCGACCGGGTGCTCTTTCTCGTAACTGATCGTTGCGCGAGTTATTGTCGATATTGCACGCGCAGTCGCGTCGTCAGCGGTGTAGGCGAACAGGAACTGCACACCGATTTCGAGGAAGCGTTCCGCTACCTCGAACAACACACCGAAGTGCGCGACGTGCTTTTGAGCGGCGGCGATGCGCTCATTTTCAGCGACGATAAGCTCGAGAAAATTCTGAGCCGCTTGCGCGCGATCTCGCATATCGAGTTTCTCCGCATCGGCACGCGCGTCCCGATTTTCCTGCCACAACGAATCACGCCGGAGCTTTGCGCGATGCTGCAAAAATATCATCCGCTTTGGATCAGCGTGCATGTCAATCATCCGCGCGAGCTGACCATTGAAGTGAAGCAGGCGCTCGAAGGTCTCGCCAATGCCGGCATCCCGCTCGGCAACCAGAGCGTGCTGCTCAAGGGCGTGAACGACGATCTCGAGACGATGAAGACGCTCGTGCACAAACTGCTTATGTGCCGGGTGCGTCCGTATTACATTTACCAGTGCGATCTGATTAACGGCTCATCGCATCTGCGCACGTCGGTCGCGAAAGGGATCGAGATCATCGAAGGCTTGCGCGGCCACACCACCGGCTACGCCGTGCCGCAGTTCGTCATCGATGCCCCCGGCGGCGGCGGCAAAGTGCCGATCAATCCCGGTTACATTCTCTATCACGACAACGAGAAAATCGTGATCCGCAATTACGAAGGGAAAATCTTCGAATATCCCGAAACTGGCGGCGATCAATCTGTCCAATTCGCGCCGCAACGAGAGTACCACGACGAATATCTTTATTCGTAGCGCGCTCTGCCGCTTGTCCGTGCAATTCATCGATTTGCGTCATGAGCCTTCAACTCCCTCCCTATTGACGCGGCTGCTGATGCCAATTCGGCGCTAAAGCGCACCAACCGCTGCAGTAAACCCAAAAATTGTGCATCTAGGCTGCCGTCCGATGCAATCCTGCTCATTTCTTTCAGTCGGCTGTAGTGAGGTTCGGAATGGTGAGCGTATCGGCCATATAAGAACGCATGCAGTAACTCGCGATTAGTCTTCGGAAATTCAGGACTGACTGCGCCAACCGGAGCCGAGTTTAACAATGTATTCATGCGCTTTCGAACGTCCTCGAAATTTGACTGCGAATCTTGGCTCACCTGCAGCTGCGGAAGGAGTTTCGATATTCGTCGCACTGAGATGCGATCGTTGTCTTGGATAAGGAGACGCAAGTGCAGCAGAAACGCAGCAAGCTCTTCATCGTCGGCAGTAGGGAAAACCGCCTCGAATTTACCATTCGACCGTTTCCAAATCTCAACGGCGAGCGTTTCGTGTGAGAGTCGGCAGGCTAGTCGCGACTTCAACATGCGCGTTAACCGATCTTGAAACAGGTGGATTGCTTCTATGTCGCGTTCTGATTTCACTATGAGCGTGACGAAACTGTGTACCATTCCGCTCTGGTTGCTTTGCGCAACCGGGAGCGCAGTACAATCGGCACCGAGTCCAACCCCGCAGGTTCATTTCTTGCCCGAGCAAGCGCCTTGGGTGCATGACCAAATCGTTAAGCCGCGAACTCCCGCCGAAATTGCACGTACTGCCTTCCCTTCTGTCGTGTTGCTCGCGACCGAAGACGAACAGCACCAGCCTCTCTCGTTAGGCAGCGGTTTCTTTATCAACAAGAATATCGTCGTAACTAATCTTCACGTGATTGATGGAGCGGCAGGCGGGTACGCGAAGATCATTGGTGAAGTGGCGAAGCTGAATATCGAGGGAATCGCTGCGATAGATTCTGTTCACGATCTGGTGCTTCTACAACTTAGCGCATCGGCAGCGGTGGCGTTACCGGTCGCGCGCAGTATCACTATCGCGACTGGTGATCCAATTTACGCCGTGGGTAATCCTCGTGGTCTTGAAGGTACATTTTCGCAGGGAATCGTCAGCAGCGTCAGGCAGATTGGCTCGGATCGATTGCTTCAGATCACCGCACCTATTTCGCCAGGGAGTAGTGGCGGCCCTGTACTCGACCAAACCGGGATAGTAGTTGGCGTATCAGTCGCGAGCGTCACGAATGGTCAGAACCTAAACTTCGCAATTCCGTCTGAGTACGTTGTTGCATTGCAAGGAGTGAAACCTGATTTGCGGCCATTGCGCGGCATTCCAAGAGCTGCGCCGCGCAAATCATTGTTGGATCGCATCGGAACCGCTCAGCCTAAAGACGGAATAATTGGTACAAACCTGACGTATGACCATGGTCCGAGCGGATTTTTCTCCTTCTCCTTACAGAACCAATTGCGCGAGTCCGTGAAGAACATCACGGGGATTATCGTATTTTACAGCATCAAGGGAGAACCACTCGACATCGCGAAGATTGAGTACAACGAAGTGATTCCAGCGGGATTAGCAAGACGACTTACCGGAAGGGTAGAGTCGAGTGTGGAAATGCTCAATGCTCCCGACTGGCAACGCACATTTCCGCCGAAACCACAGGGCAAAGTTGAATTCCGTATTTTCGACTTTTCAATTGGCGAACAATAACCGGTTCAAGCCGAGTTCGCTCATTCCTGAGTTGTTGGCTTCAAGAAAGGTCACACAGCAGATATTCTGGTTAATTCTTTGTTGTGTTTTCCGCGATCGCATCAAACACGATCTCACCTCCGATAACCGTCATCTCGCAGCGCGTCTTTAAAATCTCCGGCTCGGAAATTTTTATGATGTCGCTTGAGAGCACGGTGAGATCGGCGAGCTTGCCGGGTTCGACTGAGCCTTTATCGTTTTCTTCGAAGGTGGCGTAAGCCGGCCAAAGCGTGAACATCTTCAGCGCTTGCTCGCGCGTGACGGCTTGCTCCGGATGCCAGCCTTCGCCGGAAAATCCTTTCACGCTCTTGCGCGCGACCGCGGCGTAAAATTCGATCATTGGTTCGCCGCGCTCGACCGGTGCATCTGAACCACCCGCGATGATGCAGCCGGATTTGATGAGACTTTGCCAGGAGTAGGCGCCAGCGAGACGCTCCATTCCGAGTCGAGCCGGCGCGAAAAATAAATCGCTGATCGCGTGCGATGGTTGCATCGACGGAATCACGCTGAGTTTGGCAAACCGCGGAATATCCGCAGGATCGAGAATCTGCGCGTGCTCGACGCGCCAGCGCGGGTCGCGAATTTTGCGCTGGTCAAGCGGAACAGCTTTGAATGCATTCTGGTAAAGATCGAGAATTGTGCGGTTCGTCCGATCGCCGATAGCGTGCGTCTCGACTTGGATACCGCGGCGAAGCGCTTCCTCGAACATTCGTTTCAAATCCGATTCCTTCTCGGTGAGAAATCCAGAGGTGTCCGGCGCATCACTGTAAGGTTTCAGCAGCGCCGCGCCACGGGAGCCGAGCGCACCGTCGAAAATCACTTTGATCGTACGTTGCGTGAAATGATAATCGTAGGCGTTGATTGTCGATCCTTCCCGCAGGAATTGCTGAACATCTTCGCCGGGCCCGTAAACGGCGTTGATAAACCGCAGCTTCACTTTTCCTTCATCGAAGCATTTGCGAATTATTTTGATGTCACCGGCATGGCTGCCGGCGTTTTGAATTTCACACCAACCGAGACCGATCTCGCGATCGATTCCGAGCAAAAATGCCTTTTCTCTTTCGGCCTCGGTTGGTTTCGGAATGTGCTTCGCGGCCAAATCCATCGCGTTGTCGAGCAACATGCCAGTCGGCTCGCCAGTGGTTTTGTCCTTTAAAATTTCGCCACCGAACGGATTCGCCGCGTTCTTATCGATCTTGGCGATTTTTAACGCCGCGGTGTTCGCGATTGCGGCGTGGCCGTCGGCACGAGTGAGAAAAACGGGATTGTCCGGCGCAATTTTATCGAGATCGGTATGCGACGGAAACTGCGGCGGTTTCCAGAAAGTCTCGATCCAGCCGCGACCGACGATCCATTGGCCACGTTCGGTTTGATCGACGCGCGCTTTTACTTTTGCGAGAAAATCTTCGCGCGAGTTCGTGCCTTCGAGATTCAAATTCATCTCGCGTTCGCCGATTCCAAAGATGTGGCAATGCGAATCGGTCATTCCGGGCACAACGGTGCGGCCACGAAGATCGACAATGCGCGTTTTGTCGCTCGCCAACTTTTTCGCATCTTCATTCAAGCCGACGAACGCAATCCGGTCTTTCTTCAGCGCAATCGCTTCGGCGTGCGGTTGGCGCTCGTTGACAGTGTAAATGTTCCCGTTAACGAAGATGAGATCGACGTCTTCGGCGGCGCTCATTTCCTGGGAGGAAATGAGAAAGAAGAGCGGGACACCGGCGAAACAAAAATGGAATGGACGCACTTTCACTTGACGCTGTCAGGAAGTTTTGACGTGATCAGTTTTTGCCAATTCGCCACTCTTCCGTATCGGGGGATGGGGCCCGCTGGCTTTAAATCGACATGAAATTGCGCGATGAATTTTCTTTTGCTCATGCAACCGCGATTCATAGACTCCGTCCGTCGATCCGAACAAGCAATTTACCTCAAACTTTGCGATCTTTGAACGAAGCCCATCCTAATTTCGACTCGGTCTCGTTTTTAGATTGGCGGCAGCGGGGCTGCAGGAGCGCCGGCTAGTTCTATGGCGAATTTTTTTCCTCGTTGGACAAATTGGCTGCCTCTCAAAATGGCGATCTGCGGCGTGATCATTGTCTGTGGGCTAACTGCGGGAACGTGGTATTACGTGACGCCAAAGTACACGCGGGTGGGTTATCAGCCGATCCAGCCGGTGCCGTTCCCGCACGATGTCCATGTCTCGCAACTCGGGATGGATTGCCGTTATTGCCACAGCTTTGTCGATGTGGCGGCGCATTCGAATTTGCCCAATACCCAGACGTGCATGAACTGCCACAGCCAGGTGCAGAAGGACAATCCAAAGCTCGAGCCGGTGCGGGCGAGTTGGAAAACCGGAAACCCGATCGAATGGGTGCAACTGCATCGCACGCCCGATTACGTTTTCTACAATCACTCCGCGCACGTTAATCGCGGGATCAGTTGTTTTAGTTGTCACGGCCCCGTCAATCACATGCCGGTGGTTTATCATGCCAAACCGCACAGCATGGCGTGGTGCCTGGAATGTCACCGGCATCCGGAAAATTTTCTCCGGCCGGACGATCAGATTTTTAATCTCGATTGGAAAACCGATGACGTGAAGCCAGCCGAGTTTGTGGCGAAGTACGGTCAGCCGCAAGACGCGACCGAAGATTTATCGAAGAAGAAAAAACTAACGCAGACAGAGATCGGCCAGACTTTGAAGGAACGCTGGAACATAAATCCGACGACCAATTGTCAGGGGTGTCATCGATGAAACGCGTCTTTCAACATCCACCGGAGCCGCTTACCGGAAAGAAATATTGGCGCAGCCTGGGCGAACTAAGCGACACGCCTGAGTTCCGTGAATGGCTGGAGCGCGAGTTTCCGGCTGGCGCTGCGCAACTGGAAGGCGACGAATGGTCGCGCCGCGACTTTTTGAAGCTAATGGGGGCGTCGATGGCGCTGGCCGGAGTTGGCCTAACGAGCTGCCGCCGCCCGGAAGCGCATCTGGTTCCATTTACGAAGAGTGTCGAATGGACGATTCCGGGCAAGCCACTTTTCTACGCCACCGCGATGCCGAGGCGCACCGGCGCCATTCCGCTTGTTGTCACTACGCATGACGGCCGGCCGACGAAACTCGATGGGAATCCGCTCCATCCAGCGAGCGGCGGCGCGACCGACGCGTTCGCGCAAGCGTCCATTCTCGATCTTTACGATCCGGCGCGCTCGCAACGCTTCGTTCAACGTGGGAACAAGAGCGGTCGCGCGACGTTTGAATCTCATATCGCGCAACTGCGCAAAACGCTCCTGGTGCAACAGGGCGATAGTCTTGCCTTCCTGGTCGAGGAAACGCATTCGCCCACGCGTGAGCGGTTGCGCGCGGAGCTGGAGAAGATTTTTCCGCGTCTCCGCTGGATCGTGTACGAACCACTTCTGAGCGAGGCGCAAAGCTTTGCCACGGAATTGAGTTTCGGTGGCAACCTTCGTGTGGTACCCAAGCTCGATCGCGCAGATGTGATCCTGGCGCTGGACAGCGATTTTCTCGATTGTGGCCAGGGTGATCTCGCATCGGTGCGCGCATTCAGTTCCCGCCGGCGAGTGAGCGCGGCGCAAGACACGATGAACCGCCTTTACGTGGTCGAGAATCATTTCACGCTCACCGGCGCGCTGGCGGACCATCGTCTTCGCTGTCCCGCAAGCCAAATCGCGGCGCTCGCGTATGCGCTCGCGGGAAAAATTCTGGCCGCGACAAAAGACGCCAACCTCGGTTCTGTCATTGGGACCCTTAAAGTGCCGGTAGGCAGCGCGACTTTCGACGAGCAATGGTTGAGCGAAGCGGCCAACGATCTGGTGGCAAAACCAGGAGCGAGTCTGGTGCTGGCAGGGCCGAACCAGCCGGTGGTAGTGCAACTGATCGTTTACGCCATCAATTCTGCGCTCAAGAATTTGGGCCAGACGTTGGTTCTCCGCGAGTTTCCGCACCATCCGAGCCGGCACAGCATTCTGAGCCTAGCAGCGGACATACACGACGGGCGCATCGAGCAACTGTTTATTTTCGGGGGCGATCCCGTTTACAACGCGCCGCGCGCGTTAGCGGGCGACCGCCGCAGGGAGCTGCCGCTGGATTGGGCTGATCTGCAGAAAAAAGTGCCGGAAATTGTGCGACTCGGTTATTACGAGGACGCGACTTCGGCGTTGAGTCACTGGCACGTTCCCGCCGCGCATTATCTCGAATCGTGGGGTGACGCGCTCACATCCGATGGCGCGTACTTGTCGATCCAACCGATGATTCTTCCTCTCTTCGGCGGGCTGTCTGAAATCGAGTTGATGAACATGTTACTTGGCGGTCCGAAAGTGGAAGGCCCGGAGCTGGTGCAGGAAACTTTTCGCGCGACCGCGCCGCCGGGTGATTTTCAAACGGCTTGGGCTCAGCTGCTGCGGGATGGATTTGCGGCGCACATTCACTTGGTCGATCGGCCGCCGTCGTTTAATTCAAACACGGCCGGCATTCTGGCGCATAATCTTTGGGGCGGGGGGCCGCCGCCCGCGCCGACGGTGAACTCGCCGGAGATCGTGCTTGTTGCCAGTTATGCGGTGGACGACGGCCGCTACATCAACAACGGCTGGCTCCAGGAATTGCCCGACCCGGTGACGAAACTCACGTGGGACAACGCCGCACTCATGAGTCCCGCTTTCGCAAAAAGGCTCGGGGTTGAAACTGGCGACCTCGTGCAGATCACGGTTGCAGAAGTCACAGAAAAAAGCGTTCGCAAAGAGCCGGTCAAACACAAGCCGGTCAAACGCGAGCTGGTCATCGCCGCTCTCGTTTCACCGGGGCACGTTGATCATTCAGTGACGATCGCGTTGGGCTATGGACGAAAACAGACGGGTCCTGCCGGGGAGGAAGCGGGCTTCAATGGCTATCTTCTGCGTACGTCATCCAATCCGCACTTCATCGCCGCCGACGGGCAGGCGATCGAGAGCGTGAAGGTCACGAAGGTCGGTCGCACCTATCCGCTCTCAATCACGCAGGAACATTTCAGCATCGAAGGCCGCGGCCTCGTCCGCGAAGCAACACTCGAGCACTACCGTCAAGACAACGAGTTCGTGAAGAAAATTGCCGGCGCCGAAGAAATGCCGCATCAGTTGCCGTCCATTTACAGCCATCCGCCACTCGATGCGCCGCAGCAGTGGGGCATGACTGTCGATCTAAATGTTTGCACCGGGTGTAGTGCCTGCGTGATCGCCTGCCAGAGCGAGAACAACATTCCGATCGTGGGCAAATTACAAGCGGGACATGGCCGAACGATGCACTGGATTCGAGTCGATCGCTATTATGCGAGCGATAAAGCATTCAATCAGGACAACGGCGATTGGCCGGAAAATCCGGAGATCGTGCACGAACCGATGATGTGTCAGCATTGTGAGAACGCGCCCTGCGAAACGGTCTGCCCGGTCAACGCTACCATCCACAGCGAGGACGGTCTCAACGTCATGGCTTACAACCGCTGCATCGGCACCCGCTATTGCGCGAACAACTGCCCATTCAAAGTGCGCCGCTTCAATTATTTCGATTACAACCAGCGACCGGTCGGTAAAAAGAAAATCGCCGGGCAATTCAGCATCTACAAAGAATATTTCGCGCCTCTCACGACCAAAGGCGCGCCTGACATCGTGAAGTTGCAGAAAAATCCGAACGTCACGGTGCGGATGCGCGGGGTGATGGAGAAGTGCACCTTCTGCGTCCAGCGCATTGAGGAGGCAAAGATCGCGGCGCATGTGCGCGCCGGCGCTTCACCGGACACGCGCATCCCGCGCGATTCCTTCACCAGCGCGTGCGCGCAAGCTTGCCCGACCGAGGCGATCGTCTTTGGCGACATCAAAGATCCGGAAAGCCGCGTATCGAAAATGAAGAAGCAGGACCGCAATTATCGGTTGCTCGAATATTTGAATGTGAATACGCGGACTAGTTATCTCGCGCGCATCCGCAATCCGAATCCGAAAATGCCGGATGCGAAGAACATCGGCGTGGCAAGCCCGGAGGAAAAGACGTGATGAGATTGTCGATCTTGGACCGGAACACAGCCACCCTGGCTATGCGGATGACAGGCATCTTGTTTGTCGGGGGGAGGCGGACAAGATGCCCGCTGGCCGCACAGGCTCGGGAACCTGTGTTCCCTATCTGAAATGGACGCAGCACCGACAGCACCGGAAGTAATCAGAGGGCCGCTCGCGCGCCCGCCCCTGGTCTTGAACCGGCGCAACTTTAGGTGGGTGACGGAACGGATCTCCGGCGCGGTCGAACAGCCGGCGCCGCGCTGGTGGTGGGTCACTTTCACGATCACCGCGACGATCGCCACTTTCGGTCTATTCTGTCTCGGTTACCAGATTTCCACCGGCGTCGGCACCTGGGGATTGAATCATCCGGTTGGCTGGGCCTGGGACATCACCAACTTCGTTTTCTGGATCGGTATCGGGCACGCCGGCACGCTCATCTCCGCCATCTTGTACTTGCTGCGACAAAGATGGCGCACCTCGATCAATCGCTCCGCGGAAGCGATGACGCTTTTCGCCGTTATCTGCGCCGCGATCTTTCCGGGAGTGCACGTGGGTCGTGTCTGGATGGCGTGGTATCTTGCCCCGTTGCCGAACAATTACGGCATCTGGCCAAATTTCCGCAGCCCACTCGTGTGGGACGTGTTTGCGGTTTCGACCTACTTCACCGTTTCGGTTTTGTTTTGGTACACTGGTTTGATTCCCGATCTGGCGACGTTGCGTGATCGTGCCACCTCGAAGATCAAGAAATTCCTATTCGGTTTTTTTGCGTGCGGCTGGCGCGGCTCGAACCGCAACTGGCGTCATTATGAAATGGCGTACCTGCTTTTGGCGGGTCTGTCCACGCCGCTGGTGCTTTCCGTGCACAGTGTTGTTTCATTCGACTTCGCGACTTCGATTTTGCCCACGTGGCACACGACCATTTTCCCGCCCTACTTCGTGGCGGGCGCGATCTTCGGCGGTTTCGCCATGGTGCTGACGTTGATGCTGCCGGCGCGGGCCATGTTCAAGCTGCACGACATCATCACGCCGCAGCACATCGACAAAATGGCGAAGATCATTTTATTGACCGGCTCGTTCGTTACCTATGCCTACACGATGGAATTTTTCACGGCCTGGTACAGCGGCAATGCCTACGAGCGCTTCGCCTTTTGGAACCGTGTGTTCGGTCCCTACTGGTGGTATTGGTGGGTGGGCATGTTGTTTTGCAATATGCTCTCGCCGCAACTGTTCTGGTTCCGCTGGTGCCGGCGAAATATTTTCGTCGTTTATTTCGTTTGCATGTGCGTGAACGCCGGCATGTGGTTCGAGCGTTTCATCATTATCGTCGGCGGGTTGCATCGCGATTTTCTGCCGTCGTCCTGGGGCTTATTTATCCCAACTTGGGTCGATCTCTGGACCTTCATCGGCACGCTCGGGATTTTCACTTCGCTCTTTCTGCTTTTCGTTCGTTTTCTGCCGATGATCGCGATGTCGGAAGTGAAGATCGTCTTGCCGCAAGCGGACGCGCACTACGCATCCCCTCCTGAACATCATCCCAACGCCGCTGATGGAAAGGAGCGCGCATGAGAACCCCGTCCGGCCACAAAGTTTACGGGATGGGCGCGCAGTATCCGAGCGCGGCGACGCTTTATGAAGCCGCGAAACTGGTGCGCGATGCCGGTTTCAAACGCTGGGATGTGCACTCCCCATTCCCCATCCACGGCATGGACGAAGCGATGGGATTGAAAAAATCGTGGCTTAGCGCGGTCGTCCTGGCCGGCGGCATTTCGGGTTTACTCACCGCGGTCGTCATGGAATTCGGTCCCTCCTCGATCCTCTATCCGCTGATCGTGCACGGAAAGCCGACGAACTTTCTCACTGTGCCGGCGTTTTTCCCGATCATGTTCGAGCTCACGATTCTCTTCTCGGCGTTCGCTGCGTTTTTCGCGATGCTGATTATGAATGGTCTGCCCCGCCCGCATCATCCGATTTTCAACTGGGAACGCTTCGGCCGCGCAACCAACGATGCATTCTTTCTCGTGATCGAAGCGCGCGATCCGCGCTTCACCGAAGTCGAAGCGCGTGAGTTGCTCGAGAGAAGCGGCGGGCAACACATCACAATCATCCACGACGATTGAATATGCTGCGCGGCTTCCTTCTCATTTTTCTGTTGTTCGGAGTTGCGCTCGTCGCCGTCTTCGGATTCCGTGGACAGAAGAGCACTGGCGCGCCGCTCGAGATTTTCCCCGACATGGTTCGCCAGATGAAAGTGCGGGCGCAAGCGCCGCTCGCGTTTTTTGCGGATGGGCGCGGTCCGCGCCAACCGGTCGCCGGAACGATGCCGATCGGTTATGAGATGCCGAAGCCGGGAAGCTCACCCGGCAACGCGCCGCCTGAAGATCGGGTTTCGCCTCAGCAGCTCGCCTTCAGCGTCGGCACGGATTATTACGACACTGGCAAGATGGGTGATCGCTGGGGCACGGGCATTCCGGTCGAGGTCACGCGCCGCTTGATGGAACGCGGCCAGCAGCGCTTCAACATCACTTGCGTGATGTGTCACGGCGCGACGGCCGCCGGCAACGGCATCACCAAACAATACGGCCTGGCAACCGTGGTCAGCCTGCAAGACGAACGAATCCGCAAAATGGCTGACGGCGAGATTTTCAACACGATCACAAACGGCAAGAACACGATGATGGCTTACGGGCCAAACATTATGGTCGCTGACCGTTGGGCGATCATCGCCTACCTCCGCGCGCTCCAGCGCAGCCAGAACGCGGCGATTGTCGATGTCCCGCAGGAACATCAGGCGGAAATGGAGAAAAAATGAGCGATCGTTCACAAGCGCTGCCGACACCGGAAGGCGAATATTTCGAGGGCAATCGCTTTGCCGGGCTCTCGCTGCTGTTTGGGTTGGTCGCCTTTGTTGCTTTGGCCCTGAGCGTCGTGGGCGCGATGATCAATCCGCACCAATTCAGTTTTTCCTGGTTATTCGCGTTTGCATTTTTCTTCACGCTCTGCGCCGGCTGTTTGTTCTGGACGATCGTGCATCACGCCACCGACGCGGAATGGTCTGTCGTGGTGAGACGCCAACTGGAGAACATCGCATTGCTCATGGCGGTCATGGCCATCTTTTTCGTGCCCATTCTCATCCTCCGTCGCCATCTCTACGAATGGATGAACATTCCGCCCGGACACGAGACCTCGCTCGATTCCAAACGCGCCTATCTCAACTGGGGCTTCTTTCTTGGACGCACGATTTTTTATTTCGGATTTTTTATTCTCGCCTCGTTCTTCTTGCGCCGATTGTCGGTTCGCCAGGATAAGGATGGAAACCCGCGTTCCACGATCCTGATGCGCAAAGTCGCCTTTACCGCGCTGCCGCTTTTCGCGTTGTCACTTAGCTTCGGCGCGTTCGATTGGCTGATGAGCCTGAACTACCGCTGGTTCTCCACCATGTTTGGCGTTTACATCTTTGCGGGCGCGGCCGGCAGTTCCATGTCGCTGCTCGTGCTCGTAATCACCGCTCTGCGCAGCGCCGGTTATTTGAAGGAGGTCGTGACGCTGGAGCATTACCACATCATGGGGAAATGGATGCTGGCCTTCTGTGTTTTCTGGGCCTACATCGGCTTTGGCCAATACATGCTCATCTGGTATGCGAACATGCCGGAAGAGACACAATATTTCATCACCAGAAACACCGAGTCTTGGTGGGCCATGAGCATGATTCTGGTGATCGGGCGCTTCTTCGGGCCCTTCGCGATTCTCCTTCTACGTTCGATCAAAAAACATCCGCATCAGCTTTGTTATGTCGCCGGTTGGATCGTGTGCATGCAAATGCTCGACATGTACATCGTCATCTTGCCTGCCTTACATGGAACCGGCGTGCACGTGAGCATTTGGGATTTTGTTTCCGTGATCGCAATCGGCGCGACCCTCGGCTTCGTTTATCTAAAAATCGTGACCAGGACCTCACTTTTTCCGATGCGCGATCCGCGCTTGATTGAGTCTCTCAAGTTAACCAACTGACATGGCCGACGCAGAATCAATCCGCCAAGTTGCGCAATCGCGTGCGCCCTTCTCCACCTGGCTTG
>WNFO01000360.1_pt1 | contig 32554 bp, 24 predicted proteins | sample 5400251 | NCBI WGS metagenome assembly WNFO01 (sample SAMN13153354, study PRJNA577476) | soil metagenome | isolation source: 100 cm saprolite under Madrone tree | place: USA:California | collected 2016-06-14
GCCTTTCGACCCAGGCGGTGAGCGATCTCGGCCAGTGTCCCCTTTTCTTCTTCCGAAAGCAGTAACCGACCCTTGATCTGACCTCTCAGGATCCGGTTCTCCGCCGTCAGATATTCGTTTCGCAATAAGAGTTCTTGATTTACTGTTCCGCTGACATAGGCGACCAGGCGCGCCCAAAGCATCTTCGATTCCCCTGTAATCTCTAACTTCGTGAAAGCGAGATTGTAGCCGCTGTTTCCGGGTCGGAGAAGCCCATTCAGACAGAGAGCCTGCGCAAAACCTAAGCCGCGCCAATTCAAGCCATTCGAGTTTGTTGACCACACGACATCGACCTGCAAGGACTCGGGTGTCAAGAGCAGGCATCAAGTGGCTTTGGCTTCGCTAGGCTGTCTGTTAGCACGGCAACCGCCAAGATCGATTGCAAATCAAGTGGCTCGGTAAGGCACGGCGAGGATATCCGATCGAAGAAACGTCGCTCATAACTGAGGCGGGAAACAAGACGATTAGCAAGGTAGAACTAATGGAAATCTCCGAAGCGCCTCTCAATCCTTCGATTTTCGAGCTGCCTGCGGGATACAGACGGGCATTGCAGACGGGGAATGGCGGCGCCGATCTAACAAAGCCGGACACTATCTCTAACCGCGCGCAGTACTACTGGGCGAGGCTTTCTTTCTGGGTGCGAGATTTATTTCGTTGACCAGAACCAATCCTATTAACTCGCAGCAAGTCGATCATCACCTGATGTAAAGCAGGGCCTTCAAGCCGCAAGAATATTCTCTGCCGCTACTGCATCACTGTTACGGTGATTGAGTTCGATTTGACCTTGCCCTCGCCCAAGTCTTGGCGCGGCGGTATTGGGAGAGCGACCCATATGGTGTATTTACCGAGCAGGCTCAAATCGTGGAATCTTGTGACTGTTACCTGATCGACGAAGGATTCGCCTGGCCCCAATGTTCGGGCAATACGACTCCCGTAGTCTGTTGAGATGCGGTTATCCCTTCCGCGAAGATGGGCTGATGGCGGAGCGGGACTCCCTTGCACGTCGCGGACGTCTATTTCGTACCGAGCTCCGTCCTCGGGTATCGGGCCTGGAGAGGTTATGAAGCTGATGGTGCGGTCCGAAGTATTCGTGACCGTGACAAGCAGACGCAATTCCGTCCCGGCTCTTATGGGTTCCTTTGGCGCAGCAATCGTCAAGGAAAACAACTGTTTGGGCCCTGGAGCGGCAAGCGCTGCGAAGGAGGTGAGAATGATCACACAGGCGAAATAGTGAAGGGCGTGTTTCATAGGGGCTCCTTAATGGGACGTCCGTCCGGGAAATAGGATTATCAGAGCTAAGGGCGACTTCTCAGGAAACAGCAGGCGCTTAGCTGAAGGCCGCTGATCGTGCCGCGGAGCTGGAGGACCAAGTTGCAGGCGCAACAATGAGCACTGCGCCGAAAACCTCGAGAAAATGCAGCCACGGCCACGTAAACAAGACTTTTTTTCGAGCTTCGAGGAGGAAATGGGCCTCCACCCCGAAACTCGAGCCAACAGCCGGTAGCCTCCTCTCGGACGGCCGTCAAGGGAGCAAAGCCCTCTTAGTGACGCTCCGCTCGCAGCTCGCTCCTGCTTCTGTCCCGACATTGAGGCTAGTTTCCGGTTTTGGCGTGGGATGGTGACTACTCCGGAGCCATGCTTGCCGCGAGTACCTCTGCCCAAGACAGCCCCCAGTCGTCTCCCTTTCTGCTGACAACAAGTAAATTTCCGTCAGCACCCCAAAGCCGCAGGAAGGTCCCGTCCGGGACAGTCTTATATGAATCGAAAACTGTGACTGTTCCGTCTACGGCTGTGGGGGAGGCGATGGGACTGCTCGGCGTTGCTTTCAATTCGTACAATCCGTGCTTGCGCTCGCCATTGGGGTCTGGGTCATTGGCGAAAGCTACGAAAATCTTTCCTTCGTCGGTGACGGCAAATCCATGCGTTTTGGAGCCAACAACAGAAGAAACATCGACATTCCAGCGAGTGAGCTTTTCCGTGGAAGCATCCACTTCAATATACTGGGCAGGTGGTCCGACGTAAACCGAGACGCGGTCCTTGCCACAGCGCAGATAGCTTCTCCCTAGATTGGAGATAGCCAAATAGGAATCGGGAAATTTAGAGATGGAATCGAGTGAGGCATAAGTACCGAGCAGACCCTTTTCGAAACTATAGTGGCGCAAGACGTTCTTATCCGCGTCGGGCGAATCGTGGATGTCCAGGTCGAAGCCGAGGGCCCAGACCGTGCCATCCGGAGCCTCGCATACGTGCCGTGCGGTGAAACGTCCCGTGTGCACCGAGTGCACAGCGCGCCCTGCGGGGTCGGTCTTGGCGATGAATCTCTGACTGGAGCCATCTGTCATGGTGCCACCGCCAGCGGCAAGAATTCCTCCAGCGTGCGTGGCACCCACAGCAATTAGGGAAACGTTTGCGGCGTCTTTAGGCACTACACGCGCGTCGAGCACTTTCTTTCCATTTCTGTCGTACATAGTGACCAATGCGGGGTCTTTGTCGAACTCCCAATGGAGAAGATAGCTGCGGTCCCATTCAGGCACGATGCAGTGCACACACATCACTTCTGGATACAGTGTTGCGCGGATTGGCGCTGATAACGTAACAAGAGTTTGCGGTTGAGATGGCTGTTGCGCGCTTGTGACTAGAGCAAAGCAGGGCAGTAGAACCGCCGCCAGGGTCGCTTTGCAAAATAGAGATTGGAATCGCATCGCAGAGAACCTCCTGGAGCAGGACACTATTCAGAGACTTTACCAGAACCTTGTGAAGATAGGGTTGATGTAATTCAGCCACACCGGTGCGTGTCAACGACTCTTACACAGGTGCTCACGAAATTTAGTGAGTTTTTCAAATGTTGGGTTTTCCGCAAAGAAATATCGCGCCAGGATCGCCTAGCAACTACGATCGCCAACGTGGTCGACCCACAGCATCCCCACTTTTTTCGCTTCTCAAGTGCATTTCGCTTTTCCAGAGGAGATCGATGCGTTTCATCTGCTTCCTCCCACAGGCAGCGGTTCCGGAGTGGGACCGGCTTGTTGATCCAGACTCCGCAAGGATGACAGTTCTGTGCCTGGAGCACCGCGAGAAGCAGCGTCCAATTGATGGGTGGCGTCCATCTGGCGTCCAAAACCGGCCATTTCTAGGGGTATTTTCAGCGACTCAGCCGCATAAAGGCAACCGAATCATCAAGACTTATGGAGCGGGCGATGGGAATCGAACCCACGTCCGAAGCTTGGGAAGCTTCTATACTGCCATTGTACGACGCCCGCTCTATCTTTGTATTCTAATCGATCTTTGGACGAAGGTACAATCTCTTGGCACACAAAACCAAAGTAAAAAGTAATTGGTCTTCGCGCTTCCGAACAATTGCTCCCAGAACTTTTTCATTGGCCTTTCTTCTTCTTTCTTGCCCTCGCGTGTTTTTGTTTCGGACTCATCCCTCAGGAAGAGGGATCGTCCATCTGAGCTTTTCTCCTTCTTCCTTTGACTTAGATTGTGCAATCGCACAGTACCTCGAAAGCCCCCGCCCCATAATTCAGCGCAGCGCTCGACGCATGGAATCATGGCGTCGGCGTGAGACTGGAACTGGTCCCTGCTTGAGATATCGGAAATGGAAGGGAAAAGACGACATCGGGTAGGAAAGACTTGATGTGGTTGAAAGACTATTGCGTTTGAGTTCCTGATTCGGACAGCTGCCAGACAACGCAGGTGCGGGGATGACCTGGCTTAGGGCCGCACCGGGCTCAGAAGTTGCTGATCAGCCACACATTTGCCTCTGAACTCGTACCCATGATCGCGAGATGACGCCCGTCGGGGGAGGGAAATCCCCATCTGAGCGTCGGTTGAGATTGCTGCCGGACTGACTGGGCATCACCATTGCAATGCATAAAGTCAAGTGCCCCAAAAGATTTGCGAGAATGCCGTCAAACTGAAAACGAGCGGAAACTCCTGCCAACAAACGGGCTGGCGCGGACGCCAAGTGCTTTCTCCCGCGTGTCGAGCTATCCTCACAGCAGAGCTGTGGCCATTTGCCGGCGTCCCTGATCCTAGGGGTCTTAAGACTGGGCGCCAGAATTCATGCAGTGCATTGGTTTCTGCGCAGTGGAGAACCTCGTCTTCCCGGGGATATATGACCGTTCGGATTTGATTCGCCCGCGCATTGACCGGTATAAAGTTTTGCGGGTTTCAGGTTGTTGCGAAGTTGGCGACCATCCACCCGGAATTTTGTCTGCCACTGGCCAAGGGGGAATTTTTGCCATGGCAGGAGCCTTTTCTCTTGGGCGCGCCATCGAGGAGTTGAAAGATTCACAAAAATTCGATTTACTCGTCGAAAGAGGAGAACCTGATGCGAACCCGACAGCTGGTGCGTCTGCTCGTAGTTACGGTATTCGTGTTGATCAACCCGAGAGTTGCGGGGGCACAACTTCCCACGGATGTTCTAAAACAAATGTGGAGCGCCCAATGGATCACCTCCCCGGAGGGGCCACAACGTGACCAATCTGTATTGCACTTTCGGAAGTTCATTGAGCTTGCGCATCAGCCGGAGCACTTTATCTTGCACGTGAGCGCGGACAATCAATTCATTCTTTATGTTAATCAGCAGCGCGTGGGCCTTGGTCCATCGCGAAGCGATTTGGGTCATTGGAGATACGAGACCTATGACATCGCGCCGTTCCTGCGTCCGGGCAGAAATGTCTTGGCCGCCGCGGTCTGGAATTTTGGCGTGCTTACTCCGCTGGCCCAGGTCAGCGATCGTACCGGTTTTCTTCTTCACGGAGAAGGCGAAGTCGAGCGGATAGCCGACACCGATCCAACGTGGGAAGTAGAAGAAGAGAGTGGCGTTACGATACTGCCCACGCCAGAGGCGGTCCGAAGGCAGTATTATGTTGCCGAGCCCGCGGAGCGCATCGATGGAACCGCGTTCAACTGGGGTTGGGCCACGGCCGAGTCCGGCACCGGTGGTCGTTGGAAAAAGGCGCGGCCGATTGGGTACGCCACTCCGGTTGGTGCAGTGTTGCAAGAAAACAACTGGCAACTTGTGTCAGACCCGCTGCCTCCCATGGAGATGACATTAACTTCGGCCGGACGCGTTGTCAGGTCGGCAGGCATCGACATCCCCACCGGTTTTCCAGTGAATGCATTTACCGTGCCAGCTCATTCAAAGGCTACGGTTTTGATCGATAACTCGCATCTGACCACAGCATATCCCGAGTTGACTGTGAGTAGCGGTCGCGGAGCCACTGTTCGCCTCACCTACGCCGAAGCCTTGATTGACGATCATGGTAAGAAGGGCAACCGTAACGAAATCTTCGGCAAGCAAATCCAAGGGATTTTTGACGAGTTCCTCACGGACGGCGCCAGGAACCGCACTTTCATGCCGTTGGGCTGGAAGACATGGCGTTACCTGCAACTTGATATCGAGACTGGCGATCAACCCCTGGAAGTAGAGAAACTCCGGACCTGGTTTACCGCCTATCCGTTTGAACAACGCGGACACTTTGAGTCAGACGACGATTCGCTGAATCCGATTTGGGAGACCGGTTGGCGAACTGCTCGGCTGGACGCACACGACACCTACATGGACACACCTTACTACGAGCGAATGCAGTACATTGGGGACACTCGAATTCAGGCCCTGATTTCTTATACTGTAGGCGGTGATGACCGGCTGCCGCGCCAAGCCATTCAAGCCTTCGGTGATTCCCGCATTCCAGATGGCATCACTCGTAGTCGGTATCCCTCGTCCATGAGGCAAATCATTCCGACTTTCTCATTACTGTGGGTCGGCATGGTGCACGATTTCTGGATGTACCGCTCTGATCCTGACTTCGTTCGCGCACAGCTTGCCGGCACGCGGTCCGTTCTGGATTGGTTCCTACAACACCAACGGGCGGACGGCCTGCTGATGAAGATTCCCTGGTGGCCCTTCGTAGATTGGGGTACAGATTTCGAGTTTGGCGTACCGCCGCACGATGACGATGGTGGATCTTCCGTTATGACACTGCAATTTATCGAGGCGTTGCGTTATGCGGCGGAGATTGAATTGGCGTTAGGCGACAAGATCAGGGCCGGGCTCTATCGCAGCGCCGCGGAGCGCGCTTCGCAGGCGGTATACAAGCTCTGCTGGAATCAACACAATGGTTTGCTGGCAGATACGCCCGCACAAAAACATTACAGCCAGCACGCGAACATTCTCGGCGTCTGGCTCGACGTGATTCCCCACGAGCAGGAGAAGGATGTGCTTACGAAAATCCTTTCGGCGAGTGACGGATACACGGCAACCGGACCCGTGCCACCTCTCACCAAAGCCACTTATTATTTCCGTTTCTATCTCGCACGCGCACTTGACCATGTGGGGATGGGAAACCAGTACCTGCAATTGCTTGGGCCATGGCGGGCGATGGTATCGTTAGGCTTGACAACGTGGGCTGAGCAGCCGGAACCCACACGCTCAGACTCACATGCCTGGAGCGCGCATCCGAACTATGATTTCCTGACCATCGTGGCGGGCATTCGTCCACGAACACCTGGTTTCGCGACGGTCCTGGTTGCGCCTCATCTAGGATCACTCAAACATCTTTCGGCTGCGGTCGCGAATCCGAAAGGAATGATAGAAGCCGAATATACGGTTGAACATTCTGGCGTTAAAGCAATCATCACTTTACCGGCCGACATCTCCGGCGAGCTGCTCTGGAAGGGCAAGACTTCAAACCTTCATGCAGGCAAACAGGAGTTGCAACTGCCATTGGAGTAAGCATCTATCCTGGCCAACACGCTTCAGCAAGGAATACGAAATGTGTGTGACGCCTCAGGAGGCGAAGTAGTTCGCGGATATCTACTGCGCCCATATCGTATCGCCGATCGTCGAAAGACGAGAGATCTGGCTACGGCGCATCGCGAAACTCGATAATGAACAGCGGAAGATCCAGCACCGGCTTCAGGTGATTCTTATTTTGTCGGACCAAGCTACGCCCGTTACGGGGCAGACTCTTTCCGTGGATCGATTCCGCGATATTCCCGTCGTGAAGCCCGTTGTGCGCAGCTAAGCGCCTACGGCAGCGTTGTTCGCTCCACCGGCACACTCCAGAATGATGCGGACGCGAAAGGCCAGGGATCGCGAACTCCTTGGTTTCTGTAGCAGTTGCCGCAAGGTTATCTCCTGCTGTGGACTGACAACGACCTGTTGTTTCCGAGGAGGTCCTCGTTGTTTCGACATTATCCACGAAAACCCCTTTGACGCTATTTGTACAAGCTATTTATGACTCATCAAACTGGTTGGGCATTCCCTAACTCCAGAGGCGGTCCCAGGAGCGTTCGTTGTCCCACTGCGGAGTGGGTTCGAAATAGGCGGTGCCAGGCGCCAGGTGTTGGCGAACTACGTTTTCGTTTAGGGTTACGCCGAGGCCTGGCCTGTCTGGTACTTCGATCCAGCCACGATTGACGATTGGCGTTTTGGTTCCTTCTTGCACAATGGATGACCACCAGGGCACGTCGAGGGAGTGGTGTTCGAGGGCCAAGAAATTCTGCGTGGCTGCGGCGCAGTGCACGTTCGCCATGCAGCAGACCGGCGTCCCAGCAAAGTGCAGGGCCATCGGCACGCCGTATTCTTGGGCCATGTCTCCGATTTTGTGAGTTTCCAGGATGCCTCCAGCGGTGGCGAGGTCCGGCTGAATCTTGCTTACCGCGTGCTTCTCACACAGCACCTGAAACGGTTCTTTCAAATAAATATCTTCGCCAGTGAGAATGGGCGTGGGGCTCTGTTCAGAAATTTGCTTGAGCAGGTCAGTATAAGTCCAGGGAATGACATCTTCGATCCACGACAAGTTGTATTTTTCATAGGCCTTGCCCAGTCGGATGATGGACTTCACGCCAAGATGCCCGAGGTGGTCCATGGAAAGGGGAATTTCCATTCCGACGGCGTCGCGCACGGCGGCGACATATTGCTCGAGCATGGCAATGCCTTTGTCGGTGACTTCCATTCCGAGCAGAGGATGAGGTAGCTGATTCGCTTCCCATTGATTTAGGTCTGTAGGATTGGTGACTGTGCCGGGAGTGCCTGCAACCATTTCGACCCCCAAATCCATCTTGAGCCAAGTGAGGCCCATGCCTTCCTTTCGCTCCTTCATCCGCTGCGCGTAGACCTTGGGATCGTCAGATTCCGTGGTGTCTGCATAGAGCCGGATCTTGTCGCGGAATTTGCCGCCTCCCAGCAGCGCGTAGACAGGTGCGTTGTAAACCTTTCCACTGATGTCCCACAGCGCCATTTCGATGGCGCAGACGCCACCGCCTTGCCTGGCATGTCCACCAAACTGTTTGATTTTGCGGAAAATTTTGTCGACTTTCAGCGGGTCTTCACCGAGAATGCGGCTTTTCAAGAACAATGCGTAGGTCGCGCTTGCTCCGTCCCGGACTTCGCCGAGGCCGTAAACACCTTGGTCGGTATCGATGCGAATAAGGGGACAAGGACTTGGGCCGGGTTTCACAACAGTCGCAACGCGAAGATCTGTGATCTTCAGCTTGGACGGGCCCGAGTTGGTATTGACGGCCCTGGGAAGGGCTTCCGTCCGCTCCCCCGCCAACACCAAACCGCCCAGCGCCATTGCTGAGGTCTTCAGCACTGCGCGACGATCGAACATGTTTCCGCCGTTGTTTTCCATGGCACGGTGTCCTTTTCAATCCGTGGAGGTTTTTGCTTTTGTCGTATCGGCCTGGCTTCCGAACCGCATCATCTCAGAGAATATACGCCCAAAACAAGAATTGCTGTTTGACAAATCGTTATTCTTTTGAGAGTTTCGGGCACAACGAAAGATTGCCGCCTGCTGGCACGGGTGATCGTACTCGTCTTGCTTGTCGAGTGGTGATCTTTCTACGCTCGGAGGTAATTTTTATGAAGACCGTGCATGACTCCTGCACTCGAATAGTGATTTCAGCAGTTCTTGGACTGTGCGCAATGGTCCTGCTGACGCCCAGTCCCCTTCACGGGCAGTTGTTGACATTCTCCAAGCAGGAGTTAGCCGACTACACGGCACAGAGCAACTTTGAACGTTTCCCCGACGGCCGGCCCAAGGTCCCGGAGGATTTGATGGAAAGAGCGCGCGAACTCTCCTCGGAGGAAGTCTGGGCTGTTCTTGAAGAAAAGGGGTTCCACAACCAGTACGCCGATGGATTTCAGATACTGCATCCTGAAATACCGATGGTCGGACGAGCATTCACTGTTCAGTTCATGCCCGAGCGCCCAGATGTGCATAAGATTGCTTCGGCCAAAGCCAAAGAACGCGGTATCGGGCCGCTGACCAATCAGACGGCCATCGACATGCTCCAACCAGGCGATGTGTTGATCGTGGACCTGTTTGGCAAGAAGGTGAACGGGACCATAGTGGGTGACAATCTTTTCTACTACGTGATGAAAACTACCCATCGTGGAGGGCTGGTCGTCGATGGAAGCATTCGGGATCTCAACGGAATTTCGCAGATTGATATGCCCGCCTATTTCAAGGCTGTCGACCCAACGCCTATAGGGAATGTGATGCTGACGGGCATCAATGTTCCAGTGCGAATCGGCGGCGTCACCGTAATGCCGGGTGATCTGGTTGTGGGTGACCGTGAGGGCGTGTATTTCGTTCCGCCTCAGCTGGTGAAGGAAGTTCTCGACCGTGCTGATGAAATCCGGATTCATGATGAATGGACGAAGAAGAAATTTGACGAAATGAAATACAAGTCGCACGAAATTTATTCCACTCCAGCCGACCCGAAATTGCAGGAGGAATATAAGGAGTATTTGAAGAAGCATTTGGAGGAAATTCAGAAACGTCGCAGTCCCAAAGTAAAGGAGGAATGAACGTGAAGGATTCCTTTGGAAAAGAGATCTCGCGCCGCGGGTTCATCGCGAGGGTCGGCCACAGTTTCGTCGCAGCCAATGTGGCAGGAACATTCTTGAAGGAAGCTGCCGTAAATGAAGTGACTGTTCCAGACTCTCCGGGCAAGAAATTGGGATGGGCAATCGTCGGGTTGGGTAATCTTTCCATCCATGAAATCCTGCCGGCTTTTGCGAACTGTGAAAAATCTGAGGTCACAGCTCTGGTGAGCGGCCACCCCGACAAAGCGAACAAACTGGCTCAGCAATATGGAGTGAATCCCAAAAACATTTACAACTACCAGAACTACGATTCGATTAAGGACGACCCCAAAGTAGACATCATTTACATTGTTCTGCCAAACGGAATGCATGCCGAATACACAATTCGCGGATTTCAGGCGGGCAAACACGTCCTGACGGAAAAGCCCATGGCCAATACGCCTGATGATTGCCAGAAGATGATCGATGCCGGGCGCAAGGCGAGCCGAAAGCTGATGGTCGCGTACCGCTGCAGGTACGAGCCCTACAACAAAGAGGCCATTCGCATTGCACGCTCCGGCGAACTCGGACCGACCCAGGTGATCCTCGCAAACAACGGATGGAGGATCACGGATCCCGATCAGTGGCGCTTAAAGAAAGGGCTCGCAGGTGGCGGCTCCATGATGGACATTGGTATTTACGCACTGCAAGCCGCACGCTATTTGTCCGGAGAGGAGCCTACCGAGGTAAACGCGCTGATGTACAGCGCACCGAATGACCCGCGCTTCACGGAAGTGGAAGAGAACATCAATTTCCAATTGCGCTTCCCGAGCGGAATTCTTGCGAACTGTACATCCAGTTATGGCTACGACTCGCAGAGTCACTACCGCGTAGTAGGCACAAAGGGCTGGCTGGAGATGGAGCCCGCCACCGTCTACCGGGGGTTGCGAATGAGAGTTCATCACGACGGCGTTACCGAGGAAAGGAGTCTGCCCGTGCTTGACCACTTTGCCTTGGAGATGGACCACATGTCTGGATGCGTCATGCAAAGCAAGGAACCGCTTACGCCGGGCGAAGAAGGCCTGCGCGACCTGACGGTAATGATGGCCGTCTACTTGGCCGCGAGGACTGGGAAAACTGTGAAGTTATAGCCCGTCCCGTACACCGAGGGCGATTCCAAACGGTGGCCTGGGGGCGCACATTCTGCCCTGAAATCATGCCGGAAATAGATCCGCACAAAGTTGTCGACTGTCGTTATTTCGACGCAGGGGCTAGCCAGCGGCGGCACCGCAAACTTCACACTATGCCTTTCCCCTCGATAATATGGATGTAGCGGTTGGCGGCGACACTGGTGAACCTTTCGATGCGTTTACTTGGCGCGGGCCAATAGATCTCGAGCTCATCGATTTGAGCGGCGGCGCCGACGCCCAGGACTTCTCGGTGATCATGCGAAGAGAGATAACTGCCACCATTGTTCTTGAGGCGATGGCGCAGTTTACCGCCCGCCTTCCAAAGAATTCGCGCGCCAATCGCATCGCGCGTACAAGTCGCGCCTTCCAGCCTGAGACCCAGCCAATTGTTTCCCTTGGCCGCGTTGTTTTTCAACAGCACGGGAGCCCCCCCGTTGGTTGCAATGAGCACGTCTAGCGCGCCGTCATTGTCGTAGTCGCCCACGGCCAGGCCTCGCGCAGCGAAGGCGTTTTCAAACGCCGTCCCTCCCTCTGCGCTTACATTTTTCAGCTTGCCGTCTGGGCCCTGATGAAAGAGCAGGAGCGGCTCCTTGTACCGAACCTGCCGCGAGTAACGACCGATCATGTCGTCGGGATGGCCGTTGGCCAGGATCAGATCGAGCGAGCCGTCGTTGTCATAGTCGAAGTACTTGAGTCCCCAGCCACTTAAAAGCCTGGTCGCTTGCGCAACCCCGTGCGCGTGTGCAACGTCGTTAAAGGTCTCGTTTTTGTTGTTTCGGTAAAGCGAAAACATTTCCTGATCTACATTCGCCACAAAGAGATCCTGCCAGCCATTGTTGTCCAGATCGCCAGCGTCGACACCCATACCGGAACGAGGCTGGCCGTTATCGCTGAATGCTACCTCGGCCTGCAACGCAATTTCTTCCCAGCGTGTCTTTCCGGATGCATCTGCACCACGATTGACGAACAAGAAGTTCTGGACGGTATCGTTAGCGACAAACAGATCCATACGCCCATCGTTGTTGATGTCCGTCGCCACCACACCGAGCGCTTTGCCTGTCGCCCGCGCAATATCCGTGCCTTTGCTCACTTCAGAGAACGTGCCATCACCGTTGTTGTGGTACAGAAAGCTCGACGTCCCGCTAAACGCTCTAGGAATGCAGTAATAGTGGTTTCCGAGTTGGTTATCGCCGCATGCGAGTTTCTGCTTCGCGCCATAATCAACAAAACTGCAGATGAAGAGGTCAAGAAGGCCATCGTTGTCGAAGTCGAACCATACCGCGCTGGTGGTCCAGCCGGGCGTAGCAACACCGGCTCTCGCGGTCACGTCGGTGAAGGTACCGTTGCGATTATTCTTGTAGAGAATGCAGCGCCCATAGGATGTGACGAAGATATCCGGCCACCCGTCGTTGTCGTAATCACCGATGGCAACGCCCATTCCGAAAGTTCCCCCCGCCACGCCGGCTCTTTCGGTCACATCGGTGAATGTGCCGTCGCGATTGTTCTTGTAAAGTGCATTGTGGACCGGCTTAGCGGGGGTCCAGAAATCGCACGGCCCGCCGTTCACCAGGTAGATATCCATCCAGCCATCGTTGTCGTAGTCAAGGAATGCACAACCCGGCCCCAGAGTCTCAGGAAGGTAGCGATTGTCTGACATCGCATTTTCATGGACCCACTCGATGCCGCTCGACAACGGTGCCACCTCTCGAAACAGCGGTGTTTCGGATGTTCCTAGAGCCAGCGGAGGAATTGTGAGCGCCTTCGCAGCGCCGAGCGCCATTCCAAGTCGCAAGAACCCGCGTCGAGAAAGACTCATTCAGGGATCCTATTGCAAAATAAACGTCGCTAGTTCCTCGGCCGTCGCGGCGCCTTGCATTGCGTTGAAACGTATCGTGTATTCACCGGGCTCGAGCGACGCGATCGGCACAGTGGCCACGTACTGGATCCGTCCGTCTTTGTCTGGCTGGCCAAGCTCTGGTGAGCCACTTCCCAATATCTGCCCGTTCCTGCTAAATTCCATGGACAAGCGGGGAGCCTGCGAAGCGCTTTTGTCAGGATAAATAACCAGGTAAAACGATATGCCGGAATTAGCTGCCTTGCTGATGGTCGGATTGAGCGTCGGCGAAACCACGCGGGTCCCAATCAGCAGAGGGTCAGCCTGGTCCGTAGACGCATCTTTGTCTTTCATGTTACGGACAACGCTGACACTGCTAATGGTAAGCGCCGTAGAGAGCGACGGCATCATCACACTGTTTTTACGAGCGCTAATTCGGTTGCCTTCACCGTCCAGCACCGCAGTTTCGAGCGTATAGTGCCCAGGTGGCAAATCGAAGTGTTCCGTGTAAATGAAGTGCCCTGCCGTGAGCGCATCGCGCTCTGCGTTAGGCACATGGATAGGGATATCGTTCCCAAACTTTTTGATCACTTCGCCGCTCCCGCTTTTCACCAAAGCAACATAGGACAGCCGGCCTTCCGACTGATCCGTGCCGCTCTTCTGAAACGTCAAATTGGCGAGCGGCACATCCAGCACTAGATCGCACACGGACTGGTTTTGCGCACCCCGAAAGTGCATGGGCACGGATTGATAGCCGAATGTTTTGGGCAGCTCCGCTGAACTCAAAGCTGCCAGGAGTGGAACCTCGTAAGCACGCAGCACGCTTCCCTGAGCGGCGAGCCCGGGCGGAAGAGCGACGTACCCGGACCGCGATTGCACGCGCAAATCGCTCGAATTCATCTTTATCGAGATTTTACGAAATGAACCGTCATAGGCCTTGATATCCGGAACATACCCGATCTCGTAGTAGGTCTGGATGTCCTCGGAGAGTTTGTGAAGCGGGGTCCCCAAATCATTGGTGTTAGCAATCAGCATTCCTCCAGTGGACTCTGCGAGATTCGCCATTGTGTTTTGTGTGTTCCCACGCGTACTCTCGATGCTTGTATCAAAGAGCTTCGCCTCGTCGGACCTCACGGCCCGGCCGCCGTCCGTACTAGCCATCTGCTCCTGCGAAGACCGCGCCGCTCTGTTCAGCGCGTCCATTGAACTGGCATTGGCACTCCCCGTTGTCAAACCACGAGCGTCGACCGCGTAGAAGCTGACGTTTGAGCGGTTAGCCACGCTGATAACGCTCTTGAACGGCTCTTCCATTCCCTGGGGTATCACGAAACCACCTTCTCTAAAATAAAGTATGGTTTTCCGTCCCGGCAGGCGGTATTGCTCCTTCACTGCGTCAAGCAAGGCGAATATGTTCACCCGCCCAGCATCCTTAACCGCATTGGTTTGTTCGGTTTGAAGCATCTGCAGCACCATTTGGGCCATGGCCATGTTGGCCAGCGCCGCCGTGTCGACGGATCGTCCCTGAGCGGCAAGGGCAGCATTCTGATCGCTGACTTGCCCCTGGATGGACTGCGCGCCGTTCGTATCCGGACCCACCATTTGCTCCAATTGTTTTTGAACCATCGCGGTATCCGAGGAAAAATCGGTATTCTCGCTACGGGTAGCGCGGTCGATGGCCTTCCGCAGGATCGCAGGATCATTGGTGAAGGACTGAAGAACTTCGAGCTTGTGATCGATGGTCATGACGGCCATGTAAACGTTTTGCGGGAGCTCGCCCTTCAGGAGACCCACCGCCGCGTCATGCGCGAGCCGTCGGGCGTCGTTGTTCCAACACTGAAAGATCATCGTCACTAGGCGAACCTGGCGAAGCGGGTCGAGTTGCGTGCGCGCACCGCCTGCGGCTACAGCTTCACCTCCTTGGACGAGGCGAAACGCTATGATTTGCTTCTGCTCACCGTTGTCAAATATCTGGAAATCTTCAGGTTTGAGGTTGTTTACGGGACGCCCCTTCTTGTCGCGTACCACCACATCCAACAGGACTTCCTCGCTGGTTTTTCTTATGGCGTTCGCTTGCGAGGGTGCAGTTGGGTTTTGCTGGCCATCGCTTGCCGGTGCAAAAGACAACGCGATGGCCAAGGCACAGAAACACCCAACTCTGTAGGAACTTTTCATTGTTCGTTTCCTTTCCATAAAACAAGTGTCGCTGACTCGCCATGGCCTTGCGGCCCGCCGCCTCTATATCCCAAGGCCAAAATGGCAACCCAGCAAGCCGCGCGCGGACCAGCCCACGCCTGAACTCCCAGCGACCCTCGCGCACTAACCCGGATACTTTTCATTTGGCTTCACGATTCGAATTCGATGATCCGAAAACTTGTGGTGGGCACCGGGCAGCTCAAGTTTTGGCATATGGCAGGTCACACATTTGTCTTTGGAGACCGCGCAAGCCTTCGCGCCAGGTTTCCCGCCGCCATGACAGGACAGGCATTTTGCGTCGTAGTCGACTGATTTGTTGCTCACCTCATGGTGCGGGTCATGGCACGCGAGGCAGCCAATTCGTGCGTCATCCGCATCGTAGCACTTGCTGCCCGTCAGCCGGTAAGGCTGGAAACGAATATTCTCAATGCTCAGGTTCCCCTGCAGGGCAATTTCTTCCCACGTCCGGTGACACTGTCCGCAGAAGTTAGACACTTGCTCGGCGGACAGTCCATGTAGTTTGGACAGATCCTTTGCCGTCCCCAGCTCGAAACTATCGAGCAACATCGCTGCAAGGTGCGCTTCGGTGGATTCATGACAGCGCTCGCACTGCACTCCTGGAGTCATTTTGTCCAGCCTAAGTTGTCTTCCTACAGTCGCGTTCGTAGCGTGACACCCGAAGCAGCGCAGTTTATCGTCGCGGCCCATGAGCCGCCCGGCAGCTTCGTTGACGTCAGTTGGAGTAGAACCCTCGGAGCCCAATGTGGGACCGAGTCCATTCAGCTCGCTGAAATAACTGACGCGACTCTCGTAGAACTCCCCGTCACTCTCCAGAACGTAAGTTTGGCCAATTGCTGAACTCGCTCCCATCGCCCACCGGATGGGCATCTTCACCGTCTTGACTCCATCCGAAACTGAATACCTGCTCTCGCTGTTCTTGCGCTCGATCCGATACGAGTACCTGCCGAACTTCGCAGTAAGAACAGGATGATCAATCAGAATCTTACACTCCTCCACCGTTTCGAGTGCGTGCGCCATGGACGTGGCCGGCTGGGATCTCGCCTGCACGTGACACGGTGCGCACCGAGACACGTCACGCGAATTGGTTTGCGCTGCCGCGGCTGCAGGAAGAACCAGACACAGAAGTTGCCGGGGCCATCTCATCAAGGTTTCGAAACCGCGACTTCGTTCTGTCCTCTCAACCGCAAGAACTCCTCCCGCTCCTTCGCCGCATCCGCTTTCCGCCCGGCTTTGGCGTACGCGGTTCCTAAAGCAAAATGGACCTGGGGCTGCCAGGGAGCCAGCTGGACAGCAGTCTCAAGTTCATGCGTTCCGCGGGAGACGTCCAAGTCTCCCTCTGCCAGCACCTGCCCCAGGATGGCGTGAGCCGCGAAGTAGGTGGGACTCACCTCAACCGCTTTTTCGGCGGAAGGCAAAGCCGTCTGATATTCGCCACGCTTCAGGTACTCCGCTGCAATACTCACTAGCGCTTGTGGGTGTTCGGGCGAAATCGCTAGCTCCGCGTTCCATTCTTCCAGCGCTTTGTCGGAGTCGCTCGCCAGCAACATTATGCCAGACAGGTAATGGATTTGCCGCGTGTGCGGATATTTGCGCAGCAACTCCAGGCGATCCCGTTCCGCTTCCGCGGCGCGCCTTGCGGCGGAGTCGCAAATAGCATGCCCCACATCCAAAACCAGCTCACGTTCCAGCGGCGGGAGTTCGTTCGGAAGCAACGGCTTGCGAAGCGCCGCAAGCCCCATCGCTTCGGTGAATTGGGGGCCATCCTTGCCCTGCCTCGCGAAATCACCGATGACTTTTACTGCGGGTTCGAATCGCCCCGACCGTATCAACAAAAGAGCGAAATGGTACTTGGAAACATCATAAAAACCCTGCCCGCTCGGAATCTTAAGCTGATCGGCCCTCTCCAAATGGGCCAGCGCACTGTCAAAATCTTTGGTTTCGAATTCACATAATCCCAGCATTGCCCACCCCAAAGCCATTTCCGGCTTCAGGCCAGTGACATGCCGGAAGGCAGCCCGGCCGTCAGCGTATTGATCCGCCTCGTAAAAAAGCGTGCCCAAATACCACCAGCCCTCCGCGTATGTTGGCTTCATGCGAACCACCTGCTTGTACAGGCGGACGGCTTCGTCGGTCTGATCTGCTTCCCGGGCAGCTTCCGCTTTCTTAACCAGCGATTCAAAGCCGGAAGCATTCGCCGCGCTGGCTGTTTTCCCCGGTGGAGCGCTCTTCGTTTGCGCCACCGCCACATAAGCTGGAAGAAGGGCGGCGATCAGAAAGCCCAACCTCAGCGGCTTCATTGCGCGACCTTTACTCCTTTTTCGTTACCCTGCTTCTTGGCGTTCAGTTTCTCGACGATGGCGCGCTCCCGGTCGCCGTCGGCCTTCCTCTTTTCGCGATAATATGCGGTCGCCAAAGAAACGTGCGCCTCCGTAAAATTTGGCGCCTCCGCAACCAACGACTCTAGGTGACCGCGCGCTTCTTCCACTTGGCCGACCGACATTTCAATGGAAGCTATCTGGTAGCGGACCCCCACATCACCGGGCCGTATCTCCAGCGCATGGCGGATATACTTTAGCGCCTCGTCGTATTTTTCGTCCTTGCGAAGCAGCAGTCCCATTCTCAAATTCGCATCGAAGTTGTTGGCATCGTCTCGCAGGGCGCGTTCGAAAGCTTCCTGTGCGCCGGCCTGATCCCCGGTCGAGAGCAACGCAACGCCATAGTAGGCGTACACCTCCGGAAGATTCGGATTCAGCTCCACCGCCCTTTGCAGATCAACCAGCGCTCCTGAGAAGTCGTTCACCATCAGCCTCGTGGTGCCCAGCAGAAGCCGCGCCTCCGCCGAATCGCCGTTCTTCAGGATCCTGTCGATCAGAATTTGCCCTCTCTCCGTTTGTCCGTCGCGAACCAGCGCCGTGCCGAGCATGTAGACGGTCGCCAGATCGTCTCCGTTCGGCTGCTGCACCGGAGTCAATAGCTCGATCACCCTTTTGTTTTCACCCAGCCGCAGATAGCAGTCCGCCTCAAGCATCACGGGACGCAGGTCACCGGGCATTTCCTCGCGAACTCTCTTCAGCTCGGCAACAGCCGAAGAAAGTTTCCCGGTCTTGTAGTAAGCGAGCGCGAGGTTTAGTCGAACTTCCGGGAGCGGTTTCAGCTGCAGCGCCCGCTTGTACTCTGCGATGGCCTCTTCGTAGCGCCCTGCACCGGCCAGCGCCGCTCCCAGGTCCGATCTCACCGGCGCTACATCAGGATACTTTTCCAGGAACACGCGATAGTCCTCAATCGCCTGGTCTAACTGGCCGGCCCGGTGAAGTGTAGCCGCCTCTTTTAAGATATCTCCGGGAGCCTGCGTGGTTTGCCCGGCAGAGATGCCTGCGGACAGCGCAAAAAAAGCAAAGCCGCACAGCATCCGCCGAGTCACACACTCTGCTAAGCGCGAAGCTGAACGGCTTCCCATATCTTGGCCCTACAACAGTATAACGGAGCGCCCGGTTGGAGCCGAGCGCTCCGCCAGAGAAGTTAGAAGTAGTACTTGAGTGCGAGCTGTATGATGCGGTTGCCCACCTTGATTGGCGCCACACCGAAGGCCGAATTGGTCTGTACCGGATTTCCGTTCGAGCCCGGACCGAAGTTGAGGAACAAATTGTTTGAGCCCACCCCACTCCCCGTGAAGGTCCAGAGAGGATGGTTCATGAAGTTGTACGCAGAGAAGCGGAACTGGAACTTCTTGCTCTCGCCCATCTGGAAGTTCTTAAAGAGCGAGAGATCGCTCGTCCAGAACCACGGCCCGAAGAACTCCGGCAGCACGATCGGCCCGTTCTTGCCCGGCACGGTGGGAATTGTGAAACAGTTCCCGTTCAGCCACTGGTGGGGGCCGAGGTTCTTGGTCGGATCGCAGGTCAATATGGGCATCAACGGAATCTGGTCTGTGCCGTTGATCGAAAGGTTGGTGATCGCCGAGTTAAACGAGTTCTGCGTCGTTAGACTTGAAGAAATATTGCCGCTGGCGTTGAACCCCGGGTTCGAGCCGTTGGAATTCGCTGTAAGATTCACGCCGCTCTGTACCGATGTAATGCCCGACACCTGCCACCCGTTGACGACACCACCCAGCGCCTTATTGTTATGGATGGGCTTCGGAAGTTCAATCGAGTACGCGGCATTGAATAGATGGCGGCGATCGAAGGGTTCTGCACCGTAGTCGTTCTTCAGGTTCACCTGATCCAAACCCACGATTCCAAGTGATTTACTGAAAGTGTAGTTGAGGGAGATGTCATAACTCCCCTTCTGGCGGACCCAACTCACCTGCAAAGAGTTATAGTTGGAGGAGATGTTGTGATTCGCGACGCTGATCACTTGGTAGATCGGAAACGGGCCGAACTTATATTCGCCACCGTTGTTCAACTTGGAGGGATCAATGGGTTTCCCGGTACTGTCCACAACATCAGATTGGTATAGCCGACCGGCCTGAATGACGTTGGCGTTAGTCCCCACACCGTTTTGGTTCAGCCCATACTTGCTCTGGTTTCCCACATAGGACACTTCGAGCAGCGAAGACCAGAACGGCAGCCGCTGCGATATGCTGAAGCTGTAGCTCGTAGTCATCGGGCTATGGTCGTCCGTGCCGCTAACGGCACCGGTGTTAAAAGGTTGCGTCGCAGCTGTAGTTGCCATGATTTGCGCAAATGTCTGTACGTTGCCGAAGCTGGGATCCTGCACACCTGCAGGTTGGTCGAGACCTTGCGTAAACTGCGCGTTGTGGTAATAGAATTGCCCCCAGCCGCCCCGCAGCACGGTCTTACCTGTGCCGAACAGGTCGTAGGCCAAGCCGAAGCGAGGAGCATAGTAGAGAGGGCGGTTCGGGAACCCCGAGAGCGGCACCTTGCCGTCTTTCTTGTGCCAATCAAAACCGGTACCGTCGGTCTGCAGCGAGCCCGGAACGTACAGGGCTGGATTCCAAATGGCGAAGCCAATCTCCTGCCGGTCGTACCACCCGCCGAGATGCGATGCGCGGAGGCCGAAATCCACGGTCAAGCGTTTGGTTACCTTCCAACTGTCCATCCCGAAGAACTCGATCGCATGGTATCCCTCATTGTGCAAGATATTGAAGTTCTGTTGCTCGTATTGATCAGCATAGCCCCTAAGCAGGTCGGCGTAGGGGTTGCCCGTCGGGCCGGCCCAGCTGGCTTCGACGACTCGGCCGTTTGAGTCACCGTTGCTCGGCTGATTGTTGATGACATACTCGTAGGAAACGCCAAACTTCGCGGTGTGCGTTCTCCAAACCTTCGAAACGTTGTCACTGAACGACGGGAGGTGCTTCTTGGCAAACAAGCCCTCGCCCCCACCGAGCTCAAAACCGCCCGGATTCAAAATCGTGGCCATTTCGCCTCCCCAACTGGTCATCGAAGGAATCTGGGCAACCTTGTTGTTGGGAGAGAGGCCCGTGAATGGAATATTCAGGGTCGACCTGCTGACCTTGCTCGGACTCTGGAACACGTTGGGGAAGTCGATGTAGGTGTACCCAAACACGAATTCGTTGGAGAGCGTTGGACTGAAGACGTGTGTCAAGCTTGCTGAAATCGAGTCGGATTTGTTCTTTCCGAGAACCGGTGTAGGGTAAGGCACTTGCGCGGCGTTTCTCCACCACAGTCCAATTGGGAACTGCTGCGTCTCTTTCTGCAGGTTGTAGCGAACGTACAGTTTGGTGTTATCGCTGATGCTGTAGTCGACGCGGGAGAGCCACTGCCAGGAATTTTGGTCGAAGGCAATTTCTTTGACGTAGTTGTCGCCGCCAGTCTTGTTTGGATCGGCGTTTGGCAGTGGGAAAATATTCATCAGCCCCTGCCCGCTCGGGTCAATATGGTCAGCGGGGATCACATGGCTGGCAGGCGTTGGATCATTGCAGGTGTTGTTGACAGTAGGAGAAAGGCAAGCGCCCAACTGCGAGGGAGGCCCGCCGCTCGCCGTCTTCGTGCCCAGTTTCGCCAGCTCTGCCGGGCTAAAGTCACCGTTCCGCATCCCCGCTGTCGGTACGGTTGCGCCGAGGAGACCGGTATCTAGCGTCTGGATGTAGTACTCGAAGCCGCTAAAAAAGAATAGCTTGTCACGGTTCCGGTTGAAATTGGACTTCGGAAGGAGAACTGGGCCGCCGATGTTGCCGCCAGGAAAGAAGAACTTGTTCGCAGGTTTGGGCGTACCCGTGAAATTGTTGACCCATCGATTGGCGTTCATCGCGTAGTCGCGCGCGTAAAAGTAGCCTTCTCCATGAAAATCGCGGCCGCCCGCTTTGGCAATGGAATTGATGACGATGGGACCTTTCGAGTTTTCGGCGCTGAAGTTCGAGGTCAGCACCTTGAACTCCTGGATCATGTCGGTGTTGGGATTGACCGGTGTCGCGCAGTTACAGCCAGGGTCAGACACGTGGGCGCCGTCCGCCGTAATGTCGATGTTGTTTACGCCAGTTCCGTTGGCAACATAGGCGCCGTTCAGCGGGCTCTGGCTGCCACCGTCGCCGTTACCGTTAATACCAATCACTTCGCCCGAGTAGTCTGATCCACTCTTAAGCCCATCACCGCTGTTGCGCGGCGCAAAGCCCGGGAGGATCTTGATAAACTCGGCGGCATTGCGGCTCACTACGCTGAAGTCCTGCATCTGCTTCTCAGTGAGGACAACTGACTTTTCGCCCGAGTCCGTAGGAATAATCTGGTCGGCGACACCTTCGACCCTGACCTCTGTGGCGGCGCTGCCAATTGTCAGCTTAATAGGGAAACTCAGGCTTGCCCCGCCCGTAACTTCGATGCCCCCCGACACGGCCTTCTGAAAGCCGGCAGCCTCTACGGTCAGGCTATACGAACCCGTCGGCACGGAAGAGAAGGAATAATATCCGTCGGAGTTCGTGGCGCCTCTCCGAAGGTCTCCGGAAGCAACGTTCTTAAGAACCACACTGGCATTGGCCACAACTGCTCCGGACGGATCGTAAACCGTTCCGGTGATCGTGCCGTAGATGGACTGAGCTCGCAGCGATCCGCAGGCGAGGAGAATCAAGCAGGACAAGGCAACCAAACATGAAATTATGCGCTTTTCCACCACACCACCCCTTCCTGAATAACGATATTCTGCCCGGACAAGCCCAGATGCGTAGTATTTAAATACTAGATGCCCAATTCCTGTCAAGCAAAACTTTAACGTTACCGTAAGCGTTCACGGTCAGCCCAGTAACCCTTTTGATTTCGAGGCGTTAAGGTGTCAGATCGAATCGCCTCCTTGAAACCATAAGGGGCCAAGCACAATGTTCGCTTCATCCTAGCGGAAAATTTCATTCACGCCCAGGTGAGGATTCCCCAAACATGCCACTTCGAGTGTGCCCTAGCGCCTACCTTGTTGCGACCAAGCGCGAGGTGTCCGCAAGCCAGGGGGTAGAGCGTCCCGCGACTCTAGGTCAGGCAGCCATGGTAGTCTGCGATGGGGATCAAGTTCCATGCCTGTCCGAATGAAGGATATCGCGCGAGACCTCGGCATTTCCGTCGTCACTGTTTCCAAGGCACTCCGCAACCGTCCAGATATCAGCGCCGAAACACGTGCACTCGTTTTGCAACGATCCGAAGCGCTCAATTATCGCCCGAATCTCTCAGCGCGCGCTCTGGTGACTGGTCGCACCAACATGATTGGTCTCGTGATCCCCGATCTCGCCCATGAGTTTTTCTCGGAACTCGCGCGTGGAATGTCAGGCGTTCTGCGGAGAGCCAGTTTCACACTTCTTATTTCCTCCTCGGAACAGCACCCGGAACTCGAGAGACAAGTTATCGACCAACTGATTGACCGTCGCGTGGACGCATTGTTAATTGCCTCCACGCAATTCACCCCGCAGACGTTTCAACAGGTGGCGGAAGAAGGTATTCCTTACATTCTGCTGGATCGCAGATTCGAAGGCTTCGCGTCTCACTTTGTGGGCGTCAACGACGAGCATCTCGGCTACATCGCCACGCAGCACCTGATCGGGATTGGTTGCCGGAGGATCGCGCATATTAGCGCAGCCAAGCTCAGCCCGGTGATCGGGCGATTCGAAGGTTATAAGCGTGCTCTTGCCGAGCATGGCCTCGCGCTTGGCCCTGAATATGTGGCGACCACCGGTCGTGTGGATGAAACCGGCGAAGGTGCCGGCTACCATGCCGCGAACGAGCTGCTCCGGCTGGCCCCACTGCCAGACGCGATCTTCTGCTACAACGATCCCGTAGCTGTGGGGGCAATGCAAGCCATTCTAGATGCCGGGTTGCGCATTCCCGCAGACATCGCATTGCTTGGATGCGGCAATATTCATTTCGATGATTACTTGCGCGTGCCTCTGAGCAGCATGGATCAGCAGAGCACGGCGATCGGCGTGTGCGCGGCGCGGTTGGCTATCGATTTGGTTAATTCGGGCAGGGCGGCGCGTCCAAAGACGATTCTGCTCGAGCCGAAACTTATCCCGCGGGATTCCACGCGACGCACGCCAGCCTGACAGGCGCTCCAGCGCGAAGCCGCACCGTCACAAGCAGTTCGCCTAGTTGACATCTCGCGGCAGCGTCGCTGATCGATCAAAGCTCGAGGGGACTCGTCAGCCCTGGCTGCAACATGAATCGGTAGTGTTCAGAATTTTCGGAAATTTATTGAGAGACTCTGGCGGCCGCTTTTGGATTCCCGGAATTCGAGAGTTTATGGACCCAGGTGACAGACGATCACTTGGCGGAAACACTCGCGGATGCGGCGATTCATTGCGAGGTGACTCAGCTCTAGACGCATTAGTGCCCAGTGGCTTCCGGATGAGGCGAGGGAGTTGGACCAGCTGCTTGCCGAAGCTCTGGCGAAATGCCTAGGCGGCGCAGTTCTGTTGACGGGGCCGGGAATGTATTCTTAAATGGCACCGTGAACGTGTACAGGGGCCGTCACCTTCGAAGCCGCCACCTTTTCTGGTAGATTTGTTGCTGCATAAGAGCACAGGTGATTGCACTTGGACAAGAGAGTAACCCTCTTCGATCTCGCTGATGCCCTTGACGTATCTACCGGAACGGTCCACCGTGCCTTGCACGACCACCCTGGGGTAAGCCCTTTGACCAAGACTCGCGTACTGCAGATGGCCAAGTCCATGCAATATCGGCCGAATCTGGCTGCACGTTTCCTCTCGCGTCGCCGTCAGTTGCGGATTTCCGTAAACACTCTAAAAGGCACAACCTCCTTTTGGGACGAAGTGCGCGCGGGCATTAGGAAGGAAGCGCAGTCCTTGGGGATGGGAAACACTGCGCTCGAGTTTCGGACGTACCCCCGGCTTGGCGAAGGAGAGGCCGAGGCGCTTGAAGACGCGGTGAAATCTGGCGTAAACGGGATCATCACTTTTCCCAGCGGGCCGCAGCAAATGCGCACCGGGATACGACGTGCGATGAGGGCGCAGATTCCTGTGATCTGTGTAGCCACCGATGCCCCGAACACGGGGCGCTTAGCCGTAGTATCCATCGATACGATGGTCAGTGGATCTCTTGCCGGCGACTTGCTGGGAAGACTGCTACGGGGCGCAGGCAAAGTCGCTGTCACACTGAGCGATCTGGCAATCAACGAACATGTGGAAAAATGCGAAGCGTTTAAGGAGACCTTGAAGCGTTATTACCAGGGCATCTCGTTGGTCGGCACCATTGAAGAGCACGACATCGAATCCGAAGCCTACGAGAAGTGCCTAAGTCTCTTTAACGCCCACCCTGATCTTGCTGGCATTTACGTCACCACCGAAGCTTCCATCCCTGTACTGGAAGCCGCGCGCGATGCAGGAATTCTGGAGCGACTGGCAATCATTACGACGGACTTGTTTCCCGCGCTCGTGGCACACATCCGTTCCGGCAGCGTCCTGGCTACGATTTACCAGCGTCCGTATACCCAGGGACGCATGGCTTTCCGCGTTCTCCATGAGTTTCTTGTGGAAGGGTCCTGCCCTTCCTATCAGGTCACCTTGTCTCCTCATTTGGTTATGCGTGGGAATCTTGACTTCTTCCTTGAGCGGCAATCATCGGAAGTCGCCAGCGAAATGAGTTCGAATCACCGCATCGATGCTGCAAATCTGGGAGGCTAGGCGCGCAGTGTGTCAACGCTCACGACGGTGACTTGGTGCCAATCGATGCCACTCCGTTCGGAGTGCAACGCGATTAATCAGTTCACCGCTACAATGGCTTGGCACGCCTGCCGAAAACCAATTCAAGCCGCTAGTTTGTGAACTCGCCGTGTCGGGAACTGAATTTTTTCGCAAGAAACGCGTAGCTTGCGGGAGAAACCAGCTAGCTATGGCTAGCTTCGTCCTCAAGTCGTCGTTGGCTGTGAAGTCCTCATGAGGCCCGACACTCAATAAAGTAGGCTTGAGCGCGCTCCGTTTTCCATCATTTTCCAAAAGACTGGGAATTTTGCTGCAGTTAAGTGCCGCCAGTTCAGCGTATTAGGATTTACTAGAATAAGTCTGGCAAGCTTCTATACTGCCACTATACGACGGCGCCCTCTCTGTCCCTAAGCTAACAAATCGAAATGGGACCGCAAGGACCGGCCGAGCGTGCTATACCATTGCCTTGAGGGTGGCGAGCAGGGAGGTGCACATGAACAGAAACAATGGAATTCTTTTCAGCTCCGCAGTATTCGTGTTGGGGCTAGGAGTTGCTCTCACTTCGCGGGGGGCAGCGCCAGCAACGGAAGTGAGCGATCTCAAGGTCACCATTCGTGAATGGGACGTGCCTACCAAGGGCGCCCACCCTCATGATCCTGCGGTCGGACTGGACGGCGCGTTGTGGTTCACGGAGCAGATGGCCAACAAGCTGGGACGGCTTGATCCCACCACCGGCCAGTTCAAAGAGTATTCGCTCGTGGAAGGAAAGAATTCAGGTCCGCACGGCCTGGTAGCGGACAGAGACGGAAACATCTGGTATACCGCAAACTTCGGCGGTTACATCGGCAAGCTCGATCCGCGAACGGGCAAGGTGACGGAGTACCAGATGCCTGATGAAAGCGTGGATGATCCTCACACTGCCGTCTTCGACGCTCGGGGGATCCTCTGGTTCACGGCGCAAGGTGGGAACGCGGTAGGCCGGCTCGACCCGCGCACGGGAAAGATCGAATTGAAAAAGGTACAAACCGAGAGCGCGCTGCCCTATGGGATCCAGATTGATAGCAAGGGAATACCGTTTTTTTGTGAACTCGGCACAAACAAGATGGGCAAAATCGACCCCGCGACGATATCTATCACCGAGTACAAGTTACCGGAGGGAACGCGGCCGCGGCGCCTGGCAATCGCGGCTGACGATTCAGTTTATTTCACGGATTTCAAGGGAGGGAATCTGGGCCGGCTCGATCCCGCAACCGGCACCGTAAAGATGTGGATTTCACCCGGTGGTCCCGACTCGGGCCCCTACGGCATCGCAATCACGCCGGATGGAAAGGTCTGGTACAGCGAATCGGGAGTCAGGCCCAACACGATCATTCAATTCGATCCGCAGACCGAAAAATTCGCGCGCGCCGCCATTCCTTCGGGGGGCGGCGTGGTGCGCAATATGGCGGCAACGGCCGACGGGCGGATCTATATTGCTTGCAGTGGCGTGGACAAAGTCGGCGTAGTAGACCGCGCTCGCTGAATGCCCCCTTCCCTGCTGCACCGAATTTCGTGCCGTGGAGGATGCGATGAATGCAACAGCCGTTAAACCCCAAGCACAACTCTGTCAGGCAGTTTCGCGCGTCGATGAACCCTGTGACCGAAGCGCCCAGCAGTATTGCGAGCGCTGCGGCCAATGGTATTGCCGGGCTCATTTCCCTGACCCGGACTGGCATCCTTGCGCACCCGAACAGGGTGCGGGCTGAATCACCGCTGATTTCGCCTTTGAACGGCCCATTGGCGATTGCACAGCAGTCGCCCCGCGAATTCTTGACGTGAGCGCGCACCTCCGTTAGCGTCAAAGGGTGCTGAGTGCCGACCCGCTCCGTCTCGGCGCCGTGCGCAAACTATCCCAGCTGAGAGAATCCATTGGCCAACGCGATCATCACCCTCACGACTGACTACGGTACCAACGACCATTTGGTTGGCACGCTGAAGGGCGTAATCCTGAAGATCAATCCTGACGTAACCATCGTGGACATCACGCACAACGTCACGGCGTTTGATCTGCTCGACGGAGCCCTGGCGATTGGCTCCGCATATTCTTACTTTCCCCCGAAAACAATCCACGTCGTAGTTGTGGATCCTGGTGTGGGAACCGAGCGTCGTCCGCTGCTGGTCAGCGCTCATAATCAGTATTTTGTCGCGCCCGACAACGGCGTGCTATCTGTCATTTATGAGCGTGAGAAAGACAGTCTTGTCGTTCGGGACGCCAATGTCGGACATTACTACCTGCAGCCGGTGAGCAAGACCTTTCATGGGCGAGACATCTTCGCCCCCGTCGCGTCTTGGCTTTCCAAAAGCTGGCAGACCCCCAGCATGGGGGATGAGATCAGCGACTATAAAAAGTTCGTCATTCCCCGCCCCAAGGAGTCGGGCGGAGCCATGAAAGGCGCGGTTATGCGGACCGATGCATTCGGCAATCTGATCACCAATTTCCGCTCGGAAGATTTGCCGGACTCGGTGCTGAACGGCGGCGCCATCAAACTTCAAGTGGGAACCCATCAGGTGACGCGACTTGTGGATACCTTTGCGCGTGGCAACAACGGCGAGCCCGTTGCTTATGTGGGTTCGAGCGGATATCTCGAGATTGCCGTGAATAAGGCCAACGCCGCCCGCACCTTGAGCCTGGGCCGCGGTGCTCCGGTGATTCTGAACAAGTAGTGAGCTGCCATCGTCCGGTCGCGCGTTTGAGTTTTCACGCCAAGAACACGCCAAGAACAGGTCAGCGGGAAAACTCCTGGGCGGCCATCTGCGAGCGGGTCCGCAGATCGAGCCAATCGCGCCAGGCATCACCAAGCAGATTGAATCAAAGCACGGCCGTCATGACCGCTAAGGCTGGAAACACGACCATGTGTGGAGCGTCAAAGAGGTGGCCCCGCGCATCATTGAGCATTGCCCCCCCAGCTAGGAACGGGCGCGAGCACGCCGAGGCCTAGGACGCTGAGCGTGCCTCGCGCGTCGACCGGGCAGCGGCTTTGCGTTACGAAAATGAGCCCGAGATGGCGTACCGTTTGTGCCGCCGCGTCGGCGACAGAGGCCGTTTTACTCTGGCGCTCGCAGAGCCCGCTTACGGGGAAGCACAACGAATTGTAGCCTCCATGAAGTTGCGGAGAGCACGCGTAGGAGACTACCGGGAACTCGGTGCAGATCACTTTGATCGGATCGACACGAACCGAACCAGCCGCTCCTTGGTCCGGCGACTGGAACGCCTGGGACACAAAGTGACCTTGGAGCCACTCGCTCAGACCGCTTGAAGGTATTTTCGTAGGAGCACGGGCCACCGCTTTGCGGTGGTTGTATGAACCTGAAACTCCTTCCGAGAGCTCGCCTCTTATGGTGTGGCTCAACTAAAATCCGAGGCACAACTTGGCTCGGCAGCTAAGGCCGCATTTACTCTGGAGCGTTCCTGCCCGAGTAGGAGCATGGCTCCGGTGCTGGCGATTGTATAGATGGTGGCAGGCGTTGTCCTGAAAAGGAGAACGGCCCGACCCCGCTGGGGAGTTTGTGTAGTTTTCGCCAACCGGGCCGAGGCAAGTTGAATTCAGCACCGGAAGGTTAGCATGAAATCCAAACCACAGGAGAAAAAGAAAAGAGCAACCAATCATCCAACGCAGCACCATTGGCACGAGATGAACCGCAAGCAACGACGCGAGATGACGCGCCAGATCCAGAGCGAAGACCTCAGTCTGGAAGTGATTCATCCTGACGCTGCTGGCATTGATATCGGCAACGAATCCCACTATGCGGCTGTACCGCCGAGCCGAGATAGCCAACCGGTACGGGAGTTCCGGTGCACCACTGCGGAGCTAAAGGCCATGGCCGCTTGGCTGCAGCAGTGCAGGATACGGACCGTCGCGATGCAATCCACCGGCGTGTATTGGGTCGCGGTATACGACATTTTGGAAGAAGCGGGTTTGGAAGTGTACTTGGTGAATGCCCGGGACACGAAGAACCTGCCCGGGCGCAAGAGCGACGTACAGGAGAGTCAATGGCTGATGAAGCTGCACACCTATGGGCTATTGCGAAATTCGTTTCGGCCGCCGCAGGAGATTCGCACGATGCGGACCTACTGGCGACAACGTAACGATCTCGTGCAGAGTGCGGGCCGGCATATTCTGCGGATCCAGAAGGCGCTGACGCAGATGAATCTGCAGTTGGCCAATGTGTTGACCGATGTGAGCGGAGCAACCGGACAGGCCATCATCAAGGCCATTCTGGCCGGCGAACACGATCCGCATAAGCTCGCTGAGTTTCGGGATCCCCGGGTGAAAGCGAGCGAGGAGCAGATTGCGCAGAGTCTGGAAGGCAACTGGCAACCGGATTTGCTGTTTCTGTTGAAACAGGAGCAGGATGGTTACGAGTTCTGCCACAAGCAGATGGCGGAGTGCGATCGCCAGCTCGCGCAGTATCTCCAGCGGCGAGAGGATCGCAGCCACGGTGCCCCTTTGCCGGAAGAGAAGCGCAAGGGACGTCTCAACAAAAAGAGGGCGAATAAGCCGCAGTTCGACTTGCGTGAAGGGTTGTTTCGTATGACCGGTACGGATCTAACCCGGATCGACTCCGTCGATGTCATGACTGCGACGACGGTCATCAGCGAAGCTGGATACGACATGAGCAAATGGGAAACCGAGAATCATTTTGTTTCCTGGCTGCGGCTGTGCCCCGACAATCGCATCAGCGGGAACAAGGTTATTGGAAAAGGCCGACTGCCCACCAACAATCCGCTCAGTATCGCTTTGAAGATGGCAGCCAGCACCTTGCGGCAGAGCAAAACCTATCTCGGAGCGCAATTCCGCCGATTGCGAACCAGGCTAGGGGCTCCCATCGCGATCAAGGCCATGGCGGCCAAGCTGGCCCGTTTGATCTACCGCATGCTGCGTTATGGGATGAAATACGTGGACCAAGGAGCGGCCTTCTACGAGCTTCAACACCGGCATTTACAGATCAAGCAGCTCAAATGGAAAGCCGCCAAGCTGGGATTCCAAATCGTCGGAGCCCCGGCCGCTTAAGAAGCAGGAGTTTCTGGGGAGTAGCTTCTTGCCCGGCGCTTGCACCGGGGATAGCAAGTATCCGAGTCGGAAGCACTCCTTTGGAAGTCCCGCTCTGGGAGATGACCGCGGCAAAACTGTGTCCAAACTGACCCCAAGATTATTTCGATGTTGCCGACATTGACGTAGTTGACGCTCAATGCGGTCTTGCCAGCACTTGAATTTCAGTAACTTACAGGTGGGCCGCAAGATAGGGAATTCGTCCGGGGAATCCGGCTTACGAGCTCGCACGCCAATTATCTTTCTATTTACAACATATCGCCGGTAACGGCCGAGTCGAGAAAAACTGCAAGCTTGTTTTCGGGCTCGATTTCCAGGTGGTAAACCCTGAGATTGTTATTGACTGAGCTTGTAAGAATCGTCGAGGATTTGAGATTCAGCCGAAAGGAGGCTGCGGAAACTGCATGCTTCTCGCCAAGGTTGTGGCTCCAATCGCGACGGACTTCATTGACGTGTTGGAGCATACTCCCGGCACGAAGGCCGAGAAACAGGCTACTTCCAATCGACGAGCATCCGGGTTCCAAGAACCAACTACGAGGCGATGTGGAGTGTGGTCACGGAACGATTGCACCACAGTGGAGCCGCCCAGAGCGTCTTTGAATGCCTCCAGGCCCATATGCCCGATCGCCTGCGAGAACTTCTGCGTATCGCTGCCCGCGACAAAACTGTTGACCTACGGGCGAACGAACCTGCGATCGTGTGGGACTTCTTCTTCCAAAATGGAAACCTACGCCGGGTCGGTGAATTGTTCCTGGAACATCGTCCGACACACCCCGGACGACCACCGAGACCCGTCGCTACTGCCGCGCCGGTCCAGACAGCGAAGCCCTACGAGATCGCGATTTCCTTTGCCGGAGAAAACAGACAGTTCGTCGGCGATGTAGCCAGGGAGCTAGACAGCAAGGGTGTAAGAGTTTTCTACGATGAGTTCGAGCGCGTAAGACTCCTCGGCAAAGATCTGGTTGCCTACTTTGGAGAAGTGTATAGGAAGCAGGCCCGCTTCTGTGCGATGTTTATCTCGGAGCACTATATCCGCAAGGCGTGGACCCAGCTTGAACGGCAGCATGCGCAGTCGCGCGCGCTAACTGAAAAGGAGGAATACATCTTGCCGTTGCGCCTCGACGACTCTGAAGTACCCGGCCTGCCAACGACGACTGGATATATCGACATTCGGGAGATGACACCGAAAGCAGTCGCCGAAATTCTCGTTCGCAAGTTAAGAGGCTGATAGACGCATTCAAGGAGTAGATATTTCCATGGAAATCCTCATTTCAGGCACGAGCATGTCCGTCGAGGATAAACATCGAGCGGACGCGGCTCCTGCAGGAGAACTGCCGAAGCTCACGGACCAGCGAAGGGAAGTGGCAAGAAAGTTTGGCATGTCGCTGATCGGCGTGTATCTGATCGCGTTGTGGGTTGAGAAAGGGTTTGAAACAGGCATGTGACGCCGATTCATCAGCTTATGGGATTTATTGGTACGGCTACGAACCAGAGGTCGGGTTCGATTCCCTCCACCGCCACTTCTTACTCCGTACGCAGGGCGACCATTGGATCGATGGCGGACGCACGGCGGGCCGGCAGGTAGCCCGCGAACAACGCGACAAGAAGAAGCAGCATGGTGACAAACGCGGTGGTTGGGAGATCGCTTGGGGAAAGGTCGAAGAGCATGCTGGCGATCAAGCGACTGGCAGCGAGCGCGCAAGGAATTCCAAGCGCTATTCCCAACAAAGCTAGTGCCAGGGTCTCTCGCAGGACGAGCCAGAGAACATTTTCGCGCTGCGCTCCTACGGCGACACGGATGCCGATTTCGCGGGTGCGGCGCGTAACGGAATAGGACATCAGTCCATACAGGCCGATGGAAGCGAGCAGCAGCGCGAGAGCCGCAAAGAAACCGGAGAGCATCGCAGTGACACGCTCTTCGACGAGTGCGCCGCTGATGACTTGCGGGATCGTTTTCGTGCTGAGTGCGTATTCGTGTCCGAGCGACTCGACCTCATGGCCCACGGTTTTTGCGAGCGCTTCGGGAGATCCGTTGGCGCGCACTATGAGATTGCCCCATTGCCCCGGATACTGGAGGCAAGAAAGAAAAATGACAGGCGTAGCCGCACTGCGGAGATCGAGAATTCGAGCATTCCGGGCAATCCCGATAATTTCGATGCTTTGAAATTCTGGCATGAAGCCGAAGCGAACGGTTTTTCCAATTGCATCGTCATTCGGAAAGAGGCGCTCCGCGAGAGCGCCGTTCACAATGGC
>WNFO01000719.1_pt1 | contig 32530 bp, 28 predicted proteins | sample 5400251 | NCBI WGS metagenome assembly WNFO01 (sample SAMN13153354, study PRJNA577476) | soil metagenome | isolation source: 100 cm saprolite under Madrone tree | place: USA:California | collected 2016-06-14
CACTTGACTGAACACCTCCACGCGTCGCAACTCTTGGGTGCTCATGGCTGTCCTCTTCACGGCAACCTCCTACAGGAGGTTGCCGCCAGGGGACATTTTTAACGAGGACAGCAGGGGACACTATCATTGAGGTTCAACACAGAGTGCTTATCGTGTTGAGGACTCTAAATGGATTTGATCACAGGTATCCTCGAAAACTCGAAAAATACGTGCAATCCGGATGATGGAAACATCACAGCGCTCACGTCTGCTTCCGGGTCAATTATAAATCCTTCCATAAGTTGCACGCCAATCTCTTCCGGCTTCAATAGCTTCCAAATCCCCGCCTGATCTTCCAGGTTTGGGCACGCCGGATACCCGAAGCTGTGCCTCTTCCCGCGGCAAAGTGATGTAAATCTTTGCGCCATTGTCATCTCCGCTGGGTCAGGGAAGCCCCAATCCTCTCGGACCCACCGGTGCAGCCATTCCGCGCATCCTTTCGCTGTCTCAATTGCCGACTATACATAGTCGTTAAGACACAAAATAATTGCCCTGTCTTTACCCTGGAAATCCAAATGTGTGCGACGGCTGAGCGGGTTAGTGAACTCGGAGTCATGTCTTCTAGTACCAGATGGAGCAGTCTGCATTGCACAGTGGCTACTGCCTTCTGAATTTTCAAGATACATCCCTGCATATTTCAGGAAACTCGATCGACAAGGTCTGGCAGGTACGGCGGGTGTAAAAGAGGCATGGTCCGTAACCCCTTGTAAACTAAGGGCCAATTCAGTGAATTGAGCTTTGGAAAACCTCTCGATTTGGTACCTCGATTGCTCGCTAGTCACAGAATCCCGCAGCAGCTTTTTGGAGACTCTAACCCATGCGAAGACTCTTCTTGGCCATTTGCTTGTTATCAGTTGCGGCTCCTTTTGCTGCTGCTAATAAACCACCCAAACCTAAGGGGCATGCTCCCGAAATGCCTGCTGTCGCCATGGCGGTTGCCGGGGTGATCGGCGTGGGCGGGTACTTGGCTATTCGGCGTCGCCTTCGGCAAAACTAGCTCTCGTCCCTTCTCGGATAACCTGATCCTTTGGAGTCGAACTCAAGGTGTCTGCACCAGAGTATATGGAGGCCAGTCTCCTGGCAGGCAACGTCTCCCGATCGAGGATTTCTCCGGTTCTCAGGTCTGTTTTGCCCGTTCTAGTTCTGACCCTGATTGCCATCGTAGCTGATCAGTTCGCTGCGCCACTTCTCTTCACCACTTCACCTCTTTGGGCCACATGCGCTTTCCTCTTGCTTGTATGGCGCCGTGGCGAGTTGCCACTGTCTGGTGGTAATGCCACTCTTGAGCGCTCCTTTCCCATGTGGCGGGTGGGTGCCTTCGTGGCCATGCACGCGACGCTTGTGCTCCTTTCTCGTTCGTTTACTAGTGCTGCCGAGCCCTTCGCTGGTACCGCAACTTTGAGGGGAACCCTCGTTGGGCTCTGCAAATTGGCAGTTTTGCTTCCCACTGTCGTGCTGTTTTCCTGTCCCTATTGGAAGAAACTTCTGCGTGCCTATAGCTCAGAGGCCAGAGGTGCAGTAGTGGTCCTGACTATGAATGTGCCCGGTCGTCTTCTCGATGCCCTTTGGCCATGGTACGGCCGGGTGCTCGGCTGGTCTATCTATCTATTGGCCCGAAGCTTCGTACCTGGACTGACATACGAAATAGGCCCGGAGCCGACTCTGGTTGGACCTTTTCAGGACATATCTCTCGTGCCCCTTTGTTCCGGGATCAGCGGTTTTGAGCTTCTTGGCTATATCTTTGGTCTTGTCGTTATCCTGGACTGGAACCGCCTTCGAAGGGGCCGCGCTCTTTTGATTTACTTCGGGTGCCTTTTTTCCATACTCGTCAGCAATGCTTTTCGGATTGCTTCACTCGTGGTTCTCGGCAATCGTGGATACGCGGATTTTGTCCCGCTCATTCATGTGTTGGAAGGTCCGATATTCTTCTGCACTGTCTTTCTTGTATATCTCTCCCTGACATACAGGTGGATGACGGAGAGGCGACAGTTTCGATAAGTGGGCGAACTCTGAGCCTCTCCCGTTGAAAAGTACGTATAGTCTAGATGGATGGGAACTACTGCTGGTCCTGTGCTGTTCTCCGCAAGCTAGGGTTCGGCGGCGTCGCCAACGCCGAAATACGTGCAATCCGGATGATGAAACACTAGCGCGCTAACGCTCGCCTCGGGATCCATCATGTAGCCTTCTGTGAGTTGTACACCTATCTCGTCCGGCTTCAATAATTTCCAAATCCCGGCTTGATCCTCCAGATTCGGGCATGCCGGGTAACCAAAACTGTAGCGCTTCCCGCGGTAGCGCGAAGTAAATCTTTGCGCCATGGTCGCTTCCGGCGGATCGGGGAAGCCCCAATCCTCGCGGATACGTCGGTGCAGCCATTCCGCACAACCCTCTGCCGTCTCAATCGCCAGTGCCTGCAGGCCGTGCGACTTGAAGTAGTAGCCTTCGTTCTTCGCTTTTTCCGAGCGCTCCCGAATGCCTTCGCCCGCTGTCACCACGAACAATGCCAGGTGGTCGCGCTGTCCGTTCCTCGGTGGCAGTACATAATCAGCTAAGCACAGAAAATCGCCTTGCCGCTGCCGCGGGAATCGGAACGTGTGCAGCGGCGCTGGCGCCCCCGGCGCAAATAGCTGCAGCAAATTGCCCTGCGCTTCCGCCTCAAAAAATTGCCAAACGGCGCGAATCTTCATGAACCCCGCTGCTTCGTTCTTCACCTCTTCCATCTGCCCGAACAGCTCAATCGCCTTCGGATCGCGTTCCGCAAACCGCTTCTCGAAGTCGCCACGAAAACCCATATGCCGCCCGAAAAGCATGAACGGGTTGATGTAGCCCCATACTTCACGCAAATCCGGAACCAGCCGCATCTTGCGATCAAGGTATAGCACCGGCGGAATCGGAAGGTCCGTTCGAACGCGCGGCGAGCGCGTCACCTTGGGGATTTCTTTCACGCTGACCGTGGTTGTCACGCCGAAGCCGTTTCCGGAGGACGTATGTTCGCGTACCACCGTCCCGCGCGTTGCCGGGTCCATCAGTTCGTTCATCAAGCGCAACCCCGTCATGGCATCTTTGGCATAGCAAACGGCCTTCCCATAACTCGGCGCGATCTTCGTCTGTGTGAATTTTGCAGAAAGCGCGGCACCGCCAACCAGCAAAGGAATTTCAATGCCCGCCTCCCTTAAATCGCTCGCCGTGGTCACCATCTGCTGCGCGCTCTTCACCAGCAGCCCGGACAATCCAATCGCATCCGGCTTGTGCTCCTGATAAGCCTTGATCAATTCTTCCGGCGGAACCTTGATGCCAAGATTTACGACCTCATAGCCATTGTTCTTCAGAATGATTTCAACAAGGTTTTTGCCGATGTCGTGGACGTCGCCTTTCACAGTCGCAAGCACCACTTTCCCGCGCTTTGCCGTGTCCGCTTTCTCCATGAATTGCTCCAGATGGCTGACGGCCGCTTTCATGGCTTCAGCCGACTGCAGCACCTCCGCCACGATCAACTCATTTGCGTTGAACAACCGGCCGACTTCCGCCATGCCCGCCATCAGCGGTCCGTTCACGATATCCAAAGGCGCCGCGCCTTCGCCGCGCTTTTTCTCCAGATCCGCGATCAGACCGTCGCGCGTCCCTTCGATGATGTAATTGCTCAGGCGCTCGTCGAGTGGCAGGTCCGCGGCGCGAGTCTTTTCTTTTTTCTTTGCGGTTCGAAAGTGCTCGGTGATTGCCGCGATGTAATACTGGTTGACGGCCGCACGCTGTTCTTTGCCCTGTTTCCGCCAGTCCGCGGGAACATCGCGCAAAAGCTGCGCATTCGAATGATCGGCCGGAACGTCCTTTGGCGGGTGCGAAAACAGCAGATTTTCCGCGAGTTCGCGTTCGTGCGCCGGGATCGACGCAAACCGCTCGATCTTTTCCGTGTTCACGATCGCCAGGTCTAGCCCCGCTTTCGTGCAGTAATACAGAAACACCGAATTCACCACTTCCCGCGCCCCCGCCGGCAACCCAAAAGAGACATTGGAAATACCCAGGATCGTTCGAACGTCCGGCAAAGCTTGCTTGATCAGCCGGATGCCTTCCATCGTCTCGACCGCTCCGCCGATATAATTTTCATCACCCGTCGCGCAGGGAAAGACCAGGGGATCGAAAACGATATCCTCCGGCCCTAGCCCGTATTTCTCCGTCAGCAGCTTGTACGAACGCTGCGCAATCGCCAGCTTCCGTTCACGCGTAAACGCTTGCGCCTGCAGCTTGTCCTCATCGATGCAGCCCACAACCACCGCCGCGCCAAACTCATGCGCGATTGGTACCACGCGCTCGAATTTTTCCTCGCCATCCTCCAAATTGATTGAATTTAGGATCGCTTTGCCCTGGCAGTACGTCAGCGCCAGTTCGATCGCCGTCGCATCGGTCGTGTCGATCATTACTGGCGCTTTTACTTTGCGAATCAGCTTTTCGTAGAACGGCGGAATGTCTTTCTTCTCATCGCGTTCCGTGCTTTGCAGGCAAACGTCCACGATATGCGCTCCGCCTCGTACCTGCCGCCGCGCAATCTCGCTCGCTTCTTCCCATTTTTCTTCCGTCACCAGGTTTTTGAACAATCGCGACCCGATCACGTTCGTCCGCTCTCCTACAAGAAGCGGCCGCGTGCTGTCCTCCGCCTCAATCGTCTCGATCCCCGAATAAACAGCTCGGTGCGCCTCCGCCGGCCGTACCCGCGGCTTCTTGCCCTCCACCATCTGCGCAATCGCATGAATATGCTTTTCCGTTGTGCCGCAACATCCCCCAACGAAATTCAGCCAACCGTGGTCTGCGAATTTCTCCAGCTGCGCCGCCAACGTCGTCGGTGTCTCAAGATATTTGCCTTCTTCATCCGGCAACCCCGCGTTTGGGTAGCAAGAAACAAACTCGCCCGTTAGCTGGCTTAGGGTCCGAATGTGGTCGGTCATGAACTCCGGCCCCGTCGCGCAGTTCATTCCAAACGCTAGCGGTTTGGCATGCCGCAGCGAAGCCCACATCGCTTCCACCGTTTGCCCCGCCAGCATCGTTCCCATCGGCTCAATCGTCACGGAAATGACAAATGGAACTTCGCTGCCGATTTCTTTCGAGACTCTGCGAATCGCCAGGAGCGCCGCCTTGATATTCCGGGTATCTTGGCAGGTCTCGACCAGCAGGAGATCCACCCCGCCGTCAACCAGTCCTTTTGCCTGGGTGTAATAAGCCTCGCGCAGTTCGCTGAATGTCACTCCGCCAGTGACTGTAATCGCCTTCGTCGTAGGCCCCATGGAGCCAGCTACGAACCGGGGCTTCCCCTGGGCGCTGAACTCGTCCGCCGCTTGCCGTGCCAACTCGGCCGCGCGCTTGTTCAGGAAATGTGCGTCCGCAGCCAGTCCGTATTCCGCCAGGACAATCGGCGCTCCGCCAAACGAATTCGTTTCGACGATGTCCGAACCGGCCTCAAAGTATTTTCTGTGAATGTCCAGAACGACATCCGGGCGCGTCCGCACCAGATTCTCATTGCATCCTTCGAGCGCAGCTCCGCCAAAATCCTCGGCATTCAGGTTCCGCTGTTGCAGCATCGTCCCCATCGCGCCGTCTAGCACGAGGATCCGCTGCGCGAGCAACTCGCGCAAAGCTCTGGCTGATTCGTTCAGATTACGCATCTTCTGAAAACTGCCGCTCCTCGACCGCTTCGCCGGACAAAATGGCCCAAATCCCAAAGAAATCTGGCGTTTACCGCACGCCTCTATTTTACCCAGGTTTCCGGGTGGATACCTACTTCCACGCAGCGAACCAGTGTTTTTTAGGAGCGAACGGCAGATTAGCGGCGTCGAATGGCGATTTCCCGGATGCTCCTCCTCTCTGGGCCAGCCATGCTGCCAATCACATAGTTGCTATATTGCTGAAGGAAGTATCCCGGGGACATGCATCGTAGTTGTCAGTAACAATTCGTGAACAGAAACACCAAAGGGCTTGCCCCTTAGGTCAGTTTTCAATACTCTGTCGGACAGTGACTACGAAACGGACCTCCACGAAACTGACGGTTTGTATACTGTTATCATCAAACAATTGGAATCCACTCTCGCGCCCGACCTCCGGACTCTTGAGCCGCCCAAAGCTCAGGTTTACGTCATTGACGCCCATGCGGCAAAGCCCGCCACTGGTGCGCTTTTGGCCAATCTTCTCGAACGCTTTCCCGAATCTCGCCTCATTGTCGTCGGCGAGCAACACAATGATGCCAACAGTTTTTCGCTCCTGCGTCTCGGCGTGAAAGGCCTCCTCACCTATGTCGAGGCCCGCGACCAATTAATCCGTGCTCTTCCGCTCGTGGCCGGGGGAGGATTCTGGGTTCCGCGCCAGCTTCTTTCCGGATTCGTCGATTCCATCCTCACCGGCCAGGGCCGCCGTCTCAAAACCGATTCCGTCACCAATCTGAGCCGCCGCGAGCAGGAAGTCCTCGATTCGCTGCTGGAAAATCTTTCGAACAAAGAGATTGCCAGCAAACTCAATATTGCGGAACGCACTGTGAAGTTTCACGTTTCGAACTTGCTCAACAAGTTCGGCGTGCGCCGCCGTGCCGACCTCATTCTTCTTACCTTTCAGCGCCGTTTGTCGCAGGTTTAATTTTGTCGGATTTTCGGGCCGGTGCGCCCTTCGTTTCCGCTGCCCGCGCCGTTGGTTCAAACAACTTTGCGCGTGTCCTTTTGGGCTTCTGCCTGATTCGAGGAGAACTTACAGGTGAATATTCTCGTCACGGGCGCGGCAGGTTACATCGGCAGTATCTGCGCGGAAGTCTTGGTTTCGCGTGGCATGTCTGTCATCGCCTTGGATAGCCTGGTGGAGGGCCATCGTGCCGCCGTGCCTCCGAGCGCCGTCTTTTGCCAAGTGGACCTTGCGGACCGCCCCGCTCTTGAAGCGGTCTTCACTCCGCATAAAATTGACGCCGTGATGCACTTCGCCGCCGAAGCTCTCGTCGCCAAATCAGTTAGCGAGCCCAGTATTTTCTATGCCACCAACGTGGCCGGCGGCGTGAATTTGCTCGATGCCGTCACGCGCCACGGCGTGAAAAAATTCATTTTCTCTTCCACCGCTGCCACTTACGGTGAGCCGGAAATCGTTCCCATTCCCGAAGACCACCGCAAAGCCCCCATCAACCCCTACGGAAAATCCAAGGTCGTTTTCGAAGGGATTCTGGCGGATTACAAAGCCTACACCGGACTCAACTACGTGTCCCTCCGCTATTTCAACGCTGCCGGCGCCTCCAAGGAGCGCGGCGAACATCATCGCGTGGAAACTCATCTCATTCCTCGCGTTCTCGATGCCGCCGCGGGTGCGCTGCCTCACGTCGATGTCTTTGGTACTGACTACCCCACGCCCGACGGAACCTGCGTCCGTGATTACATCCACGTGCTAGATATCGCCGATTCCCATGTCCGCGCGCTTGAGGAAATCGGCAAGGTTTCCGGTGAAGCCTTCAATGTCGGCAACAGTCGCGGCTTCTCTATCTTGGAGGTCATCGATGTCGCCGAGCGCATCACCGGCCGCAAAATCCCTCGCAAATTGGGTCCGCGCCGTCCGGGTGATCCTGCAGTTCTGGTGGCCAGCAAAGAAAAACTCAAGCGTGCCCTCGGCTGGGAAGCCTCTCATTCTTCACTTGAGGAAATCATTCAGTCCGCCTGGACGTGGAAGCAGAAATTCCCACAAGGTTATGCGGAAAACGCTAACGCCTCAGCTTAGTCGCTGAATTTATACCGGATAATGCACCACAACGCCTGGATGCCGTCTTTCCAGGTAATCTTCTTACCTTCTTCGTAGGTGCGTCCCGCATAAGTGATCGGCACTTCGTAGATGCGCCATTTGTGTTTCGCAATCTTCGCTGTAATCTCTGGTTCGAATCCAAATCGGTCTGATCTGATCTCTACCCCCGCCAACACTTCTCTACGGAACACCTTGTAACATGTCTCCATATCCGACAGCTTCAGGTTCGTGAAGATATCCGAAAGCAGCGTCAGCGTCCGGTTCGCAACGTAATGCCAAAAGTAATGCACGCGCTGCGGCCCGCCGAGAAATCGCGAGCCATACACCACGTCGGCGCGCCCGCAAGACCCCGTAATCGCGCGGATCGTATTCCAGGTCCGCGTCCTGCACCAGCACGATATCTCCCGTTACTTGCGCGAAGCCACGCCGTAAAGCCGCTCCCTTGCCCTGGTTCGGCGCCTGGAAAAAAAACTTCAAGTCCCGCAACTCGATCTGGTCGCTCCCATCCTGCGCTGGAGCGAACGCATCTCCACCCGCTTGCCGCGCCGCCATGTTTTCCAGAATCTGCCGCGTTCCGTCGGTCGAACAGTCATCTACGATGATCACTTCCTTGCGCACCCCGGTGTCCAGCACTCGCCGCAGGATCTCATCAATCGTGGATTTCTCGTTGTAAACGGGAATAACAATGGAAACCTTTGGGTCGTGCAGCGCGGAAGCGTTGTACCGTTGATGGGCCATAGATGTCGAAAGATTGTAGCGGCGCACCCTCCGCTGAGTAAAGGCGATTCCCGCTTACGAACGCAATTCTTCCTTGGTATCGATCTTTTCGCACGCCGTTAATACCGCTATGATTGGATTGTGTGCGTCGCAACAGGCCGCACGCTTCGCTGAGTTCGCAGTCGAATGGGGAATGCAATTTCTCTCTTCTCTGTGCCCTCTGTGTGCTCCGTGAACTCTGTGTAAAATGTTTTTTCGGATCGCTATGATAGGTACAAATGCCTAGCTTCTTCATAGAACAATTTGGTTGCCGTGCCACCCAAGCTGACGGTGCCGCCCTCGAGCGCCAGTTGCTCGACCGTGGTTGCACCTCCGCCTCCACGCCCGCATCCGCCGACATCATTGTCATCAACACCTGCACCGTCACCGCTTCCGCCGACGCTCAGGCCCGCGATGCCATTCGAAAGTTTCACGCCGCCAACCCCGCTGTCCGCCTCATCGTCACCGGCTGCTACGCCCAGCGCGCCCCCGAAGAGCTGGCCGCCCTCCCCGGCGTCTCCTGGGTCGTCGGCAATTCCCACAAGCCCCAAATCCCCCAGCTAGTCGACTCGCTCTCGGCCTCCGCGTTCGCTGAATCCGCGAACGACTTTTTCCCCGCTGCTGACTTGCGTCCCGGCTCAATCACGCCGGCTCCCTCCGACTCGACCGTTCCGTTCCATTCCTTTGTAGGGGCACCCGCCGCGGCGGGCTGCGCCGTTTCCTTTGGCAACATCCTTACTGGAAACATCTTCGACCGCACTGAATTTCTTTCCGCACCCGTCCTCGGCGGAGAGGGCCATCACACCCGCCCCACGCTCAAGATCCAGGACGGCTGCGACTCACGCTGCTCCTACTGCGTCATTCCCTTCGTTCGCGGCAAAAGCCGCAGCCTGCCGCCCGATACAGTCATCCAAGAAATCCAGCGCCTCGCCGAATCCGGCTATCGCGAAATCGTTCTCAGCGGCATCAACCTCGGCACCTACGGCCGCGACCTTTCCCTTCGCGTCGAATTCGATGACCTCCTCCGACGCATCCTCGATGAGACCGCCCTCGAGCGCCTCCGCATCAGCTCCATCGAGCCCCTCGACGTCACGCAGGACCTGGTCGATCTCTTCGCCTCCACCGAGCGCATCGCTCAGCACTTCCACATGCCTCTACAGTCCGCTTCCGACCGCATTCTCGCCGCCATGCACCGCTGGTACCGCGCGGAACACTACGCTCGCCGCGTCGAACTCATCCACGAGCGCCTCCCGCACACCGCTATCGGCGCCGACGTCATCGCCGGCTTCCCCGGCGAATCCGAAGACGACCACGCCGCAACGCTCGCCTTCATCGAACGCCTCCCCTTTACTTATCTCCATGTTTTCTCTTTTTCCAAGCGCCCTGGCACCAAAGCCGCCAAGCTTTCGAACGAAGTCCCCGGTGCCATCATCAAACGCCGCGCCCGCGAGCTCCGCGCCCTCAGCGAAGCCAAAGCCGCCGCCTTCCGCCGCTCCCAACTCGGCCGCACCCTCCGCGTTCTCACCCTCCGCTCCGACTCACACGACGACACCTCCACCACCCCCGCACTCTCTTCCAACTTCCTTCGTGTACGAATTCAGCAGGATTTACCGTGTAACGTATGGCGCGATGTGAGAGTCGCCGGTGGTGAGGCGAGTTGGATCTAGCCGACCACTACGATCCCTGGGCTAGCCATGGAACTAAATGAAGTCTTGCTAGATGTTGCCGACTCATTGGTCCGAATCGATCAGTGCGGCAAATGCTTCCGCCGTTTTCGGCCGGGTGTTGGACCGTACGGCGAACCCCAGTTCGTCAAACTTGTCGCGGTTGAGCTCAACTCGCTGCCGAAGTACGCGAAGTCAGTGAAGACCAAGCGGACACCAGATCTCCTGATACCCAGCGAGTGGGCAATCGAGATAAAGATAACGCGACCTTACGGAGATAACGGTAAGGAGGCCGAAAACTGGGCCGTTAATTTGCTACACCCTTACCGCGGCAATGTGAGTACGATCGGCGATTGCTTCAAGTTAATGGACTATGCGGGATCAGAACGTAGAGCCGTTATTGTAATTGGTTACGAGCATACACTGGCCAAGATCGACCTTACTCCGCTGATTGAGTCTTTCGAGACAATCGCCCGGAACGTCGCACACATCTCACTTTCGGGCAAAGTTGAAATTCGCCGAACTGGTCTCATTCATCCCGTCCACCAATCACTACGGCTGCTTGGGTGGGAGGTTCTGAAGTAAGTATTAATGGACCGAGCTTCATACAGTACAACTGGGTTTTCGATTCTCCTTTCAACTTTCAACCCTCGAAAATCACCTGCGCCAGCGCCTGACTTTCCGTATGCGTGATGCTGAGCGCCACACTCTTAACCCCAATCTGTTGCGCAATCTTCGCCGCCTCCCCCGTGATCGCCAGTGTCGGCCGCCCGCCCATCTCCCGCACCACTTCCAAGTCCACCCACTTCACTCCGCGCCGCCACCCGGTTCCCAGCGCCTTCATCGCCGCCTCTTTGGCCGCAAACCGCCCCGCATAACGTTCATACTTATTCTTGAACCGCTCGCAGTATTCTCGTTCTCTCGTCGTATAAATCCGCTTCAAAAACACTTCCCCATGCCGCTCAATCGCTAACTGAATCCGCTCCACTTCCGCGATGTCTACGCCCATCCCAATGATCAATGTCCCGCCTCCGTTTGGATTGCGGCAGCTTGCTGCCGCTTTTCCGACCGCGCCGGGCAAAATTTCATCTCGCGCGCTCCTGCGTCTCGCACACCTTGGACACCCGCCTTCTGCTTAGGATTATACTTGTAAGATTGTGGCCACCACGAAAACAGTCACCGCCAAGCGCACCGCTCGCGCGAGCGTTATGACCCCCTGGACCGAGCGCAAAGTCGGCGGCTTGCTAATTCTCCAAGTGCCCGCGCTCACCAAACTCCCCTGGCTGGTCCACGGCTTTAGCACCAAGCCCGGCGGCGTCTCCGATCAAAACGCCGAGAAAGTCCTGAATCTCGGCTTCACCGAATGGGACACCAAGGAAAACGTCCTGGAGAACCGCCGCCGTTTCCAATCCGCCCTTGGCGCCTCCGACATGAAACTCATCGCCCTGAAGCAAATCCACTCCGACGTCATCCATCTCTTCGACGCCCCGCCTCCTGTAATCTGTCAGGGCGACGCCTCGGTCACCAACCGCCCCGGCATCCTCCTCGGCGTCCAAACCGCCGATTGCGTCCCCATTCTCCTCGTCGACCCGAGAAAGCGCGCCGTCGCTGCCGTTCATGCCGGCTGGCGTGGCACCCTGGCCCGCATCGTCGCCAAAGCTATCGGCAAAATGCAAATGCAATTCAAGTCCAAGCCCGCCGACCTCCTCGCCGCCATCGGCCCTTCCATAGGTGGCCGCTGCTACGAAGTGGGCACCGAAGTCGCCACGCAGTTCCTCTCGCAATTCGCCGATGCACCCGACTGGTTCGATGAATTCCGCACCGGCGACGAACCCAATCCCATCCAGTGGTTGAACATGATGCCCCCTGGCCACCAGCCCCCACCCAAAAGCGTCCTCCTCGACCTCCGCAAAGCCAACCGCGCCCAGCTTCTCGGCGCCGGCCTCCGCGACCAAAACATCTTCATCAGCGATCTTTGCACCGCCTGCCGTCGTGACCTCCTCTTCAGCTACCGCAAGGAAGGCCCCCAGAGCGGCCGCCTCCTCTCCGTCATCGGCCTCCGCGTCCCCTAACTCCATGTACTCCTTGGATTGTCTCAGACGCCATGTCCATGAAATTATCTTGCAAATTGCCCTTGACAATTCATTAATTTATGCTATGGTTTATCTCCTAGATAACTGTATTTGGAGTACGGAAGCTTGCTCCCGCTTTTCCTTTTCCCGCCGGTCAATTCAGCTTTTGCTGGTCCAAACAACCAAAAACGCATCCTTTAGAATCAACGAGTTGCGAAATGCAAATTTCGTAAGCCTTTTATTTTGATATCGATGCAAATTGGTGGGGGCAGGGGGTGGATCAGACACCAGTCTCATCACTGAGGACTCACAACTGACAACGGAGCGCAGTCGATTTGAAGCAGCGCCAACTGGCCGCACGCGGCCATCACATCCCGCCCGCGCGAATAGCGCACAAACGCCGGCACGCCGCGATCCACCAGAATCCGCCGGAACTCCTCAATCCGCTCCGGCGACGATTCGTGGTAGGGAAGCTCTCCCGGGTTCCACGGGATCAGGTTGACTTTCACGCTTTTCAGCGGTGCCAGCAGCCGCACCACGCGCTGGGCGTCTTCCCCCGCGTCGTTTATTCCGCCGAGCATCACGTATTCAAATGTCAGGTGTTCCCACGTTCGCAGCGGATATTCCTTGCAGGCCTTCATCAAGACAGAAAGCGGATACTTCTTGTTGATCGGCATCAACGCATCGCGCTGTTCGTCGTGCGACGCGTTCAGTGAAATCGCCAGCTTCGGCCGCACCTTTTCCTGCGCCAGCCGCTCGATGCCCGGCACGATCCCGCTCGTTGAAAGCGTCATGTGCTTGGGCGAAATTCCCAGGCCTTCCGGGTCCAGCATGATGCGCACGGCCGCCATCACCGGCTCGAAATTCAACAGCGGCTCGCCCTGGCCCATCAGCACAATGTTGGTCTGGGGCGCCAAACCCGTCCTGGTAGCGGCGGGCTTTAGGCCGCCATCTTTCTCTTCGATTTGCTTCGTGGCGGCTGGCGGAACCTGTCCCAGCCCTGCCGGAAGCCCGCCATCTTTCATTTCGATGCGCGTGCCTCGGTGCGCTTCTTCGAGCGGCAGCAAAACTTGCGCCAGGATCTCTCCTGCCGTGAGGTTGCGAATCAGTCCGAGTTGCGCCGTCAGGCAAAAATGGCAATCCACCGCGCAACCCGCCTGTGTGGAAACGCAAATCGTCTGCCGCCCTTCGCTCGGCATGAACACCGCCTCCACCGAAGCCGGCTTTTGCAAGCGGCGGCTTGCTCTTTCTTCTCCGCTCTTCTCTGCAAACTCTGTGCTCTCTGTGCCCTCTGCGTTAAATGTTTTGACTTTTTCCGCATCTCCCAGCCCGAACAAGTAGCGCACCGAGCCATCCGCCGAAGTAAATCTTTGCTTCACCTCCGGCAAAGTGACACGCGCCTCTCTCAACAGCCGCTCCCGCAGCGCTGCGGGCAAATTCGTAATTTGCCCGACATCAAATTTCCTCTCAGAGTACAGCGCGTGATAGATCTGCGCTCCACGGAACGCCGGCTCACCAAGTGTCACGCAGAATTCGCGCAACTCTTCTTTCGATTTGCCCAGGAGTTCCGTAATCATGGGAGTTTCGGCAGCAAGTGAAAATTCCTTGGTCTTCATCTTAACACGCGGCTCTCGGCCGCTCCGCTGCACCCGTGCCGCAAAATGGCGCTATAATCCCCTGGCAATCCTTATTTCTCCACGGATTGCGAAATCGACCGCCTCGCGCCTGCCCTGAACTCGGCAGCTTTGCGGTCCCATATAAGGTCGGAGGCGCCTGATGGCACAGCACGTCGCAGCCGAGCAGCTCAGCATCGCCGATTGGGTCAAAGGCTTGGCCGCCATTCCTGCGCGCGACTTCACCCTCGAAAACGTCCAGGACTACATCATTCGCCACTCGGCGCGCCCGGAGACGCTCGATAAATATTGTTATTTCTCAAAGGGGAACTACACGCGCAACCTCATCTTCAAGAACGAAGTTTTCGAGTGCATGACCATTTGCTGGGAGATCGGCCAGGCCAGCCGCATTCACAACCATCGCGGTCAGCACTGCTGGATGTCCGCGCCGATCGGCCGGCTGAAGGTCCAGAATTTCCGCGTTGATGATCGCGATGCGGGGCGCGGCACTTGCCGCATTGTCCCCACCGAAATCTACGAAATGGACCCAGCTCATCCCGCTTATGTCAACCCCCTCGAGCCCGTCCATCAGGTCTTGAATCTCGCGGAATTCAACCAGCGCGCCGTCAGCATCCACGTTTACTCCAAGCCCTTCGACACTTGCGAAGTCTACCTTCGCGAAAAAGGCACCTACGGCGACGTGCCGCTCCACTACACCAGCGAATACGGCAAGCTGGATCCCGCCGAAAAGCTCCTGTAGCGCCTCGGCCCTGCCGGGGGCCACACTCTGTTTGCATGTTGTTGTAAGGCTTGAGTTTAGAGTTTTTGACCGCTTCCGTTTTTCCTTTTCTCTCGCCTATGTCACAATTAGGCATGGCCACCGAAACGCGCGACATTCAGAAGCACGTTTTGCCCAACGGCCTCGTGGTTATCACCGAGACCATGTCCCATGTCCGCTCCGTCTCCGTCGGCGTCTGGGTCCGCAACGGCTCCCGCCGCGAAGTTCCCGAAGAGAACGGCCTCGCGCACTTCATGGAGCACATGGTCTTCAAGGGCACGGAGCGCCGCTCCGCCGAAGCCATCGCGCGCGAAATGGATTCCGTCGGCGGTATGCTGGATGCCTTCACTTCCAAGGAACAGATCTGCTTCAATGCCAAAATTCTCGATGAGCACCTGCCCATCGCGTTTGACGTCATCGCCGACCTTGTGCTGCGCCCGAAATTCGATTCCGAAGATGTGAAGAAGGAACGCCAGGTCGTCCTCGAAGAAATAAAGATGGATTTGGACAATCCTGAATATCTCCTTCACGAGATTTTCACCAGCGGGTTCTGGCCGCGTCATTCGCTGGGCCGCCCGATTCTTGGCACGCCGGAAACCGTGAGGGCCTTTAATCGCGATTCGCTCTTTACGCGTTTCCGGGACTGGTTCGCGCCAGATCATTTGGTGGTGACGGCCGCGGGCAACGTCACTCACGAGCAAGTGTTGGAATTGGTTCAGCGCGAGTTCGGCCACATGAAGCCGACTGGTCCGGCCGAAGACGATGGCGCTCCGCGCACCGATGCACCCATCCATCTCGAAAGCAAGAGCGACCTTGAACAGGTGCACGTTTGCATCGGCGTTCCGTCGGTTCCGCTAGGCCACGAAGATCGCTTCAGCGTTGCCGTCCTCAATAATCTTCTGGGCGGTGGCATGTCCTCGCGCCTCTTTCAGAACATTCGCGAAAAGCGGGGCCTCGCCTATGCGGTCTTCAGCGAACTGACGCCCTATTCCGACGCCGGAATGATGACCGTTTACGCCGGCACCGCCGCGGAAACCGTAGGCCAGGTTATCGATCTCACCATTCAGGAATTCCGGTCGCTGAAGCAATCATTAGTGACGGAAGAGGAGCTGCGCCGCTCGAAGAATCATCTCAAGGGTTCGCTGATGCTTTCGCTCGAATCCACCAGCTCGCGGATGTCCAACCTCGCGCGCCAGGAACTTTATTTTGGCCGGTTCTATTCGCTCGACGAAATCTTAGCAGGCATCGAAGCCGTCACCCGCGAAGAACTCCAGTGTCTCGCGCAAGCGCATCTCCAGACCGAGCAAATCGCCGTCACCGTCCTCGGCCCCCTCAACGGCTTCACCCTCGACCGCTCCCGCTTGGCCTGCTGACGCGATCGCCTGCTCGCCCAGCCTCGATGCTCTCGCCTGATCCCGTGTGCGGAACAGACGGGCAGCTCAGTGGCACCATCTTTTCTCTAAAGGGTTCCGGGCCGCTCCACGCAGGAAGGTTGGCAGGGCCTTCCCCGACGCCGAACCCTGAGATTGCTCCGGGCGCACCGTCCTTCTACTTCACCTGGAACGTCAAAAAATGACTTGTGCTCGGATCGTTGCCGGCGGTGAAGAATAAGTTGTACACGCCGGTTACGAGATTTGCCTCGAGGTTGAAGATATATCCTCCCGCAGGGCCCAGCGTGCTATCGAACCGGAAATCGTTGTCCGGGTTGGCGTTGCCCGCGGTGACGATCACATCCGATGCCTGGGTGCTGACCTGGATCAACTTGGTGGCGTGCACAATCACGCCTGAGTTGGAGACGTCCTTGCCGCTGGCATCGCAGAGGTACAGCTTGAGCGGGATGGTCGCCCCGCTCGCCACGGCATGGGTTGGATCGTACAGAATGCAGACGTTATAGCTCACCGAGTAGCTCACGGATTGCGTCGAGCTGAGTCCTGCGGCGTCCGTGGAATTCACCATGAAGGACTTGCTGCCTACCGAGGCCGTATCGATATTGCTGCCGCTCGCCACAGGACCGGCGCAGGAAGGCGCCGGGCTCGACTCGGGGTCGGTACATGCATAGCTGGCCGGCACCGGCTGGTTGATCGTATAGGTGGCACCGTTGGTGGGCGAGGTGATGCTGATGTTGGGAGGCGTCGTATCGATCTTAACAGTCAGTGTTTTGAGCGCCTCCACGTTCCCAGCCGCGTCCGTGGCCTGATAGGAAACGGTTGTCACGCCCTGATTGGCGATCTGGAACAAGGTCGAGGCGCCAGCCACCGTTGTCGGGGCGATTGACTGTGCGCCAGTAGCGCTGTAGGCGATCTGTTTCACCAGCGTGTCATCGGTCGAGGCGAGGATCACACTTACGGGGCTGGTGGTAAACCACCCGTTGGCCCCGTTCGGCGCAACAGGAGAGGTGGCGGCGGTAGTCGTCGGGGGCACGGTGTCGGATGGAGGCGAACCGGGCAGATTGGCGATCACTTCGTCAGAGTTCAACCTATTAGTCCCTCCCGAGATGGTGGGGTCGGCGGGGTCGAAGCCGGTGGTGATGACCGCATAATTGCTCTGACCGTCGGAGGCTATCAGGAGCGCCGGGTTCGGCTGGGGCGACAGGGTCTTATATGATGAAGTGAGTTGGATCGGAGTGGTCGTGGCGGTTATGGGGCAGAGGGCGAAAGCCGTGCCATTCGCGTCGAAGCACTTGTTTTCGGTAATGATGCAATTACCGCCGGCACCGACGATAGGGGTGCAGGTCGTCCCGGCTGGCACAGGTTTGCCGCCCGAGAAAGTGTTACCGCTCGTGCCGTCGGCTATGCTTGCATTGAACACCGCTGGCGCCACTTGGATGAAGCTGACCCGCATCGTGGCAGCGCCATTCATATTCACATCGGGAGGAATCGTCACCGTCTGGTTGATGACGTTGGGGCTCGTGAAAGTCGTCGAGGTGCCCGGCGCGACCGGCTGCGGCGGCGAGGCTGCAGTCACAATCCGTAATTGATCATCAGCCCCACCGGCTACGTTACTGAAGGTCAGTGTTTTTCCATCTGGTGAAATAACGAACATGTCTGGAAAACCAAGTTCAAAACCCCGCGCGGGTTCGTTGCCGGGAACAGGGTACAACGTTCCCGGGGCGCCCAGAATTGCGTCGGTCTGGTCAAGGCCTCCACTCATCGCAATGACGCCCAATATGGGGTTGAGAAAAGTCAGCGACCCGGAGTAAGACACACCATTGTTTGGATCAAAGGGATCGGCATGCAGAAGAAAGCTATCCACAACAGTGCCAAGAGGGATAGCGCCGGGGGTCAACGATCCAACCGAGTTATAAGTGCCAGGCAAGGTGGCGTCCACGGTAATTGCGCTAGGAAGAACAGAGCTGACTCGCTCGGCGAAGAAGAAAGCATTCTGATTGTTCTCCAGGGCGTCTAGCCGAACTGAGGGGGGCGGCGTTATTTTCAGTACCGTCTGGGGCGGTACAGCCGCGGACACCTCAGTAATACTCATGTTGGTTCCGACGAAAAATCCCGCGGCCGAGTTGGGATCTTGGAACAACTGCAAATCCACGGTGTCGCCCGCAGCGAGATTGGCGAAGACATCGAAAGTCTCAGCCTGGCTGCGCGAAACGCTGCCGCTCAAGAAGCCCGATGCTGCCTGAACGCCATTTATCAGCAGTTTCCAATCCTGCGGACGGCTGGTGCCGAATAACAACCCGGCATCCCAGACGGAACCACGGATCTCATACCTGCCATCGTCGCCGGTGGGCAGTGTGAACAGGAAATTGGCAACGCCATTGGCGGGAGTACCATTAAATCCGTCCACCGTATGCGTGACAATATCGCCCGGCATTACGTTGGCAAGGCCATTAATCGGGTCGGTACCGAGGCTACTCACGGTGCAGGAGTTGGCGTTCATGAGAGCCGGCAGGAAATTACCCCCCAAATTGGAAGGCGCCCAAGCCGGCTGATTGCATCCTGCGAAAGCCGAGTTACCAGCTGTCCAGACTGGCACCAGCGGCAACGGAGTGCTCCCCTGATTGTATGACCAGGGCCCGTTCGGATTCGTGGTGTTCGACCAATCTCCCGACAAAGAGAAGGCGGCAGAAGGAGCGGCCCCCTTTAGCGCCAGACTTTGCTCAAATCCTGCGGCAAGGGCCGTCACGCCGCTGAGGAAGCCTACGCCACCAGTGCCGAGCACCTGCACGGGTGTGTTGCTGTTGGTGTTCGCTCCGTCGCCCAATGCCCCTGCACCGTTGGAACCCCAGGCCCGGACCGTGCCGTCGCTCTTCAGCGCCAGACTGTGATAATTCCCTCCCGCAATGGCCGTCGCGCCGCTGAGTCCGAGCACCTGCACGGGCGTGTTGCTGTCGGTGTTTGTCCCGTTGCCCAATTGCCCGTAAAAGTTGTAACCCCAGGCCCAGATCGTGCCGTCGCTCTTCAGCGCCAGACTGTGAAAAACTCCCCCGGCAATGGCCGTCACGCCGCTGAGTCCGAGCACCTGGACTGGCGTGTTACTGTCCGTGAACGTCCCGTTGCCCAATTGCCCTAGACCGTTCAAACCCCAGGCCCAGACCGTGCCGTCGCTCTTCAGCGCGAGACTGTGATAAGCCCCTCCGGCAAGTGCCGTCACGCCGGTGAGGTTGCCTACGCCACCAGGGCCGAGCACCTGCACGGGCGTGTTGCTGGTCGTGTTTGTCGCGTTGCCCAATTGCCCTTGACCGTTGTAACCCCAGGCCCAGACCGTGCCGTCGCTCTTCAGCGCCAGACTGTGCAGGCCTCCAACGGCAATAGCCGTCACGCCGGTGAGGAAGCCCACGCCACCAGGGCCGAGCACCTGCACGGGCGTGTTGTTGGAGGTGAACGTCGCGTTGCCCAATTCCCCGTAACCGTTGTAACCCCAGGCCCAGACCGTGCCGTCGCTCTTCAGCGCGAGACTGTGGTAGAGTCCCCCGGCAAGGGCCGTCACGCCGCTGAGTCCACTCGTCTGCACGGCCGTGTTGCTGGTCGTGTTTGTCCCGTTGCCCAATTGCCCGTAAAAGTTGAAACCCCAGGCCGATACTGTGCCTTGACCCCGCGCCGACTGGCACAAGCAAAATAGTGCAATGATGGAACACGCGATGGTCCGAAGAGGTTGCATTATCGTTCCCCTCTCTTTTTATCTTATCGAAGACCGGGTCACTGCCCGCCCCCGGCCAGGCGGAGTTTGGCTTTGTCCGATTTTTCGGAGCCGACCTACAGTGAAGGGCCTGACCTCGTTGGGGCTCTCAAGCTACCCGCACTCGCGCATTGAGATGTCTCGCGATGCGGATGCTGGTCGCCGGCAAAAGTGCTTCCTTAAGAGCCCCTCGGCCTGCACACAAGGGTTTCTTTTTCGCAATTGGCAACTGGGGGACAAGCAGTCGGCAGAGAAACTTGCACTGTGCGAACTGGTACCGCGAATGGTCCCGCCCTACGGTGGGGAAGTCAACTGAAAAATGATTTGACCTGGACAAGCCATACTGTCGCGCAACTCGACCAGCTCGCCGACGCCGTGACAAAGCTGGAGATGCCACTACAAGAACCAACTCAACTACTACCTACGACGGAGACTTCAAACACTCTCTCTTGCAGTCTTCGGTCTCAATAGGACAGGCATTCTTGCCTGTCCCTGCCCGAGCTATGCTAATGATATGGAAGGGCAGACAGGATCACTAATCCTCGCAATAAAGCGACGAAAATCCTAGTTCTGCGTGGCGCGGTCGGCGTTGACGGCGGCGCCGATGATGCCCATCTCGTCGGAGGTGGGGACCACTTCGAAGCGGCTGCCTTGAAGCGGGCTCATCTTGACCATTTCATGCAGCAGCCTGTCCAGCAGTCCGATGTCGATGAATTTCGTGTCCGGGCCGGTGATGAAAAATGTTCCCGAGCCTTCCATGTGGATGCTGGTGGCGGTTGCAGCGGCTAGTGCGCGGTGACACAACATCACAAAGTCCTTGCAGCGCGCGTCGCCCGCACGGGCGTTTTCAAAGACTTCATCCGGCTCAAGATCCATGAAGCGCATGCGCATGGAGCGGCGTCCAAGGATTCCCTCCAGATGGCCACGGCCGCCGCAGCCGCAGAAAATTTCCTTGGTGTCGAGGGTGACGACGGAGTGCCCACCCTCCCAGATTCCTTCGCTGGAAGGGAAGCGGCCGAAGCCGACGCCGTTGCCGAGCGTCCAGACACGAATCAATATGTTCAATTTTCCTTGCGTAGCGGCAATTCCCGCAGCCATCACGTCGGCATCATTAAAAAGGCGAACCTGGGCTCCGGCGAGCTTTCCGGTCAGCGCGGCGGACAAGGCGGCCTGCAATGGGAATCCCTTGGCCTGGTGCAGATTTGGCGAATCCTCGACGACGCCGTTTCGGATGATGCCGGGAAAGCCGATGCCAATGGCTTCGATCTTCTGTCCGTCTGCCACTTTTTCGATTTGTTGGCGGATGCGATCGACGATGCCCTCCGCAGGCATGGATTGCAGTGGGTCGAGCAATTGCGGTTTTTCCGGGAAGACATTGAGCGGACCGGTGACCTTGTGGTCATCCACAAGGCCCGCAGCGATATGTTCCATCACGAGTACACCAACTGTCCTGCGCATTTTGCTCCTGCCAATCTTAAGGAGCCGAGAATTCGCACACTCGACTCCTCCCCTGATAGGTGACTACGTCCTTGTCGTCAATTTGTTCAAACCGTTGAACGCCGCGGCCTTATAACACTCGGCCAGCGTTGGATAATTGAAAACGGTGTCGACGAAATATTCCACCGTACCTTTCAACGCGAACACCGCCTGGCCAATGTGCAGAAGTTCGGAAGCCCCTTCTCCAATGATGTGCACGCCCAGCAACGCCTTGGAGGTAGGATCGAAAATGAGCTTCAGGCGCCCAGTGGTGTCGCCGCGAATCTGGCCGCGGGCAATTTCGCGGAAAAAAGCCATGCCGACTTCGTAGGGGATGCCTTCATCCGTGAGCTGCTCTTCCGTTTTTCCGATGAAAGAAATCTCGGGAATCGTATAAATCCCGTAAGGATAATTCGCGCGGTTGGAATTGGTGGGCACGCCAAAGGCCCTGGCAGCGGCTATGCGGCCCTGCTCCATGGAGACTGACCCAAGACTGGGAAAACCGATGACGTCTCCCACGGCGAAGATGTGCGATTGCTTGGTACGATAATTTTCATCGACTACGATTCGCCCGCGCGCGTCGGCTTCGAGGCCGGCCGCGGCAAGGTTCAGTTCGTCCACGTTGCCCTGGCGGCCGACGGCGTAGAGAAGCGCTCCGCCGGAGACTTTTTTCTTGCTCTTTAGATTGGCGACGACCAGGTGATCGGGAGTTTCTTCGACGCTTTCGACTTCCTCGTTGAGGCGCAGGGTGACGCGGCGGTCCCGCAAGTGGTAGCAAAGTGCCTCGACCATTTCGGAGTCGGCAAACTCCAGCAACCGCGGGCGTTTCTCGATGAGGGTGACGCGGACGCCCAGCGTCGCGAACATGCAAGTGTACTCGACGCCGATCACGCCGCCGCCCACGACAATCATGGATTTGGGAATTTCCGGCATGCCAAGGATCTGATCGCTATTGATGATGGTCTTGTCGTTGAAAGGGACGAGCGGAGAAACCGCAGGTTTCGTGCCCGTAGCGATGACGATATAGTCCGCTTGCAGTTCGGATTGTCCGCGGGAATTCGCTACTTGAATCTGGTGAGGATTGATAAAGCTGGCCGTTCCCGTGAGGACGTCGATGCCATTGCGGGAAAGCTGCGCGCGAGTCACGTCGATTTCCGTCTTGATGACGTTGAGCGCGCGAAAGGAGAGATCGGCCATGGTGATCGGTTCCTTCACGCGATAATTGACGCCGTAGATGCTTTGGTATTGGTAGCCGGAAAGATGCAGGACGGCTTCACGAATGGTCTTGCTGGGAATCGTACCGGTATTGATGGCGGTTCCGCCGATCACCTCGAGTCTTTCAATGAGCGCGGCGCGCTTTCCGAACTTAGCCGCTTGAATCGCGGCGCGCTGGCCTCCGGGCCCGGAACCGACTGCGATGAGATCGTACTTTTCCATGGTTCGCCGCGGGAGTATATCATTGATGGAATCACGCAGTCCTTATTGACGGGCGCCTGGCGCTCTGCCATCATTCTGAAAATTCGTTTTGTTGTGGCTCAGGCCTTCAGGCCTGAGGTTATTGAGATGAGGAGTCAGCGATCGGTTTGCGGGTATCCATCCTGGCGTCGGGCAGCTCGGGCAACATCACTTTGCTCGAGACCGAGCGGACCCGCCTCCTCATTGATGCCGGCCTTGGCAAGAGAGAAACGCTGGCGCGCTTCGCCGCCGTCGAGAAAACCGTCGAACACATTGACGGCATCCTGATTACCCACGAACACGCCGACCACTGCAATGGACTTCCGCAGATGCTGGGCCTCTGGAAAGCGCCGCTCTACGTGACCGAACCGACGATGGAGGCGATGCAGCGCATCCTTCCGCAAACGTTTGGCAAGCGGCTGAAGCGTGTCGAGACGATTCAGCCGGGCCAGCATTTCACCGTCGGCGATATTGACGTTCATGCGTTCGCTATTCCGCACGACGCAGCCGACCCGATTGGGTTCACGTTCCGTTCGAATGGCGCAAAGATGGCTATCGTAACCGACCTTGGCTATATGCCGGAGCTGGTGAAAGTTCATCTACGCGGAGCGGATTGCCTTGTGCTGGAATCGAATCACGATCTCGACATGCTAAAGGTCGGACCATATCCGTGGGTGGTGAAGCAGCGCGTGCTCAGCCGCACCGGGCACCTTTCGAATCACGCGGTCAGCGAATATCTTTGCGACCCCGACGGCTTCGACGCTGCTGCGCGCTATCTGGTGCTGGCCCACGTGTCGCAGGAAAACAACAACCCCGATCTTGTCCGCATCTCCGCCGAAGAAGCGCTGATGCGCCGCCCCGCCGAGTCGGCATTCACAGGCGAACTCCTGGTTGCTTCCCAGCACATGCCACTGAAGCCGCTCGAGCTATAGGCGTGGAATCCATTTTTCGTTTTGCTACTTTTGGGATCTTTTCCGCAAATCGAGAAGTCCTTTGAGTTCCGGGATGACTTCCAAATCACGTTTGCGACCGGCGGCTTTTTTCGCGCGGATGAGTCCGGCGAGTGACAGGACCAGGCAGTCCATATCGAAAATGGCCATGAGATCCGAATTTTTCTTCACTTCCGCATAGTCGCCCACGCCTGCAACTTCTCCGAGAAAATCGATCGCGCCCAAGTCCGTCATCAGTGTGAAATTCAATCCGCGTTTGATGGTGGCGGCGTCGAAACGAAAAGGCAGATTTTCCGGGGCACCTCGGAGTCTCGGGTGGTAGGGTGTCAAGGCCAACGCGAGCCGTTCCAGATTCTTGGCTGAGCGAGAGTAGCAGAAGTCCAGGACTTCGGTAAGATGAGCAGAGCCTAGCAGCTGCATTGCGGCACCGCCGATCAAGACGAACTCGACATTCGCGTCAAATAAGGCGCGAATCGTCTCTTCAAGTTTCACTTTTTCGACCGCTAACGCTCGCCGGCTTGGCGCAGCGATTGCAAGGCCTTCGCTCCGGAGGACAGCTTCCTTGCTCTTTCCGTGGGTGTTAGCAAAAGGTTCTCGAATAATAGCGTAAGGTCCACGCCGAACTTCTTGGCTTTTGCGAGGTCACTCCCTCGCGGAGGCCGAGCGATCAATCGCAGCGCGCGTTTCCTTTGATCCGGGGTCATATGCCACCAGATAAATCGTCTCACACTCACCGGCACGTTCAATTGCATGTGCTTTCCTGGCGGAGGTGCCTCGAGATCCATCGTTTCTTGAATCCGGCTCATTTGAATTTTCGTTGCAGCGACGAGGCATTCTCCTCTAGACTTGTATTGTCTTGGTAGAGGTGCGGAAGCCATCAGTAGGCGGGCCGGCAATTCCGAGCAGCTTCGGAGGCTCGCGCGAAAGGGGCTCTTCTTTCGACCCGGTAAGGTCCGAAGAAGTCATTTGTCGTCCGCCGAAATCGCAGCGGTAGCTGAAACCGCGGTGGTTGGGGAACAGGTCTAAGGCCGGTTCACTGTCATCCGTTCCTGCGGATGAAGCGCTATCGAGAGGCAGCAGCCTCGATTTGTTCCTCGCGGTTCCTTCCTTTCGGTTCGCTCATCCAGAATTGATTGATTCGAATGAATCTTTTCGAATTAACGCGCGCGCTTGTCGACATCGAATCGACGACCGACCACGAGAAAAAAGTGGGCGACTATCTGTTCGAGCATTTGTCCGCGCTGAGTGGACGCTACAACGGACGCATTGAGCGCATCCCCGTCAAACAGGATCGCGACAATATTTTTGCGTCCTGGGGTGAGCCGGTCCTTACGCTGTCCACGCACATGGACACGGTGCCGCCGTTCTTTGGTTCTGGCGAGGACGGCGACTTCATCTGGGGACGCGGTTCGTGCGACGCGAAAGGCATCATCGCGGCGATGATCGCTGCGGCGGAAAAACTGCTGACCGCGGGCACGCGCAATTTTGGACTGCTCTTCGTTGTGGGCGAAGAACGCAACAGCGCGGGAGCAAGAGCCGCTGCCGCAGCTCCGCGCGGCTCGCGATTTCTTGTGAATGGCGAGCCCACGGAAAATCGTCTCGCGCTCGGTTCGAAAGGCGCGCTGCGCTACGAAATCACCGCTCATGGAAAACTCGCGCACTCTGCTTATCCCGAACTCGGCCACTCGGCTATTCACACGCTGCTCGAGGTTCTGCAGGACATCCGGCAAATTCCGATGCCGGCAGACGCCCTGCTTGGGTCCAGCACGCTAAATATAGGCACCATCCGAGGCGGCCGCGCACCAAACGTTGTCGCCGATCTGGCCGAAGCGGAACTCATGTTTCGGACGGTTGGCGATCCGGCAAAGATTCGGGAAGCCGTCTCTTCGGTAGTTGCTGGCCGCGCGGTCGCGAGCGAAGTTTTTTACACGCCAGCCGTGCAATTGGCGAAACTTGATGGTCTTCCTACGACGGTTGTGGCCTTTACGACGGACATTCCCATTTTCGAAGGTACCTGGGGGCAGCCATTCCTCATTGGGCCCGGCAGCATTCATGTGGCGCACACCGCGGAGGAACGCATCGCCAAAAGGGAATTGTCTGATGCAGTGGAAATTTACGCGCGTATGGCCACGCAACTTCTCGCCACCGGCAGGAGCGGAGCATGAGCGTTGGCCTTGCGATTGTCGGTCACGGAAAGATGGGCCGCCTTATCGAGCAACTCGCGCCCGAATACGGCTTCGAGACGCGCGCAAAATTCACACGCGAAAACAATTTACACGATGCCGGAATCAGCCGGGATTTGTTGGGCGGCGTAGATGCCGCAATCGAGTTCAGTACGCCCGATTCCGCGCCGGATAATCTGCGGCGCCTTGCTGCTCTAGGCGTCAATACGGTCTCCGGGACGACAGGCTGGTTCGAGCATCTTCCGGCAGTGCGCGAGGCGATCCTCTCGGCTGGTACGGGTCTCGTTTACAGCGCCAATTTTTCCGTGGGCGTAAACGTGTTTCTGCAAACTGTAGCGCGCGCAGCGGCGTTCTTTGCGAAGTATCCCGAATACGAAGCGTGGGGCTGGGAGATTCACCACTCCGCAAAGAGGGATGCGCCTTCGGGCACGCTGAAAAAACTCGCGGAGGAGATGCGAGCGCAGGGCTTCAGCCGGCCGGTGAGTCTGGCCTCGAATCGCGCCGGCACGCATCCTGGCACACATGAGATTGGCTTCGATTCGGCCACGGACACCATCACGCTGCGGCATACGGCGCGGAGCCGTGATGGTTTTGCGCGTGGGGCCCTCCGAGCGGCGCGTTGGGTCGCAGGCAAGAAAGGCGTTTTCGAATTTCGCGAGATTCTCAGTGAATTGAGCTGAGGAAAAAGAAAGGCAGGCATCATGTTTACAGGCACAGGCACGGCACTTGTCACTCCGTTTGGCGGCGATGGATCGTTGGACGAAGTAACGCTGCGAGCGTTGATCAAGCGGCAGATTGAGGTGGGGATCGACTTTCTCGTGCCCTGCGGCACAACCGGGGAAAGCCCCACGCTGACGCACAAAGAACATCTTCGCGTCGTGCGAATTACGGTGGAGTTGACCAACGGGAAGGTGCCGGTTCTCGCAGGCGCAGGCGGTTATAACACCGCGGAAGTAATAGAGGTGGCGCGCGAATTGGCCGCTCTCGGCGCAGATGGAATTCTTTCCGTCACGCCGTATTACAACAAGCCGACGCAGGAAGGCCTGTTCCAACATTATCGCGCGATCGCGGAGGCAGTTTCGCTCCCGATTATTCTGTATAGCGTGCAGGGACGCACAGGCGTGAACATCGAACCAGCGACTGTGAAGCGGCTCGCGCAGATTGAAAATATCATCGGCATCAAAGAAGCCTCTGGCAACGTGTCGCAAATGGCAGCGATCCTCAATGCCGTGCCGGAAAATTTCATCGTTCTTTCGGGCGATGACGCGATAACGCTCCCCGTCATTTCACTCGGCGGCCGTGGAGTAATCTCTGTCGTGTCCAACGAAATTCCCGCGGAGATGTCTGAATTGACGCGGCTCGCGCTCCATGGGGATTTTTCTGGTGCGCGCGCGATTCACCGGCGCTATCACCCGCTCATGGAAATAAACTTCGTGGAATCGAACCCTATCCCGGTGAAAGCGGCGATGGCAGAGATGGGCTTGCTCAAGCCGGTATGGCGCTTGCCACTCGTGCCGCCAAAAGCGGAGAATCAGGCTCGCATCCGAGCGGTGCTCGAATCACTCGAACTTGTCGAGCAAATTCCCGCGGGACGAGGCGCCGAGAGTGCCCATGCTGCCATCGCAAGTTGAACGATTGTTTCATGAAGCTCCGGCCCATTACGAAGAGGAACATCAAAGGCTTTTCCGGGATTTCAAAGCGGCGCTGAACCGCGGCGAGATTCGCGCTGCGGAACCTGATGCCTCCACGAAATCGGGCTGGCGCGCGAACGCCTGGGTGAAAAAGGGTATCTTGCTTGGCTTTCGAATAGGGGCCATCGCCGACATGTCCATCGACGCAGCGAAGCAGCCTTTCTTCGACAAGTCCACGTACCCAGTGCGTGCGTTTACGGCTTCTGACGGCGTGCGCATCGTGCCGGGCGGCTCCAGCATTCGCGATGGCAGTTACATCGGCCGCGGCGTGATTTGTATGCCGCCAATGTTTGTAAATGTTGGCGCCTATGTTGGCGAAGGCACGATGATCGATTCGCACGCGCTCGTTGGGAGTTGCGCGCAAGTAGGCCGCAATTGCCACATTTCGGCGGGAGCGCAAATCGGTGGAGTCCTTGAGCCGGTCGGCGCGCTGCCGGTAATTATCGAGGATGAAGTCCTGGTCGGGGGGAATTCCGGCGTTTATGAGGGAACGGTCGTGAAACGCCGCGCTGTTTTGGGCACTGGCACGATCCTGAATCGCTCCATCCCGGTTTACGATCTCGTTCGAGACGCGGTTTACACCGCCACTGAGACTGAGCCTCTAATTATTCCGGAAGAAGCAATCGTCGTGCCTGGCTCCCGCGCCGTCTCGCATCCCTCCGGCGCAAAATGGGGACTTTCGCTGCAAGTGGCGGTCATCGTGAAGCATCGCGATGCGAAAACGGACGCGCGTGTGCAACTGGAAGATCTTCTTCGCTAGCGTTTCACTGCGTCAGCACTTTTTCAAAAAACTGCAGCGCGCGCGGATCATTCGATTGGCCCAGCCAGAACATCGCTTGCTTGCGTACTTCCGCGTTGTGGTTTGTCTGCGCGACTTCGATTAGCTTCGGCACGCCTTCATCCTTCGGCAATTGGCTCAGCGCGAAAACCGCGTTTTTCTTCACTTCCGTGTCGGGGTCATTCTCGATCGCTCCGGTGATGGTGCCGACCGCTTTCTTACCCGCTTTTTGCGCCAGCCAAAAGAGTGCCTGCCCCCGCACGTGCGAGCTGGTGTCCTCGTGTGCCATGCGAATCATTTCGTCCAGCGCTCCCGATTCGGGGCTTACGGAAAGAGCGAACGCCACGTGAGCGCGCACGTCCGAACTCGGATCCGTTCTTGCCATGTGCTGCAATGCAGCCAGTCCGGCTTTGCCTCGCGCCGCACCCATCCAGAAGGCGGCTTGCCGGCGCAACCCTTCGCGCTGATCCGCTTTGACAAACGATTCGAGGGCCTGGTCAGCCGATCCATCGGCATGCAAGGCGATCGCTGTTAACGCTCCGTTGCCAATTCCGTGGTCGCCGTGATCTTCAAATTCAGCTGCACGTACATAGGTTGCGAGCAGCGCCACGCTTTCCGAAGCTTTGACTCCCGTTAGCCAAACGAACGGCAACCCGCCAGCGTCCAGAGTGCAATTTTCCGACGCCACTCGAATTTTCACGACCTGCCTGGCTTCCAGGCGATAGAGCACGACGAGTTGGCGCCCGGCTTCCAGTTTAACGTTTGCATCCCTTCGCGTTGAGGTGGTCGTCCCGCCGCTTTCTTTTTCCAGCTGGCAGGTTCCGCAATTGCCGTCATTCCAATTGCTGTTGCAGCAGGCTTCACGATTTCCGGCTACCTGGTCGACGCGGTAGCCGACCCATTCTGATTTCTCCGTGGCGTTTACGATCTCGCGAAGCGTCGCATCGAGACTTGCGCTGACGGTCCGCGTCTCCAGCTTTGCATTTTCAATGCGCGGAACCTCTGCTTGGGCAGTTGTGGGGCTGGTTTGCCGCGACGGGGGCAGAGCACGGCCATTCGCGAGTTGCACGGCCGCACTGGCAATTCCCGCGAGGATCATCACGAGCCCGAGCACTTTACGAAGCGTCGCAACAGTTTGTTCTTCTCGCATAGCTCCCCCTTACTTTTGCAGCAGTTCCATCAGGTAATCGGTGCCTTCCTTGGAATGCATCAGCGACAATTTGGACACGGCGGTCTTCTTGAGTTCCGGATCTTTCTCGCTGCGGGCAATGGCCACGAGCGCTTTGGCGTTGCCCTGCAGAAAATATGCGTTCAGCACTTCTGCTTTGACCTCATGGTCCGTTTCCTTGGCGTAGATCTCTTGCAACGCTTTGCTCGAATCGTCCGAGTGGATCAGCCCAAGGTTTCGAATCGCTGCCCGGCGCAACTCCGCGTCTTTTTCTCCTTGTGCAGCCTGCACGAGTCTTCCCGAATCGCCCGCAAGAAAAAATGCCTGCAGGATTTCTCGCCGAACGTCCGGCGAAGATTCTGTCTTGTACAACTGCTCCAACTCACTCGTGCCATGAACCAGACCGAGTTGCCGAATAGCCTCGCGGCGCAGAGACTCATCTTTCTCGCCCTTGGCCGCAGCAAACAGGTTCTGGCGGTCTCCCGATATCATGTAACTCCGCAGCACGGCGCGCTTCACGGACGCGTCGCCACTTGTGGCGTAAACCTCAGCCAAAACTTGCTTTGCACTGCCCCTGTTCCGATTGGGTCCGGTAACGCCACCCTTGATGCCGCCCTCCACTCCGCCTTCCACGCCGCCGCTAACTCCACCAAAAATTCCCAGGTACTCCACGGCCTTCCGTTGAAGCTCGGGATTGCTCTGCCCCAGGGCCACTTTTGCCAGCAATGCCTGCGCCTGCGGGGATCCGCTCTGAGCAACCATGAAGAGCACCTTGGCCTTGTCCTTTGGAGAACCCGGGCCGTTCAGCAGTTTTTCCACCAATGGCATGGCTCTCTCGGGATCGCTATTCAGGAGGGCTTGCAGCGCTAGGATTTTCAGTTCGGCGTCGGTTTGCGCTTCCGGTTGAGGCTTTTGACCTGTAGTCTGCCTTACTTCCAGCTCCAACGCCCCCGCATCTTTCAACCAACGGCTCTGCGGAAAGCGCCGCTTCATGTCCGCAATCGTGGCCAGTGCCGCGTCCCGCTTGCCCAGTTTGTTTTCCGCGTAGGCCTTCCAATAAAGCGCCGCATCCGTTTGCGGGCCGTTCATTTCAGCCAGTTCCTGGAATTTTGCCGTTGCCTGGTCGTAGCGGTCCTCATCCAGATCCTCGCGCCCATCGTCGTACAATTCTTGCAGCCGTTCGATCTTTTCCTGAGCTTGCTCGCGCGCTTCCTGTTCCCGCTCGCGTTTCTCTTGTTCTCTTTCTCTCGCTTCTTGTTCGCGCTCTCGTTTTTCCTGTTCTTTATCCTGCGCGTCCTGTGGGTCTTGCCGAGAGTCCACAGACTCCATGGCAATCGCCTTGAGTCCGCGCGCGCGCGTGATCGCGGGCGTCAACGCCAGCGCGGCGATTGCGATCCAGGCCACGACTGACTTCCCAAGTATTTTGCCGATGGTCATGCTTTGTTCCTCTCTCTTTCCGCAGATTGGTTCTGTGCCGGCGCAGGCTTCGCAGCCTCCTGCCGTTGTTGCAATTCCTTGTTGACCACACGAACTTTGAACAGAATTCCGCGCGCCTCGATCTTTTTCTGAATCGCTTCGAGTTGTGCCGGCGTTACCTCGCCCGAGCTGTGGGCTACGTCCAGGAGGACGCGCTCCAGTTCGTCCAACACGCTGGCAAGTCCCGCATCTCCCTCTTGCAGTGCGGTCTGCCGGTACAAGCGGTTGTCTTGCAGCAAGTCTTCAGCGCGCCGCTGTTCGGCCGAGATATCCACTTCTTTCTGTTTGGGGTCGTTCGGCGCCTCGTTTGAAAGCTCGATCAACATCCTCTCGGAGTGGCCCAGATGTTCGCCCACGGCAACGACCAAAATGCGCTCACGCACCAGCTCTTTGTTTTCGACGTTCTCACCCGTGTTGCCCCGCTTGGTAAACCGGCCGACGACAAACGCCGTGATAATCAGCGCAAGAATCCCGCCGGCAGCGGCGAGCCGCCGCGGTTCCATCCACACCTGCCACCACCGCCCCGGTCTCTCCGCCAACCGCGGCGCAATTTCCTTCCACACCTCGCGTCCATAATCCGCTCCCGGATCTGGCACCGGCAGGCTATCCAGCGCTGCGAGCACCGCTTCGAGTCGCGCCAATTCGCCACGGCACTCAACACAAGCCGCGAGGTGCTCCGAAATCGCCGCCCGCTGCTCGGCGACTCCTTCCCGGTACGCAATCAACTCTTCTTCCGTCATGTGTTTCATGATTCCGTTCCCATCGCGGTTGCCTGCGATCTTGTCCCCACAAAGGGTTGCAATGTCTTGCGCAGCTTTTGCACCGCGCGAAAAACCGTGTTCTTCGTGGCGTTCGAACTGGACTTCAAGACTTCCGCGATTTCTTCGATCCCGCAGCCTTCCCAATGCCGCATCACGAAAGCGGTTCTCTCCGCCTCCGAAAGTGCGGCAAGCGCTTGTTCCATCTGTTTTCGCAGCTCGATGCTCTGAGTCAATCGTTCCGGCGTTGGCGCCTTGTCATGGACATGATTCAATGGATCGTCTCCCATTTCGTCCCCGTGTTCCGCTCTTGGAGCTTCGCGCCGCGCTTCTTCCTTGTGGCGCTGGCGCATGCGGTCAATCGCATAGTTGGCCGCGATTCGATAGACCCACGTCCCGAAATTCGCTCGCGCCGCAAACTGTCCGAGCTTTTGATACCCGCGCAAGAATGCCTCCTGGACTACCTCTTCGGCATCGTGGCGGTTCCCGGTCATGCGGTAGGCCAGCCGGAAAATGTTGTGGCTGTGCCGCTCAACAAGAACGCGATAGGCATCACGATCGCCCGCGAGCGTGCGCTCCACGGCGACGGCGTCGCTGTCGGCGATGGCCTGGGTGCTATCGACGCTCTGTTGCATCCGAATCATTAGACAGGATTCGACAGTTGCGGTTAGTTGAGATCTAGCCCCTTATTTGTCAATAGGATAGCCCTTGTGGGCGGTTTTATAGCATTGCAAAATAAGGAGCTCGCTCAATGGCGCGGGGCGGAAGCCGTTCGCGAATCACACATCTCTGACGGC
>WNFO01000362.1_pt1 | contig 32488 bp, 40 predicted proteins | sample 5400251 | NCBI WGS metagenome assembly WNFO01 (sample SAMN13153354, study PRJNA577476) | soil metagenome | isolation source: 100 cm saprolite under Madrone tree | place: USA:California | collected 2016-06-14
GGCGGCTGCGCTGGCTGGCAACCTGTCCACGGGGCAGATCCGGGTTGATCCAACTGTCTTAAGTTTTGTGAAGGCTTTTTATCCTCTGCCCAACGGCCCTCTGCTGGGGGCTGGGGACACGGGGTCTTCACCTTTTCGGGTCAGCAGGTCACTCCCGAGAATTACTTCACGGCTAAAGTGGATCACAAGGTGTCGGAAGAAGACGCTGTTTCCGGCACCTACATGTTCGACACCGGAACGGTGAGGCAACCCGACGAGCTCAACGACAAGCGGACTGGATACGACTCGCGGCGACAGATGTTTACGGTCAATGAGGTGCGCACCTTCAATCCCCACTTTATTAGCTCTTCCGTTTCGGGATTAACCGGGTGGTCGCTGTAACAGGTCTGACTTTCCCAAGTGGAAACCCGCACGCGTCGGATGGGTCTTTCGCTACGGTGCCGGGAAAGAACGCACCTGGGGTGGATGTGACTGGACTCACCTCTTTTTCAGGGGGATTGGGAACGCCGTCCAACTTCAACTTTCACTGGACCTCACTCCAAGCCTATGAAGATCTCTCGGCGAACCGAGGGAAGCACTCGGTGAAGCTTGGCGTTGCATTGGAGCGGATTCGCGACAATATGCTGGCGGTATCCGACGCGGGAGGTGTGTTCTCTTTTAACTTGCTATCTGATTTCCTAACCAACGTCCCGTTCTTTCTGAGCGCCGCGATACCCAGCGCGGTCACTGGGCGCGGAATTCGGCAGACCATCTTCGGAGCTTACATTCAGGACGATTGGCGGTGGCGGCCGAACCTGACCGTTAACCTGGGGCTACGTTATGAAATGGCCACGGTGCCGACAGAGGTGCAGGGCAAGCTGACCACGCTTCGCCACATCACGGACGCACCCCCCCACCTGGGTGATCCTTTGTTTTCGAACCCCACGCTGCGCAATTTTGAGCCACGAGTGGGATTGTCGTGGGACCCGTTCGGCAACAGCAAAACTGCGATCAGTGCGGGATTCGGCATGTTCGACGTTCTGCCGCTCCCTTATCTCATCCAGTTCAACGAACTCTTTTCAACGCCGTTTTATAAGGGAGGAAGCTCCACGGGCCTGCCGGCCGGATCTTTTCCGAGCGGAGCTTTTGCATTCGTAAACTCTCCCGACACTTTTCGCCAGGCATATTTCGATCCCAATCCGCACCGGAATTACGTCACGCAGTGGAATCTCACGATACAGCGCGAACTTGGCAAGGACTTGAGCGTGATGGCCGGCTATGTGGGCTCACGCGGAGTGCATCAACCGTTTCGTGTGGAAGATGTCGACATCGTGCCACCGGTCCTAACATCGCAGGGCTATCTCTGGCCATCACCGGCAGGTAGTGGTACGCGGCTGAATCAGAATGCCGGACGGATTACGGCCGGATTTTGGTCCGGCGACTCGTATTACCACGCGCTGGAAGTCCAGATCAAGAAGAAGATCGCACGGGGTTCCCTGGAAGGATCTTACACATGGGGCAAGTCAATCGACACCTCTTCCGGCAGCCTGGTGGGGGACGAATACACCAATTCTATTTCCAGCCCACTATTCTTTAATCCGAGGTTGAACCGTGGACTCTCGGACTTCAACGTTGCGCAGAACCTGGAGATCAACTACACCTGGGAACTCGGCACGCCGAAGTGGGCGTCCGGTATGGAAGCGTGGGCGCTCGGGGGATGGCAAATCGGAGGAGTGGTCGAGGCCAGCACGGGGGCGCCTTTCACTCCCGGTATTGGGGGAGATGCGCTTGGAGTGAAGAGTACGGATCCAAACATCGATGTTCCGAACCTCATTGCCGGCCCAGGTTGCAGTAGGCCGGTGAATCCGGGTAATCCAGTCACTTATATCAAGACGCAGTGCTTCGCGGTCCCCAATCCCATTACACTGCGCGGGAACCTGGGTCGAAACACACTCATCGGACCCGGGTTGGTGAACTTCGATTTCTCCGTGTTCAAGAACAATTACATCAAGAGGATCTCCGATCGCTTCAACGCGCAATTCCGGGCCGAGTTTTTCAACGTTGTGAATCACACAAATTTCTCTCCGCCGTTGGACCACAGAAACATTTTCGACTCGAGTGGTGCGCCGATCGCCGATGCCGGGCTCATCACATCCACGCAAACTCCGTCGAGGCAGGTCCAGTTCGCGGTGAAGCTGATTTGGTGATTTGCGAGGCAAACATGAGAACTAGTCAACTAAGTGCTTACTTCTATTTCCTAAGATATTCTCCGATCAGAATACGCAAGGATCACCCCCGAAAATAGTATGGGCGAGACTCGTGACCGGGCACTTAAGTTTTCCTGAAGAAATCTTCAGGCACGAAGGTGCAGCAGATGAGGTAGTGTTATTGTCCTTGCTGCAGCACAAGAGAATTTTTTCTGCCCAAATTTGGGGCTCAATTCCAAGTGCCGTGGGAAAGTTATACGGGCAATCCGAGGAACAACAATGAAATCTAAAAATCTGCATTCGATACGACTCTTGACCATTGCTGCAGTACTCATTTTAGTGTTGGTAGTTACCCGCTCGCTTCTTGCGGGACCTGAACCTGACGGCTCCCGGATTGCGGTATGCCAGTCCGCGCCTGCCGATCACGTGTTCACCGGCGTAGTAGGCGGCTGCTACGAGCCTGAGATCGTTATGAAACAGCTGCATCAGCCATGCCAGGTAACGCACCCCGCCAGAGACGTTTTGATCGATGTTGCAACGGTCCCTTACTCGCAAGCGCTGGGCAGTCGTTGGCATGAGCTGCATCAGTCCCACGGCGCCCTTCGGGGAGACAGCGCATACGCGCCAGTTCGACTCGCGCTCAACAACGGCGCGAACCAACGGAACCGGCACACGGTAGTGTTTCGCGTAGGCGGCGACGAAGTATTCAGCCTCGGGCCGCGTCGCACGGTGGCTCGACTCTGCCAGGCAACTCGAGACGGCGCAAATCATTAACGGCAAAATGAGAACTCGCCTCATGCGACGCTCCCTCGCAAAGTATCGGCGCTGTACTGCTGGGCGTCGTAGACCAGGCTGGCGAAGCCATCTCGCAAGAGCAGCTTTCGCCGATCGGCCTCGGTCTTGGCCAGCAACGGCAGCAAAACGTCTCTCATTTCTGCCGTAACCCGCTCAGCCCCGAGTACCTTGAGCGCCTGGGCCAGATCCAGAATTTCCGAGACGGAGGGTGGTTTCTCCAAACTCCATCCCCGTAACGCCTTGGCGAGCCCCGCCATCCCCGCATGAAATTCGTGGCTGGAATCCGGTGTTCTCAGCGCGACAATCTCTGCCTCCCGCTCAGCGGTGGGATGTTCAACGCGCAAATAAAAACTACGCCGTCGAAGGGGATCGCCTATGCGGCGCTCTTCGTTCGAGGTGAGAACGACGAAGGGAATGCTTTTGGCTTTGATGGTGCCCAGCTTCGGAATGCTGAGTTGCCACACGCTCAGCAATTCCAGCAAAAGTGCCTCAAACGCATGGTCCACTTTGTCCAGTTCGTCGATCAGCAGGACACAAGGCTTCTCGCATTGCAACGCGCGCAGCAGCGAGCCGGCGCTGAAGAACTGCTGGCTGTGCAATTCTGTCTGCAGGGACTCCCAATCTACACCGCTGGATTTGGTTTTGAGTTCGACGCAAAGCCGCTGCAGCGGCTCATCAAACTTGCCGATGGCCTTTTCTTCGTTGATTCCCTCATAGCACTGGAGGCGTTCGACCGTGGTGCCAGCAGCATCGGCAACTGCATACGCCAATTGAGTCTTTCCGCTGCCCGCGGGGCCTTCCAGCAGCAACGGCTTCTGGAGCCTCGCAGCCAGATACACGGTTGTCGTGGCAATCGAATCCGCGATGTAGCCTGTCGCGCGAAGCCCTGCCTCAACGTCTTGCAGAGTCAGAAACATTCCTCGCCTTTCCTCCGGCCAGGACGAAACAAATTCTGTCCTGAGCGTGAAGAACCTAACCGCAAACGAAATTTCGGTCAAATCGCGCGGTGGATGCGCCATTTGACCGAAATTTCCTTCCCGGATACAAAGCTTCATCAGAGGGGTTGACAATCAGCAGGTCACGCAACCAGCCAAGGCCAGATGCTCCTGCCCTGAATAACCCAAGAATCGCAATGAAATGGTGATGTATGCAGATTGAGAATGACAACGACGCTCAAAGGGATGCCAAGAGGCCAGTACAAGCTGATCGAATCCTCACGAGTACGGAAGCGGCAGCAATCTTGAAAATTCACCCAAAGACACTGCAAAAGATGGCGCGTTGCAGGGAAATCCCGGGATTCCAGGTGGGCAAACTGTGGCGATTTCGACTGTCATCAGTGACCCGATGGCTCGACAAAGTGGCCAGCTGATTCACCAAAAAAGGATATCCAGGCTCTCGACTGGAGGCACGATCCGACTGTACTCTGTTTACGGGCGATTCGTGCCGTTTAGACAAGGAGGTTTTTTGTTTAAACGGGCGACGTATCAAGAAGGATGTTTGAGACGTAAGAAGCGGACGCGCGGTCCCGATGTGTGGGTCTACCGATACTGGACGACCAACGCTGCCGGAAAGCGCGTTCAACTCAAGAAACAGATCGGGAACGTCAATAAACTTCCGACGGAGTGTGCAGCACGGAAGGCAGTTGACGCCCTCAGGATAACCATCAACAGCGATACCGCACGCGGCACACCGGGCAGGATGAGTGTTCAGCAACTTTGGGACCACTACGTCATGAACGAAATGCCGCGGCTGGCTCCGAGCACGGCGGATTGCTACAGCACTTACGCTAAGAAGTGGATCCTTCCTCGCTGGGGTAACTACGCTATCGGCGATGTGAAGACCATTCAGGTTGAGCGTTGGTTGCTTGATGATGTTGCGTTAGCGGACGGTTCGAGAACCAAGATCAGAACAGCTATGTCCACGATGTATTCTCATGCGGTGCGTTGGGAATTTATCTCCCACCATCCGATCTCGTCGGGCGTCCCTGTCGGATCGGGTGGAAAGAGAGGTCCCAGCGCGGGTGTTCGCGTGAGTTCTCTACGAAGGAAGGAGCCAACGGTGGTCACGCCAGAGCAGTTCAATTTAGGCTTGGCTAAACTGGATTTCCGTGATCGGCTGTTGGTATTCCTTTTCTCGACGTTGGCAACTCGTCGGGGCGAGGCTGGAGCGCTACAGTGGCAGGATTGTGATTTGGAAAACGCAGTTGTCCAAATCAGACATTCCTTTTACTGGCGGCGGGGTGGCATTTTGAAAACCACCAAGTCGCGCACTTCCGCAGCGCCTATGCCCCTGCACCCGATACTCGTGCAGGCACTACGTGAGTGGAAGCTGCATGCTCCGTATTCCGGGCCAACTCACTTTGTATTCGCTTCCCGCCGTAAGAAATTCCCAGGGACAAAGCCTCTCGATCTGGCTGCGGTCTTAAAAAAGAAGATCCAGCCGGTGTTCGAGAAGCTGGGTGTTCGGGGAGTCGGCTGGCACAGCTTCGGGCACACGGTTGGGATGTTGTTGGCCGGGATGGGTGAGCACCAAGTGACGATCCGCGACTACTTGCGTCACAGCAATCTGAGTGTGACGAACAAGTACGTGCGGGCTGGCACACAGGCTAAGACCAGGGCACACGCTCGACTGGTCGACGCGGTAGGCGCGGAGAATCTTGGCTCTTTCACGGAAGCCAGGATCAACAAGCGACGTGAGGTGGCCTGAGATCAAGCCCCAATTGAGTCCCAGTTGGGATGGGCCATATTCGTAAGTGTTTGATAAATATGGCGGGGACGACGGGACTCGAACCCGCGACCTCTGCCGTGACAGGGCAGCGTTCTAACCAACTGAACTACGTCCCCTAGATCGTTGTATTAAAACAACTTATACTAAAAGCCAAAAGCGGCGTCGATTTGCTTTTCCTTTCCACACAGTCTCAAGAATCCAGTGTTTCAACCAGATAGGGAATGAACAAGAAAGCACCAACCAGAAAATTGACAGGAAGAGATGGTTCAAACTGGCCGGAACATCCCCATCCTCTTTTGATTGTAACAGATCGCTCGGAGCCGTAGTCCAAATACCTGAGAAGATGCCCTGTCACGGAAGGGACATGGAAAAAGAGTTCAATGCGCTAAAAAACTGGGCAGTGATTGCTGTGTGTTTGTTGAGCATAGTTCAGAGTTGGGTAGAACGCCTGTTACGCAGGAGGTCGCGGGTTCGAGTCCCATCGTTCTCGCCAAAATCACGGGAAGTATGAAAATGCCCCGACGAATTGGCCCTAACCTCTTGCCGGGAGCACTAGGAGATCGCAGCGAGAAAGAAGACCGACTCCATGACATAGCAGTTGAGCTCCGCATCGAGTAGCGTGCTCCACGCGCCGTGGACTTAGAATCAGCGAATCAGCTGGAGTTGGAATCCAATGGAATCCAAGGCCAACATGGGACCGTGGCGTGCGATACCAAGGAATAACGCTAGTGTTGGCCGGTGGAGGGTGGAGCTAGCACGAGCTATTTGATACTGATTTAGGCATTCCGATTCGCAGCCGGTTTTCGTCCGGGTCGCGAACTTCGATTTCGAATCCCCATGGCGCTTCTTCTACTTCGACTCCAAATTCTTTTGCGATCGGATAGACGTCGGCGACCTGAAGGTATATCAGTGTGTCCGGCCTTGCATCGCCTTTGTGTTCTGACAGGAACACTTTCATCGATCCGCGCTCAATGGTAACAAAAGCCGGGAATCCGGGCTCGAAGCGATGCACCGAGGTTTGATCAAAGCCAAGTCGCTTGTACCAGGCAAGTGCAACACCGGCATCCTGAATGCGAAGAATGGGGATCACTTTCTCTTCCATAGATCTTGTCCACCCCTGATCAGCGAACGATTCGAAATGACCCGAGCGGCTTTTGTTAAGGCCGATGCATCACTCGTTTCGGAGTGCAATCATTGGATCGACCTTGGTGGCTCGCCGCGCCGGGAAATAGGCTGCTAACAAAGCGACGCCGAGTAGCATCACTGCGACGACTGTAAATGTCATAGGATCGGCAACGCTGACTCCGTACAACAGGTGAGCCGAAAGGCGAGTGACAGCGAGCGCGATCATGAGGCCCCCGATCACCCCGATTACCGACAACATCAGTCCCTGGCCAAGGATAAGCTTCAAGATGTCCCGTTGTTTTGCACCAACTGAAACGCGGATTCCCAACTCGCGAGTGCGCTGGCTCACCGAATACGCCATAACACCGTAGAGCCCCAAGGCGGCAAGCGAAAGCGCGAGCAGGCCGAAGATGCTCAGGAGCGTTGCTGCCATGCGTTGCAAGAACAGCGAGATACCAATGTGGTCCTCCAGGGTCTTGGCGTCGAACACGGGCATTTCCGGGTCGAGTGTAGCGATCTCGGCCTGTACCGCATGGAACATTTTCTCTGGTTCGATAGCCGTGCGCGCGACCAAGATCATGTTAGACCGATAGTCCTGCAGCAACGGCACGTAGAGAAAAGGCTGGGGAGCCTCGCTCAAGCTGCGGTTCTTGACATCTTTGGCGATGCCGACCACTTCCAGCCAATCCTTGGTGAGTTTTAGACGCCCGCCAAGAGCATCGCCTCCCGGCCAACCCCGTCGTGCCATCGTCTCATTGATGATCACTACACCCCGAGTACTCTCTTGATCTCGCTCATCGAAGTCCCGGCCATGCACGAGCGGGATGCGCATCGTCCGAAAATACTGTGGTCCAACGGTCTCATAGTTGAGCCGCATGTCTTCGTCCTTACCTGGCGCGTAACCGTCGATCACGACGTTTGCAAACGCAATTCCGCCATCGGTGAGGGGTAAGCGTCGCGCCAGTGTCGCTGATTGAATACCCGGCGTCGTGTTGACGCGTTCGATCAGACGGCGATAAAACTCGCGCCCGCGCATTTCATCGTAACCGCTCAGAAACGGGTCGAATGAAACGAGCAGAACGCCTTGAGGATCAAATCCCGGATCAGCCTTGTATGCTTCCCGCAAACTGCGGACAAATAGCCCCGCGCTGATTAGCGCCACCATCGAGAGAGCCACTTGCGTGATCACAAGCACGTGTCGCAGGGAAACCTTGCGCGGTCCGCGTCCGACCGCCGTATTGTCTTTCAGCGCTGTGAGCAGATCCTGCTTGGATGCCGCCAGCGTCGGAGCCAAGCCGAAAAGGAGAGTCGTAACGACTGTCAGCCCGAGAGTGAACGCGAAGACAACTGCGTCCGGTCGAGTATCAAAACTAGCTCTACTGGCGTAGGGCGGAAGGAATGCCGCAAGTGATCGGGATGTCCAGAACGCGATCGTAAGCCCCAATGCAGCGCCAAGTGAAGCGAGCACAAAACTCTCGGTTAGCATTTGCCGCACCAGTCGCCCCCGGCTGCCGCCTAAGGCCAGCCGGACCGCGATCTCCTTACGCCGCGAGGCGGCGCGCGCCAACAGCAGGTTGGCAACATTGGCGCAGGCGATCAGCAGCACAACCGCGACTGCGGCCATTAGAATCGCAAGCGCTGGTCGGATAGCCGCTTTCAAGGTGAACGGTGACTGCATCACGGGGTAGACCGCCACGCCCATTTGCTCGTTGGTTTGCGGGTATTCTTGTTGCAAGTGACTCGCGATTGCGGCGATATTCGCTTGCGCCTGTGGCACGGTTGCACCGGGCCTCAGGCGGCCCATGACCATCAGCCACCGACTACCGCGATCAGTCAGCGAGAAATGCGGGCGAGCCACGTAGTCCTTCATCATCACTGGCGTCCACACATCGAGCGCGATGCCCGCAAAGGGGCTGCCGAAATCCTTCGGAGCGACGCCGATGACCGTGAAGTCGTGCTCGTTTAACGTGATCTTTCGTCCCAGAACGTTTGGATCGGAACCGAAGCGCCGCTGCCACAGTCCATAGCTGATCACGGCGACCGGATGCGTATTCGGTGTCCTATCCTCCTCGCGAAGAAACGTGCGCCCGATCAGTGCCTTCACGCCTAGGACGTCAAAGTAGTTGCCCGAAACGATGCCTCCCCACACCCGTTCTGGCTTCTCGCCGCGGCCCAGGTTGAGAGGCAGTATTTGGTGGGCGATCAAACCGGAGAGGACGTTATTGCGGTCGCGGAAGTCCAGGTAGTCGATATAGGACATCGAGAGGGCTGAGTTGTTGTGAGTCGCACCCCAAATCTCGACCAGCCTTTCCGGTTCCTCAATGCCGGGCAAAGAAGCAAGAAGAACCGCCTTGATCCAAGTGAAGATCGTTGCATTGGCGCCGATGCCCAAAGCCAACGTGACTACCACCGTAAGGGTGAAGCCTGGTCTGCTCCAGAGCAGCCGCATGCTGTGTTGCAGGTCTTGCCAAAAGATTTCCATCATTGGTGCTGGCTCCCAGGCGTCTCAATCTGAAGTTGCGCCCGCGATCAATGTTGTTCGCTCAAGGACTTCTCCAGCGCCGGAGCGATTCGAAAAACCGGGCCGTTCCAAAATGCAGTCTGTGCATCCTTCCAGTGCTCGCACGGAGCGTAAAGAATGGCTTCGTCCCAATGGAAACCTTTCTTTACCCAGCAGTCCGGTTCCGCGCAATAGCTGGCGGACTGCATCTTTGGCGCCATCAATCCCGCGGATCACCGGAACCCTGGAATAAACCGGATCTGGTGGCGCTTGGTCCCAAAGTTTTCCCGGCTGATAAACCGCAACATGGTCCCAAACGACAGACGCCCGGTCTCGTTCGCCAAGCAAGCGAGATACAATGTGCTCCTTATCCCAGTATTGAGAGACCCTGAGATCAGACGCTCGCCGCAATGTGGCCGTCGAAGGCGCTCCCAGGTCGGTCGCCAACACTGGTTCCCAGATTACAAAGACGCGGATTCTTGAGTCGTGCTGTTCGTCGAGCAGCTTTTCGATTGCAGAGGCCCCCTGCAAGCAGACCGCTCAAGTCGGAGATACGAGAACGAGCACTCGCACCGAATTGGCGGATCCATTGAATGCGTCCTTCAGCGCTGCAATGTTTGAATTGTTCAAACGAACCAGCGGTTGCTGGCCATCCGGAACGGTGCTGCCTCCATAGAAGTAAAAAAAAACGAGAAGTCCAAGTACCACGATGCTTCCCACGATGATGCCTTTGCGCCTCATGCTTAATCTCCCAATGTGCTCGCCAGGACGTTTGCTATCGCCTGCGAGAACACAATCATGCTGAACACCAACACTGCTGAAATCCAAAGCACAGAAACGCTTAGTCCCGAGCCACGTACCCTCGATTGCTTCTGCGGCCAAGATTGATAGAAGCCGCCGGCAACAGAGAGAACCGACCCCGCCAGGAGAAATGGACGCAGCCTTGCAATGGAATCCTGCGCACCACCGACAATGAGAAACGGATTGAAGTGATAAAAGGTCATGAATCCGATTCCTGCCACACTCGTGACAATGATGCCTCCGCCCCTCATGTCATCTGGCCAGCACGTTGGCTACGAAGTTTGCTACCGCCTGCGGAAACAGGGTAAAGACAATCACGACAATGGTTGAGAACCACAACAGAGATCTGCTGAGAACACTTGGTTTGCATTTACACTGCTTCGCCCGCCAGCCTTGATAAAAGCCGAAGGCGATGGACAATAGCGAGGCCGCCAGGAGGAACGGCCGCAGCTTGACAAAAAAAGCTGATGTTCCTGCTGTCCCCGCAGCGAACAAAAAGGGCAAGAGCGGCAAGCAGCAACTGGACGCCAACACCACGCTTCCCAAGGCCGCGAAGCTGGCGGCTATCGTGCTCTTTGAACGGAAACCACTCTCATTTTGTTTGTCTTCTGTGGCAGGCAGCATCGGTTCCCTTGCACTCGCTATCGGCGCATATCGTTGTATTACGGTTGCGTTCGCGGAATCTCTTTTCTTCCGGCAGTCCTACGATCAAGCTGCAAATCTCGTTAGAGCCGTCTCTATCGTGGCGTCCTTTGCTAAGGCCGCGACTAAGGGCGCGCAGTCGCCGTTCCAGCAGTTGCAGAGTCCGAATCTGTTCGCGCAGTTCACCCAGTATGCCCAAAACCCATGTTCCATCTCGGGGCATGGGCTACGGCCGACACGCTCCATCCATGACACTCTCCGCTGGCTTTCCTGTTGCGTTTTGTTACGGCGGCCCGGGCTCACCGTAACGTTGCGGGCCGTTTAGCGTCGTGCCCAGGACTTCCGTTTCGCGCCGCACTCACAGCGCGCAACGGCAGGCAAGAACCAGCGTGTGCGTACCATCATAGGTCACCTCCTTTCTAGAAAACGTCATTCGTGCAACTCGGAGAGGGAATTTACCACCTCCTCGACTTCGCCCTTCGGCATATTGGTGGCTACGACGAAGCAGATTCCTCCCTTGGTCCAATTGAACAACTGCACTCGGTCGCCGTCGATCCTGGTGCAGCGTTGGCCGCAAATTCTTGTTGAACTTGTGCGCTTGCCGGCCGCGGCGACTCCAAGCTTTCTCGGCTGCTGGAATAGGCAGAACTCTTTCCCGTGGTCGGCGAAAATCAAGCCGACTCCCTCAGCCAGGAGCGTTCGATACCGAACCACCCTTTGCAGAACCATGCTCTCCGGTAGCCAAGCGGGATACTGAATCGCAAAGGGCGATGCCCCCCGTAGCTCAGCAAGGGTTGTCTCCGCAAGTGACGTGCAAGGAGAGACGCAGTGATCAGTCTTTCGAAACTGCGCTGCATAGAAGTCGATATCCATCGCGTGTACGGAAGGGAGACTCCACCAGACTGATACCGCAATGATTGTTACGGCAAGCACGGCAACACTAGCCCGACGTACCAAACGAAGACTCCGGAACGCCGAAGCCCTGGAAGCGCCGGGAACAAGAGGATGGAACAGTTCCGGGTGCATGAGTAGATTACGCCCCCTGCGGATATCTTCTAGGTTGCGCTCGCAGGCTTGGCAGCGCACAACGTGCTCACGAACCCGCTGAAGCAAATCCCCGGTCAACTCTCCATCGAGATATGCCGACAGCCAGCGTCGCAACGTCCAGTGCGCCTTGAGTCCCTTCACGTGGTGCTCCTTTGAAGCTTCTGCGCGAGGATCTTCCTTCCCCGATTCAACCTGGAACTCACCGTGCCAATTCCGCAGCCGAGGGTTGCGGCGATGTCTTCGTACGAAAGCTCCTCTATATCTCGCAGAATTACGGGCACACGAAGTCGAAAGGGTAAGCTCTTGAGTAATTCCATAAGCATCACTTCTCGCTCCGAATCGAGGACCGCAGCCTCAGGCGTCGGGCGATGATCCATGAGGCCCTCCAATACGGTCACGTCCGCAGAATTCCTCCGCAGCCGAGACCACCAAGATTTCCGCTGATCCCGGCATGTGTTAAGCACAACCTTAAAGAGCCAGGATCGGCTGAACGGAGACGGCAACACTGCGCGCTCTTCCAGCAACTTCGCATAAATCTCCTGGGCCACTTCTTCTGCATCTCCTCGATTGCCAAGAAGAAGTAGCGCGAAGCGGCAAATTGCTTCATGGTGGTCGTTATATAGTGCCGTTACTTGTTCGTTCAGCACTCTCTGGTGTGATAACGACTCTCGACCGCGATTTCTTCCGAAAAGTTGTCTGGACGGCAGACGCGACCTCCTGGGTCTGGGGCCGCGTGCCGCGGCTTGGGGTACGGTTCACTCTGGGAGGTAAACCCTAGAGCAGGCGGAGATCCCTGTTCACTCTCGGTTTGAACCAACCAATGCTGGCCACGCCACTTCTCGTTTGACGTACCCGTGGTGTTCTAGGTGAGCGGTTGTCTTCGCAGTCCCTTTCGGAGTTCCCATTCCAGTCGCCGCAAAAAACGAATTTTAACCCTCACCCTTACGAGCTTCCTTCGCAAAAGATCGCGGACGTCGATGCAGTTGTCCATATGTCTACGTCGCAAGCCGAGCACCCGCTTCAACTCACTCAATGAGAAGCCAAGATCAAGCAGATTGCTGATGACTCGCAGATCCCGAATATCCTCAGCACCGAAACGTCTGAACCCGCCCTTCGTGCGGGCTGGATGCTCAATCAAGCCCAAACTTTCATAAAAACGGATCGTGTCAATACTCAGGCCAGCATCCTTTGAAGCCTTTCCGATGAATTCGCCCTGCATGCGCCTCCTCAGCAATTGACGCCCAGCAGTTTATATGTGTAACCTGTCATATGCAAGATGCATCATATCACTGGAGGTCAACTTGGAGGCCAGACTTTACCGGGAGTTCTTCCGGGCTCTCTCGAATCAGACCCGGTTCTCAATCGTGCAATTGCTGAGGGACAGGCCGCATTACGTAAACGAGATGGTCGAAAAGCTCGGAATTGAGCAGAGCCGGGTTTCTCACAATCTGGCCTGCCTGCTGAACTGCGGATTTGTGGAATGGGAGTGGAACAGCAAGAACAAAGTCTACCGGCTCAATTCAGACCTGCAGCCGATCCTGGCGGGAATTGAGAAGCACCTCGTGAAATATGCGCCCGCCCTGGATAGCTGCCAAACGCTGGAGAGCGAACTAAAGCCCGTTGTAGTGATCGCCAAGGCAAAAGAGGTGGGACCGGGCAGCCGCGCAATCCCGAGAAAGAGAAAATGAAGGACAAAGCCTTTATCGGAGCATCTTTGATAGCGGGCATCGCCGCAAGTCTTTGCTGCATTTTGCCCATCGTGTTTGCGTTGGCTGGAGCTGGGATCGTCGGTGCTTCAGCTTTCTTCGCCGCATGGCGGCCCTACCTGCTAGGGGTTACTCTCTTGTTCTTGGGACTCGGATTCTATTTCGCCTATCGCAGACCGAAACATGCCTGCGAACCGGGATCGGTGTGCGAGAAACCAGCGACAAACAGAACAGGACGCATTTGGCTACGGATTACAACTGCTGTTGTGCTCATTGTTGCCGCATTTCCATATTATTCCGAACCTGTTGCCAATTTGCTCCTTTCGACCAAAGCCTCGGAAACGAGGGCAAACACGCCGCGCGTTAACCAGGCCAGCTTCACGGTCGACGGCATGGATTGCACAGCCTTCGCAACGGCTATCGAGAACAAGCTAAGGAGTCTTGATGGCGTCCGCAGCGCCGCTGTGTCATACGAACAGAAGCGGGCAACGGTAGAATTCGACGTCGACAAAATCACCATCACGCAGCTTGAACAAGCCATTCGGGACGCGGGCTACCGCGCCCATCCAATCCAAGGAGAACACACCTAATGAAATCACTTGCTACGTTGTTTGTTTTGCTTCTCTTTGCCGCCTCTGCCTTTGGGAAAGACGCCAAGACGGAGATTAAGGTCAGCGGCATGACCTGCGGCGCGTGCTCAGTGAGCGTCAAGAGCGCACTGACGAAAGTCAAAGGCGTCAAGAGCGCCGATGTCAGTTACGAAAAGGGAGTCGCGACCGTTGTATACGACGATGAACAGACCAACGAACAACAGCTCCGTGAGGCCATTAATCGCACCGGATTCAAACCAGAGCCACCTGAAGGGAAAAAGTAAATGTCGCAGTGCTGCGCTCCGAAAGACTCTGTTCGGACTGAGGCTCAGCCCGAACTGACTGCGTCAACAGAGGCCGAAATCAATCTTGATGGTTTGGTAACGGACACGGTTCGGCTCTGGCCTGCGCTCGGCTTGGTGGAACAACGCCTTTCGCTGAAGCTCTACCGCCTGTTGGCCCAAGGTGTCCCGGTCTCACGTGCCATGCTAGCCCAACAAACGGGTATCGCGATTGCGACCGTCAGCCAGATTCTCGATAGCTGGCCCAGTGTGTTCTCTGACCCTCAGGGAAACATAGTCGGCTACTGCGGTTTGGCGGTTCCAGACGCGTACAAAAGCCCTCATCGTTTCACGATCGGCGATCGGACACTCTCCGCATGGTGCGCCTGGGATACCTTATTCCTGATTCCTGCCCCAGTTACTCGGTCAGTCCGCCGATGTGGAATCCATCAGCCCGGCCTCTGGCGCGACTGTGCGGCTGACAGTGTCGCCGGAGCGCGTGGAGCAGGTTGAACCCGCCGATACCCAAATGTCCTTTCTCCTTCCCGACGCTGCAGCCGTCCAGAGGAATGTCGTGACTGCCTTCTGTCATTTCATCCACTTCTTTCCCTCGCGGCAGAGCGCCGAGAGTTGGGTTGCGCAGCATCCGGGCACCTTCCTCCTGTCGATTGATGAGGCGAGCGTCGTGGCCCGCCGAAGGAACGAAGCCCTCTACACGGCAGGTTTGTTGGCGGCATAGCGGAGGAGTTTTCAGCGTGAAGGAACAAGAGGTGAATTCGAATTGCTGCTCAGTCGCGGAGAACCAGCCCTGTTCGCTTCCTTCTGGTAAACCGGGCCTCTGTCCAGAGTGCAGGACAAAATGCAAAGCAGTGGCCACGCTTACGGTCAAGAGTTTGGTTCGAGACCACACGGCTGTCCCGGCCGCCGCTCAATTCTTGTTTTGCCGAACTCCGGACTGTGAAGTCGTCTACTTCTCCGATCGAGTCCTGTTTAAGAAGCCGGACTTGAAAGTACTTGTAGGAGCCAAAGAGACAACAGGCCCAGTTCCCCTTTGCTACTGTTTCGAATACGACCGCGAGGATATTCGTCGCGATATGGATGCCACCGGCAATACCACTATCCTTGAGAAGATCAAGGCTGAGGTTCAGGGCGGCTTTTGCGCCTGTGAAGTGAAGAACCCCAGCGGAGCGTGCTGCCTCGGCGACATTACCCGCGCGATTCAGGAATTCAAGAGGCACACCTCCCAAACCCGCGACGCTACGCCTATTGAAACCGGTCAGCGATAGCGGCGTCTGAACTCAGCAAGTTTGACGAGAGAAACCGAACCCCATGAGAAAGCAATTCGATCTCGTTGTAATCGGAACCGGCACGGCCGCCTCCACCGTTGCTTCCCACTGTCGAACCGCTGGTTGGCAGGTCGCCGTCATTGATTCCAGACCTTTCGGGGGAACCTGCGCTTTGCGCGGATGTGATCCCAAGAAGGTTCTCGTCGGGGCAGCCGAACTCAAGGATTGGATATCAAGAATGAGCGGCTACGGTGTCCGCGCTAACGATGAGCGAATTGATTGGGCAGAACTAATGCGTTTTAAGCGCACCTTCACCGATCCAGTTCCGAAGCGCCAGGAACAGAGCTTTGCCAAAGCAGGTATAGCTTCTTTTCATGGCCGCGCGCGCTTTGTGGACCGCACAGCCATTCAGATAGGTGATGACGTATTAGAGGGTCGTCATGTGGTTGTTGCAGCGGGCGCGATGCCGCGACCGCTGGGCGTTCCGGGAGAGCAACACGTATTAACGAGCGAACAGTTCCTCGAGTTGGAGGAATTGCCTGGGCGAATTGTTTTTATAGGAGGAGGCTACATCTCATTCGAGTTTGCTCACGTTGCCCTACGCGCAGGTGCGGAGGTCACAATTCTGCACCGTGGTGAGCGACCGCTGGAAGGATTTGATCCTGATCTCGTAGACCAGTTAGTAAGAAAAACTAAGCGTCTTGGCGGTGGAGTTGAAGTCAAGGTCGAAGTCACAGCCATCGAGAGACCGGCTGCCAAGATCCGCGTCAACGCTTCTACTGGGAGCGGACAGAAGGCGTTCGAGGCAGATTTGGTCGTCCACGGCGCCGGTCGTGTTCCGGAGATTGATGATTTGAATTTGGCTGCTGCCGGTGTTCAGGCGGAAGAGCGCGGCGTGCGAGTGAATGATTATCTACAGAGCATATCGAATCCAGCAGTCTACGCCGCTGGCGATGCTGCCGCCGCCGGCCTTCCCAAACTGACCCCCGTGGCCGGATATGAAGGCCGAATTGTTGCATCGAATTTGCTTAAGGGTAATCACAGGAAGGTCGAGCACATTGCTGTACCGACCATCGCGTTCACCATTCCTCCACTTGCAGCAGTCGGCCTTTCGGAGCGCACCGCAAAGGAAAAAGGCTTGAAATTTAGAATCAACAAGGAAGATACGTCCGGCTGGTACTCATCGCGCAGGGTAGCGGAGGATTGCTCGGGCTTCAAAGTTCTCATCGAAGAAGGAAGTGATCGCCTTCTTGGTGCCCATTTGATTGGCCCGCACGCTGACGAACTGATTAACGTCTTCGCTCTGGCCATGCAAACCGAAGTTCCCGCCAGCAAGTTGAAACACAGTATTTTTGGTTATCCGACCTTAGGCTCTGATGTTCAGTACATGCTGTAAGTCTCGTGAGCGGAACGTCTTCCTGCCCTGCCCAACCTCGAACCGCAGGCGGATGTCCCTAGCGTCCAAGCCTGAGCTCGATGGAGTGCAAGCTAAATGTCTGCTCGTGGATGCCGTTATTCTGCTCAAGAAATGACGGACGCGAATGCAACTCACGCCACATATCCGGCCAGTGCTCCAGCGTTGATCTTTTCCAGGACATCCTTCGACTGGACACCTTTCAAGTAGACCATGGTTGATTTGATATCCCTGTGCCCCATCCAAATCTGGAGAGTACGAATATCTACCCCGTGCCGCAGGTGCTCTGTGGCGAACGTGTGACGGAATTTGTGCAGGAAATAGTGTTGACAATAGGGACCTTCAGAACATTTGTTCCCGTGCTTTGTAACGCACTGACCACAATTCAGTTTTGCGCGCTCAGCTACCCGTTTGACAATCATGTCGGTTTCCGAATCAGGTTTCCCCTTGGAATTCGGAAAAAGTAGTTGCGCTGGCAGTGCGTTGCGTCGCTCTTTCACCGCGCTGAGTTGCTGGATCAGCGCAGTTGGCAAGGGCACGGACCTCTCTCCCCAGTTCTTTGGCTTGAATCCCCAAATAGGCTTCGTCGTAACGCGAAACACGCTGTTGTGAAAGTCGATGTCGCGCCAAGTCACAGACTGCGTTTCCCGGTCACGGAATCCAGATCCCACCATGAACTTTAGAAAAATTGCCTCATCGTCATTGGCGTGACGCAACAGGGTCTGAATCTCCTCTGGCTCGTAAATCGGGCGAATTTTCTCGACATAGTTCGGCCAGTCACTCGGCTGGATCAACTTGGTTCTGTCATACCGTTTGAGCATCTGCAGGACTACCACCAGTTTGTCTTACACAGTACGGTGGCCCAGGCCCTGCGTGTAGCAATAGGTCATGAATTTCAAAATGTCCTCACGCGAAACGTCCTCGACCGATTTCGTCGTGCAGGATTGACGGAAGAGCGTCTCCAGCGTGTAGCGGTACGTAAGGTACGTGCGTGGTGCGCGGTGGTTCTTGATGAATTCAAGATAGTTGTCAATCGCACTGTCGACCCTAGCCATTTGGGAGGAATATTGGTCGGTGAGGGCCGTGTCTCAACGATACCGGCCCGCATGGCCTCGACCTCAAGTGCCTTGTGCCGCGCCTCTTCGAGTACCCCGGCAAAATCCGGTACGGCCTTGCGCCGTCGGCGATTGCCAGATTTGATGGAATGAAGGCAAGGACTTGCTGCGAGTAGTCATTCCCCACGCCCAGTTTGGCGATGTTGCAGCTGGACGCTCGTTAGGAACAGCAGTGGAGCTCTAATACTTCGTGCGTACGTACACGCCATACCGCCCGTAACATGGAGAGCCCTGACGATTCTTGTGAGGATTGAGAGAGCCATCCATCCTTTTCCTGTTGAATGTCTTTCCGCAAACCGTGCATCGGTAGACGTAGGTTGGCCCTTGATGTCTGGTTCTCGGTAAACGGCCCATCCTTGGCATGCGCGGCATCGCGGCTGAAGGCGCAACGCTAAGCGGCCCCGTCGAAGTCAGTTCAACCGCGTAACGCGGCGTGAACACTTGCGAAGTTACCGTCGCTTCCTGCATACGGTCCACGCGGTAGGGCCTGTACTCCCCTGAATCACTGCGTATGGCTCCCAGCACGTAGTTTCCTTCGGCCGTCTGCCGCAGCGAATACGGCTCTATGCGGCGAACACTGCCATCATAGGCAAGATCGACACAGAGATAGGTCGCCGCTGCGAAGCGAATGATCTCAAGATTGGAGCGTGAGCGAAGGGGAATGTTCATCGGCAATACGCGTGTGCGCACCGGTGTTTCGCCGAGACCACGCTGGATAAGCGCGCGCTGCGGAATCGGCGCGCCGCTCGTCATCCAGTTAAAGATTTCTGGAAGCGCGTCCCAGAAATCGTTGAGCGGGGGAAGAACGGGAAGCTGGTGCGACAACATGTCCGACCACATGGCTTCAAGAGCAGGACGATGCGGCACAAGAGTCTGGAGCGTAGGCACCGGGATCGCCTTGTAAGCGCATTTCTGCCGAAGCACGTCAAGCAGTACAGCGGCGGTTGGCCGGCTATCCGTGTGCCGATAGAGGTTCACCACGTCGTAGAGGTCGCGTGGTCGCGTCCGTTCTCCGAGCGCGCGCAGTTTTTCGCCGAACGCTTCTTCATAAGCGTAGCAATTTGCCCATATGCCCCCCTCCGGACGATCGGTGTACGCATGAAAGACCTCGCGCCGGACAGACGGAAGCACCAGCCTTTCATCCGCTGTCAGGTCGAGCTTGATCTTGGGCCAGCCGCCCGAAGTCGGCGACACCGGTCCGCGGTACGCAATTTTGCCCTGGCCGTTGGGACGTCCGCGGGAGTTGTCACAGATATCGAATTCGAGCTGGTCGGCGGGAATATTGAGACCAGATTGTTCCATCACCCAGGCGACGACTTCCTCAAACACCGTCTGTAAGAATTCCTGGTCGAGGTGTTCTTCATTGCGCAGAGTAAAATCCAAATCTTCTGAAAACCGATAGGTCTCGAAATAGCACTTCTTGAGGCACGTGCCGCCCTTGAATACCCAGCTTTCCGCAAGTTCGTCATGCGCATTTATGCCCGCGAGCATCCAGCCGAGGACGTAGTCCTTCTCGACAATGTTAGGCAACAGAGAAAACGACGACGCGGTTTCGAGGATTTCGCGCCGGTCGATCATGAGGCCGTTTGTTTCCTGGCTGACGGCAACCAGAGACGCCAGGCCGTGACGAGTTTTTTCGAGGGAAGCGCGGGATCGAGCCGGGCATAACCCTGTGTCAACCGGGAGCGGCACTCGGCAGCGAGCTTTGCATCGTGCAGCCGCGTTTCCGCAAGATATCCGAGGCGCTTGAAGATGACGCCGTTATTGAACTGCCCCGCGTACCGGATCAACAAGTCGCGATCAGCGGTCTTAGTTTCGAGATACCCGCTCAGGCTATCAGCTACGTGGTCGATGCCACCGCCCACCTCGGGCGCGGCGATCATATCGACCAGCGTGCGTGCGGGGTCCGATATAGATACCTTTACAGAACCGCGCCACAGCGTTTTCAATCCGAAGAAACGTTTCGGCTTCACGTTGTGCAACACGAAAACCGCACCTTGGGCGATCACGCGCTTTTCTGTAACCCGCCGCGTAGTGAAGACCAGGGTCTCATTGAAGAGCTGCTCGGTGAGTTCCCAATGATGGGCGGCCGTCCAGCCGCCGATGTAGCATTGATTGAAGAGCGTTGGTACGAGGACCCAGGGATCTGCGATCACCTGTTCGCTGCCAGCTAAGTCCAACGGGACGGGAACGTAAAGCCCATGTCCTATCCGCCGAAGCCAGCCCTGCTGTTTCCACCGTGATAGGAGCTTGGCCGCTGCACGCCGCTCGATACCGAGTGTCTGACACGCAATATCGACCGACACCACTTCCTTTGCGGCGCGGAGCACTGAAGCGAGCCGTGCGCGGCGGGTTGGCAAGGAGTCGATCTCACGTTTCATAGCTATATAATATAACCACAAGTTCGCATTTTCGAGGAACTTCATGTAGTGACATATAGCTAGATCTTCTCGACGGCCTGAAACCAGGACTGTGCGCTTTATCCCGAGAGCCACTGGAAGCGCGTGAAGTGACGCTCTGCGTGGGTTGAACGGAGCGTCTCGACCTCACGGTTTAGGAAGCGCCACGCCCCAGAAGCAATGCGATCCCGACTTGGGGAACGGGGCGAGGTAGGCTGTGTCCAACTCCTCAATCTGGAATCCGCCCTCCCTAATGAGCGACGGGATGTCGCGTGTCAGGTGGCAGCCCTCAAATGCCCATTGAAAAAGCGGCTCGGTCCTTTCCTGCCATCGCCGAACAGGGGGATCAGGAGCGAGTCCGTGCTCGAAGAAAATGAACTTGCCGCCTGGCTTCAGGAGCCGTCCGATTCCCCGAATGGCCTCGCCGACGCCTGGAATCGTGCATAGGGTAAACGTGCTGACCACGCTATCGACGCTGCCGTCCGGCAGGGGAATCCGTTCTCCAGGTAGATTCAAGAATTCGATGTCCAGCGTAGTTCCACGCTGCCGCTCTTCTGCGCGTCGAATCATCCCAGGGTTGGGCTCCAGGGCAAAGATCTTGCTAACTTTCATCGGGTCGTAGAGGGGGAAATTCACACCCGGTCCAACGCCGATTTCGAGGACCGTTCCGTGCGCCAACGGGACGATACGTTGGCGGATCTTCTGAATAGGTTTGGGATTACCCAGCAGAGTCACAAGATGGGGATAGACGCGATCTTTATAGAAGGGCATAGAGAAATTTCGTCGACGCCATTTGGCACAATGCAGCAGTTTCTTTACTGTTTGTGCAGAGTTGGATAAAGCAGTGTCCGATTGCCAAACTAGTGTCCCTGTTCGCCAATCCTGCGGTACCGAAGCAGCGCACGCACAATAAGAGGCACCCCCACAGCGGTAGGCAATAGCCAATACGTCGCGCTCGGAAGGTGTTTCCATACTGGCAATTGTTTGCCGTTGTCCATGTAGAAGGCAATCAACATCAAAATGTAAGACGACCCCATCCCGGTGATGTGTATCGGCACCCACCCTTGCCATCGTTGTCTCCGCGCGGCGCGTCCGAGGGTTGCCGCTGAAAACGATGCTGCTCCCAGAAAAAAAAGGTAGGAATCCTCGGACCATCGCGTTACTGCGAGAATAGTGGCGGTCAGGAAGACAATGGTGAGGCACCAGTGGTACAACGTCCCAAACCTAGGATGGCGACCGGCGCGTTTGGCGCTGAGCATCGCAACAATTCCTGTCACGACAGCAGCAAGCGCCGCAAGGACGTGAAAACCTAGCACGGTCAGGAACACAGGGGAGTCGGACGGAATATCATTCCGAAGAGATTAAACGGTGGACGGGTCATTGTTCGGCTTTGACGATGCGATTGTTTTGGTTAGCTTCCGCCGTCGGAGAGAACGCTCAGGTTCAACAGTCTCCCGCGTCTGATTGCGTTCATGACCATAAGCTCATGTTAACAGGACGGTTCCATTCGAGTTTTTCGTTACGCGACCACCAATCGATATAGGAATACTCAAATACTGTTGATGTCTTGGTTCTCCAGCACAGATTTAGCAGCACCCCGCTTGGCGACCTTCAGCATCGCGCGACCTACGCATTCCGTGGTTGTCACGTACTTCGGGAAAAGCAACTTCCATACTGGATAAAGGGGCCCCATCACGGCGTAAACTGCCCCGTACCACTTCGTCTTGGTCCGTACTCCGTGCAGTGGCTGAATATAACCAGGACGGAACATGTATACAGCCTTGAAAGGCATCTGCAACAGCGCGTTCTCTGTCTTGCCTTTCACCCGCGCCCACATCATGCGTCCGCGCTCCGTACTATCGGTGCCCGCACCCGACACGTAAATAAACGTCATGCCGGGGCTGAGCCGGGATAATGTTCTGGCCACCGAGGTCGTGAGATCGTAGGTCACGCGCCCATACGCCTCCTCCTTCATCCCTGCCGCGGAGACACCGAGGCAGAAGAAGCATGCCTCGTGGCCCGAGAGCCTAGCCTTAATTGCGGACAGATCAAAAAGATAGTCGTGTACGATTTCGTGCAGTTTCTCGTGCTGCTGTCCGGTGGCATTGCGCCCAATCGTGAGGATGCTTTCCACCTCGGGATCGAGCAGACATTCGCGCAGGACGCCCTGTCCGACCATACCCGTCGCCCCTAGAAGAATCACCTTCACGTATTACCACCTCTCAACTCAGTCTTGCATTGCTTTTGTTTCTGGTTTTCGTAGCAGCTGAGATCTCTTCAGCTCTGTTGGAATTGGAACTCGAGCATTACAATCTCGGGATTCGATCCCAGCCGCAGCGGCGGTCCCCACGTCCCGGCTCCGCTCGAAGTGAAAACCTGCATCCTCCCGATCTGGCTTAAGCCATACACAAACTGCCGGTAAAGCCGCCGTGCCATCCAACTCCAAGGTATGAACTGCCCAAGATGGGTATGCCCGGATAGCTGCAGGGAAACGCCAGCCGCTTCCGCGATCTCCGGATGGTCGGGCGCATGCGTCAACAGAACGCTCGCGCGATCGCGATCCAAGTGAATGCCGTGTAGCGCCGACGCAAACCTTCCGATTTGGGTTGCGTTCCGGTACGGCACGCCAATAATCTGCAAACCGTCCGCTTCCACCTTCTCATTCTTGAGCACGCGGACTCCGGCCGCCGCAATGGCATGCAGATATTTGCTGTCGTCCCCAAATTGCTCATGATTTCCCGCGACGAAATACACACCCTGTGGCGCCACGAGCTCGTTCAATGGCTCCGCTGCTCGCCGCGCGTCGATGGCAGTCCCGTCATACAAATCACCAGCAATAAAAATCGCGTCTGGCTCTTCCCTTAGAATCTTCGCAACCAAGCGCCGTAGAAAACTGCCATTTCGTACGTGCCCTAGGTGCACATCGCTGATCAGTGCCGCTCTTCGCCCGTGCCAGGCGGCAGGCAAGTTCGCGAGCCGCACCGTCGTTCGCGTGATCCGGGTCCAACTTGCGTTGTAAACACCATAGAGTCCGGCCACTACTGCAGCACCCAACAGCAATTCCACCGTCCGATGGAAGTTCATGTCTAGGCCGGCTAGCCGAGCAACTCCAAAAATTATCCAGGAGGCAACCGCCGCGAGAAAGAGGAAGCTGACCAGACCCATCCAAACCGCAGCAACCCTATAAAACGCCCGCAGAGCAGCGTTTGTATAGCGAAAGGCTAGCAGCGAAGCGGCGACAAAGCTCACCGACAAAAAGCCAAGGACCAATATGATCCACAGGGCCCCGTGAGTATCGCGTCCTGCGGGCGAAAATATCCACGTTTCATAAAACAGAAGATGGATCAAACAAAGAACAGACTGAATCACTGCAATGAGACCGATTAAACGTTTTCGTTCCATTAGATTCCTCAACTCGCGATTCGCACTGTCGTAGGAAATTCGCTTGCCGATAAACTGCGCGTGTGCCATTCACTCCAACAGGAAGTAGTCGGTTATCTTCTGTTTTTCCGTTACCCGCAGCGATATTACGGTCCATCCGCAACCCCTCACCGGTTCACGAGAACTCCCTGAGAGTCTCAAGCGACCTGAGTGACTGTTTTCCTGCGCTGCTGTTTCAGCAAAGTTTTGGTGATGGTGCCCATAAACCAGTCGTTAAAGCGGTCGGGCAAGAACGTCGACATGAATACCAACGGCTTGGCATGGGCGCCCACAGCGTAGCGGGTCTTGGGGCGCGAGGCCTGAATGGCCTTGACGATCTCGCGAGCTACGACGTCGGGATGCGACGCCGAACTGGCGCCCGCCAGGAACAGCGCCCGTTTTTCCTCGGCCTGAGGGCCATAGACGGTATGGCCGGACGCTTGCTGCAGGGTGGCAAGGGCGATCTGGCCCCACTCGGTACGGATGGCGCCGGGCTCAATGACGATGACGTCGATGCCGAAGGGCATGAGTTCCATGCGCAGGCAGTCACTGAAGCCCTCCACAGCGAATTTGGTGGCGTGATACCAGGCCCCGAGTGGTTCCCATCCCTTGCCGCCAATCGACGACACGTTCAGGATCTTTCCCGACCGCTGCTGCCGCATGAGCGGTGTGACCAGCTGGACAAGCCGGGCAAGGCCGAAAACATTGACCTCGAACTGACGGCGCGCTTCGTCGAGAGGGACGTCTTCCACCGCTCCGTAGGACCCGTAGCCGGCATTGTTGACGAGGACATCAATGCGGCCTTGTTCGGTGCGGATTCGCTCGGCCGCCTGGACGATGGAACCGTCATCGGTGAGGTCGAGCGGCAGTAGAATTGCCCCCAGCTTCTTGAGATTCGCCATTCGCTCCAGACGCCGCGCCGCGGCATAAGTTGTGTAGCCCAGCTCAATGAGTCTCTTTACCGTTGCCTCGCCGATCCCGGCCGAGGCGCCCGTGACCACCGCTACCTTTTTCATGTCTCTTGCTCCTTGATTTTTTTAGTATACCGTATAGTCGTTTCTGGTATACTCAGTATAGTTGGATGGGATGCCAGTGAAAAAGGTTCAGAAAAAAAATGCAGGCGCAAGGGAGAGCGGTTCGGCCAAGCCAAATGCCATCGTGCTGGCGGCGCTGGAGCTGTTTACCCGGTACGGATATCGTAAGACTTCCATGGATGATATTGCCCAAGCGGCGCAGGTGGCCAAGCGCACGGTATACCTGCACTTTGAGAACAAAGCGGCGGTCTTTCTGGCAATCCTTGAATATCTCGGCAACCAGGTGCGACGACGGTGCGCTGCCGCCGAGAGCGCGGATGGCACGGCAGCGGACCGGCTGACTGGTTTGCTCGATGCCTACTTTGGAATGGCGTTCGAGCTGTTCAGCAAATCTGAGCACATGCCAGAGCTGGAGGAGACTTTCTCAAAGCTGGCGCGGGCGAGGATCGGCGACCTGAATACGGAATACGGAAATCGGCTCGCAAGATTTTTGCGATCGCTTGAGAAAACGGGGGCGATCGGAGGGCCTCCGCAGGGGCTCACCGTGGAGCAGATCGTTCGTATCTTGATGCGGACGGCAGAGGGGGCCAAACACGACCCAGAAGTGCTGGGCGATCGGAAGGCACTTGACCGGCGGCTGCGGGAGCTAGCGATACTTGCCATTGCCGCGATGAAAAAATAATTGGACGCGAAGAGTCTAGCAGGATAGTTCGAAGGCCGCTGAGAGGCTGGACGAGGTCAATTCCACAGGCCAGCAAAGAGTTCAAAACGAGTGACACCCTTGCATTTAACCGGGCGCGATGAATCCCGGGTGGTCGCTAGCCGACGATCCGGAAGTTCGGTGAGACTACTTTTAGAGGCATGCTCCGCCCGTCGCATCAATTGTCTGGCCGGTTATCCATCGGCCGTCCCTCGAGGCCATGGAGGTCACAACCTCGGCGACAAGGTTACCTTGTCCAATCCGGGAACGTTTTGGTTATTATCGTCCTGGTACCGCAGGTCTTGAGCCGAAACTCCGAAAAATGGAGCCGTGGAACGAAACGCAAAACCATTTCGAGAAGCATTGGCAAGATGAGAAGAACTGCCTCCGCGCAGTTCAGTGGTTGCGAATCGATGACTCACCGGCGAGGCGCTAGGTAAAATTTGGCTTCGGCGGCGCGCACACTGAGTCAAACCAGCGACTGATATATACCTCGGCGTGGGCTTCACCGCAGTAGTGCCGGGCTCCGGCCGCGTTGGCGTTTTCAGAACTCCATCGGTACACGGTAAGATCGGAATCTCCACATCGAATCACGAACCAGTGGATGGGATTGCTGGCAACCAGTCCACAGACTTCACACCTGAATTCCTGCAGCGTTGTCATGCGCTCCTTCCGTATATCAGTGGTCAGTGACGCTCACTTCGCGATCGAGGCTGGTCGCAGATTTGGCGTCAGAATCGTGAGTTCGCCAACTTGCTCCCTCTTCACGGTACCATGCAGGTGGGTGGCATGATCCATCATCCCAACCTCGGGAATGCTGCTCTTTCCTAGCTGGCACGTGCCATACGGTCTAGTTCCTGCCATTTGTTTACGTCAACCTTTAACTCCGCTGCCGCCACATTTTCTTCGAGATGTTCGACCCTGGAAGTTCCTGGGATCGGGAGTATGACCGGAGATCGAGCTAGCAGCCATGCCAGAGCCAACTGCGATGGGCTAGCTTTCCATCGCGCTGCTATACGACTGATAGGGCTCTCAGAACTGGAAACACGACCGGCCGCCAGTGGGAACCACGGAATAAAACCCATTTTCTCTTTTTCGCAATACTCCAGAACATCTTCGGATCCGCGATCGGTGACGCTGTAACGATTCTGAACGCTCACAATCGGAACAATCGTTCGCGCATGCTGAATTTGTCGCACGCTCACTTCCGATAAACCGATGTATTTGATTTTTCCTTGCGCTTGCAAATCCCTCAGAGTGCCGAGCTGATCTTCAGCCGGGACCTTTGGATCGATTCGATGCAACTGATAAAGGTCAATCCGGTCCAGGCGCAATCGGCGCAGGCTGCCTTCGCAGGCGGATCTCAGGTGCTCTGGCTTTCCATTTTCAACCCATTGGTTGGGACCTGGCCGCACATAGCCACCCTTGGTGGCGATCACCAGCCCGTTCGGATACGGGTGCAGCGCCTCAGCTATGATCTCCTCACTCACGCCGGGACCATAGGAGTCCGCGGTGTCGATGAAATTGATCCCCAATTCGACAGCGCGACGCAAGACCCGGACGGCCTCAGCCCGACCCGCAGGCTCTCCCCAAATTCCATCTCCCGTGATTCGCATCGCGCCGAATCCCAGGCGCGTAACACGAAGATCGCCTCCGATCAGGAATTCGCCAGACTTTTTAGCGAGTGCCTGGTTTCGTTGCACTGCCGACTTGTGATTCTGCATCTGCTTTCCCCTTCCGCCGATGAAAATTGACGTGTCGAACTGCTCTTCTCGTTTGGAGTAACGCGACGCAAGCGGCGTCGCAACGAACGTATGTCCATTTGCATCTCCTGCAATTCTCCGAGCATCATCGCGTTACGGCGCCAACAGTGCGGACCGCTTGCACATCATGCCATTCACGCATCGGGATCGCCAGAAATAGCTCGGTGTGACCCGGAAGGTGGTTGACGTAAGGCTCATCATTCGATCCGTTCTGGCTCAATGTCCGCATCATGTTTTGATCCGGTCCGATAACCATGAGGTGTCGCCCAACGTGGAATTCATTGCCGCTTCCCATCGCATGCGACTTGTTAGGTACCCATTTGCCACCATACATATATGAAATTCCGACGCTTTGCACATTGGGCGTACGACCGGCAATGCTGTCCTTGAAGAACTGTAGAAAGACCTGGTCATAGCAGCCGGGCTCATGGGTGCCTTCAGGAAAACCCGGAAGACAGGTCCACCCATTGGTGCCAGCCCGGAGAGCCCGAAACTCGCCGCTGGGCGAAGTTGGCCAGTCGAACACGGCTGCGTTTAGCGTAACAAACTTTGGACCTGCCTGCAGAGCGGATGCGAACTTCCGGTGCCAGCCGAGCCTGCTCGGAGCTATGCTCTGCGGATGCCATCGCGTAACTATAGGTCGTCGTAGCTAAGCTCCATGCCAAAGCGAGCGGCTGCGAGTTTTGTCGATGAAGTCTGCATATTTGTTTCTCTTGCAGGAGTTTCTATGAATTCAACCACTGATCCCGAGCTAATCGGTAAGGTGTCAGGACTACGTTCGACTCATGGCACAGCTGTCTCGTTTAAGTTAGATTCTTCTGCGAGTCGTTCGCGCAGCGCAGGTACGACGCGAGTGCCAATCGCTTCGATGGCTTGCATGAGCTTCGCATGAGGTAAAGAGGCCGCGTTCATTTGAAAAGTGAGGCGGGAGATACCACCAAGCGCTTCACTGTGGCGAACGATCTTCTCTACTACTTCTTCGGCGTTGCCGACGAGCAGCGCGCCCTCCGGGGTTCGTTGCGCATCGAAGTCAGCACGGGTGACGGCCGGCCATCCGCGCTCCTTCGCGACAGAGGTGACGGCGCGGGCGTAGCCTGGGAAGAAGTCATCGATGGCCTCTTGTGTCGTGCGTGCGATATAGCCCAGGGAGTGTACGCCGACTCTCAGTCGATCGGGCGAGTATCCGAACCGCTTGCCGGTTTCTCGGTAGAGATCAATGAGCGGTCGGAAGCGCCGCGGTTCACCGCCGATGATTGCGACCATTAAAGGAAGACCAAGCGCGCCGGCGCGAGCGAACGATTGTGGAGTCCCGCCCACGCCCAGCCATATCGGTAAAGGATTCTGTACCGGTCTCGGGTAGACGCCCTGGCCTGTCAGGGCAGTCCGATGTTTACCGGACCAATGGACGTGCTCGTTCTCGCGGATCTTCAGGAGTAAATCGAGCTTCTCTGCAAAAAGCGAGTCGTAGTCCTTCAGGTGCAGGCCGAACAATGGAAAAGACTCGATGAACGAACCGCGGCCTACGACCATCTCAGCCCGGCCTTGCGAAAGCAGGTCGAGGGTGGCGAAGTTCTGAAACACCCGTACCGGGTCGGCTGAACTGAGGACCGTTACAGCACTAGTGAGACGTATGTGGCGCGTTCGTGCCGCCGCCGCTCCGAGAATGACCGCAGGTGCGGAATCGAGGTACTCCCGACGGTGGTGTTCGCCGATTCCAAAGACGTCCAAGCCAACCTGATCGGCATGTTCGATCTGCTCGACCAAGTTGCGCAAACGATCCGACGCGTCGACGGCAAGGCTGGCGTCGTCGTATGCCGCTGCGAAGCTATCGATGCCAATTTGCATTTGTGGTCTCGTCCAACTCTGTGATCATTTTGTAGCTTGTTCCTTACTGCGCCTGAACCGTGTTTCTTGTTCCTCAAGTTTTTCCGCTGCGAGCAGCCCGAGCTTCTTAAGCGATCCGTAGAGTCGTTCCATCTCCTTTTCGGACAGTGCTGCCATGAGCGCCTCAAGGTCCTTTGCATGCTGCTCGAAGCACGACGCCGCCAGCCGCTTACCCTCCGGCGTGAGTTCCACGACCCGCGCCCGTCGATCACTTGGGCTCGCCCTGCGTACAACCAGCCCGAGTTTCTCGAGACGGTCGACTGCGGCGGTCATCGAGCCGCTGGCTAGCAGCACCTTCTCCTGAATTTGCGAGATCGTGAGCGGACCTTTGTGCAAGAGAGCTTCCAGCGCCGCGAAATCCGTGAGGCATAGCCCCGCCTTGGCGATACTCTGCTCAGCCAATAGGCTTAGCACACGATAGCTCTTCGTAATCACCAGCCAGAGCCGAGGAGCTGTAATGCGAGGGCTCTTTTTCATTATGTTTTCCTAGTCAGGCAGCTTGGGGCCGGGCCTTGATCCTGTTGTTCGCGGGGGAAGACAACAGGCGATCGACGGAAGCTGCTCCTGCGCCGCGAATCATCAGAAAGGCCGAAGTCCCCAGCAAGAGGAGGTGGTACTCATAACCTTCTCCCTTCTGTGCTCCGGTCCAGTTCATAAAGAAGCCAAATTGACCATGAACCAGCGCGACGGCCACGATCATGTTGCAAAAGACTCCAAAGGACGCAACGCGAGTGAGCAGTCCGAAGATAAGACCCAAGCCGCCGAAGAATTCCGCGGCAATGGCCAGAAATGCGAATACAGCCGGAATGTGCATCACTCCCGTGAAGAAGCCCATCGTGCCGGTGAAGCCGTATCCACCGAACCACCCGAGCATCTTCTGGGCGCCGTGGGCGAAGAAGATCACCCCGAGCACCAATCGAAGAATAGTCGTTGCAATGTCGTTGTCGGTGGCAATCAGTTTACGAATCATAGAAATTCCCTCCGTCGCAAGCCCGCTGCCCCGGGGTGGGGCAAACAGCATATGAGATGATTACCCTTATATAAGGATTCTTTTTATCGAGGTAAGTGTTGCCCTCTACCTACACCGTTGGTCGCGAAAGGGGCGTGCGGATCGGGGTTGTCGATGCTCCGGCCCGTGCCGGAGGCTTTCCTGGCTGACGTTGAAGAGGTAAACGCAATCAGACTCGGCGTATGAAATTTGCAAGGGTTCAGTGTCTTGAATATCTCGCCGCGAAATTGGAGGGCGAGTCGCTCCCGCAGACTCGTTGTCTTGAAGGCTGAGAGCTCCCAGGTTGCCAGACCTGGCCCGATCAAAGGGTCTGCTCCGCTATTTTCACAAAGCGTGACAATCGAAACAATGAACCCTGGTATTTGCGCTGAGCGACACAAAACCAAGGGTATGAGTCGGGCGAACTTTCTCTGGATTTTTGTCTACGGCTTGGGTGAAAGCGGGGCGACCGGGGCACGCGGATCGCCCTAAGACGTATGCGATTGGCACTGCTAGCAACGGCCAACCCCTGGTTGGAGTGGTTCTGAACCGTATTGGAAGGCTAAGTTATTAAGGAGAAGAGGTGAAGTCGACTTGGTTAGAATGCGACCTGACGACCCCTGTCGCAACCAATTGAAAGTAATGCAGATAGACTAGAAGTAGAATGACATAGCGTTTAACCAACTGATCTACGTCCCCGGCTTGTTTCCATCGGGTTGGCAGGAAACGCTTGATTTTCCTGCCTTTTCTTACTGTCCACAGGGTCGCCCGTTTCAACCGCTTCCGCCCGCGTCTCAATTCTGGGGCCTAACGGACAGGAGATCGACAGGAAGCAAAAGCCCAAATCCTGTTTGCGCGACCCCTACGACCCGAAGCATCTGTCTCTGTACTGCGAATTGTAGTCGACCTCTCCTGACCCGTCAGCTTCGCGCAACGCACTGTCGCGCAACGCACTTCGCACAACCCAACTGTTCATCGGGACACACTTTCAAGAGAATCCCACAATCAGAGCCTGGTGAAATTTTGCGAGGCCCTAGACTGAACTAGCTAAAGGCTGTTGCAAAACCCAGGGCTCAACCCCTTGATTGACGCAGGTCGATGACCCAGCGGCGGGGCAGATCTGCAGATTTGCTTATCTTTCAGTCATCTTTCATTCGCTAATTGCCAACAAAGAAAATCACGGGGTGCCTTCTTTATTTTCTTGACAGATTTTATCTTACTCGATATACTCGAGTACATATATGATTGCCTCCAGCTCTCACCAAGCCTGGCTGTTCTATTCCCCTTTGGCCCGCCAAGCTGCCCTGCTCAAAGACGATTTGCTCGATCCCGTCGATCACCTCTTGAACGATCCCGCTTTGGTCGACCTGGTCCGCCAATGTCTGGCGACACGCAGTCCGCTTTCCCAGCGCACCGGGCGAACCGGAATGGCCCCCGATCGCCTGCTGCGCTGCTGTGTCATGAAGCACCTGAAGGGCTGGAGCTTCCGCGATCTGGAACGGGAGCTGCGCAGCAACTTGGTGTACCGCCGCTTCACCCACTTCGATGCCGAGGCTACCCCCGATTTCACGACTTTTAGCCGGACCTTTGCCCTGCTGAGTCCGGCGGTCACCGAAGAGATTCATCAACGGGTCGTCGGCCTAGCCTGCGAGCAAGGCGTGGCGCAAGGACAAAAGCTTCGCACCGACACGACCGTCGTGGAAAGCAACGTTCACTATCCTACCGACAGTTCGCTTTTGGGCGACGGCATTCGGGTGCTCAGCCGCAGCCTGCAACGCATCGCCCACGAGTGTAAGCACGGAGCCCTGGCCGTGGTCGATCACGGGCGGGCGGTAAAACATCGCCTGTTGGAAATTGGCCGCGCCGCCAAGTGCCTGACCGAGGCCAACCAGGAGCGCATGCAGGACAGTTATCAGAGGTTGTTGGGGCTGACCCGGGGGGTGGTGCGCCAGGCCCTCGAGGTAGTGCAACGATGGACCAAGGGGCGGCTCAAAGTGGTGGGTAAACTCCTGCGGGTAGAAACCCAGATCGGCCAGTTGCGGCACTTTCTTCCTTTGGTGGAGAACGTGATCCGGCAAACCCAGG
>WNFO01000410.1_pt1 | contig 32462 bp, 32 predicted proteins | sample 5400251 | NCBI WGS metagenome assembly WNFO01 (sample SAMN13153354, study PRJNA577476) | soil metagenome | isolation source: 100 cm saprolite under Madrone tree | place: USA:California | collected 2016-06-14
AAAGAGGCAGCAGATGGATTTCGCGACCCGATTCACCGTTTCGATCGAACGAAGCGGAATTTGCCGCCGCTTTGCCCGCGTCGTGGCCGGCACGTTGGCCGCAGTGGCAACACTGGCGACCGCGCCCGCGCAAGGCGGTGAACTCGCGAAAGATCTGCTGGAGGCCATCCACGCTCCGACAACGCCGGCAGTCAAGTGGGCGCGCGACGTGAACGGCAGGCGCTTCGTTCAAGCCCTGCTTCTGAGCGACTCCGCCGATCCCGATATGACCGATCTGCGGGCTTTTGTGGTGCAAGCCGGCGGCGCAGTGCTGAAGCGTCATGACGCGACACATGCGTTGACGGTGAACGTTCCCACGTCGGTCCTCCACGCGTTGGCGCGGCGCGCCGACGTGGTAAGCGTCGCGCCGAACCGAAGCACCCACCACACGGCGAGCACGCTCGAAACCATCACCGGCACACTGACGAGCAACGTCCGCACCAACAGCACGAAGACCTCCTACAGCGGGCTGGACGGCACCGGGATCGGCATCGCGATCGTCGACTCCGGCGTGATGAAGGCGCACGACGCGTTCCTCAATGGGCTCGGCCAGAAGCGCGTGCAGCGCAACGTCACCATGCTGAAACAGACGCTCGCCAACTGGACCACCGGCGTCGACAGCACCACGTCGCCGATGCCGGGAAGCTTCGCGCAGATCCAATACGAGAACTCGATCGCGAACGACAACAACTCGAACCAGGATCCCTTCGGCCACGGCACCCATGTCGCATCGGTCGCCGCGGGCCGCGCGAAGTTCTACGCGTCAAGCACGCCCGATACGACCGGCATCGCGCCGAACGCAAACATCTATGACGTCCAGGTGCTCGATGGCAACGGCGCCGGCACGATCAGCGAGGCGATCGAGGGCATCGAGTGGGTTATCTACCACGCGAAGCAATACAACATCCGCGTGATGAACCTCAGCCTGGCGTCGTCGTCGACGCAGACCTGGGAGAAAGATCCGCTGTGCGCCGCCGCGCGCAGCGCGACGGCAGCTGGCATCACGGTCGTCGTGGCGGCCGGCAATTTCGGCCTGTCGACGAGCGGCCAGGAGGTCTACGGGGCCATCAGCTCGCCTGGCGACGACCCGTCGGTGATCACCGTCGGTGCCGTGAACTACCACAACTCGCTGTCGCGCAGCGTCGAGACGGTGGACCACTTCAGCTCGCGCGGCCCGACGCGCGGCTCGTATGTCAACGCCAGCGGCGTCACCCAATACGACAATCTGCTCAAGCCCGACCTCGTCGCGCCGGGCAACAAGGTCGTTTCGGGAGCCGCGATGACTCAAACGCTGCTCCTCTTCACGAACTGGAACTACCTGGCCAACACCTACTACAAGTACTTGATTGCTCCGCTGAACATTCCCGAGATCTACCCGCAGACGCAGATGATGCTGTCCGGCACGTCGGTCGCAGCGCCAGTCGTGGCCGGCTCCGCCGCGTTGCTGCTGCAGGCGAATCCGGGCCTCACGCCGCCGTTGATCAAGGCCATCCTGCAGTACACGGCGCAGCCGCTGTCGGGATTCAATCTGCTCGAGCAGGGCGCGGGCCTGCTGAACGTGGACGGCGCCGTCGCACTGGCCAAGGCGCTGCGTACGGACGTGGCCACCGCGATCCACAACGGCCAGATCAGCGCGGGCAGCCCGATGCTTGCATCGGGCATGTCGATGCCGACGCAGTCGTCGACGGTCAACGGCACGAGCTTCAACTGGTCGCGTATCGCGTTCGCCGGCGGCGGCCACATCGTCAGCAAGCCGGCACTATTCACCGAGTATCAGCCCATCTACGATCCGCGCGTCACCTGGGCCGACGGCGTCGTACGTTTCCGGCAGGCGGTGTACTGGTCCGGCTCGACCATTCCGCCCAACACGTACGTTCAGCGCTTTATCGACACGCCCGGCTCCAACCAGACTCTGCTCACGGCCGGCCTGGTCATGGCCGACGCGCTGGCCGGCACGAGTGACCTGGCGGCGAACACCGGCATGTTCGTCCCGACTGCCTCGCTGTCCGGCTGGCTGATCGCCGGCAGCGGCAGGACGCTGACCCAGGGCGTCGTGCTGAACGAAGGCGTGGTGCTCAACGAAGGGGTGGTGCTGAACGAAGGCGTGGTCCTGAACGAGGGGGTGGTCCTGAACGAAGGCCTGGTCCTGTGCGAGGGCGTGGTGCTGAACGAGGGCGTCGTCCTGAACGAAGGCGGGCTCCTCAGCGGCCTTCTCTATGGCCTGCTGAGCATCGTCGGCTCGATCATCAATTTCGACCTGACCGGCGCCCTCTTCGGCGAACCATGATTCGAAACCGGCCGGCTTGCCAGCCGTAGCTGCGCCCACGAGCGGCCGGAGACATGGTGAGGGTGGCGGAGAGAGTGAAGTCAAAGATCCGCGCCAATACTGGGTCTGCTGGCAGTTTGTGACTTTTCACGGATCATTCCAAGGACGTCGACATCCTCATTGCAGTCGACATGCTGACCCACTCGATTCTGGGCGTAGTTCCTTCAGCCGATCTGATCAAGCAACGCCCGGCCACTAACGGATAGCCGTTCCGGCGGCTGCGCCGACTGCCCTGCCCGCCGCGGCTGCGAAACGGCCTGCGGCAAGCCATGGCGGGAATAAAAGCCTCTTAGCCCCGGTCTAGCACTTGTTCGAAGATCGCGCGCGGCGTCGCCAGGAAAGCGACGAAGCTCCTCGATGCTCCAGCACCGCGACGCTGTCACACGCTAGAGTCCGACCGGCCCCGGGGCCTGGATGAGGTACCGATCATGGCCAGTCAATCAATCAGCGAGGATTCCGGTCCCACCCCGCGCACCGCTGCGAGTCGAGTGCTGCTCGTGCTGCCTCTGGTGCTGCTCGCGTTCGTCGCACTCACCGTCGCTCTGGTGGCCAGCAGGACAGTCCGGGACCCCTACGAGACTCCTTTCTCTCACGTCTTCTTTAGCGACGCCCTGCATATGAAGGCATGGCTGATCACGGCCGCGTTGCTGCTGGCATTGGTCCAGCTTCTGACGGCATCGCGCATGTATGAATTGCTTCGCTTCCCTCCGAAGGGTCGCTTCTACCATCTGGTGCATCGCTGGTCCGGGCGCACCGCCATGCTGCTGACACTGCCGGTGGCCTACCACTGCATGTTCCTGCTCGGCTTCGGGACGGACGACACGCGCGTCGTCATTCACTCGTTGCTGGGGTCATTCCTCTATGGAGTCCTTCTCGCCAAGGTCCTCGTTGTGCGCTCGAACGGCTTCCCAGGCTGGGCGCTGCCGCTCGGCGGCGGCGCGCTGTTCGCTATTCTGGCCGGGTTGTGGCTGACTTCCGCATTCTGGTTCTTCGGTGTCGTTGGCATCGGCCTATAGCCTGTTGTGTTCACCAGTCATTCGTTGACCCTTGTCCCGAGCGTCCGTGTCCGGGCGCCCCCTCGGAGACGCGATCCTTCAGCACATCAAAGGTGCGCGCACCGACCTCGGGCGGCATCGGGGCAAGCCATGGCGAGGCGAGCAACGTCGTTTGCGCGTCGACCAGCCCTTGTGCCCAGCGCGTGTGCATCGCGCTTCGGCTGAATTCGTAGTCTTTCGAGAGTCCCTGGGGATCCGTCGGCCGGTAGATGAGCTCCACGATATCCATCGTGGTCACGCAACCAAAGTCATTCAGCGCACTCGTTTCGTAATAGCTGGTTGGCGCAGCGCCGAGCACCCAGTGCAGCGGCGGCCGCGGCGCGAAGAAGCCGGGTTGCCCGAACAGGAGGGCGTTGAGCGAGCTGGCGCGGCGGCTCTGGCCGGTTATCGCGCTGGACAACGCCGGCCATAACGACGACGGTGCCGTAATCCCTTCCCAGAATGCTCTCAGACGCTCGACTCGTTTCGGCGGGGCGTTGCCGGCGATGATCGCAGCATTGATGGCGCCAATCGAGAGGGCGTCGTCCTGAACGAAGGCGGGCTCCTCAGCGGCCTTCTCTATGGCCTGCTGAGCATCGTCGGCTCGATCATCAATTTCGACCTGACCGGCGCCCTCTTCGGCGAACCATGATTCGAAACCGGCCGGCCTACCAGCCGTAGCTGCGCCCATGAGCGGCCGGAGACCGTTACCTATGTCTCCGGTCTGGACACTTTGAGGGTGGCGGAGAGAGTGTGGTCAAGAAGCCGCGCCCGCTGTGCCCCTGTGGGCCATTCGCGGTTTTCCACGGTCTATGCCACCTTCATCGGATGCGAAGCCCCGGTCGCTAATTAAGAGACAGTGAAGCTCCGAAGGCCTGGCGGCCAGAGAATTGCGTATTCATTCTCCGTTGCTTCTCTATATCCGGCACGGACATCGCTGAAGAGATCATGCGCGAGAAGACGCCCCTTGAGCTGATCGAAGACCTGAGCTGGCCGGTCCGTGCTAATGAAGATATTCATCTCGCCCGACCCTGCATCGTGACCATCAATCTGGCTGCCGTCAGGGAGCGCGTCAATCAGTGCAGTCTCAAGGGCGACGATAGCTTCGTAGTCTGGAATCGAGCCGATCGGCCATTGCAAGACGAGCATGTATTCCATGGATAACCGGGGGCTTAGCTCACCGCAATCGCTTGTTTGCAAACGCGCGCCCTGATGCGGATTTGAGGTAGCGCTCGAATGCGATGGCTTTTGTCACATCGGAGAACGCAACGTAGGTTATGAGCCGCCACGGCTTGCGCTTGGCCGTGTGGGTCGACTGACCCGAATTGTGGGATGCCAGGCGCTTTCTGAGATCGATGGTCAGCCCGACATACCTCTGGTCGGGTCGATCAACGCTTTCCAGCAGGTAGACGTACCGCATTCCGCGAGGCTACGCTGGCGGGTCTGTCCACGGCTAACCTATCAGCAGTAGCTCGATCGCGACCAGCCCGCCTTCGCGCTGACGCGCTTCGGCGGGCAGCCTACGCTGCTGCGCACCTCCGGCTGGCTTGCCAGCCGTAGCTGCGCAGCAGCGTAGGCTGGCGGAGAGAGTGGGATTCGAACCCACGATAGGCTATTCACCTATACACGCGTTCCAGGCGTGCGCCTTCAACCGCTCGGCCATCTCTCCCTTCGCGATCGGCGCGCAATTCTAACGGCCCGCCTACGCTGCCCGACGAAGCGCGTCAGCGCGAAGGCGGGCTACAACTGCTCGAACTCTGGCAGGCCGGTGTTTACTGCACGATCTTCAGCTGATCCAGGATGGCCGGATTTTCCAGCGTCGACACGTCCTGCTTGATCTCCTCGCCCTTGGCGATCGAGCGCAGCAGGCGCCGCATGATCTTGCCCGACCGGGTCTTCGGCAGGTTGTCGCCGAACCGGATGTCCTTGGGCTTGGCGATCGGTCCGATCTCCTTGGCGACCCAGTCGCGCAGTTGCTTGGCGATCGCCGGGGCCTGCTCGTCGGTCGGACGGGCCTGCTTCAGCACGACGAAGGCGCACACCGCCTCACCGGTCATATCATCCGGGCGCCCCACGACCGCGGCCTCGGCCACCAGCGGATTGGACACCAGCGCCGATTCGATCTCCATCGTCCCCATCCGGTGGCCCGAGACATTGAGCACGTCATCGATCCGGCCCACGATCGTGAAGTAGCCGGTCTTCTTGTCTCGGATCGAGCCGTCGCCGGCCAGGTACAACTGGCCGCCCAGCTCGGCGGGGTAGTACGACTTCTTGAACCGCTCCGGGTCGCCCCAGATCGTGCGGATCATCGCCGGCCACGGCCGCTTCACCACCAGCAAGCCGCCCTGGCCGTTCGGCACGTCGTGCCCGGCCTCGTCGACGATCGCCGCCTCGATGCCGGGCAGCGGCAGAGTGCAGGATCCCGGAACCAGCGGCGTCGCACCGGGCAGCGGCGAGATCATGTGACCGCCGGTTTCGGTCTGCCAGAACGTATCGACGATCGGGCAGCGCGAGGCACCGACATTGCGGTAGTACCACATCCACGCTTCCGGGTTGATCGGCTCGCCCACCGTTCCCAGGATCCGCAGGCTGCGCAGGTCGTACTTGGTGGGGTGCGTGGTCGGGGCCGCCTCGTTGGCCTTGATCAGCGAGCGGATTGCGGTCGGTGCGGTGTAAAAGACACTCACCTTGTGGTCCTGACACATGCGCCAGAAGCGACCCGGATCCGGATAGGTCGGCACGCCCTCGAAGACGATCTCGGTCGTTCCGGTCGCGAGCGGGCCGTAGCACACGTACGTGTGTCCGGTGACCCAGCCCACGTCGGCCGTGCACCAGAACACGTCCGATGGTTTGATATCGAAGGTCCATTTCATCGTCAGCATCGCCCACAGCAGATAGCCGCCGGTCGAGTGCTGGACGCCTTTCGGTTTGCCGGTCGAACCGGACGTGTACAGAACGAACAGCGGGTGTTCGGCACCGACCCACTCGGGCTCGCAGCTGGCCGGCTGGTTCGCCATCAGCTCGTGCAGCCATACGTCGCGGTCCGCGTTCCAGGCGATCTTTCCGCCGGTGCGCCGGTACACGACCACCTTGCGCACGGCCTCGCAGCCCTCCTGCGCGAGCGCCTCGTCGATGGCCGGCTTCAGCGCAACCGGCTTGCCGCCGCGCATCTGCTCGTCGGCACAGATCACCAGCGAAGCTCCTACGTCGACGATCCGCTCCTGCACCGACTTGGCCGAAAAGCCTCCGAACACGACCGAATGTATGATCCCGAGCCGCGCACAGGCTTGCATCGCGACCACTGCCTCGATCGACATCGGCATATAGATGATCGCGCGGTCGCCCTTGCGATAGCCGAACGATTTCAGGCCGTTGGCCAGCTGGCACACCTGCGTGTGCAGCTCGCGATAGGCGATCTTCGTTACGCGACCATCGTCGGCCTCGAAGATGATCGCCGTCTTGTCGGCATTGCCGTTCGTCAGATGCCGATCCAGGCAGTTGTACGAGGCGTTCAGCTCGCCATCGTCGAACCACCGGTAGAACGGCGCCTTGCTTTCGTCCAGCACGCGCGAAAACGGCCGGTGCCACAGCACGTTTTCCTTGGCCAGCCGGCTCCAGAACCCACTCGGATTGCGCTCAGCCTCGGCGCACAAGGCCCGGTAAGCATCCATGCCTGAGACGGCTGCGTCGCGCACGGCCTCGGGACTCGGTTCGAACACTCGTGTCTCGCGCAAAACGGATTCGATGTTGCTCATGGCGCAGCGCTCCCGACGATCGATTTTGTACGGTCCCCACTTACCTTACACGAAGCAAGGTGAAGACGGAATTCCCAGCGCGCAATCGGTCCGGGCTCAATGCCCGAACCAGTCCAACCGGTCCCTCAATGCGACCACGTCACCGATGAACACGATCGCCGGCGGCCGCATTTCCGCACGAACTACGCGCGCGGCCAGGTCTGCCAGCGTGCCGACCACGGTGCGCTGCGATCCGACCGATGCGTCGCAAACCGCGGCCGCCGGGGTCGCCTGGTCCAGCCCGTGCGCCATCAACTGCTCGCAGATGATGCCGATCGCCGCCACTCCCATGTAGATGACGATCGTCTGCCCCGGACGGGCCAGCGCGGCCCAGTCCAGATCGCAGCGGCCATCGGTCAGGTGGCCCGAAACGAGCACGCAGACCCGGGCGATGCCCCGGTGCGTCAACGGGATCCCCGCATAAGCGGACGCCGCGCTGGCGGCCGTGACGCCCGGAACCACTTCGAACGGCACGCCCGCGGCGACCAGGTCGATGATTTCCTCGCCGCCGCGCCCGAACACGAAGGGATCGCCTCCTTTCAGGCGCACCACGCAGCGGCCCGCCCGCGCCCGGTCGATCAACAGGCGGTTGATCTCGGGCTGCGGTAGCTCGTGATGACCCGGCTCCTTGCCGACGTAGATCCGCTCGGCTTCCGGTTGCAGCAGGTCCAGCACGCCCTCGCCCACCAGATGATCGAACACCACGGTATCGGCCGAAGCCAGGATGCGGGCTCCCTTGCGGGTGAGCAGCTCGGGGTCGCCAGGACCTGCGCCGATAAGGAACACCTTGCCGGCGCCGGTGTGCGGATCGCTGCTGGAGTTCATCCGCAGGCGGTCCCGGGCTCGGCAGCCGATGGAAGGACGGCAAGCATCCACATTGCGGGCAGGATGCGCGTCTCAGAAAGGGTCGCCATCGGATCTCCGTGCCGGCCCGGGTCCCCGGCGGGCCGCCAAGCCCGCATCTTGCCATGCCATCGCCTGCGCCTGAATTCGGTAAGCTTTGCCGCAGCAGCTATTTATTAGCAGGACTCCGCGGGAGAAGTCGCAATGGGTGTGTGCATCGTCGGTTGGGCCCACGGCCCGTTCGGTCGGCACGACGGCCTCGATCTGGAAGGGCTGGTCGGCTCGGTGAGCGGCCGGGCCATCGAACATGCGGGGGTCCCGGCCCAGGACATCGACGCGACCTGGCTGGGCAACCTGAACGGCGGCTTCGTGCCGGACAACTTCTGCTCGTCCTTCGTGCTCGATGCCGATCCGGCGCTGCGCTGGAAGCCGGCGACGCGGGTTGAGAACGCGTGCGCGTCCGGCTCGGCCGCGATCTACTCGGCCTGCGACGCGATCGAAGCGGGCCGCGCCCGCATCGCTCTGGTGGTCGGAGCCGAGAAGATGACGGCGGTCGGCGGCGAGGAGGTCACGCGCGTGCTGGCCAACGCGTCGTACGTGAAGGAAGAGGCAGCCACTGGAATGACCTTCCCGGGCATCTTCGGCCAGATGGCACGCCAGTACTTCTCGCGTTACGGCGACCACCGCGCGACCTTGGCGCGGATCGCGGCCAAGAACCATCGCAACGGCGTGCGCAATCCCTATGCGCAGGTTCGCAAGGACCTGGGATTCGAGTTTTGCAACACGGTGTCGGACAAGAACCCGCTGGTCGCCGATCCGCTGCGCAAGACCGACTGCTCGCTGGTGTCCGATGGCGCCGTCGCGCTGGTGCTGGCCGACGAAAAAACCGCTCGCAGCTTCGCCCGCGCGGTGCGTTTTCGCTCGCGTGCGCAGGTCAACGACTGGCTGCCGATGTCGCGCCGCGACGCGAGCGAGTTCGAGGGCCCGCGCCGGGCCTGGAGCGCCGCGCTGAAAACGGCCGGCTGCCGCCTTCAGGACCTGTCGCTGGCCGAGGTGCACGACTGCTTTACGATCGCCGAGCTGCTGTGTTACGAGGCGATGGGGCTGGCCGATCGAGGCGCCGGTTCACGCGTACTGGACGACGGCAGCGTCTCCCCGGAAGGGCGCCTCCCGGTCAACGTTTCCGGGGGCCTGAAAGCCAAGGGGCATCCGATCGGCGCTACGGGAGTATCGATGCACGCGCTGTGCGCGATGCAACTCACCGGGCAGGCGGGCGAGATGCAGGTGCGCGATCCGCGGCTGGCCGCCGTTTTCAACATGGGCGGGGCCGCGGTCGCCAACTACGTCAGCATCCTGGAACCGTTCAAATAGGTCGGCCCCTCCTTCGCGCTTCGCGCTTCGGAGGGCTTGCCCTCGTTCGCGCTTCGGGAGGGCCTGCCCTCCGAAGCGCGCGCAGCGCGCGAAGGAGGGTCAGTCGCCGGCCTCCTTCACGATTGCCCAGCGCACGGAGGTGACCCCGGTCTCCAGGCTGATCCGGCTCACCAGTTGCTCCAGCTGAGCCTGGTTTCCCAGCGTTGCGGTCAATTCCGCGCTGACCTCGACCCGGCCCGGCGCATCTTCCACGTCGATGCTGGTCAAGGACTGCAGCACCAGCGACATGCCGGCCACCGCGTGCAGCAGCAGCGTGCGCACCCGCACTTCGTCCTCCTCGCGGCACGTCACGGTCACCCGGTAGCGGTGTTCCGACTCGGTGGCGCTCTTGACGTCCTGGCGGTTGATTCTCTGGGTCATGCCGCGCAGCACGATGTTGGCGCCGAGAATCGCGATCGCGCCGACCGAGGCCTCGACCAGCTGCCCCAGCCCGCTCAGAACCCCGACCGCGGCCGAGCACCACAGCGTGGCTGCGGTGTTCAGCCCCCGGACGTTCAGGCCCTCGCGCATGATCACGCCGGCGCCCAGAAACCCGATGCCGGAGACCACCTGCGCAGCAATACGTGCGGTGCCCTCCGGGTCGTCCGACAACGCCGTCACCAGCACGAAAAGCGCCGAGCCGGCCGCCACCAGCGCGTTGGTGCGCAGTCCGGCCAGTCGCTGCCGCAACTGGCGCTCGGCTCCGATGATCGCACCCAGCGCGAGAGCCGCCAGCAGGCGCACGATAAAAAGATGAATTTGCATCGCGAAGCTCCCCGATCGTTGTGATATATGGTTGCCGGCCTGAGGTGTTTTTGACGGACGGCGCCTCTTCTTACTAATCCGCACGGCTTGCTTGCGGACGCCCGCATGGCGCCCCGTCGATGACATTATCGCCGCCTTGATGAACACGTCCGAGATCTCGCAACGCGCCGATCGCGGGCTGCTGCGCCTTGCGCTGCGGCCCGACGATCTGCTGCTCGACCGCACGTACCGGCGCCTGTGGTCGTCGATCCTGATCAGCTCGTTCGGGGCCCAGGTGACGCTGCTCGCGCTGCCGCTGACCGCGGCCGTGCTGCTGCAGGCATCGCCCACGCAGATGGGCGTGCTGACCGCGATGGAAATCGTTCCGTTCGCGCTGCTGTCGCTGCCGAGCGGCGTCTGGCTCGACCGGGTGCGCAAGCTGCCGGTGTACGTGCTGGGCGAGGTGCTGATCGCGGCCGCCGTGACCTGCGTGCCGGTCGCATGGTGGATGGGCCTGCTGTCGATGCCTTTTTTGTACGTGGTTGCGTTCGCGATCGGCGCGGTGAACACGACGGCCGGCAGCGCCGGCCAGATCGTGCTCACCCAGCTGGTTGCGCGCGAGCGCCTGGTCGAGGGACATGCGAGGAACGCGCTGGCCTCCTCGACCGCCGAGGTGATGGGCCCGGGCGCGGCGGGTCTGCTGATCCGCTTCACCGGCGCGCCGCTGGCGCTGCTGGCGGACGCCGTGCTGATGGTGGGCTCGGCGCTGATCCTGCGCGGGATCCGTATTCCGCCCGAGGAGCGCCACCCGCCAACCGCGTTCTGGCCGTCGATGCGCGGCGGCCTGGACTTCGTGGCACGCCGGCGACTGCTGACGACGATGGCGATCGCCGTCGGCATCTGGCAGTTCTGTTACCAGGCCACGCTGGCCATTCAGATCCTGTTCGGCACCCGGATGCTGGGGCTGTCCGAACGCGCGGTGGGGCTGAGTTACGTGGCGCTCGGAGCCGGAACGATCCTGGCCAGCGCCTTCTGCAACCGCATCGTGCGGCACATCGGTCCGGGGCCGGCACTGGTGCTGGGATTTGCGGTGTGCGCGCTGGGCTGGTTGACGCTGGCGCTGGCCCCGCTCGGCCTGGTCGGCATCGTGGCGTATGCGGCAATGCTGTTTCTGTACGGCGTCGGAGCCGTGTTCATCTTCATCAACTTCCTGGCGCTGCGCCAGGCCGTCACCCCGGCGCCGATGCTGGGGCGAATGACCAGCACGATGCGCTGGCTGATCCTGCTTCCGGCCGGTCCGGGCGCGCTGTTCGGTGGCTGGATCGCCGAGCAGTTCGGGCTGCGCACCACGCTGCTATTCAGCGCGGTCGCCACGCTGCTGCTGGCGATCGCGGCCTGGCGTCAGGCGGTCATTCGCGAACTGCGCAGGCTGCCGGCGCCGGACCCGAGTCTGGACTAATCAGCCGTCTAATCGCCGCTGCTTCGTTTGCAGGCATTGCGGGGCCGGACTCGACGCGCGCCCCAGGCACCCAAGCACGCCGGACACCCCATGGCCGGGGATGGTAGTTATGGCATACGTTTGTATGGGAGTTCATATGGCATACTGCTAGTGTGCCTGTGTGGCCACTGCGCATTTTGATTGGGATCCCGATAAGGAGGCAGGGAACCTGCGCAAGCACGGAGTCTCTTTCGCCTCGGCTCAACTGGCATTTGCAGATCCGTTGCGGGTGATCGCCAAGGACGCTTCGCACAGTGCGTCGGAAAATCGCTACTACTGTTTTGGCGAGGTCAGCGGCGGCGTTCTTACAGTGCGATTCACCTATCGAGCCTCAGTCATTCGCATCATCGGCGCCGGATATTGGCGCAGAGGAAGGGCAATCTATGAACGCGAGAATCAAGTACACCGATGAGCCGTTGGGCAGGGTCAAGGTCGTGCACGACTTTCTTCCGTCCCCGGCGGAATTGGCTTTCCGGGAAGAAGGTGTAAAGGTGACCCTCGCGTTGAGCAAGAAAAGCATCGAGTTCTTCAAGTTGGAAGCCGCGAAGCATCGCACGCAGTACCAGCGCATGATTCGCCGGCTGCTCGATGCATATGTCGATGCTCAGGGCAAAGTCGGATCAAGCCGGGCGCGTCGCTGACTCCCAGTGATCGTTGTCGGCAATCGGCATCGCCATCGACCTATCCCCACCTCACCCGCTGCCCGACCCCCGGTGGTGCGCCCCATCAACGCCTGAAACCGCGTCGTCGGCATCGGAACACGGTCGTCGAGCCGCGGTCGCCGGCGACCTGCGTCAGTGTCTGCGGTTAGCGCAATTGCATCGCCTCGGGCTGCTTCGCCAGCATCTGGGCCGCCTCACAAGCACCCGGCAAAGCGAGGTCGGGTCACGGTACCCGGCAAACTGAGCGACGACCTGGCTCCCGGTACGCTGAACAGCATCGGCAAGCAAGCCGGGTGGAGGTAACATTCAAACATGCGCTATGCGATCGTCATCGAGAAGGCCGGCGACAACTATTCGGCATATGCTCCTGACTTGCCGGGTTGCGCGGCCACAGGCGCGACGGTGCAGGAAGCCGAGGCCGAAATGCAAGCAGCGATCGCCTTTCACCTCGAGGGACTTCGGGCCGACGGCGTGCCGGTGCCGCAGCCGTCAAGCCACGTCAAATACCTGGACATCGCTGCCTGAATCCCGGCCCTTCGCGTCCGGAGTCCGATGTTGCCCGAACATCCTGACCGAAGGCCCGTCTATTTCCTTAACTTTGTTCCTTGCCGGTGCGGCCCATCAACGCCTGAAACAGCGTCGTCGGCATCGGAAACACGATCGTCGAGCCGCGGTCGCCGGCGACCTGCGTCAGTGTCTGCAGGTAGCGCAATTGCATCGCCTCGGGCTGCTTCGCCAGCATCTGGGCCGCCTCCAGCAGCGCCTGCGCCGCCTGCTTTTCCCCTTCCGCGTGGATCACCTTGGCGCGGCGCTCGCGCTCGGCCTCGGCCTGGCGTGCGATCGCCCGTACCATCGATTCGTTCAGGTCCACGTGCTTGATCTCGACGTTGGTGACCTTGATGCCCCAGGCGTCGGTCTGCGAGTCGAGGATGCGTTGCACGTCCAGGTTCAACTTCTCGCGCTCGGCCAGCATCTCATCGAGTTCGTGCTTTCCGAGCACCGCGCGCAGCGTGGTCTGTGCCAGCTGGCTGGTGGCGGTGAGAAACCTCTCGACCTGGATGATCGCCTTCTGCGGATCGACCACTCGGAAGTAGACGACCGCGCTTACCTTGACCGACACGTTGTCGCGCGAGATCACGTCCTGCGGCGGCACATCCAGCGTGACGACCCGCAGGTCTACCCGTACCATCTGCTGCACGCCGGGCACGATCAGCACCAGGCCCGGCCCTTTCACGCGCCAGAACCGACCCAGCAGGAACACGACCCCGCGTTCGTATTCGCGCAGCACGCGCAGCGCCGAAACCGCCAGCACGACGACCAGTAGCAGCCCCAGCCCGACGCCAAATTGCATTTCGAAGAACATCGTCAGCTCCGTGGCTGTCCGGCGGCACTCACCTCGAGCGTCAGTCCGTCAACCTTTTCGACTCGCACCGCCGTTCCCGCCGCCAGCGCTTCGCGGCTGCGCACCCGCCAGGAAGCGCCCTGCACCTGGGCCCAGGCGCCCTCCTCGTCCACCCAGGTCACCACGCCCCCGGCGCCGACCAGTCCCTCCCGCCCGCTGACCACCGGGCGGCGCCGCGCACGCACGGCGAAGCTGCCGAACCCGAAGATGATCGCAGCGCTGACGGCGGCCACGCCGGCCAGGAACGGGAACGGGATCGCAGCGGCGCCGGCGTCCCCGTTGATCAGCATCATCCCGCCGACCACCAGCGCCACAATGCCGCCCACGCCCACCACCCCGAAGGTCGGAAGGAACACCTCCGCGATCATCAACGCGGCCCCGAGCAGAATCAGACCGACCCCGGCCCAATTCACCGGCAACAGGTGAAGCGCATAAAGCGCCAGCAACAGGCAGATGCCGCCCGCGACGCCGGGAAGCGCAGCGCCCGGATGCACGACCTCGATGAACAGGCCATAGACGCCCAGCATCATCAGCACCAGGGCCACGGTGGGGTTCGACAGCACCGCCAGCACCCCGATGCGCCAGTCCGGCCGCACCGTCTGGACCTCGGCGCCGGCGAGCGCGAGCCGCACTTTGGACGCACCGAACGCGATCTGGCGCCCGTCCAGCTTGCGCAGCAGATCGTCCACGTCGCTGGCGATCAGGTCGATGACGCCGGCACGCAGGGCTTCCTGCGCGGACATGCTGTGCGCCTGGCGCACGGCGCGCTCGGCAAATTCCGCGTTGCGGCCCCGCAGCTGCGCCAGGCTGCGAAGGAAAGCGGCCGCGTCATTGACCGCTTTCTCGTGCAGCGTATCGACCGGACCCGAAACGCCGCCGGAACGCCCGGGCGCGGGCGACTGGCCGCCCGGGTCGGGCGGCTGCGTGCCGATCGCAATCGGGGTGGCCGCGCCCAGATTCGACGCCGGCGACATCGCCGCGATATGGCTCGCATACAGGATGTACGTGCCCGCGCTGGCGGCGCGTGCCCCGGTCGGACCGACCCAGGTCGCCACCGGAACGGTCGAGTTCAGGATGTCCTTGATCATTGCGCGCATCGACGTGTCCAGCCCGCCCGGCGTATCCAGTTCCAGCACGACCAGCGAGGCGCCCTGGGCCTGAGCCTGCGCCAGGCCTCGCGAGAAAAACTCGGCCGTGGCCGGATTGATCATGCCGTCGAGCACCAGCACGACCACGTGCGGAGTCTGCGCGTGTGCAGGAATGAACCAGCCGCAGCACACCGCCAGTGCGACGGCGGCGGACCGCACGATGCATCCGACTCGACCCAGCGCCGTTTTCATGTGGGTTCTCGCGCTGCCTTGGTCCGCGACCCGTTCCGTTTCGAATCGACCTTAGCGTTCCCGGATTCGATAGTTCTATTATGGGCCGGTCTTGACGTCGCGCGCCTCCAGTTCGGCCCAGCGCGCAAAGCACCGGGTCAGTTCGGCCTCGATCGCCTGCAGGCGCGCGCGGTCCTGCTGGATCTGCGCGGCCCCACGCCGGTGGTAGTCGGCCGTTGCCATGCTGCTGTGCAGCTCGCGCTCCTCCTTTTCGAGCGACTCGATCTGGGCCGGCAGGCCGTCCAGGTCGCGCCGTTCCATGTACGACAGGCGCTGCCGCGCGCGCTTGGGCGGCACCGCGGCGCCCGGCGGCGCATCCGAGCCAGCCGCGGGTTGCTCGCGACCCGCGGCGGGCGAGCCCTCCGAAGCGCGCAGCGCGAAGGAGGGCCGCTGGACCAACCAGTCCGAGTAGCCGCCTGCGTACTCCTTCCACGCACCGCCTCCCTCGGCCACGAGCGACTGCGTCACCACGTTGTCCATGAACGCGCGGTCGTGCGTGACCAGGATCAGCGTTCCGGCGTACTCGGCCAAGGACGCCTCCAACAGCTCCAGCGACTCGATATCCAGGTCGTTGGTCGGCTCATCGAGCACCAGCAGATTGGACGGACGCGCAAACAGCCGGGCCAGCAGCAGACGATTGCGCTCGCCCCCCGACAGCGTGCGTACCGGGGCCTGCGCGCGCTGCGGCGAAAACAGGAAGTCGGCGAGGTAGCCGGTCACGTGCTTGCGCACCCCGGCAATCTCGACCCAGTCGGACCCGGGCGCGATGGTCTCGGCCAGCGTCCGATCCGGATCGAGCTGCTCGCGCAGCTGGTCGAAATAAGCAATCTGCAGGTTGGTGCCCAGTCGTACCGAGCCGGTATCGGGCGCAAGGGCGCCCAGCAGCAGACGCACCAGGGTGCTCTTGCCCGCGCCGTTAGGTCCGATCAGGGCCAGTCGGTCGCCGCGCATCAGTCGCATCGAGAGGCGCTCGACCAGCGTGAGTTGCCCGAAACGCTTGCCGACGTCGCGCAATTCCGCCACCAGGCGGCCAGAACGCGCCCCCGCATCGATCTGGATTCGAACCTCGCCCAGCCGGGAGCGGCGTTCGGCGCGGTCGCGCCGCAGCCGCTCCAGTCGCGCCACGCGCCCTTCGTTGCGCGTGCGCCGAGCCTCGACGCCCTTGCGGATCCACGCTTCCTCCTGCGCCCAGAACCGGTCGAAGCGTCGCCGCGCCAGGTCTTCGGTGGCGAGCTCCTCGGCCCGGCGCGCCTCGTAGGCGGCAAAATTGCCCGGGTACGAGCGCAACACCCCTCGATCCAGCTCGACGATCCGGGTCGCCACGCGGTCGAGAAAACGGCGGTCGTGCGTGATCACGACCGCCGCCCGGCCGCCCCGCTGTTCCTGCGTCAGCAGCGCTTCCAGATGTTCTATGCCGTCGATGTCCAGATGATTGGTCGGCTCGTCCAGCAGCAGCAGGTCCGCTTCGAACGCAAACGCGAGCGCGAGCGTGGCGCGCTTTCGCTCACCGCCGGAAAGACGCGACGGGTCGAGCTGCTCGGAAAGCCCGAACCTGTGCAGCTGCTCGATCAGCCTTGCCTCGACCCGCCAGCGCTCGCGCTCGTCGTGCGATTCGGACAGGCCGCCGCGCACCACCAGGGCTGCGCGCAAGGACGCGGCGGCCGGCACAGCGGGCTCCTGCTCGACCGTCACGATGCGCAGGCCGTCGCGTACGCGCAGCTCGCCATCGTCCAGCACCAGGCGGCCGGCGATCGCGGCCAGCAGCGAGCTCTTGCCGCTGCCGTTGCGCCCGATCAACCCGATCCGTTCGCCGGCGCTGATGGAAAGCGCGGCCTGATCGAGCAGCGGTGTGGCACCGAATGCCAGTTCGGCGCCGGTGACGCTGAACAATGTCATCCGATCCTCACAATGCCGATTATCGTTTAGCTCCCTGCCGGGGTGAGGGTTCTGACCGCCGATGGCGGATAATCCGCGCAGCCGAAGAACCTGCCGATGCTGCTGAGGGAGCTGAACCGAAGCAAATGCAAGACCTATCTGGTCGCCTGTGAGCGCGATCGGGTCGCGGTGCTGATCGATCCGGTCCGCGATCACATCGACCGCTATCTTGCGATGCTCGCCTATTTGGAACTGCGGCTTGAAGCGCTCATCGACACGCACACCCACGCCGATCATCGCACCGGATGCTTCGAGCTAGGGGACCTGACCGGGGCCCCGGTGCTGATGCACCGCAGCGCGCCTGCGCCCAGGGTCGACCGCCATGTTTCGGACGGCGACACGCTGACGCTCGGAACGCTGGCGCTGCGCTTTCTGGCAACGCCCGGACATACGCCGGACAGCGTCAGCATCGTGGTGGGCGATACGGTATTCACCGGCGACACGCTGCTGATCCGGGGCACCGGACGCGCTGATTTTTTCGGCGGCGACGCCGCGGCCCAGTACGACAGCATCGTCGGAAGGCTTTTCGCGTTGCCGGACCATACGGTCGTACTGCCTGCACACGACTATCGCGGCAACGCCGCCTCCACGATCGGCGACGAGCGGCGCTTCAATCCCCGGCTGGCGGGCCAGACCCGCGAGGGCTACGTGGCGTTGATGGCCAGCTTGCAGCTGCCGCTGCCGGATCGGATCCAGGAGGTGCTGCAACCGAATCAATCGGCGCTGGACGACGATGTGCTGAGGTTTCCGACGCTGGCTCAACTGAACGAGGTACGTCAGATACCGTCGCGCGCCTTGAGCGACATGTTGGCGCGCCAGCCGCCGCCGCAGGTGATCGATGTGCGCGAAGACAGCGAATTCCGCGGCGAGCTCGGCCACATTCCCGGGGCGCTGCTGATCCCGTTGCGCACTCTGGCCGCCCGCGCCTCCGAGCTGGGATCGGGCAAGGAGAACCGGATCGTGGTGGTCTGCCGTTCCGGAGTGCGCAGCTCGACCGCGGCGGCAATTCTGACCAGCCTCGGCTTCGAAGACGTTTCAAACCTGAAGGGCGGAATGCTCGCCTGGCACGATTCGGGATTGCCGGTCGAACATGCCTGACGGCCGCCGAGGCGCGGCCGGCTTCTTCTACAGCCCGGCCGGGGGCGCGAAGGTCCCAGGCGTCGCGGTCTGCTGCAGCATCACGCTGGGCGGATTGTTCAAGACCAGGTCCGTGTAGCCGTCGCCGTTCACATCGCCGGCGGCCATGAAGTTGCTCGACGTGGTCGCGTTGTAGGTGTGCGCAAGGCTGAAGCTGCCACGGCTGCTCGCCGTCTGCAGCAGCACTGAAACCTGCGACGGCGTATTGAACCCCTGGAAGCCGAACGACAACACGGCGATGTCCGGCAGCCCGTCGTGGTCCAGATCGGCGATGACCGGCTGTACGGCCCCGTCGGGCACCGTGATGCTGGAAGCCGCAAAGCTTCCTGCGACGATCTGGCGCATAACTGTCACGCTGGCCCCGCCGGACCCTCCAAACGGCGAATAGCCCGCGTTGGCCACCACGATGTCCGGCCGCAAATCCCCGTCCAGGTCGGCCACCGCGATACCCTGCGGGTTGATTCCGGCCGGCAGCAGCACCGGAGACAGGAAACCGCCGGCGCCGTTGTCGTACAGAATCGCGATGCCATCGGTCGTCGCCAGCACGATGTCGCCGCGCCCGTCCCCGTCCATGTCATGGATGGCGACATCGTTCGATCCTCGATTGGCGCCCAGGCTGAGCGAAACCGGCGCGGAGAAGGTACCCGGGCTCGTTGCGCTTTGAACGAACAGGATCGCGTGCGCGTCGCTGATGGGGCCGTCGGCGACCGCGATGTCGGCATGCCCATCTCCGGTCACGTCTCCGATCGCAACCGCGTCGCCCCCGCCTGCCGTACCCATCGTCTGGGCGGTCAGGAACGCCCCTGGGTGGCTGGGGTCGTGCCGCAGAATCGAAATCGCGCCGCTGTCGGGCACGCCCGGCGCAGTGCTTGGAAGCGTGGCGACCAGGTCTACGTGGCCACTTCCGTCCAGGTCGCCTGCCGCCAGCGCCCAGGGATCGGGGCCGACTCGATAGCGCACCGGCGCAGCGAACGTGCCGGGCGCCGTCTGCAGATAGATCGCCACGTAGCCCGTATGTGGCGGTGGTCCGTTGATGTAGCTTTGGGCGATCGCCACGTCCAGGTTGCCGTCGCCGTCGAAATCGGCAACGACCACCCCCGCGCCCTGCCAGAACGCTGGGAAGTTGTAGCTGTTGTCGTCGTAGCACGACGCCACCAGTAAACACCCCACACTGAGCAGGCCTGCCCGGAGTCGTGCGGAAAGCAAGCGCGTCATACGAGCCCCCGGTCCTGCGCTCGACACGATGATCCTACCCCCTCCAGCGACAGTCGGCCCCCCCAGTGTGTGCACATTCGGAAAAACCTGTATCTGATTGTGCGAACCGCGACCCCACCGGCTGCGCGGTTGGTTCCCATTCATGCTCGGTCGGTTCACAACAATGATCGCGCAATCCTGGTCGACTACACGTACTACGATCACGCCTCGATCCTGCCCACTCGAACGGAGGTCGCGATGTCCAACGTCCTGGTTCTGTACTACTCGTCCTACGGCCACGTCGAGACGATGGCCCACGCGATCGCCGAGGGCGCGCGCTCGACCGGCGCCACGGTCGACCTGAGGCGGGTGCCCGAGACGGCCCCGCTCGAAGTCGCAAAGGCCGCGCACTTCAAGCTGAATCAGGCAGCGCCGGTGGCGACCGTCGACGAGTTGGCGAACTACGACGCGATCATCATCGGCACTCCCACCCGCTTCGGCCGTGTCTCATCGCAGATGGCGAGCTTCCTCGATCAGGCCGGCGGCCTGTGGATGCGCGGCGTCCTGAACGGCAAAGTCGGCGGCGCGTTCACGTCGACCGCGACCCAGCACGGCGGCCAGGAAGCCACGCTGTTCTCGATCATCGCGAACCTGCTGCATTTCGGCATGACCGTGGTCGGTCTGCCGTACAGCCATCAAGGCCAGATGACGCTCGACGAGATCGTCGGCGGCAGCCCCTACGGCGCCACCACGATCGCCGGCAGCCAGGGCCAGCGCCAGCCCAGCGCGATCGAGCTGGAAGGCGCGCGCTTCCAGGGCAGGTTGATCGCCGAGACGGCCAACAAGCTCTTCTCAAAGCCGGCCGCCCGATAGCGAAACCGCCTCCTTGCCTTCGGCCGGACCCCCGACCCGTTCAAGCCTTGTTGGTGGGTCGGGGCGCGACCGCTTTGGCAAACTCTGAGTGGCGGCAGGGGATCGGATCCGATATCCTGGATAACACCAGAAAAAATCGGAGGGGGTTCAATGAGCGATCCCGCCGGTCCCCGGGCGCCGGTGGCCGGCCAGCCCACGGCCGGCGAGGTGGCGTTGTCCAGCCCGGCCATCCGCTCGGCCGCGCGATGGTTCTGGTGGATTGCCGGGCTGTCGCTGGTCAACGTGGTCATGTTCCAGACCGGAAGCAAGGGCAGCTTCGTGGTGGGCCTTGGCATCACCGCGCTGTCCGACGTGCTGTTCGCCAACAGCAAGTCCGTCGGCTTCGTGATCGACGCCATTGCGATCGGCTTTTTCCTCTGGATGGGCTCACAGGCCTCGCGCGGCAAACTCTGGGCGTTTTACGTTGGCCTGGTGGTCTACTCGCTCGACGCGCTGATTTATCTCAACGTCCAGGATTGGATGCCGGTCGCCTTCCACGGCCTGGCCATCTTCTTCATCGGCCGGGGCGCCTTGGCTCTGCGCGAGGCACTGCAAAAAGCCTGAGCGAGGCAGTTCGTCACCGCTCCCTGAGTTACTCCCAGTGGTACCGCACTTTGTCGAAGCAGAAAACAGGATCGAGCACCGGGCCAGCATCTGGGTGCAGGTTCGGCCACTGAGGGAAGAGGTTGCGAGTGCCACGATCCAGGGCGGCGCCGCAGCCGCAAGCGCCCTGGGCCTGGCCTACCTGGTCGCGCGAGCCTGGCCCCGACAGGACGCCCTGGGGGTTACGGCGCTGGTCGTCTACGGCGCTTCGCTGTTCGTGGCCTTCCTGACGTCCGCGCTCTATCACGGCGTACAGAACGAACGCGTCAGGACGGTCTTGCGACAGATCGACCACTGCACCATTTTCGTCCTGATCGCCGGGACCTATACCCCGCTTGCGTTGCTGCCCTTGCGCCATCACGACGGCGTGCCACTGCTCGCATCGATCTGGACCCTGGCCATTTGCGGCATCGTTGTGCGCCTCGCAAGTGAATCGCTTTATCGGCGCATCGCCATCGTCCTGTATCTCGCGATGGGTTGGGTGGGCCTCGGCTGGAGCGTGCCCCTGCACGAAATGGCCGGAACTGTCCCGTGCTTGTGGATGATTGCAGGGGGCCTGACCTATACCGGTGGCCTCCTTTTCTATCGGTGGCATCGCCTCCCGTTCAGCAACTCCATCTGGCATCTTTGCGTGGTTGCCGGCAGCGCCTGCTTCTTCCTCGCAATCACCCGCCTGCTGCCGATCTGATCGGGCAGTTGCCCTTGCCTGGCAACGCCGACCTCTGACGTTTGTCGGTCTGCGGTTTGTCGATCTGTGCGCTGAGGCCCGTTTTCGTCACCGCACCGCCCGCGCATATCGCCCCAGCGACAGCACCCTCGGGCCGGGTGACTTTCGGCACTGTCGTCGGCCGCCGATCGAGCGCACAGTGCAGTCACTGATCGCGCTGTACCGAACCCACTCCACCGAGGCCCAAAATGAACATGAACCGCCGCAGCCACCGAGAAGACGCCCTGTTCTTGATCGCCCTGCTGGTGCCTGCGATGTTCGCCGGTGCCCGCTACGTCGAGTCCGACCGCCAGATGACCCAGATCGCGCAAGCCCAGGTGTCGTCGGTTGCGTTCGAAAACCAGGCCTCGACGCGCTGGCTCGTGGCGCAAGAAGGTCGGGTCCGCTGATCCTGCGGGCCCCCGCCGCGCGGGGGCCCTGAGCACAGGTCGCAGACAGAAGCGAGGTTGTGGCTCATTAGTGCATCTCCTAGTCGATCGGCCACGGCATCGCCCGCGGCAATGTGGTCGCCACAGGGCCGTCGTGCTCCGGTGCCGGCGCCATCGTGTCCACGAGGCGCCACCATGGCTCAACGTCTTCCGCATGCGCCGGCTCGACCGGTTCACCGAGGCGCGGCATCACGAGTTGCGCACCCGCTTGCGGACCCAATTCCAACAAGGCCTCGGCAGGCTGGTCCCAGGCATGCATCGCGAGGCTGAACGTGCCCCAGTGCACGGGCAGGAAGGGGCCGCCGCCGAGCAGCGCCAGTGCCTTCAGGGCGTTCTGTGGTCCGAGGTGGATATCGCCCCAAGCAGGATGGAAGGCACCCACCTCCAGCATCACAAGATCGAACGGACCGAGCCGTTCGCGAATCGCCTGATATTCCGTCGTGAGGCCCGTATCGCCGCTGAAGAACACCGCGTGCCGCCGCGCACGGATGACGAACGAGGACCACAAGGTCGCATTGCGGTCTTTCAGGCTGCGCCCGGAAAAGTGCTGCGATGGCGCGGCCGTTACCGTGACCCCGGTGTTCGGCAACTGGTGAGATTCCCACCAGTCGAGCTCGACGATGCGCTCAGGCTGCACGCCCCAGGCTTCCAGGTGCGCGCCGACTCCGAGCGAAGTCACGAACGGCACGCTGCTCCTGGCGAGTTCGCGCATCGTCGGATAGTCGAGGTGGTCGTAGTGGTCGTGCGACACGATCACGAGGTCCACCGGCGGCATCGCGCGAAGGCGAACGGGCACGGGCTGGAAGCGCTTGGGGCCGGCGAGCCGCGACGGCGACGCGCGCGGCCCCCAAACCGGATCGGTCAGCACGCGAAGGCCCTCGACCTCGATCAGCACCGTTGAATGGCCGAGCCACGTGGCGCGAAGGCCGCTGGCAGGCGGCCTGGCCCAGGTTTCGAGCGGGTTCATCGATGGCAGCGGCCCTCGCGGCACGCGCCGCTCGCCACCGCACAGAAACTCACCGAGCGTCGGCATCGACGCGTTCGGGTCGCGCAACCCTGGGATGACCGGCTGCACGTTGCGGAACCGATCACCCACCCAGAGCGGCGAAGCCTTGATGCGCTCCAGGCGCGCGCCTGCCGGTTTTTTGCCCAGTGATTTCATGCTGCGACCCCGCGCCCATGTTCTAACGAATGGCCGATGCCGACCAGGGGCCACCCGCCACTGCACAAGCTGCAATCTAACCTGGGCCGTTCGGCCGTGCTACGGCATCATGCGGCCATGGCCCTGAACGCAACGATTTACACCTTCGACATCGACCTGGCCGACGCCGACCGGCACGTTTATGAAAGCCTGAACCTGCGGGTGGCCCGCCACCCGTCGGAAGCGCCGGATTTCCTGGCGACCCGGGTGTTGGCCTACTGCCGCGAGCTCGCGCCGGGGATCGGGTTTTCGGCGGGACTGTCGACGCCGGATGAGCCGGCCATTCACGTTCGCGATGCGACCGGAGCGCTGCTCGCCTGGATCGACATTGGCGTTCCGGATGCCGCGCGCGTGCATCGGGCCAGCAAGGCGGCCCCGCGCGTCGCCGTTTACACGCACAAACCCGCCGAGCAGTTGCGCAGGACTCTGGCCGGCGAGCGCATCCATCGGGCCGAATCCCTGACGCTGATCGAGGTCGACCGGGACCTGCTGGCCGAATGGACGCCGCTGCTGCAACGCCGGATGAAACTCGCGCTGTCGTTCAGTGGTGGAGAGGTCTACCTGACGCTCGGGAACCAGACGCTGACTGGAACGCTGCGGCCGATCGGCCTGGATGGGGCCCCTACGCTATAGCCTTCGCGCGTTCAGGTCTGGAATTGACGTGCGTCAATTGCTACTTAGAGTGGTATACATGGAAAAGATCCAGGTCTATCTGCCGAAGGAAGAACTCGACGCGCTGCGGAAAGCAGCCGCCCGTTCCGGCCGCAGCGTCGCCGATCTCGTTCGGGAGGCGAAGCCTTTCTCCTCGACAGCGGGCGAAGTAGCGGCAACGAGAAGGAGTGGATAATCGGCGTCCGCAGCCTGGCCTCAGAAATTTTTACCACGACACGTCCGATCGCCTCGAAAGGAGCCAACATGAGCGACACCATCCGCAAGGTCGATTACTACTACGTCGTGGTGGCTCACAAGCCGGGTGAGGGCGCCAAGGTTCTATCTGGGCTCGCCGCGCAAGGCATCAACCTGCTTGCGTTTTCCGGTTTTCCAAGCGCGCGCAAGGGGCAGCTCGATCTCGTTCCTGAAGATTCCGCCTCGTTCAAACTCGCGGCCAAGACGCTGAAGCTCAAATTGAGTGCGCGAAAAACCGCATTCCTGTTGCAGGGCGACGATCGGGTCGGGGCGATGAGCGAGACGCTGGGCAAGCTCGCCGGCGCCAAGATCAACGTCACCGCGATGGATGCGGTCAGCAGCGGCGCCGGACGCTACGGCGCGATTTTCTGGGTGAAGCCGGAAGCGGTGTCCCGCGCCGCGAAGCTGCTGGGCGCCGTCTGATTTCGCCTCTCGCGTCTCCGAATAACCGTCGGTGGCGCCGGCCACGGGTTGGGTGCGCTTGAACGCGTTATGGTCCGACGCCAGGATGTTGCTGACTGGCAGCAGGTCCGTGAACCTTGTGCCATCGTAGCGATGAACTCCCATGAAACCGATGCTTCGCAAATTCTTCCTGCTTGCCATTCTCGGCTTTGCGGTCGGCACCGCTTTCGCCGATGAGGTGCAGGTCGCCGTCGCCGCCAACTTCATGGCGCCCATGGAGCAGATTGCCGCGGCATTCGAAAAGGACACCGGCCACAAAGTCAAACTCATTTTCGGTTCGACCGGCAAGTTTTACGCCCAGATCAAGAGTGGCGCGCCCTTCGAGGTGTTGCTGGCAGCCGATGCGGCAACGCCGGCGAAGCTGGCCAGCGAAGGCAACGCGGTTGACGCAAGCCGGATGACCTACGCGATTGGCAAGCTCGTACTGTGGTCGGCAAAGCCCGGCCTGGTGGATGACAAGGGCGAAGTACTCAAGCGGGCCGACTTTTCCCACGTCGCCTATAGCAACCCCGCGCTCGCGCCGTACGGCGAGGCAGCTGTCCAGGCCATGAAATCGCTCCGTGTCTTCGACGCGCTCCAGCCGAAGCTGGTGCAGGGTGAAAACATCACGCAGGCTTACCAGTTCGTTGCGTCCGGCAATGCCGAGATCGGCTTTATCGCGCTGTCGCAGGTATTCAAGGACGGCAAGATTTCTGAGGGGTCGGCGTGGATCGTGCCCAGCGATCTGTATCAGCCGATCCGCCAAGAAGCAGTGATCCTGGAGAAGGGTCGCGGCAAGCCTGCTGCCGAAGCGCTGATGAGGTTCCTGAAGGGCGACAAGGCAAGAGCCATCATCGTGTCTTTCGGCTACGGGCTGTGATCTGCGCCGTCCTTGGGCGCGCCATCGGCGTGCAGCGATATTTTTAGCGCCGCCACGACGGCGCTCGCGACCTCGTCCTGCACTTTGAGTATGTCGTCGTCCAGATTTCGGTCATAGCTCTCCGACCACACCTGATAGCCGTTGTCGGCCTGCACAAGCTGTGCACTGATGCGCAGATGGTTGCCCGACTTGCGCACGCTGCCCTCCAACACGTGCGCAACGCCCAGCGCATGGGAAATGCCGGCGATCGTCGATTGCCTGCCCTTGAAGTAAAACGACGAAGTCCGTGCCGGCACGTGCAGCTCGGGCACCTTCGAAAGCAGATTGAGGATTTCCTCGACCATGCCGTCGGCAAAGTATTCCTGGTCCTTTTTCTCGCTCATGTCGACGAACGGCAGCACCGCGATCGATTTGTCGCTGACGCTCACCGCCCTTGCGCTCGCGTCCTGTGGCATTGGCGTCGGTGCCCCCATCAGCGCCAGACAGCTGGCAGCCAGGACGGCAAGCGCGGCCGCAGCGATGCCGGTGCGGTGCCGCAGCACGGATCGGCCCGCCCGATACAGCAGGCTATCGGGCCGCGCCTCCACCGGCTCGCCGCTCAAGTGCCGCTGCAAGTCGTCGGCCAGCGCTGAGGCCGAGGCGTAGCGCTTCTGCGGCTCCTTGGACAACGCCCTGAGCACGATCGCGTCCAGGTCTCCGCGCAAGCGTCGGGCCAGCTTGTGCTGCGTCGTGGCCCGAGCCGGCCCGGCTTCCACCGCCAGCTGCGTGCTGGGCCGCTCGATGCGGGCCGTCGCGATCGCCTGCTCCAGCTCCACGGCCGACACGCTTGCCTTGATCTGGTGCGGCCGGCTGCCGGTCAACAGTTCGTACAGCACCACCCCCAGCGAGTAGATGTCGCTCACCGTATCGAGCGGCTCCCCGCGCAACAGCTCCGGGCTCGCGTACTCCGGTGTCAGCGCCCGCCCGTACAGCAGCGTGAGCTGCACATGCTGCTCGTCTTGCCTGGTCAGCAGTTTGGCCACCCCGAAATCGAGCAGCCGCACCTGGCCCGCCGGTGTTACCAGGATGTTCGAGGGCTTCAGGTCCCGGTGGATCACGCGGTGCGCATGCGCGTACTGCACCGCATCCAGCACCTGCTGGAACAGCTTGATGCGCTCCCGTAACCCCAGCCGACGTGCATCGCACCAGTCGGTCAGGGGCTGGCCCGGCACGTACTCCATCGCCAGATACGGCAGGCCATCCGAGGTGACCCCGGCGTCATATAGACGCACGATGTTGACGTGCTCCAGGCTCGCCAGGATCTCGCGTTCGCGCGCAAAGCGCTGCGCCAGATCCGGCCGCAGCCGCAACAGCATCGGCACCTTCAACGCCACCTCGCGCTTGAAGGCGCCGTCGGCGCGCTGCGCCAGCCACACCTCGGCCATGCCACCGGCGCCCAGCAGGCGCACCAGCTGGTACGGGCCGACACGCTCGCTCGGCTTCAGGCCGCTTCCCGACACCGCCTGCGCGCCGGAGCCGGCCCCCATCTTCGGCAGCGTATCCAGCAGGATCGAGCCGGAGCGGGTGTCGTCTTGCGGAAACAGCGCCTGACCGAGCGCCGGTGCCAGCTCTCGGTGTTCCGGGGCGAGCTGCTCCAGCCAGCGGCGCCTTCCTGCCTTATCCAGCGGCAGTGCGTCGTCCAGCAGCCGACTCATCACCACTATCTCGGTGACCGACAGCGCCATCGTCGCCCCACGTCGTTTCGAATCTTCCTCGAACAGATTCAGCCATCCGGAGATGGTTCACCGCAGCTCACATGCGCCTGCAGGGCCACCTGTAATGGCCGAGGTAACCTGCAAAACAGCTTCTTGTTGCCGGTCCGCTCGACGACCGGCGCCAGCCCGGAGGCGTCAAGTTCGAGCCCAAGATGGATGGCCGGCGGGTCGAAGCCGGCCCGATCCACGCGCTTGGCCTTGAACGGTTCAAGCGTTTCGGTGTTCGGTCGATACGTCGAGTTCATGGCTGCTCCCTATGAGTCCGGTTCCGGCAGGCGCCCTGGGTGCTTTCCAATCGTCGTAGCGCTGCGTATGCGAGGGCCTCAGCGGCCACGACGCTCGGCGTATGCGACGCGCGGCTGCGCCCGCGCGTCGACCGCCGCCAACGCACCTTGAGCTTGAGACTGGGCCTGTTCGATCTGGACTATCTGGAGTTCGGACTCGACGTAGCGAGCGCCGGCGAAGACGGCTGGCACCAGCAGGGCGACCACGAACAACAGATCGTCACGGTAACTGCGACGGTTGAAGTTCATCTGGGGCCTCGGCTCGGTGGGTTTGAACACGCAGCCAATGTACAAAGGCGCGCGCAATAGTTCTGTGAACTCGTTCACATTTGCCGTCCGTCCCCTGCGCGGGCTTTGGGCATCTGCCGGCAATCCGGCGATAATTCCGCATCCGCAAATGCGGGGTGCCGTGTCTTGATTCGGCGGCGGCGTGCGCCCCCTCAGTCGCATCCGCGAACAGGTGGATTGATGATCGACTTGCTGTCCGGCGTCCCGCTCTTTGCCGGCCTGAACCGTGCCGAGCTCGCGCCGCTGGCCGCGCTGACGGTCGCGCGCAGCTATCCGCGCAACTTAATCGTCGTCAACGAGGGTGACCGTGCCGAGACGCTCTATTTCGTCCTGTCGGGCCGGATCAAGGTGTTCGTCGCCAGCGACGACGGCCGGGAGATGGTGCTGAGCACCCAGGGCCCGGGGACGTATTTCGGCGACATGATGCTGGACGACGGCGTGCGCTCGGCTTCGGTGATGACGCTGGAGCCTTGCAGGCTGGGGGCGCTTTCCCGGGACGCGTTCCGCGACTTCCTCGCGCGCCATCCCGACACGGCATTGGCCCTCATCAAGAACTTGATTCGCAGGACCCGATCAATGAACGACCGGCTCCGGGATCTGGCACTGCTCGACGTCTATGGCCGCGTGGCCAAGCTGCTGCTGTCGCTGGCTCGCGAGGTGGACGGACGTCTGATCATCGAGGAGCGCTTGACCCAGCAGGAAATTGGCGAACACATCGGTGCATCTCGCGAAATGGTCAGCCGCATCCTCAAGGATCTCAAGGCCGGCGGCTATGTCCGGCTGGAGCGCCGGCGCATCGTCATACTTCGCAAGCCGCCGCGGGCCTGGTAGCTCTTCGATCTGCCGCTCCCCCGGCCCAGGGGCCATCCTCCGTCTCGCGTTTCTCCCAGCTGCCTGCAGACATCGGCCGCCGTTGCGCTGCTGATCTTGCGCAGCTCGGTGGGGAGGCTCACGCGTGTGAGCCTTCCCAAAATCTACTTGAGCACCGCCTCGAGAATCCGGCGTGCCTTCTCCCAGTCGCGCTGCACGGTGCGCTCGGTCACTCCCAAAGCCGCGGCGATCTCCCGCTCGCTATAGCCGCCGAAATAGCGCATCTCCACCACCTGCGCCAGGCGAGCGTTGGCCCGCGCCAGCACCTCGAGTGCCTCATGGACCTTCAAGATCGTTTCCCCACCCTCGGCCAGGTCCTCCATCAGCTCGGTGGTGAGCTTCAGCGGGGACACGCCGCCGCCGCGGCATTCAGCCAACCGCTCCCGCGCGCTGTCGACGATGACCGAGCGCATCACCCGCGAGGCATAGCCGAAAAAGGCCTGCCGGTGCTCGATCCGCAGCGCCCCGACTTTGACGAACCTCAAATAGCACTCGTGGACCAGCGAGGTCGTATCCAACAAGGTGTTGCGGCCACCATCACGCAACCGCGACACGGCAAGACGCCGCAGCTCCTCATAAGCGACCGCAAACAGCGCATCACGCGCCGTCTCGTCGCCGGCCTGCATCTTGGCCAGAAGCTGTGTGATCTGTCCCAAGCACACTCCAGATATCGGCGATCCACCCTCTCTTTCTTCTAAACGCATTCACGGGCCGAAAGCCGACATTTACTTGACCGCCCCACCGATCTATCGCGATGTCGGGGAACGCTGGCGAAATGCGTCCTTAGGGATAGGGCGGCTGAAAACCCGCCGCCGCTTAGAAACGATCTCTCATCGGTAGCGGGAGTGATGCCATGATCAACGCGTACGGCAAGTCCCCGTGTTCAAGTGCCGTTTCAGCTGCAACAGCCCTGATTCTGCTCGTCGTCCTTGCAATGGCCGGATCGGTTCTCATCGACGCACTGAACGGCTCGAGTCCTGCGTCCGCGGTCGCCCAGAACGCTGTCGGTCGCAACGTGTAAAGACGCCTCTCCAACCCTCTCCCCGAAAGGAGCCCCTGATGAACGCGATCCTCAGAACTATTCCATCCCATCGCCTGACCCAGGCTGCAGCCATCTTGCTATCAGTCATACTCGGACTGATGTGGCTCATCGCCTCTATCACTGCACCGTCGATCGCTCCGTTCGAGCCGACCGATCAGCCGATTCAGCCCAACTTCGCCCAGGCGCCCGACCGGCCCGGTGCTCTGAGCTCAGCAGCCGGCAGGACCTCGGCTGACTATTGGTCGGAGGTGGGAAAGGCCGCCGGCGCCTTCTGAAAACTGAAGCCGACCCTTCACGCGCTAAGACTCCTTGGTCGAAATCACGGGTGCGGCCTGCGTCCGACGGTGCACGGAGCAAAACCTACCCCAAAGACACCGTCGAGCCCGCCCGTCGTCGGCGAAGGCTGATTCTGAAGCGTCGTCGGCATTAGAGACTGAATCAGCTGGTCGTAAACTGCGTCGTTTGCCCAACGAGGAAGCAGGTGACCACCCATCGCCATAAGCGACTGTCGTTCCGCTTCTCCTTTGCCTCCGATAGGTGATCAACCCTGGTCTGCCCTCCGGAAAGCCGATCACCCCCCTCAAAGCCGACGCTTCAACCTCACTTGAACAAATTGATAAACCACGCCAATATAAGAAGAAACAGATATTCGACCAAATAGCACGGCCAGCATTTCCCGGGTATGCAGCACATTCTTTGAGGAACAGTCCCTCCTCCTACTCGAAAAGACACGATCCGGTTCGACGTGTCGGGCGGGCGCTTGCTCAAGATGCTCACCTGATGAATCTCCCGCGAAACGTTGTCCAAATCCTCAATCACCAGCGCCTTCCCGTCGGCGCTCAGGTAAAGCGCGAATACGGCTTCCTTCGGTATCTTAGTGAGTGCTTTCATTGTCGTCCCCTCTCTCCTCGGCAACAATCGTAAAATCTCGGCCACCGAGCGCGATAGCTGACGGCAGCGTCCGTGAGCCAGAACCGCTCGCTGCCGGCAAAGGGATTACCGGCGGCATCTAAAAATTCCCCGCTCTGGCGGATAAAGCTGACGTTTACGCGAGCAGACAAACCACTACTAGAAAACACGCTCACGCCGAGCGGAACACGGTGCATCTTCAGGTCAATTATGTTTTCGTCCCCCGTAAAGGCGACCGGCCTCTCGAAATGCTCATACTGGTACGTTGCCGTGAACGCAACCGATCGACTTGAGGTCCAGTAGAGATACGCTCGGCGCTCTTGTTCCCTCCAGTCGAATTCACCGACGGTAATGAAGGGCACTCTACGCAGGTTGCGGGTGGATAACTCCAGACCCCCAGACAGACTTGCCGACAATCTTTGATCGACTGCACCGCCGATGCGTGTTGAAATCGCTCCATCGAGGTCGTCAAAAAACTGATTGAATCCGGCTACTTGCGTCGGCTCCAGGGTTTGATCGGTGATAAAGGCCCTCTTCACCGATCTGAACGCCGCCGCGCGCACAGTCGTCGTCGGGTGCGGGCTCCACATCACTCCAAACTTCGGGTTAATTTGACCTCGACCGACCTCCAAGTCCCTTAGTCGGTCGTAGCTGAAACCAAGATCGACCGTCGCGTTGTACGGCAGCAATTTCACTTGCCCGTACCCATAAAGATTCGAGTCCGATCCATTCGAACCCGGAACTTCTGACCCGTTAATTTGCAGACTCCTAGCGATCTGATAGTGTCCCGCGCCACTCGTCAGATCCAAACCTCTAGATCGGTACTGATGCTGAATCTCGAAGGCGGCGCTCTTCTCCTTCTGTTCGAGGACAAATGGCGACATCGGGTCGCCCGAATCGAACGATGTATTTGATTCTTGAAAAATCGAGGACACAACAATGTCAGAATTCGAGCTGAAGACGTAATGAGCTCCAAGCCGTGCGCTATCGATTCGCTCATGCGTTCGGCTACTGGTACTGAAATTAGCTGGATCGAAACGCAACGCCAGATCCCCGTTGGTCACTTCAGTGTGCCGAACCTCCAACTGAAGACCTGCGTCAGTCGAAAGCTCGGATTGGACGAATGCGTTATATATATCTTTCCTCAGATCATCATTTTGTCGAAAGCCGTCCGTTCCAAAATGAAACTGCCCGACACTGTAAGAGAGGTTGTCGTGAATTCCCGAGACAACGAGCTGATCACCCAAAGTGTGGTTCCCACCGCCTACGCCACTGAACTGAAGAGCAGACTGGTTGCGATTGAAGAGAGACCCAAATTCGCTGAGTCCGGTCCTGGCAGGCTCTGAGCCGCTCAGTATGAAAGATCTGCCATCTGCCAATTGAGGTTGCCATGGAGCAATGCCCAAAGGCTGCCGCAGCTGCGACTGGAGTAACTCGCTAACCCGTGCGATTTCGAGGCGCGGCGAATCGAAGTAGGCGTCAGCCAGAAACTGGTGGGCAGAGTAATCACCTGGGTCTGTTTCGACTGACTTGTAAGCTTCGATTAGAGCGAGTTGATCGAACCCCAGATCCCTGTATATTCTTGCTAAACTCGCGCTCCGTGCTGCCAGGTCTTGATCGAGTAATAGTCGAGACCGATAAACTGCCCGATTGTCGTTTAGCTCGATCGACTTTTCCAGATCCTGCAGCGCCTCCACGGGTCGATTCTCCGTCTGCTTGCGGATCGCGTCATATAGCCACGGCGTCGGATCGGACGGGTCCCGCTCCTTTGCTTGTCCGAATTGCGTCGCCGCCAGCTTGTCTCGCTTTTCTTCGTAATA
>WNFO01001570.1_pt1 | contig 32457 bp, 41 predicted proteins | sample 5400251 | NCBI WGS metagenome assembly WNFO01 (sample SAMN13153354, study PRJNA577476) | soil metagenome | isolation source: 100 cm saprolite under Madrone tree | place: USA:California | collected 2016-06-14
CGCGACTGGCAACTCACCCATCTCTACAATCCCCGGTTCGTCGTGCGCGATTCGATGATGCCTCCGTATCCCTGGCTTTTCAGTGGCAGCGCTAATCAGCCGACACAGGAAGCATTGGATCTGCTCGCCTATCTTCAATCTCTTGGGCGTGCCCGCCAACTTTCCGGCTTTGAGCAACAGGCGTTGGTGCCGAGCGTCCAGCCCGCGGCATCGGATATGGCGATGCCGCGGGAGGCTTCAGCCAGGGCCACTCCTCCGAGCGTTCCGATTGCCATGACGGGAGGATACAGCGACAGCGCGCCCGTTCTGCATCTTGCGTCGAATCCGGGCGACTTACAGGAAGAAGTAAGCCGCGGCGAAGCCCTCTTCGCGGCCAATTGTGCTTCGTGCCATGGAGCGGCCGGAAGAGGCGACGGCAAAGCTGCCTCGAGCCTATTGCCGAAACCTGCAAACCTGACCGCCGCCCGCTTCTCCGACCAACGACTGAGCAGTGTGCTGTGGAATGGAATTGTTGGATCTTCGATGCCGCCGTGGCGCCAGCTTCCCACGGAAGATTTGCGCGCGCTTGTTGCCTACGTGGACAGCTTGCACGTTCCGGCTGCCGCGCCTGCAACGCGAGAAGCGGCGAGTCTGGCCGTGGGCAAAGCATTATTTGCGGCAGCCTGCGCCAGTTGCCACGGAGGAACGGGAGATGGCAGCGGGCCTGCCGCCGGCGCCCTTGCTCCACCTCCAACAAATTTTCACCTGAAGAAGCCGACAGAGGAAAGAGCCTGGGAAGTCTTGGAAAATGGCGTGCCAGGCACAGCGATGCCGCCATGGAAGAGCCAACTCGGCGAAGGGGAGCGGCACTCCCTGGTTGCATACGTGCGCTCTTTGTATGACACGCCGCAGGAGGGCCCAAGACAGTGATCAATCTGATTGTGATCGTAATTTCAGCCATTATGTTCGGTCTGCTTTTGGTTTGGTGGCGCTGGCCAGCTTTCCGCATCTGGATTGAGGCGCCGAAATATTTCATGCTTCGCCAGGAACGCCGCTTCGATGATCAATTGAAGGGATGAATCTCGGATGCTTATGGAGACTTGGAGCTCGCTAGGAATATAGGTATGACTCGCAAAAGAATCGCCATTGTTCTCGGGATGATGTCGCTCATTGGGTTTTTGATACTGCGCTGGATTCAGCGCACCCCGACCGAGGCCGATGATCGGGACCATCCGCTCATCACCTCTGCCGGCACGCCAGCGGCGGTTGCGCACGTCACACGTGGACGAATCGAGGACACTTTAACGATTGCTGGAGCGTTCAAGGCGTTCCAGGACGTTGATATACACGCGAAAGTCGCCGGATACGTCAAGACGATTTACGTTGATGTCGGCGACCACGTAAAAGAAGGCCAAACGCTGGCCATTCTAGAGGTTCCCGAGCTGCAAGCCGAATTGGCTGGGACCGATGCCGCTGTGCGCCGGGCCAGGGAAGAAATTCTGCAGGCGCAAGGCGATGTGGAGCTCGCCAAGTCCAGCCACGTCGCCGCGCACGACATGTACGTCAGACTGAGCCAGGCCGCGGCGCAAAAGGAAGGCCTGGTGGCACAACAGGAAATTGACGACCAGGAAGCCAAAGATCTTGGGTCTGAAGCACAGCTCTCGAGCGCGAAGGCGGCCCATTCCGCCGCGAGGCAGGCGTTGGAAGTGGCGGAGGCGAGTCAAAAGAAGTACGAAGCGCTGTCGAATTACGCACGCATCGCGGCGCCCTTCGCGGGGGTGATTACGAACCGTTACGCGGACACCGGCACGCTCGTTGCCGCGGGGACATCGTCGAGCACTCAAGCCATTCCCGTGGTGCGGCTCGCGCAAGTTTCAAAATTGCGGCTGGTGTTGCCTATCCCCGAATCGATCGCCGCGCAGATTCATTTGGGCGATCCCGTTAACGTACGGGTTCAGGCCCTCAACAAGGACTTCGTCGGGAAAATCTCGCGTTTTGCGGATTCCCTGGACATGCAAACCCGGACGATGGAAACCGAAATAGACTTCGAGAACAGCGGTGGGTTACTCATACCTGGAATGTATACAGAAACAGCGCTGCAAGTCAGGGGGAACCAAAATGCCCTGCTCGTGCCGGTCGTAGCGGTCATGCGAAACAAGGACGATGCAACTGTGCTGGCGCTCGGTCCCAATAATGTCGTCGAGGAACGGCACATCAAGCTAGGCATCCAAGGCAAGCAGCATGTTGAAGTGACTGCGGGCCTTGCCGATGGGGACCGCGTAATTATTGGAGACCGCAGCCAGTTTCATAGCGGCCAGCACGTTCAACCGAAGGAAATCGGCGCAGACGACTTGACAATGGGGAAAGGTAACTAATGGCTGGCTTCTCAATTAGACATGCGTCTTTCATCATTGTAGCGTGCCTTGTCGTTGCCATTGTTGGCACGGTGACGCTCGTACGAATGCCGGTTGACCTTTTTCCGTCCATTAACATTCCCGTCGTAGTAGTCGCCACGTTTTATTCCGGTATGCCACCCAAGCAGATCGAAACGAATATTACGAATCCCTTCGAGCGCTTTTTCACCTTGGCCAGCGGAGTAGATCATATCGAATCGCGCTCGCTCCCTGGCGTCAGCCTTATCAAGATTTATTTCCAGCCTGGCACCAACGCCGACGCAGATCTAAGTACGGTCTCCAACCTTGCTATGGCAGACCTGCGGCGACTGCCTCCCGGCACGCTTCCACCAGTGGTGCTGAAATTCGATGCCTCGAGCCTTCCCGTTTGTCTGGTTACGCTGAAGGGCCAGGGATTGAACGAAACACAGCTGCATGATCTGGGGCAATACGAGGTGCGCGACCAGATCGCCAACGTTCCCGGCGCATCCGTGCCTCAGCCTTTTGGCGGTAAGTATCGGCAGATCATGGTGTACGTCGATCCGCTCAAGCTGCAGGCTCACCAACTGAGCCCGATGGACGTCGTGCGCCAGGTGAACGATAGCAACCTCATTCTCCCTGCGGGAGACGTCAAGATCGGGCCATTCGATTACAACCTATATTCCAATGCGCAAGTGCCTTCGGCCAGCGCTATCAACGCCATGCCGCTAAAGACCATTGGACAATCCTCCGTGTTGGTCGCCGATGTCGGTAAGGCGGTCGACGCCCAGGCCATTCAGACCAACATCGTCCGCGTGGACGGCCAGCCATCGGTCTATCTGCCAATTCTGAAGCAGGGCGGCGACACCAACACGATAGCCGTGGTCGACGGCGTTCGTGGCGCACTGAAGCATCTTGTGGACATTCCCAAACAGCTGATGACGCGCGTCGTATTCGACCAGTCGGTCCTCGTCAAGACAGCCATCAGCAACCTACTCCACGAAAGCGCCATCGGCCTGATTCTTACCGGATTGATGATTCTCCTTTTCCTCGCGAGCATACGTGCCACTGCGGCGGTGTTCCTTTCGATCCCGCTATCTGCACTCGGAGCGTTTGTCGCCATCAGCGTCGGTGGGGGAACGGTCAACACCATGGTGCTCGGCGGACTGGCACTAGCCTTCTCTCGTTTGATCGACAACTCGGTCATCGTGCTGGAGAACATCTACCGCCACATCGAACTTGGCGAGGCGCCAGAGGTCGCTGCCGAAAAAGGCGGCGACGAAGTCGCTCTCGCCGTATTGGCAGCCACCCTGACGACTGGCGTTGTATTCTTTCCCGTCGTATTCCTCTATGGCGTCAGCCGCTTCCTGTTTGTTGCACTGGCGTCTGCCGTGATTCTTTCACTCCTGGCATCGTACGTTGTTGCAATGACGGTTGTTCCTCTGTTTTGCGCAAAGCTCATCAAAGGGCGGCAAGCGGACGAAAAACCTGGCGAAGGTTCCATGAGCGCGTGGTTCGGGAGGATCACTAGGAAATTTGACTTCTACTTCGAGACACTGCTCCACAAATATGACCGGACGTTGAGTACCGCGCTCTTGAAACCAGTCGCAACGCTCGCCGGCCTCACGGGGATGTCTCTGCTCACATTCTCTCTATATCCGCTCCTTGGAGTCTCGTTCTTCCCCCGAACCGATCCGGGCCAATTCTTGATCAATGTGAAGGCTCCTACCGGAACACGCGTGGAATTGACCGAAAGGTACGTCAAACAGGTCGAGGAAATCATTCGACAAGTGGTCCCCAAGGGCGAGCTGGGGGTTGTCGTGTCAAACATTGGAATCACCACCGATTTTTCTGCGATCTACACCCCGAACTCCGCACCGCATACGGCCTTCGTGCAGGCCGGTCTGCGCGAGGGACATAAGGTGGGAAGCTATGAGTACATGAGGCGAGTGAAGGAGCGCATTCAGCAAGAACTTCCTCAGCTTTCCACGTACTTTCAGTCGGGTGGCCTCGTCGATGCCGTGCTCAACCTGGGCTTGCCCGCGCCGATCGATATTCAAGTCAGCGGAAACGACATGGATGCCAGTTATGCGGTTGCCTCGAAAATCGCCGCGCAGGCGCGTCTTCTCCCAGGCGTGAGCGACGTGCTTATCCCGCAGGACGTGGACTATCCGGCACTCGAGCTCGACGTCGACCGCGAGAAAGCCAGTCAGCTGGGACTGTCGCAAAGGGAGGTGGTCGATAATGTAATCACGGCGCTGACCTCCAACGGCGTGATCGCCCCCAACTACTGGATCGACCCGAAAAGCGGCAACCCCTATCTTCTGACCGTGCAATATCCCGAAGATGAGGTAGGTACCATCACCGACCTGAAGCAGATCCCACTTCGTGGCCCCAGGATTCTGCAGCCAACCTACCTGGACTCGGTAGTGAACGTGCAGACCATCGCTTCGCCAACCGAGGTTGATCATTATCAATTATTCCGGGTGATTGACCTGTACGTCGCGCCCAAACACGAGGACCTTGGCAAAATCAGTTCGCAGATCGATGAGATAGTCAAAAACACCAAGCTACCGGAAGGCGTGCGCGTGACGCTGCGCGGCTCGGTGCAGGGCATGCGCACGTCGTTCAAGAGCTTTGGCGTCGGCCTGATTCTTTCGGTCGTGCTCGTCTTCCTGATCCTGGTCGCGCAATTCGACTCGTGGAAGGACCCGTTCATCGTTCTCTTGGCTGTCCCACCAGGACTCGCCGGCGTGTTGCTGTTCCTTCTGGCGACAAATACCACGCTCAACGTTATGTCGTTGATGGGTGTCGTGATGATGGTAGGAATCGTGGTCTCCAACGGCATTCTGATCGTTGAGTTCGTACGCCATTTGCGGCAGGAAGGGAAATCTATCAGAGAGGCAGTGTCGACCGCTTCACGACTCCGGCTCCGCCCCATCCTGATGACGTCGCTCGCTACGCTGCTTGGCATGATCCCAATGGGACTTGGCGTCGAAGCAGGGAGTGAAGCCTATGCGCCGCTGGCCCGCGCGATTATCGGAGGGCTGCTTGTTTCCGTGGCCGTTACGGTCTATCTCGTTCCAGCGGCATATCTGATCATCCACCGCAAGGAAGAAGAAGCGCAACCGACGGAGCTGCCAGCGTGAGGCGTATCAGCCTTGTTGCGATGCTGTCAATATTACTGGCCGGGGAGCGGGCCGTTGCGCAGATGCCTACACCTGCGGCAAACGTGCCGGCGGCGCAACCGGTTCCGTCTGGCACCACCTCGTCCTTGACGTTGCAGCAGGCGGAGGCCATTGCGCTGAGGAACAACCCCCAGATCACCATCGGCAAGCTGCGCGCGTTGGTCGCGCAGCAATTTGTGAGGGAACAGCGGTCTGCCCTTCTGCCCAACGCATTTCTCAGCCTGACCGCCGTCGACTCCAATCCGGGCAGCCGTATCGCTGCTGGTTTTCTCAACAATCCCATTGTGTTTCCTCGTGCAGCCGGGGGAGTGACCGTCGAGCAGTTGATCACCGACTTCGGCCGAACGACCAACTTGCTGTCCAGCTCGCACTACGCTGCAAAGGCGGAAGACGAGAACGCGGCAGCCACGCGTCTCCAGATCATCCTCGCGGTCGATAAGGCTTTTTACAATTCGCTTGAGACGGAAGCCCTCGTGAAAGTGGCGCAAGAGACAGTAAGCGCGCGCCAGCTCGTTGTCGACAAGATACAGGCGCTCACTAGCGCCAAGCTGAAGTCCGAGATCGACTTGAGCTTCGCCAAGGTGGATAAGGCGCGGGCAGACCTCCTCTTTCTTGAGGCCAGGAATAACTACGGAGCGTCGCTGGCTTCTCTGTCGGCGATTCTTGGTTATCCGGACCAGCAAACTTTTCAGCTTGTCGAAGAAAATAGGGAGATTGCTCCTCCTCCCATGGATGTGAATCCATTAATCGCGGAAGCAATTAAGCAGAGGCCGGAGATCGCAGCGCTGAAAAATGAAGTCGAGTCGGCGCAGAATTCCGCTAGAGCGGAGCACGACTTGTGGCGCCCGACTGTAAGCGGTATCGGTGTGGTTGGCCAGGCGCCAGTACGCGACAACTCCATCCCCAGTTGGTACGGCGCAGTTGGGGTCAACGTCAACATTCCCGTCTTCAACGGCTTCTTGTACAACGCGCGCGCAAAGACGGCGGACTTACAAACCGACATTAACCGCCAAAGACTTCTGGATTTTCAGAACAATCTGGCTCGTGACGTTCGGGACGCCTGGCAGGATTCCAATCGTTCATTTGAGCGCCTCTCGGTGACCCAGCAGCTTCGCGAACAGGCGGATCTTGCTCTGGACCTTGCTCAGTCACGTTACAACCTGGGCCTCAGCTCAATCATCGAGTTCAGCCAGGCGGAACTCCAGAAAACAGAAGCCAGTATCGCTGACACCGACGCCAAATACCAATATCGCTTGAGCGAAATTGTTTTGGCATATACGACGGGAGAGCCGAGGTAGAGGGGGCTGTCCACTGGAGAAATCCTGGGAATCCTCTGCCTCCAACTCAAACTGAGAGAGAGTTGCGTCGCTGTCCTGGCCGCCAACACCCCTGAAGCCTGGGCGGGAGCCTTCGAGTCACGCGAGTTGAAAAGATGCTTTCCGTGCAGGACGGAAACCGGAGGAGTTCGATGAATTTCCCCGCGGCCGCCGCCAAGACCGAAAAGACGGCTTGGACTATTCTGCAGGACGGCGCCCGCAGTTCGAACATCACGCATCAATTCGTTCGACTTATGACTCATTGGGATTACTGATTGGACCCGGAATTTCTGCTGCGCGATAGTGCAGATGAGAGGAGAAATACCATGAACACAAAACAAATTATCAGAATCGCGCAATTAACCTTCGCGGCTGCGGCGACCCTTACCCTGACCGCCTATGCGGAAGCGAAGAACCATCCTTCAAACAAAATCATTGTCGTGCGGCCGGCGGATCTGCCCGAGCTGGCACGTGTACCCGGCCAAGCAATGCTGCTCCACGAGACAGGTGATGGCAGAACGCTCCTCTATGTTGAACAGAACCATGGCGCCCGGCTGGCCATCTTTGATGTAACCGACCCAGCCAGCGTTAAGCAGGAAAAGACCGCGCAGCTTGAGACTTCAGGTTCCTTTGATTTTGTCTCCTCCTTTGGAGACCGTGCTGAACTTGTTCGGTTCCGGAATGGCCAAGGTGAGGCAGTGCTAGATTTGCACAAGGCAAAAGTTCCGACACTCAAGATGGTCCAAGGGCTGAATTCCAAGGGCTCGATGGAGCGGCTAGGCGACGATGGATTTATTCTCGCCAGTCAGCCAAATGTGCAAACTGAGCCAAGCGATCCAAACTATCAAGTTGTCGAGATTTCCAATTCACTCCAGCCCGCCCGCGTTGCCGACGTACGGCAGGTTCGGGAAAAGATTACGAATGACGAGACGGGCACAACTTTCCTACTCACGGTGGACGGCTTATATCTAATCCGACGGCCGGCTGTGGAAGAAGAATACAAGATGCACGAGTACCAAATGAGCCACCCGGGCTAATACTAGATGCAAAGATCGGGTCAACAATGCCCTTGAAGACTCTTTCTCCAGCCAATAGATACGGTGCGAACACAGGCCCTGCGCTATGCCAGGGCCTGTGTTTTTTGTGGGCAGATGGCCCTTTGGCCGCTCATGTCCAATTGAAAGTGGTGTCAGGTACGAATTGCGGTGGGCACTTAGTGGCAGAGATTTACAGGAAGAACCAAAATGGAAAACTTCAGACTGAAGGGCTTCCGCACAGTTGCCGAGAAGTTGAACTTCCGACAGGCTGCCGAAGCTCTCTACCTCACACAGCCGGCGGTCACACTTCAGATCAAAGCGCTGGAAGAGGAACCCAGAGTGCCACTCTTGATCGTACGGCAAACAGAGTTGCTCTGACCGAAGCTAGGCGACACCAGAATGCAGTAGCAGGGGTCGGGAGTGTAGCAAACTGGCCGTTAACTCACAGAGTACGTTAGAATTAGAAACGGAGGAGTGGGTGAGCGGTTGAAACCGGCGGTCTTGAAAACCGTTAGGCTCGAAAGGGCCTCGGGGGTTCGAATCCCTCCTCCTCCGCCAGTTATTGTTTTTCCTTTAAAAACGAGCAATTTGACGACTTGCCTCTACTTTGCTACTATGATCTGGTGATTTGAACTGGAGGCACCGTGGCCCAGAGCATCTACACCAGAGGCAAGAACGAGCAAGGCAAATGGCGCTACTTGCGGGTTGAGACCGGCAGAGGCAAGAAGACCAGCCATGTGCAGCCGCCCTTCTTTGTTCGCCCATTCCGTAACGGTAAACAAGTTTGGCACGCCCTTGGAGCACAGACTTTCGAAGCAGCTATAACCGAAGCCACGACTGTTGGCGTTGGATTAGAGGCGCAGGCGCAGGGCCTAACGGTCGCTGAACTAGCGAACAATCCAAACCGCGTCACTCTCGCGAAGGCCGTCGAGAAATTCGTTAAAAACGCCGAGGCGACCAAGAAGCGCAAGACTGTGCACGGCTACAAGCTGAACCTCGGGCAGTTCGTTGATTCCGCAAACGGTATCAAGTTCCTCGATCAAGTCAAGGGCGACACCATCCGCGAATTCCGCGACTTCCTTCACGATGACGGCTACGATGTCCGCACCCAGCATAATCGCATCATCACCATCCTGTCCTTGCTCAAGAAGAATGGCATCAAGACCGACTTCTCCATGAAAGATGACTTAGCACCATTTCAGGAAGAGATAGCCACGCCGTACACCGAAGAACAGTTGAAGCGCCTGTTCGCTAAAATGGACGAAGAAGAGAAGATTCGCTACAAGTTTTTCCTCGGTACTGGATGCCGTGACAAAGAAGTCACATTTGCCGCATGGGATGACATAGACTCCGAGAAAAAGACCTACCACGTTCGCGCCAAGATCGACGCAGGCTTCTCTCCGAAGAATCACGAAGATCGTGTCATTCCAATTCCCACCAGTTTGGTGGACGACCTGAAGGCGAGAAAGAAAAAGGCTCCGCATGCCCGATGGATTTTCGTAAACGAAGATGGCAGGCCGGATAATCATTTCCTGCGCAAGTTGAAGCGCATCGCGTTTCATGCTGGCCTGAATTGTGGGGAGTGTAAGACCGTGGTAACGAAGGGGAGATACGAACGAAAGTACAAGGCGCACGTCACCTGTAAAGATGACCCCGTCTGCGAGAAATTCTACCTGCACCGCTTTCGGAAGACCTGCGCGACCCGCTGGCACGAGGCCGGGGTGCCGCTTCGAAACATTCAGATTTATCTTGGACACAAGTCGCTGGAGACTACCCAAATTTACCTTGGGGCCACGGATTCAAAGCAACTACGCGGCGACATCGATAGAGCCTTCGGTGATTAAGCCGCGACTTTGCCGAAATTCTCTGCACGGCTGACAAGTTTCACCGATGGTTCCGCATTTCGACGGTCCACATACTTGTCCAATTCCCGAACATCTACGACGCGAGATTTGCCCTGAATAAACGACGGAACTTCGCCACTGCGGAGAAGTTCTTCAACGAACCAAGTTGTCGCACTCAGGTAACGGGCGGCATTTGGAATTGTCAGTACTCTCGGAATGATAATGACGGGAGTTATTTGAGATATAGCAGGTACAACGGACTTCTTTCGTAGAGCCATAGGCAAAATCCAATTTAAGGACACGTGGTCCGTATCGGATTCTCCCTATGTCGGGATTGTGCGTCTTATTACATCGCGGCGACGACGCTGTTCCATGCCGCTTCTCCCCGCAAACAGGCGTCCGTTTATGGCTCAAAAGAGCCATAGCGCAATGCGCCTACCTGTTTGGGATTCACCCGTCAATGACCCCGGATGGAGGGCCGCTGCTGATAACACGCTCTATTGGAGAGCAGAACATCCAGCTACTTGCATCATGAACTCGGGATGCCTGCCGATCAAAACAATCGGCCCCGGAGAAGCCCGAGACCGACCAAACATATATTACCACGAAGTACTAAGACCGTCAAGCTAAGAGAATGCTTCTTGCTTCAACATACGCATCTCCGTTGCCAGTTCCAAAAATGCGTTCAAGTTGACCGAGAAGAATTTTTACAATATCAGGTGCGAGTGCATACTGCTTAGGCTCTAAATGCGGATAAAACGTGTGATGTATTGAGTCGAGTCTCAGGAGACTGTCCTTTGGAACGCAGACATCGCGGGGCAGAAACATGAAATGAGGGAATTCGAGATTACTCACCCGTTCCAGAAATGACTTGTCAGTTTTGCATTCATCGTGCTCGTTCACGACGCCATAGCAGGGAGCGACGGAGACGAACTTCTTATTCACTCTCATCATTCCTCCGTGCTCTTTCAAATTAATCTCATCTTGTTTGGGGACCAAAACGATCACAGGCCTTCGCTTTGCTCGAACAACCGGAAATTCTTCATAAGCCTCCAGGCGGGGCGTATGAAGCAAGGTGCCCGACTTATACGCATCGCCGGGTTCCGCCTCAATCTTGAAAAAGGTTGCGGACGTTCCGCTGTTGTCCAACCCTACTGGCCGCCAGACCTGGCGATTTTCATAGGTGTACAAAACTGAAATGATGCAAATCTGCCCAACCACAAGTTTTGTACGATAGTCGTCGCCAAGCTTCACATAAAAAGGCTTGATGAGTTCGTGAAGAGGCACTAGTCCACATCGCTTTCAAGTTTGTCGAGCGCGGACCAATAGCTCTCGTCGTATCTTGGTGGAGGGTCTAACGGCGCGATTGGGGCTTTGGTCGAAGAACTCAATTTTTTCAACAATTCTTGTCGCTTTCGCTGTATCTCCTTCTCGTCTGCCTTCGATTTGATTCCGGTATAGTGGGGGAGCTTCTCTTCTCGCGTCAGAGTGGAAAAGTCGAGTGCCTCGTTCCTAACTGCATCTCTCATGGGCGCTGTGTGGAAATATACGTAGTCGAGCAACTCAACGGTTGGCCTAGCGGCCCACGTCTCAATAATCTTCTTCGCGGTTAACTCCTGAATGATGTCCGGGAAGACTTGGGAGAGCGGCAGTCGTTCGGTTGGATTGATGAAGGTCGCTCCTTCATCGAAATCCGGCGCATCGATAACAATCTTGTTAGATTGTGTGGCAGCCTGCAAAGCCTCATCGTAGGACGCTGCCCACGGGCCATACCTATAGAACTTCCAGTCAAACCCGGTTACAGTCGCCCCCGTTTTTCGGTACGATTCGATGTCAAGCAAGTACAAAAGCTTGAGTATTTTTGTTTTGGTCGGTGCTCCGCCGCAGTCCCTAACAGACGTAGCAACGGCGGCGATCAAATCGGTCAAACTCATATCGGGTAATTGCGAATCCTTCACAGGTTATGCAGATTTGCTGAGACTATTCAATAGGAAGGGGAAACGGTGAACGCCTGACATACAATCTAAGCATAGGCGAACAAAACGCGAATGTCAAATCTATGCTTCTCCTGGCAACTCGGCCATCGCGCCTTTTCGTGCCGGATGACAATTCGCTCATTCCCTCACTTCAGTGCTAGTCCAAATGTCGCCGCTTGAACCAACGGTGGACATGCAAGCAATACTGGAAGATTGGTCGTTCCAGGTGGATTAGGTACCGGTATTGTGCTTGTTGGTGAAGCCCATGACGCGACTACTGCGCTCCTTCCGCCACCAACAATAATTTCTGCCGTACCTGTCCCTCCGGCATCAAGCTGGTATGTGTAAGAGACAATCCAATTTCTACTATCGTTCGTTCCAACTTGTTCCCACCATTGCGAGGCAACCGAGGTAATAGTTCCTATCTGACTCATAAAATTTCTCCTGACGGCTGCGCCGCCCACAAAAATAGTAGGACGCCTGATGTGGGCAAGCGTCCCCCGTGTGTGTCCGCCGCGTTGGAGTCGATCTCCCGGTCTGGAAGATGCGTTCGGGGTTGCGACGGACGTGGTCCCCGAAACTTGTTAACTGTTGGATTGATGTGATTCCGCGAAGTGGGCGCGAAGTGCTGTTTGCACGTCGTGTTTCCACAAATTGCGGTATTTTGCTTCCATGTGAGCGATGTCGGCTGGTGTGATTACACCGTCTTGTCCGTCAACACCATCGCGGCCATCTTTTCCATCTACCCCATCAACCCCGTCTTTTCCGGGTGCTCCATCGTTTCCGGGAGCACCATCCTTCCCGTCCACTCCGTTGCGTCCGTCTTTTCCTGCCGGTCCGGGAACCACGCTATCTTTCCCATCGACTCCGTCCTTCCCGTCTCGGCCATCCTTTCCGGGTTTACCGTCTTTCCCATCGAGGCCGACTTTGCAGACACAATCGTTGCCATCACGTCCATTTCTCCCATCGACCCCGTCTCGGCCATCCTTCCCTGCCGGACCTGGAATATTCGATACGCCGGGTTCGCCTTGCAACCCCCGTGGACCTTCGACTCCACGGCGACTGGAATGGAACGCCTGGTGCTCTTTCTCAAAACTTCCGAGCTTCTTTTCCAGTTCGTCTACGCGTGCTTCTAAATTTACTGCTGCTGTTTCGCTCATTACTTTCCTCCTAGGCCCGGCTTTCCGCCGTCCGTTTTCGGATGCTTCTTCGGCACGGCATTGTTATTGCCCTCCGCGTCGATCTGAGCACCAATCGGACCAGCCTTACGTGCTCGTTGTACCCTGCCGGGACCTACTGGATTCACATCCTGTTGCTTGCGATTCTTGAAACGATTTCTGGTTTGTAGTTCATTCATAACTGCTCCTATGCATCGGGGCGATAGGAGTCGCCGTCGATGCTTTTTGCCGAGTTGATCTCGGGCAAACTCTATAAATGGAAAGCGTGATGAGGTTGCAGCCCCACCACGCTCTTTGGCTGTCTGACGAATCACGGCTCGTTCGAATCGATCAGCCTCGTGATTTATCCTTTTGAACCTAGTGCATCGACTCCGCCCTTGAAGAAGTCTCCCAACTTTCCACCAATTCCTTCTCCACCTGTGCCGACCAGTCCAGTCATCCCGCCTGCGCCGAACGTTGCTGCATCCATTCCTAATGAAACGATTCCTCCGGCGATTGCTGCCTGTTCCTGATTCTTTTCCTGCTGAATCTTGTCGGCCATTTCAAAGGCGCTGCTATACCCTTTCTGCGCTCCGCCTGAATAAGCTGTCGGGTCAAACTGATTTGCTAACGCACTCAAACCAGCCGTTGCTTCTTTCCAGTTTTGTCTGCCTGTAGAGTAGTTGGCTTCAGTAATTCCTAGCTGTTCTTTAGACATCTGATCTGCCGCTGAACTAGCTAATGTTTCTTGTAGAGCACTGCGTGCCCCTGTAGGCAAAACCTCGCTACCGCCGCCACGTGCTGCCAACGTGTTCTGCAACGCTTGAGTAGCCTTTGAATAGTTAGCTCCAACGCCTTCGGCGGCTTGGGTTCCTAACGCAGCCAACTCTGAAGCGCCAAAGCCAGCCTGGTCCGGTCCGGCCTGCGCAATCGGAGTAAGCATGTTGTTTAGGTTTTGAAGTACCGCAGATTGCTGTCCGAATCTCTGAGAGAAATCAGAAGACAATAGCGTTGATAAATCTTGTTGCTGTCCTGCGATTGCTGTTTCCTGTGAACTGGGTCCACACATAATGTTTGTCCTTCCGCGCTTACGCGGTGTTTTGAATTTTCTTGGGCATTATTGTGAAACTCAGGCTGCGACCGTCTTCGAATCACGTTCACAGAATTGGGAAAACCAAAAAACAAAAGGCGGCACCCTGGGAAGGTCATGCCGCCGCGTTGATAAAATCTTCAGGACGGGAGCGACCCGGCCCAAAGTTTGAGCCTTCTCCATGAGTCGAACAGCACGGACGATTTGGGTCCGATGCAATACGAGAAACGGATGTAAAAGACGGGTTGATGTTGCAACATCAGGCTCGCCGTCAGTTTCGGTCTGAAGCCAAGTATTTTCCGTACCACGCTCTGATTTGAGGATGGGTGATCTACGGGTGGACTTGGACTTCAAATCGCGAAAACGCTTTTATGAAATTTGTTTGTACTTGTAATCGTTCCAGTGGCCCGTCCACCATGCACCTGGATTCTTTTCCTGGAGACGGCGGAACACGGACGGAGGTACAGAAAAATACCGGAACACACTCGAATCCTCATAGCGAACTTCGAGGGTGCGCGTCGTTTGGTTATAGCCGACTGACTTTATTAGTTCGGATGTGACTGCTTGTCGTCTCATCGCTTCAAAAAGAGTCGTGCCTTTCGCATCCTCAATAGGAATCGGAAAGCTGTACATCTGGCCTTGGACCAGAACCAAGTAGAAGAAATTTCCGTCTCTGTAGTGAGAGAAGATGGCTTTGTTGTTGCTGCCGACAATTACTTTCAGATCGTGGCTCATGTGCGGTTCCCTGTGTCGGGATAAGTTAACATTCTCTGTTGACTGTTAACCCCGTTTTGTTGCGCAGCAAGCAAGGGTCGAGTGTGCGGCTGAGACAATCCCTTAGTCGCTTCCTGAATCACTTCCCGCTTTATCACGAATGGGCAAGCGCAATAGCTGGAGTCCTGTAAGGCAAGGGCGGTTGGGCGGCAAACATCACGGTGGTGGTAAGGATTTATGACACGCTGGTTTACGACAGTGAGAAAATCTCTGTTCCTTCGAGGATTGCGTGAATCTAAGAATGCAGATCGAGGGTCAACAGAAAAATAGCGCACAACGGACCCATCTACAAATTCCACTGTCAGTTCCTTGCTTTGCTCGTCATACGTAAACTTCTCTGGAAATACTTCACTCATGTTTCCTCCGCTATGCCTGCACCGCGTGATCGACCGTCGCCAGGATGTCCTCGTCCTTGACTCTCTTATCTCCCAAACATTCCTGAATGGCTGCGCGTAGACGCTCTTCCCCGAATACTTCTGATTTGCAAATGTCCAGGACTTCGCCTTGCGGCATGCCGGAATCCAAACAATGTTTGACGGCAGACTTGAGAGCGGTTATTCCTAGTGGTTCATCTACTGGCGACTTCAATTCCTCCAAAGTTTCCGGAAGATACTGATCGTTGTCTGTCACCAGTTCCACAACTTGAACTTGTTGCGCCGTGTTCTTCAATTGTGCCGCAAGCTGTGCCGCGCACTCCTTCGTCATCGGACGCGCCAATCGCACGGTGTTGGGGTACTGCCCGTTGATACGATCAGCGTCCTTCGAGTAGTAGCGGGTGTCTTGAATCCAGATTTGATAGTTAACTATGTCGCGGCTGTCTTCAGTTTTGCGAACCGAATTCGTTAGCGCGACTCCGAATGCTCTCTTCATCAGCGTATAAACCTCCGAACTGCTTGCGCCTTGTTAAAACTCTGCTGAAGATTCAGACGCGCCACTTCAGTGCTTGACCAGTCGATCTCGGACGTGCCGGGAATTGTGACGAAGAGTTTCTTCAATTGCTCTGTCTCGCTGTGGGTGTTTCCCCTAAGTTCTTCTGCTCTTCTTTGAGCCTCACGAACTGTCACCGATTGTGCCGATGACGCAGCGCCGGATTTAGCTTCAGCAGCTTCGCGTTCTTCACGCTCACGCTGAACACGCTTCCAGTGTGGCTCGTTAAGATTCTTCCCGAGGAAGCGAGTTCCATCGTCTCGATGTTGACGCGGGTCCGGTGCGTGGCGGGGCGTGGCTGACTCATCCCATTCAAGGAATGGGGCAATTCGCTGCTGTCCAACAGCTAAATCAAGGTTCTGCTTCGTTACCGGAAATTTATGGGCAGTAATCCATGACAACAAGGCTGCTACGGCACGGTGAGTGGGCTTCAGTCCTCTCGGACCTTTCCACTCGGCCAATACCTTCTGTTCTTCCGGCGACAACTTATAAATCAGATCGTTGGCTTCCTGCTGGTTCGGCGCATAGAACTTCAAGTGCGGACGAACCTTATCCCACGCGGTATTAAGATTCTGTTCCGTGATGTCCTCCTTCCAGGCGTTCACGAAATAGTTCAGAATGAAATTCGCGTTTTGCGTATCATCCTCACTACCATCGTGGATGACTCCACGTTGGGCGCAGAATGTTGCATAAGCTTTGATTTCATTCTGCGTGATCTGTTCTGATGTTCTCATTTCTATTCTCCCTTTAGCTCCATTCCCGAATGCGAGCAGTAATAGCGTCTGCTCCGTAAATCCGAATTAATTTCTTCAACGAATCGCCGTCCAGTTGTCGAACAAGCTCCAAATCAATTATTTCGCCCTTGAATCGACTGTCAGACAGCAATGGTTGAAGCTGGTTGTTCTGAGATTTTTCCGCTGCTCGAACCATCTGTACCTGGTCCATCGCCGCTGGCGGCGGCTCTGCTGCTATGCGTGCTCCGGCCTCGCGAGCGAGCTTGCGGAGGGTCGGGATATCCGCACCCAACAAACGAAGGTTGTGGGCTTCAATTGCTTCGCGGTCCCACTCGTTCAATCCCTCCTGTGTCGGAGGGGAAAGAGTTCCCCCGTTCGCCGTGACCATTTGCTGAATCTGATAGATCGAGAAGCCTGCTCCCAAGGTCCTGCGACAAACATCGAAATTTGCTTCGGTCACACCAAAGATTCGGAGTGTCTTTGCAGCGTTAATGAAAGTCTTACGGTCAACTTCCAATTGCGCTTTTTCTTTCGCTTTGCGCTGTGGCTCACGTTCCTTTTGCCTGTAATACAGATGCATCGCAGCATCGGCGGCGGATTCGGCCTGGATTCTGAGTAGCTCTTCTTCCTTTGCCTCCAATTCCTGATGCGAGATCAGCGCCTGGTGCGCCTGCTCCAATTGTTCAAAGGACATCTTCTCCAACGTTCGACGTAATTCTGGCCGATCTGCGGGGGCGGCTCGGACAATGAACACGGCAATGATTTCACTTCTGGTCATGCTGTTTCCTTTTCCCTGGGACTCATGGGCGGATGCGAGGGAAAGCATCAGCCTGTGCCGCTGGTTCGCGGAGTTACGGCGACAAACTTTTAAGATTTGAAATTACGGAACGCCGCTGCCATCGTGGTCATGGGTTCGATCTCAGGCTCGGTAGCTTGCCGCTTAATTGGTTCCGACTGCGATTGGGGCAATTCAGTCAAAACCTCAACAACCGATTGAAGTAGCTCCGTCGCTTCTTTCGGAGGTTCCGGTAGCTTTTCCGGTTCAACCTGGACGGCTGACTTCCCGACAATACGACGTAACGCGTGGACGGTGCCGTCCGGGAAGCGATAGACGTAACTATGGCGATTACGGGTTAATTCAACTGCTCCGTCTGGAATTGTTCCCCACGTGTCGTTGCAAATCCTGCAAATCCATATCATGTGTCTTCGCCGCGCTTACGCGCCTCCAATTCTTTTTCGAGAGCAGAACGATGTTCAAAGTTCGCCGGGTTCTCGGTGCCCCACTGCAACACAGCTTCAAGGACTTTGATTTCGAATCTGACGAGTGCCGGGGTGAGATGCACCTGGTGACAGTGCCATACTAGTTCGTCGGCGGATGAATCTGGAAACATGCTCATATGCGTCCAAGATTCAATCGGAGTGTTGAATTGCGATTCCCACATTTCGTTTATGTCTTGTTCGTCCATCATCTGAATCGATTTCAGATCGTAGCCAATGCTGCGAAGTAATTCGTAGCCTTGATCGATGAATGATTCCACGTGATACCGCTCTGAATCGTAGCCACCGTACTTTGAGTACATGCTAAGTTCGGGGCGTAGAGATTCGATTTCAGCTTTGAGATGTTCGTCAATTACACGACCATGCTCAATACGCGCCAGCCTGTTAGCTTCAGTTTGCCGATTAGCAAGGGTCTTAGCGGAGAGTTCGGTGTCCGGTTTTCGTGGACGACCACGGCCCCGCTTGACTGGCGCTTCTGGCATAAACTGTGCTGGACTTAATTCTTGTTCCATTTATTAACTCCATTCCGGCGATGCGCCGGGTAAAAACATGTATGGTCATCGTTGTTACGAATTGAGTAGCTATGGGGCTGGTGCGGCTGCGGCAAGCCTGGCCTGGTCGATCTCTAGCGCCCTAACCTTTTTAAGTTTGTCCTGATGGCGACAAATCTTCGCTGCGTGGCCGATGAACTGATGCTCCGGTAGATCACTCTTGAGACGATTACAAATTCCGCAACAGGATTGCACGTTCCCCATTTCGTATCCTCGACTACTGTCGCGGCGGTCAATGCCCCTAGGAGAGCCGTAATCTCCGCACAGAGCACAACTTTGAAACACAATCTGCTTGAACTGTTCCAGGCTCAACTCGAACTTCAGTCCTCTTTTCGCGGCTTGATAGGCATATCTTTTCCAAACGGATTCTGTTGAACAAATCGAACAGGTACTCCGCACAATTTGATGGGGACAAAAAGAACCGCCTCCGCATTCTCTACATCGAGTCCTTTCTCGATCATGCTGACACTTCATTTCCTTCACCCGGTACCTTTTGAAACTTCCAATTTGGCGACCACCCGTCCGGCATACCTGGGTAGCCGAAAAGCAAATCATCGTTATCGTTGACGGGAAAGAGACCGTCTGGGGCGGGACGCGGTCCGGCATCCCTGGGTATGCCCTTTTCTAAATCGATTCGAATGAGTAGGAGTCCATCCCGCTCGCATTCACGAGATCGATGGAATCTTTCTACGGTTCGAAGTTTTCGGCTTACGTTTCGGTGAATTCAATCAAGGCGTAATCGTTGCGCGGAGGGTTGCAAAAGCATGCTTACTTGCGCTTTGTTGATGAATCCCGCTCGATATACTCACGCACGGCCTTGCGGACCAGCCAGGACCATTCGCGATCAACTTCCGGTCGCTTGCCGATCTCGCGAAGCCTCTCGACATCAGTCTCATTCAGCCAGATGCTCTTTTGGACGAGTCCGGTCTCTTCGTTGCGCCGTGCTTTGCTTTGTTCTTCGCCATGCTTTGCTTTGTTCTTCGCCATAGTCGTAAGGTATTACCCGCACACCACGATGTCAACCGAAAACAATACCTCTGCAAACCGACTGCCAAACAGCCCCTCCACGTACTAGGACATACGATTCATTTAGGTACTACCTGCGCAATGCTAAGCCCTGTGTGCACATCACATTGTACCTTTTTCTAATTCCGTTACAATTTCTCTTGACAGGCTTTCCGACAGGTGTTACCGTAGCATCATTGAGGTAATATAATGGAATACTTACAAAAGCCCGAAATAAACACCTTACTCAAAACGAGTTACGGGTACGGCAACCGTGACGCCCACCTTTGCTTGCTCGTGATGTACGCGACCGGAACCCGCGTCAGCCAGGCTCTAGCACTCAAAGGCATTGACGTGATACCGAACCCGGAGACTGGCGGACACAAGATTCGAATCCTGCAAGCGAAGCGTGGCAAGACCCGCATGTTCAACGTTCTGGTCTCCCCGAACCCGGCACTCGATATGCGCAATCTGGTAGAGCTTGCCAAGCAACGCGGCACCAATGCTCTGTTCGGCGGATTGACCCGGCACTATCTCCACACCCTCATCAAAAAGTTCGCCAGGACCGCTGGTCTCCACGAAGGCATGGTCCACTGCCACACAGTGCGCCATTCCGCCGCGATGCGAGTCTACGAGAAGACTCAGCGTATCGGCGCTGTCTCCGGCTTCCTGTGCCATTCGGACCCATCTGCGGCCTATACCTACGTTCAAGAGAACGACGGCAAGCTGGCCGATGAAGCGATAGCCCAGGTCTTCGCGACCGTGTAATACGACACATCACCTACAATCACCCTGGCAAGCCCTCGGCTCACCCCGAGGGTTTCGTGTTTAGACCGCCCTGTCACCCACTGTAATACCCTCCTGGACGTGATAGGAAGCCCACACAGCCACGCTTGTCCGATCTGGTGCTGTCGGACATTTCCCCTTAATTCGTCCATTTTGAGAGGCATAAAAGCTTGCTACGATCTCACTTCGTCATAAATGGTTGAAAATGAGGAGCTTCCAACGGTTTTATGTGCCTTTCGATCAAAAATTCGAGAATTCTGGACCGTTTGGTGACTAAAAATCGAGTTCGGCGGCATTTGTGGAGCCACTATCATAAGGAAATGCTGGGCACGACCCTCCAATTATCCCGACTCATCCTGTCCAAAATCTGTTTCTTCTATTACTCCCAAAGTGGACCTTGACCGTTGGTGAGTGGAAGCCTTACAGGCATTCCCACTCTCACCATCGGTCTCGATAGAGTCACCATCGGTTCACCAACGCTCACCATCGGTTCACCATCGGTCTAAGACTGAACCTTAATCCAGTCGGTTGCTCCCTTCTTACCGCCTTTTTCACGACGATAGCCGAGACGTTTCAGAGCGTTTCGAATGTCCCACTCCGATAGCTTAGTTCTCTCGGCAAGCATCTTCTTGGATATCGACGGATTCTCGATTACCATTTGCTCGACTATCTGATCGGCGGATTCCGCCTCCTGGCCGAACACGATGCGCTTATCCACCCACTCCAGGTCCCCGGCTGAGTCAATCACGCTGACGATTCCAGGAGCAAATAGCCTGTCGGCAGGCGTCTCTTTAGGTGCCTTTTTGGTCAGAGCAAGTGTCATCGGAACGGGGTTAAAATCGCGCCCCCAACCAACCACGTTTATCTGATTCGGACCCTTACCCCGCTGGTGCAGCTTTTCGTCTTGCATTACCAGCCAAACTGCGTCCACCATCGCCAGGCCGTCGCCTGAACCGCGCACTGCGGCTTCTTTGGTCGGGTTCGACTTGTTGAGGTCTTTGCGGCTGTGATGTATCCCGATAACTGCTCTTGCCCCCCACGCAATTAATCGAAAGAGAGCTTCAGCCAGCTTTCTGTTCTCCGTGGCGTCGTCTTCATCGTTGCCGTCGTTGAAGCGGATTAGGGTCTCCAAAATGATTACCGGGCGCATGGACCTTACGACACTCTGGATATCAGGGTCATCCAAACCCAGCATCGGCCCTTGGGTCAACGTTCGGGAAATAAATCGGGTCTTGTCCTTAGTGATGCCAAATCTGTCGCATCGAAGCTTTAACGCCCCATCGCCACTTTCGGCTGCTAGGTACAGCACTGGAACGATCTCGGGAACTTCAAAGCCACGTCGCCTAAATAACGGTTGTCCACTCGTCAAGGCTTTCGCAACCGATAACGCGAGAAAACTTTTGCCTTCCTTGGGCAATCCACAAATCAGTGTCGTGCCTTCAGGAAGAAAGTTTTCGATATAAAACTTAAGACTCGCGCTGCCTTCAAGTTCAGCTACACCACGGAATGAATTCCACCACGGCTGTTTGGTCCATGTCTGTGCGATTTGCTCAAGAGTCTTCGGAGGAGTTGGCGGCTTAATCGGGTCGAGTCCTACCGCTTGTCTCCCCAATGGGGTCAATATCTTTTCGTCGTGCAGTACCGCCGATGCCTCCTCAATGGGACCACAGCATTCCGTTTTGAAATTTCCGCATCCTCGGCACCGTTTCACGAACCAGTGGTCCTCTTTGTGAAAGGCAGCTCCAGATTCAATTAATGGAGTTAGTTCAGGTGGATAAGGCGGCGTTCTTAGTTCCGAGTGCGGCGTATTTTGGATGCCCTTCGGGGCATTCGGTGCATAAGTGTTGACGATTACTTTCAATCGAGAAATCGAAAGATCGGCCCCCCGATATTCGCCTGCATCTCGAAGTGCTTCAACCATCTCATCAAACGATCTCCGTTCCGGCAATTCAACTTCCACATCTTCTGCTGCCCACTTTTGAACGATCTGTATTGCTTCTTCTTCGGTAAGCGGACCCGGCTCTACTGGTGGTTTTCCTGGTGGCTCTAATTTAGCAACCGCAGTTTCCTCGTCCGGCCCATGACCTGCAATTGCAGTTTGTGTAGCTCCGTTCTGTTTTATTTGAGCGATTGCGGCAGCAATGCTGTCTGGATTGTTGATGTCCACGCTCATTGGCGCACCTCGCCAGCAAGCGCATTCACTCCTGCTTCAACAAACGGCGTCCTCGAAATGACGACGCCAACCGCGAGCGGTAATAGGTCTGGTCTCTTCTGACTCAAAAACCCCGTAAATTGAACGTAGTCTCCCGGTCGAATATCGTCCGGTGCGCTCAACACGCGTGAGAGCAAGATAAAGTAACGTTTGTTGATTCCATTCTCTGTGATCGATGCTACGCCTTGTGCGTTCTTAGTCGACACCAAGCAATTTTTCCCTGGTACATTTCTAATTAATTCCTTCCGAGAATTCTCGGGTGATCGAGTCCTCTGGACCCGATTTGTGTCTCATTAAGGGCGTATGAGCCTTTCGGCGTGATGCCCACTGCTCGCGGACTTATGCCACCACTAAGATCGATACGGTTGACATAAACTTTCATGCCCCAATTTACATTTCACCGAGATCGGAAGATTTTCTTTCAGTGTTCCCGGACCCGTCTTCAAAACATTGTTGCGTCTCCCACAAGCCGGGCATTTCCACGTCACTCGGGCATGCCATCCCTCGGAAGTTTCGCCCCACGAGAATGCCGCTTCAATTGGTTCCATTGGTTTCTTCCTGCTTCGGTTCGGCTTCAAACCCAACTTCTTGAAGAGAGCGAGTAATCGTTGAAAGTCGTCTATCAGCGGTCAGCAATTCCATTTTTGATGTGACGCCAACTGCGCGAAGTCTTTGAACCGCTTCTTCTGCAAGTTTCGTATCCTCGAATGTAACCCCCTTTGTAGTGGGGTTGTAGGTCGGCACAGGTTCACTGCCGCGCATCCTGACTAGCCAGGTCAGTGAATTCAATCGGACAAACCAGGAACGCGGAACGATAGGGTCTTCAACGTCGCGACGGTCTCGGAACGTTTGGACCAGCACGTCTTGTACGCCAAGTACATCCGACCAGTTCACAGGAATTTTTGGAACAACGATGTCCTGAAGATGGAACATGGTGTCCATGACCTGAAGGAATTCTTTCGCATCTTCGTCAGAATCAAACTCACGGGTCCCCGCGATCAGTTGGCTCATGTATTGCTGCGAGATTTTTCGAGACACGAGTGGCGGCGCAGCTAGTGCTGCAAATGCAGTCGCGCTACAGTTCAAAGTCTGTAGGCCACTCCTCAATCGAATGTTGTGCTGATTCGCCATAACGGCTCCCGTAAAAACAAAAGTGCTACCAAAATGTGCGGACAAAATAATAAATTGCAGAACTGAGTTCTGCGTTTCACAAATTATTGTTTGGGAAAATCCGCCAGGATTATTCCGCCGCCAAAAAGAAGTGAGGCGCTAACTTGGGGTCAGCGCCCACTCGGAATCACCTATGAAGGTGCCTGGACGTTGGCGGTTCGTCCAAAGTTCAAAATTGTTTGGCGCGGGGTCAACTCATCTCCCACGCCTGGAAGCTAAAATCTTCTAGGACAGCGACTTTTGGAAGTCGGTGTATGCTTCCGTCGCCGTTAACGCCCCAACTGCACGTTCGGCCTAAACTCGCGGGACTCTGGTCCCTCAATAGATGCGCGTAATGTGTCAGTATTTATCGCGATCTCGGAACCTGGTCCCTCAAAAGAGGTTCCTATACGGGCACGACTTTCGGCCCTGCTCCCTCAATAGATGCTTATAATGTGGCACTATTTATCCCTATAAGTGGCGTGTAATACCACACCATTTACCGGGAATTGCGGCTCCAGCGATCTGCGGCGAACTAGTCCGGTCACAAACTGTTTCCATGGGTACGTCCTTATGTCTGTGGCGCTCTAGTGCTCGCATAAGCTGCGCCAATAGCCTTCACCTTTATGTAACCGCCAGATAATACATAGCTTAACTGGCAAATCGAGTTAAAGTTGAGTTGTTACGATATTCCATGTCCTTTCGGGCGTCGTGTTGCCCTTCTCCACCGCTTTAGCTGCCGGATGGATAGGCGCATCAACGCTTCCCCTTCAATTCGTGACCGCCGTCCTCCCAAAATTTCCTTAATGAGGAGGATGCGTTGCGGGTCCTGGTTCCGCTTACGGTACGCTGCTTGTTTCGCAGCATTGTTAGAATGTTTGCGCGGACGGCCACGCTTCTTTGGGCTGGATTCAATCATGGTTTCCCCGGCACACTCTGGTTTCCGTTGCGCCCATCAAATCATTCACGATCTGTCTGTCGCCGCATTGCGAGCATTTGTACACATGTCGGCCATCGTCCATCATGCCGCCGTCTTTCTCGCCAGAGTGGCATGACGCGGCTCATTAAGCTTTCCAGTTTTCTTTTCGAGAGAATCAAGGTAAGTATCCAAGTCTTCGCGCAGGGCTACGCGCACCCCGCCCACCAGGCGATACGGAATTGTTCCGTCGCGCCACAATTGCTCAATTAGGCCAGCGGTCCCGCCGATGTACGCAGCAGCGGTGGGTGGACGAAGTCCACGGGGACTAAGCGAGAGCATTATGTTCGGAACGTTTGAAGCTGATTCGCATTTTCGGTTTGCCATCTATACTTTCCTCTTTTTCTGCGTCGAATCATGGGGCGCTGCGATCATTACGTTACTCATCTCTGTGTTCCAGATAACGACGAAACTTCTTGGCTTCCGAACTTCGATAGATTGCTTGCACAAGCGAAGGCCAGCCGTCATGCGGATCTTGTTGGCTCCAGATGTGACGAATGGCCTTGCCTTCTAACGAAACAGCTTTTAATAGAAGTTGACCGTCCTTGTCACCATTCACTGCTATTTGATAGATGAGATAGTTCTGCTCATTGACGAGTGCATCTAGAACAGCATCGCCACATTCTTCACGGGCAGGAGGAGCGATAACATTCTCTGTGATAAGCGGAGTCCGACCCTTGGAGCCATCAAATATTTTCGTAGCGGGGTTCCTGCCAGCGATCAGGCGACGAATGTGCTGTTCGCTGTAGCCAAGGACGTTGCGACAATACTCTCCCCACGTGCTACAGCCCATGATCTTTTCGGTCGTTGGCTTATCGAGGAAGTCTTGGCGTACCCGGACGATCAGGTCAACATGGTCGCTGAGAAATTTGACGAACAGCGCAACGAGAGTCTGTGCCCGTGCTTCACGGTCGGCGTGGGAACCGCTTAAAATGAGCGGTTGCATTTTGCCTGTTGCGAGCGAAGTTCGATTAGGTCTGGTTTGATTTGTTTTCATAAGGCGTCGAGGAATTGCAGGACGCCATGTAAGGAAGGTAGGCGATCTGCTTTGCGCTATCCGTCGTCATTACCGGATTTCATGGCGCTGTAGCCCTAATGGGCTTGGAATTCGCTCTTTATGGTCTCCTGTCTGGATTTACAAACTGAACGGGTACTAGTATCTAACAATTGAGAAGCTTTGTCAAGAGTTACCTGCTGTCCAACCAGCCCGTGTCCATGTTCAGTCGCCACAGGGATTGATCTTAATCTCCCTGAGCCATCGCAGATCGGCCTGGGTCAGTTGTAGTAACTCACGGTCGTAGTGAGCCAACCACGCCTGCCGCAACTCCCGCTTTTCTTCCGGCGAAAGCTTGCAGATCGCCACGGTCGCCTGTTCGATAAATTCTTGAATGGAGCAAATCTTTGGCATCAGTTCATGCGCTCCACTTCCTCACCACCAGGGCTTTCGGTTATACAAAATCTTGCCATAGTCTGGTTTCGACGTGGGCGTCCCGCTGTCTGAAGGCGGAGTCGAAGTTTCTTCACTTTTTGCAAGTGCACCAACAATGCTGTAGATGACGAATCCCAAGAACACCCCGATCATGTACCACCAAACGAGATCGGAATTGCGAGCCAACAGTTTTATCGCCGCGCCTCCGGCAATAATGCTGACTATCGATGACAAAACTTTAGGCGTGAACGACTTCATCCGATAAAGAAAGAAGCGAACCAGCCACCCGATTACTAGGCCAAGACATGTGGAGCCGACAGCGGGAACAGCGGACATAGACTTTCACCTCCGCGATTCACCTGAGTTGAGTCTGTGCGGCATTATATACCCGACTGGTCAACAAATAGCTCTGAATCAGAATCGCCCCCGAGAAAGGTCGAACTCTAATACTTTCTGAATAAGAAAGCGTGACATTTACACCCATCGTGATACACTGACTTTCATGAGGATGCAGCAGACATCAATCCGAGTTCCGGTAGCAGACTTGAAGCGGTTGACGACACTGGCAAAGAAGGAAGGGCTTCAGGCGTCGGATTTGATTCGTCGGGCGATTCGACAGTATCTAAGTAAGGCGGTGAAATAATGGCAAAGAAGATCACAGCATCGGACCTTCGCAAACAGGCAGATGAATTGATCGCGGCTGGGAAAATGCCGTCGTTAGGCACTGTGCTTCAGGCAGTGGCGGAGACACGAAAGAAATTTGTGCCGATGATTTTGAAGGTTAGGAAGGAATCGAAGTAAAAAATCGCCCCGAGTGAGTGTTCCACCACTCACCCGAGGCTGACCAAATCACGCTGATAGGAGCGTAAAATGGCTTCACGTAGTATATTAGTCCGCAGTTCATCTCACCACGGTTCCGCAAGGAAACACGGGTCCAGAACAGGACCCGTGAACACCCGCAACGTAGTTTCCATCCAAAGATCAAAGAATCCGATTGCAGGCGTCCTCGCATACCACACTTTTCGCGGTGTGCTCTGCCGCCACATCCGTGCAGCACGCGCAACGGAAGGCGGCGTAATGGAACGTTCGTACTATTCGGTCCAGGGCCAAATTGCCGTATTCTACTCGCGCATCAAGAGCGCCGTCATTCAGACGGCCCACAACCGTGGTCTCAGTTTCATCGAGAAGAACGGTGTGAAGCCTGCCAAGGCAGATGCGTTCCGAAGGGAAAAAGCATGAACACTCCCGACCTGGTTTTTGAAAACCACTTTTCCCTCTTCCTCATTCGCCCCATCTCCGAAACTGGTAAGCAGTGGCTTGATGAAAATGTCGGTGATGAAAACACACTGACATTTGGCGGTGCAGTTGTCTGTGAACCGCGTTATGTCGAGGGGATTGTGCATGGCGCAATCGAAGCGGGATTGGCGGTTCAATCGTGAGGCTGAATAAATGCTGCTAAGCGCGACGGTCTGCCCATTTGTTGCAAGTGGGCAGCACGATTCGCCTAGCGAATCAGAGGAGACTATATGATCGTTCTCGGGACAGTTGGAGCAATAGCTGTGACGTATGTTGGAGTAAGGGTTGTCGCAACAGTTGTAGATATCGTTGATCGGTGGCGCACTGGAAACTGGGACGTTTAGGTCCTAGACGCTGCGTGCAGGGGATTCCAGATTGTGAATCCTTTGCGCGATTCGCCTATAAGCAGTTCGCACGTCCAACCCATGAATTCGGTTATCAAGCGACAGCCTGAGCACTCCAATTTCGATGCGTTCGTGTGGGCAATGTTTGTTCTTTGGGCGTCTCGACCGAGCAAGCAGAGCAGCGAGCCGGACGGTTCCTACTTCATCGGGACGATAGACAAACCACGATTGAACGACCAGCGGCTACAAAGAGAAACGCCGTATTCAATCTGTAAGGGGCGTCGTGAATAGACGCGAATTCGTCAAGCTGGTGATCGGGACCACCGCATGCATCGCGGCTCCTGTCACGTTGCTGGCAGCAGAGGAGTCTGTCGCAGGTTGGCGCTTCGGAGTGTGGGAACTCATTGACCACTACGGAATCCGGCACGGGCAAAAATACTATTGGTGTCGCTGTGATTGTGGCGCTGAAAGAGTAGTCGGCCTCAATCAGTTGCTAAGTATGGACGCTCTGTCGTGCGCCCATGTCCGACAGCGCGGGTTCTTCCGCATCAGCCCGGATGCGATGGTCTGCCAACATTGTGGTAAGAGACGAAGGTTTTTCTTTAACGGGGACGGCCTAAGAATTTGGAGATGTAGTTCTTGGTGTGAGGCCGGAGATGTGTACGCATTCTTGAGACGCGATTATGGCCCAGCTTCGTCGGTTCAGTTCGCCGGAAACATGAAAAGGCCTCCGCGATCTTCTCCTGTGCAACTCCCGCCTGATTTCTTCCCTCATCTCGCCCCGCCATCGACTACCGCTCGACGTGCTTAAATCCGGGAGGAACCTCGAACAGTGCCGGATCGAGTGGCATTGCTTCAAACTGCGTCACCTCGGATTCGTTGATCGAAGAATCTCTCCTGACACCAGTCGCCGGAACCGTTTCGCCCGTGGTAGTTCGTACTTCTTTTACGGCGAATCCTGTCTCTCGTGCGCCAATGTCCACAAATTCAGGCCGCTCCATTATCATTTCTTTGCCACCAACAACCGCGCCAATCGCCATGAAGCCGCTGCCGCTTCCCGCAGGTGGCTTCGGATCGCACGAAATCCGCCGATCAACATCAATGTACCATCCGTCCCGGACGGTCTCTTGCGCCTGCGTGTGCGATCCTTCTAGGGGTATTTGCCGTGTCGTGGTTATGACGTGCCTTGCCACATGGCCAAACATTTTTTCGCGCTCACCCGTGTCCACGGTGGCGATCTCAATTCCCAGCGTGGGCTGTGTGGGCTGCGGGGCTACAGGCGTATTCATTCCGCGCGCTGCCATCTCTTCCGGTGTCAACCGCTTTGGCGGATACTCCGCCACGCTGTATTCTTCCGCCTTCATCTTCAAAGTAAAACTCTGTCCAAGGTCACACCGTACAATGAAGAAGCTTGCGACCTCGTCCACCCACTCCACCGACCCATCTTCTTTCGTTCGCTGAACAGCGTGCCGGAACTCCGTTCGCCTCCGGTCTGCCGTCCAGTAAGTCGTATTGTCACTGGATTGCCCGCCAAACGTGTTTCGGATAACCACCTTGGTCCCCGCATTTTCGGCAGTCAGTGTGCCTAAAACACTCAGGAGAAGAATCCAGCAGAGTGAAAAGAGCATGGCGACTCCCCAGTCTCACGAACGCAGGATAGGAGCAACAACTGAACAGTAGACTTACTTCAGCTTAATTTCAAAGTGGCAGTGCGGCGTCATCAATTCGATCCGCTTTTCTTGTTCCTCAGGCTGCGAGGTGACTTCAGGCTGCGGCGCGGTCAGCTTGTAGAACTTATTGCGGAGGATGCTCCCTGAAGTCAGTGCAGTGCGAAGTTATCTGGACCGGCAATGCAAGGTCCGGGCACGAACGGGAGGCGGATCGACAGGGCGGACGCCAAAGTTCAGCGGGGGCACAAGGGGCTCAGCGCGAACGCCGCCCAAGGACGGAGCAACTAAGTACCTACAACCTCTAAATCGTTAGCCCGCAAGAAAAGAGTAAGCCCCGCACGGGAACTACACAGGGCTTAAGGGGCTCTTTGTGTTGGTACCTTCTTAGCCAAGCGGCTCAGGCGCCGAGTTTGCGCAGACTCATCGCGGCAAAGCCGAGCAACCCCACGCCGAGTAGGCTTAGCGTGCCCGGTTCGGGGACAGAAGCCGTTCCTGGGATAATCCAGAACTGCTCCATCCCATCGGTGTCATTGTGCCAAATAGCCTCGAACTTGTAATAGTCGCCAGCTACGAGGGTGATGTGACTTATCACGCCATCCGTATAGCCAGTACCATTATGCTCATTTACAAGCGTAAACGATGAAATTAGGTCGTTAACAGTGACGCAATTATTGCCAGCACTGTTGCATTGCAATACTTCGAAATGGTCCAAGATTTCAGGACCCTGGCCGGTTCCCAAGTTCTCGTCCACGCCGACATCGAACGAGATGGGAATACTGTTTGGAAGCGCAAGCCCCCCAGCGCTAGCTAGGTAGACCGGACTGGTAAAGTCGCAGTTGCCACCGCTGCACGGCCCACTGGCAACCGTGTACGGGAGCGGGAATGTGTTTTTTGTGTTGGTATCGCAGGAAGGATCCCCAATGATGCACGGATTGTTTGCGGTTTGCTGAACGCCCACTGGGGTGGGAGTGTAAATGAGAGAGTCAGCCTGCGCGCCCAACGGTACAATCAACATCGCGAGCGACACGCCGACCGTGGCAATTAACAAGAAAACGCGTTGTCTTACTGTCAAAAGAGTCCTCCTCTGGGCGTATAACCAGTACCGCCCATCATTATTAAAAGCAAGTGAGTCTCCACCCTCGCCAATCAGCCAAGTTCCTTAGATTGTGCGCCTTACGTTTTGGACACTCCTCTCAACACGCTCGAATTCGCCCACAGCTGTCTCTCTATGAGCAAGTCTTTGCACTGGGGCTCAGCCAATGATGACGCTTCGTCGAACGATTTGAACTCTATGTTTCCCGAAATTGCTGTACACGTACACTTCAAAAGCACAGACTCCAATCGACCCAGTGACTCGCCAACACTGGTCAGGCTCGCGGGGGCATTATCATCCCGGTTTAGGGGCCGAACAATTCTTTGTCCTGCTCGCTTGTCTTTCCAGGCCGTGAGGCTTGAGATGCCGGACAAGATGTACTGGGCTGCAAGATGTAGGAGTTGCAGTGGGATGGTCGGATATCGGGACGTTAGATACACGCTGGATATCCGGGGAGGGGAGGCCGAGGAAAAGCTCCCCGAAGGGACAACCAGACGACGCTGCGATCACTGCGGGGCGATTGGCAATTTCGACCTGCGCCTGCTTAAACCCACTCCGGTAAAATTCCTTATTCCGAGAATGCCGTAGAAATAATGTAGCGTCTGCACCACTTACCAGTCCGATTCGGTTCGCCTCAATTTTTCCTTGGGCATCACCCAGTTGACGTATACTTTACGTTACTATGTCCGATAGGGAAAAGAAGGTACCGTTCAAATGCCCAAACCCCAAGTGCGGCACACTGTTCAGGATGCACTTGAGTTGGTTCAAGGACGTACACCACGTTCATTGCTTCAACTGCGGTCAAGAGTTCACTGTCGAGGCTGAAAAGATACCCGAGTTGAAGGTGCGGCTCGAACAAATCACCAAGTCGTAGTATCACTTCCATTTTTGGACGGCATGTGTAAGCCCCGCTTCCCCGACCGATTACTTCTCGATTCGAATCACGCCCACCGCAACCGACCGCCGTTCAGTGAAAACCTAACGGATTTCTGCGTAGCGTCCAACAGGGATAGACCGCGATCTGTGGTGTGTTCCCGAAGCGGCATCTTGTTCGCTTCGTAACAGAACTCAGTCTTGTCCTCGAAGAATGCAGAGTAATCCACGGGTCGGGCCTATCAAGAACCGCATCGGAACCGCGAAGAAGCCGTGGTAGGTGTAATAGAAAAGGCCCGGCGGCGGGGCCGGGCCTTAGCGTACCGCATCACCATTCGTGGGAATGACGCGGTTTTGATGAACAGTATATTTGCACCAAGCAGAGTCGCTGACAATAGGAAATTATAAAAGGAAAAAGCCCAGCTTGCACCGGGCCTTCACAACCATTCGAGATTTGGAGTTGCTCGGCTATATCGCAACGGTCATGTGAGCAGTTTAAGCGGAAGGAATGGCCCGGCGACGATTGCGTCGGGAATCATCACGTCAAAATCCCGCTCGCACTTCACACACTTAACCAATTGATGCGCCATTTGCCAGCACCCTGTTCTGGCTCGCGTGTGCACGATTTGTTCCTGTTGGCAGTGACCGCAGGAAATTGTCATGGGGATATAAGACTGCTTCATTTGTACTTGGGGCATGACCAACCTCCGGCCTCATCCTGTAACTTTCGATTGTCGGCGTCAATCGTGAGCCACCTGTCCACCGCTGCTACGCCGCCGCTTGGGGCTGAAGCCTCGATGCTGGCTTGTTTCGAGCAAATCTTCGGAGTAACGTGGCGAAAGGCGTTTAGTTGTCTTCCTCCCTTTTCTGAGACTCAGAGTTCCCTCCGTAGGGTCAGCGGCGTTATATGCGAACCCTATCACAAATACCGTCCTACTCGCGGAGAAAGGCTTTGCGCGTCGACACGCCGGAGGGGGTTCGCGTCTATTGGAGTTGCGCTGAGCGTAGTGATGTTTCGCGCATTCGGAATCTGAGTTTTGGAGGAGTCTTTATTGAGACACGTAAACCTCAGTCTGTAGGGGCCAAGGCAGAGATTGATTTTCTCGTAGAAGACGGGCAAATCAGAACCAAGGCTGTTGTGCGCCACGTGGAGAGTGCTAGCGGAATGGGGTTGGAATTCACTGGGGTTGCTCAAGAAGACCGCCCCCATCTGGGAGCGTTGCTGACAAGACTTCGCAGTTTGTCTCGGTCCCGACCCAATTTGCCTGGTTAACGCTAACCGGACATCTCTAACAATGCTGGCTCTGTCAACCTCTTTTTGAGCGCACTTCTCCATTCACTCTTGAGAGTGGTCTTGTTGGTTCTGTTCTTACCCTCTTCATCGACGACCACGGCTCGTTT
>WNFO01000364.1_pt1 | contig 32450 bp, 33 predicted proteins | sample 5400251 | NCBI WGS metagenome assembly WNFO01 (sample SAMN13153354, study PRJNA577476) | soil metagenome | isolation source: 100 cm saprolite under Madrone tree | place: USA:California | collected 2016-06-14
TCGAATCATTCACAAGAATGAATCAGACCACAGTCGCCCCTGTCAATTTCAAATCCGTCCGACCTTGCAGTTTTCCGTGCCCTGAGCGATTCTCCCGCAACAACCGCACACTTCATTTTTGCGCCAGAAAGTAGCTAGGACTGATCGGCCAGCGAGGCCGTCAGGTGATCGAACCGGCACGCGCTGCCTTCGCCGTCATATAACGGCGGTTGTGGGCATTGATCGGCGCCTCGAGCGGAATCCGGCTGGCAACTTCAATGCCGGCCTGATATGTCCGCATCTTGTTGGCGAGACCAAGCCCGCGGCCCTCCTCAACCAGATAGAGAATGCCGCCGCCGCCGAGGTCTTCGAGCAGCGCCAGAGCGAGCCGAAACTGCTCCCCGCAGCCGCCGCGCCGTGAACCGAACACGTCGCCAGTCAGGCGGGCGGAATGCAGGCGCACGGGAACGGCATTGGTGAAATCAGGCTCCCCGACGACGACGGCGACCAGACTGCCACCCATTGCGTCGCGGAACGCGACAAAGCGGGTGGGCGTGCCCCAGTTGAGTGGCCCAAGGCTTCGCGAGCCGCGATGAGCGAGCGAATTGCATCATCGGCAAAGCGGGACACCGCATCTGCCTCAACCCTGACTATGCTCTCCTCACACGCGACGGCGTGGGCAACCACATCTGCCGCCAGCACCGCCGGGAGACTTTGCGATAATTTGACAAGTTGAATAGCAGCACCGAGACGGCTGCCGGGTCCCAGACAGGCGCGGCCGTAGAGGCGGAAAAACTCGTTGAGCCGATTGCTTCTCGCTCTATTTAATCTCTGGCGGCGGCGCAGGCGCGGCGGCGGACGGCGTCGGCGGAGCGAGGGCGGGTGGTGCCGCCGTCCAGGCCTTGTAGTCGGCTTTCGAGACGCCGGGCAACTTTTTCAGGAATGCGACGATCGACCAGATCTCATCGTCCTTGGCGCCGGCCAGTGCGAAGCTTGGCATGCCCGTCATGTTGATGCCGTTCCTTACCACCCAAAACAACTGCGCCGGGGAGCGATGATCGACGACTTCCTTCAAATCCGGCGGATCGGGATGCAGTCCTTCCGAGAATTTGGCCCAATTGACGCCCGGCCCGCCATGACAATTGGTGCAGCCGTGTGCGGCGAACGCGTTGGCGCCGGCCTGCACGCTAGCAGAGTCGTTGATGGAGGCTGGAGGCTGGTCATGCGCGTTGCGATTGATCGACGCCATGCGCACCTGGGCCAGCGCCCAGCGGACAATGGCCGGGTCTTCGGCGGTCCCCGCGACACTATAAAAGCCTCCGAAAAAAAATACCGCTGCGCCGATACCGACAATGATTGCCAGCCCGCCAACCACCGCAAGGATACGCATGTCAGACTCCAACGCGTTCGTTTGCCTGGACATTACGTGGGAAATAATACATCGGTCACCGGCTCGCACCAGCTTCGGGGCATTGGCGTGCGATTTGCTCGCGGATGAGCCGGCCCAATTCTAATCTGCTCATGCTCGGCATCACAATATCGGACAACACCCATTGCCAATGGCGTCAGGCGCTATGGTACTGCTTGGGAGTCGACTTCGACGACACTGGTAAGCAATCTAGTGTCGCTCGCTGCTCGCTGATTTGCTTGAATTCTTCCCTCGCCTTGAGCAATCTTCATCCATGCTTTAGCCATGGCCAATAATGCTTGGCGATACTCTGGCACAATCGTACTGTCTATAAGTGCATAGCATTCGTCAACGCGACGCTTGCATTCTGCGATCGTGTCTTCCGGCGTGGATGAAGTCGTCATACGAGCCTCCGTTGTTAGTATATATTCTCGACAATTCCCCAGCGTGTGCTGCTATCGCAATGCGGAAAACAGTTGCCTCACGTATAATTTCCCTGATTTCATTTGATCTCCCTGCCCTGGATGGAGCGAAAGACTTTTGACGCAACGCGTCCTAGTGAGGCAAAAGCGCACTCCCTCTCAAAGAGGGACTCAAGTTCAAGTGATAATATTTCCGAGTAGTCAATTAATTCCCTCTAACCGCGACCGCTCCCAATAAAGCGCTGTGTGTACCGAAAACTCCATCCGGGTTTATCGGATAGTCTCGGCAAAGTTGGCGCGATGACTGTGCTGATCTGCTTTTGCAGTTGAGCAGGCATTCAGGCTTGCGATCAAGAATGGGTCACATTCGTGTCAGTGGAAATTTAGTATGTTTTTGATTTCCGGGCATGGCTACAACGCGCAATCAAGTTGATGAATTTGGTCTTGGTGCGCCGTTCGATTGAACTGGCTTGCCGGTCCAGTCGCCGCGTTCAGTTGGTAATCTGGTGGTCCGAACATCCGGTTCCAGGGCGTCCCGAGACCGTCCGCTGATTCCAAGATAATTTGTGGCTTTGCGGATTAGGAATTTGTGGCTGGGAATATAAGGACTCGAATGTGAGTCTTCCTATTAGATGATCCGCAACCTTCCGCATCGGGTCACTTAGGTCGAGAAAATTGACTACACCCAAACCGATGCGTCTGGAGAAGGTATCTGCGAGATCCCTACATCTTTCCTATGAGATCGGGCGCGACTCCGCTCTCAAATCTATATAGCCAAAATGGGGATCTAACGTTAGCGACTCGTTTGCGCCCGCATGGAAATGCTGGGATCTGGAAGAAAAAGAAGGGAACAGTACAATGTCTGCCTTTGTCGGAATATCTGACGAACTGATCGGCGCTGTTGAGATGTCGAAAAGTGGTGACCGGGACGTCGCAGTATATGCCCTGGGCATCGTGCGCGACGGTGTGATCACTGGCGAAGGTCCCACAACAAGGGGCCGCATTCATTTTTCCCGCGCGCTCGATGTTCAAGACGCCGCCTGGTGCGCGCGTATCCTGACCGCCATGGCTATGGCCGATCAGCCCGTGAGCCGTGCCGAAGCCGAAGCGCTGTTCGAGATCAATGCCGCCGCCACGGAGCGCAGTGACAATGGACAGTTCGACGATCTGCTCGCCAAGGCCATCGTGCATCACGCTGCCTCTGCGTCAGGCTTGCCGGTCCCGTCGCGCGCCATTGCGCTTTCGCCCGATACCGCCATTGAAAGCTGGGCGCCGACCGACGCCGCTGGCGTCGATATTGAAGTGCTGGAATGGATCGCCAGCCAGATGCGCGGCAAGCTCCGCGGCAACCGAACCGTGACGAAGCTGGTCGCAGCCATTATCGGCGCGGCCACACTGCCGCTGGCGCAGCTTCCGAATGTGTTCGACATTGGCATGTAAGCCGGCTGTACACGCCAGACATCGAGGGCGGCGGATCCCGAAACAGATCAAACAACCTGGCCCACAATGAGCCTGACTAGATCACCCGTCCCACAACAGCATCGTCGGCTCTGATCGAGCGTAGTTAAACACATTCAAGACAACTCGTTGAGCTCTATTGTCCGATAAGACATGTTCGATGTTCCAACGCGTTGATCGAGCTCATGAGAAATCGGCCTGAAATCGTCCTGTCGGGGGTTCGATCTCGCTCTCCGACCATTTAAGTAACTGGTGTCACGAAGTTTTCTCCGCTGATTAGATGCACCGGGCAAAATTGTCTTTGCAACCTGTTGCAACTCAATCTCTAATTTGGAGCACTTAACTCGGAAACTTTCCGACTTCTGTGCCTCCCAGTCACTTGCGCATCATCGGATCCGGAAGGACGCCCCATCTGACGGCAGTTGTAAGCCGCACCGACGGCATTGCGGAACGGCGCAATTTCATCCCCGCGGTACCGTGGACTGAGGTTTCCCGCGGCGACGGACGCTACGCGCGGCTCCTCAAGACGCTATCGAGGGTCGATTTGCTCATCCTTGACGATTGGGGCCTCGCGCCGCTCACCGGCGAGCAGCGTCGCGATCTCCTCGAAGTCGTCGACGATCGCCACCAGCGCGGATCGACCATCATCACCAGCCAGGTGCCGATCGAAAATTGGCACTGACGCCGTCCTCGACCGGCTCGTCCACAACGCTCACCGCCTCGCACTCAATGGAGACAGCATGCGAAAGATCACTGCGCAGCGCGCCAAACTTGACGCAACCAAGAAAATCTGACCCCACTCCAAATGCCGGCAACGACACCCCGGCCGCCTTCGTCGGAACAGGTGGCCGCCTTCGATCGGACCGCATGGTCGCGTTCAATCGGAATCCATGGCCGCAATCCCCGGAATCCGCATGGGTGAATTATGAGGGCCGCTATTTGGCGGGCAAGCTCAAGGCACGCATTGCGCAGAGGCCCACCTTCATGGCGCCACCTCCCTTGAATCACCCGTAACGATGTTGCTGGTATTGTGACAGATGCTGGATTGCGGAGCGGCAAGTCGCCGGCGAAGCTCGCCGTAAATTTCAGCTCTCTCCGCGGGTCACGAGTTGGAGCCACTTCCAACTCGCAAATTTGTCGCCAGTCTGACGCAGGTGGCTATATCGCTTCAAGCTGCTCCAGCTCCTGTGACCTGACACGCTGGCGGCTTGCGGTATCGTTTTGCCCATTTCAAACAGGCGCGAAATCCCGTCGTGCCTGAGATCGTGGAAGTGCAGATCATCAATTCCGAGGAATTTGCATGCACGCGTGAACCCAGCACCAATTGCGTCTACCGAGTAGGGGAATATTTCTTTTGCTACACGTGGCATGCTTTCGATAACTGCAGTCGCTTCAGGCGGCAGGTCACAGAACACGTCATTCCCCTGCCTGTCGCCTGGATGCTTCATGTCGCGAATGAGAACACGAGCATCTGGATGAGTGGGCGGCGAGGCAGCCTCAAAATCTGTCCATGTGATCCGCGTGATCTCTTCCTGCCGTCGCGTACTGAAAATTGCGAATACGATGATCTGCTGCATCGGGGCGGACCGCGGCCGATGAGTTTTGACCTTGCCGAAATGGTGCATGAGAAGGTCGAGTTCGGTCAAGGTTGGTCGACGATCGCGCTCCTTGCTCTTCGAAGTGAGACCGAGGTTTCTGGTAACTACCAGTGCATCGTCCATCGCCTGTGAGTCTAACGGATAGCCCCAGGCCGGCCGTGCAATAGTGAAGATTGAGCCGAGGTGGCTAAAGTAATTTCCAACGGTTTGTGGTTGAACCGGCAATTTCTTGGCGAAGGCGACTAGGTGCTCACTTGTCACCTCGCTGCACTTGAGATCCGCTATGTCATAGTCCTTGATGGTAGCGAGTACCTGAGCTTTGGTTCGGCCGATTTCCTTGATCGATTCGTCGATGTAGCGGTCGATCACCGCGGACAGCTTCGGGTCCGGCATATTCTGCCGCTCCAGCCCGCCTGGCTTCGCAAGCTCAGTCTCTCGCTTCTCCATCCACGCGGAAGCAGCTTGTCTGCGATCGAAGGTCCTCGTCTCGCGGTGGACGATTTCCCCGCTACGCTTAATGGTGACTTGCGCGTGATAGCCGGTGGAACCGTCTTTGCGCTTGCGAGCAATGATTGTACCCATTCCGCAAACCCGCCAGTTGTGGTACAGCATGGACCTTGTCAGTACAGCATTGCTGTACCGAAGGCCAAAAAACAAGCGAAAAACAGCGGCAATGAGACCTGATCAGTACAGCAGGAAACCGTCGAAAGTGACTGATAAAACTCATAAATATAGTAAAATCAGTAACTTCGCGTTTTCTGTAGCTCCTATGATGGATTGGACCGACCGGCATTGCCGCGTCTTCCATCGTCTGATGACGCGGCGGGCGCGGCTTTACACGGAGATGCTGACGACGGGCGCCATCATCCATGGCGACCGCCGGCGGCTGCTCGGTTTCGATGCCTGCGAACATCCGGTGGCGCTTCAGCTTGGTGGCTCCGACCCGCGCGATCTGGCGACCGCTGCGAAAATTGGCGAGGCGTTCGGCTACGAGGAAGTCAACCTGAACGTCGGATGTCCGTCGGATCGGGTGCAGGACGGCCGGTTTGGCGCCTGTCTGATGGCGGAGCCGGCGCTGGTCGCCGAGTGCGTCCATGCCATGAAGCGCGCGGTTGACATTCCGGTCACGGTCAAGTGCCGGATCGGCATCGACGATCAGGATCCCGAAATTGCGCTGGATGCGCTGGCACGCGGCGTGATCGCGGCCGGCGCGGATGCGCTGATCGTGCACGCCCGCAAAGCCTGGCTCAGCGGATTGTCGCCGAAGCAAAACCGGGACGTCCCGCCGCTCGACTATGACATTGTCTACCGGCTGAAGGCCGCGTTGCCCGATATGCCGATCATCATCAACGGCGGCATCGGAAACCTCGGCGAGGCCAAGGCGCATCTTCGCTTTGTCGACGGCGTGATGCTGGGGCGCGCGGCCTACCAGGAGCCATGGCGGCTGCTTGGCGCCGATCCCGAACTATTCGGCGAAGCAGCGCCGCATCCGACGATGAAGCACGTGTTCGAGGCGATGGTCCCCTATATCGAAAGCGAACTCGCGCAAGGCACGCGGCTGCATTCGATCACGCGGCATTTCGTCGGTGCGTTTCACGGCGTGCCGGGCGCGCGCGCCTTTCGCCGCCACCTTGCCGAGAACGGCGTCAGGTCCGGCGCCGGCGTCAACGTCTTGCGCGATGCGATCGCGCTGGTCGAGGACAGTGTTGTCGCCCCGATCGCCGCATGATGTCGAAACCAAAAATTTTGTGCGTATACGGATCGCAAAACCGAAAATCCGCCTTGATCGCGAAGCCATCGCCGAAGCCGCGCGCGGCGTACAACCGGAAGATAGCTGGTGGTCTTCTGATGGCGGCTTTTCTATTGAACCTGTTGCAGTCAATTGGGCGGAGTCACCGTATAGTCCGAGAAGTGCATGTAGCTGTCCGCCTTGGACCACAGACCAACCCGGCCTGACACGGCTTCGGGAAGCGTGTGCTCCAGATAGAGCTTGCCATCGAGATAGCCTTCCACCTTGGTGCCGGAAACGCGAACCTTAAGGTCATGCCATTGCTTGCTGGCGGCCGGGGCGTTCCGGATCCAGGCTACCGATGAGCGTTTGCCTTTTTCGAACTTCCAGAGAACCAGATTGTTTTCCAGACAATTCGCACGAAGTGCCAGATAATCGCCGTTTGGCTTCAGATTAAACAATATGCCGGCGCCCTGATCGATGCGGCCCGATAATCCTTCGAACCGCACGGTGATGTCACCGCCACGAAAATTTTCTACGTCATTGGTGACAGTGTAAGGGTAGTACGCATAGGCTTGAACCCGATCGAGAAATTCAGCATAGCGTTCGCCGTAGAGCGCTCTTGCCTTGTCGGCGATTCCGGCGGAGGACTGCCCTTCTTTCCATTGCCGCCCATCGACGGCCAGGACGTTTTTCCCGCCTTCGCTTTCAATCCGCCAGACCCCGACGACGGCCACAAGCGACTTAGGCTCCGCTCCGACCGTCTCGCCAGAGAAATCGATTTTGGTCGGCTGTTCTGCCGCGACAGGCAATACCAATGATATGAGGCCGAGCGCCGAGGCTGCGATGACGCTGATGCATTTGATCATCTCCATGGGTGAATCTCCTTCATGATCGTGCGGTGATTGGGTAGACGTCGATTCCACCGCCAGGCGAGGGCGATACAGAGTGGAAGTCCGGCGAAGAACCAAAGAAGAGCGACCCTTCTGCCGGCCACCAGCGGATAACCGGGATAATCGCTCCCCGGGGCAGGCGCGGGAGGACTGACCCCTGCGAGGCCGTACAGCATGGGGAGGATTTCCCGGGGACTGGTCGAGCGGCTGACGTCAGATCGCGCGCCATAGGCGTATTCGACCTCGCCGTAGCGATCCTCGCCCGCAGTGGCTGCCTGGCCTTGCCGCCCGCTCGCCAGTCGGATCGACACATCAGGCATTGCGCGTTCGAGCTTCGCCAGCACGTTGCGTCGCAGGTCGGCGTAGCGGGGGTCTTCAGGTACCAGATTAACCGTCACGACCAGGGGCTGCGCCAAAGATGCGAGCAGGTGCTGGTCGGCTGCGGGAAAAGAGTTGCGTCGATCTTCGGTGACGTCGAACGTGAGTTTGATCTGCGTTGCGAGGCCGAGCACGAGCGCCACGACAACAACCCACGCGATCGAGCCAATGACTTTGTCGCGGACTTGAACTCCCGGCGGCAACCAAACGTTTGCCAGCGCCGCGAAACCGAACATCGCCGCGCCGATACCCAGCACAAGCCCAGCCGACAAGAGACCTTGCTCAAACGTACGCAATACCTGGGTCAGCGACAGGCGGGCAATCCATGCGAGAAACCCGGGTTGGCCGGCCACGGTGAAATCCAGCACCCATGAACCGATCGTGAAGGCGAGAGTAACGATCGCGGCAGTCGCTGCGCTTTCCGACACGGACGCAGCAAACAAGGCGATGGCGCCGACAAGCAGCCCATAGAGCAGGTGTCCAAAAAGCAGGTTCAACGTTTCCGGTGCGGACAAGTGCCCACCCTGCATGCCCCAGATAACCAGTGCGGAGAACGCGGGGATGCTTGAAAGCACGAGAGCGGCGAGCACCGCCGCGAGCTTGGCTGCAATCAAGGCAGGCGGACGATAGGGCAGTTGGACCAGAAGACGCAGTGCACCCGATTCCTTTTCCTGACCGAGCACACGGATAGCAACAAAGGGAAAGAGCAGCGTGATCGCGACATAAGAGGCTCCCAGGGTCGGGACCAGGACGCCGTCCAATGGCGACAGGCTGCTCGCGAGCACTGGTGATTGCAGCCCCGCCACACTGGCCTCGCCGTACAGCGAGGTGGCCTGAAGGAAACTGTATCCGAGCAAAGGGCACATCAGCAGCAGCATGGTCCAAAGCGCCCGGCCGCTGAGGATCTCCCACAGCTCCTTGACAAGCAGTGGCCGCAAGGGCGCGTTCTGAACGTGAAATGTTTCAGGTGAGTGCAAGAAAGATATCCTCCAGGCTTCCCTCGGAAATTCCGGTTCGGGCGCGCAGATCATTCAGTGTCCCCACACCGCGAACACGACCATCGGCAAGGAGAATGAAGCGGTCACAGACGCGCTCGGCGTCCGGCAATTGATGTATCGCGAGGGCAAGCGTCCGTCCCTCGCTGGCTTCTCGACGCAGCACGTCGACGATCGTGCGAATCTGCCGGAGGTCAAAGCCATCGAACGGTTCGTCCATCAGCAGCAGCGGGTGGGGCGTAAGCAATCCTAGCGCCAACATCAGCCTTCGGCCGTAGCCCTTCGACAGGGAGTGCACGCGCTTATGAAGGACCGGCGTCAAACCCACCGATTTGATGGCATCCGCGATTTCGCCGGTCGATCTGCGATAGACGCCTGCAATGAACGATAGGACCCGAGTGACGGGTTGATCCAGGTAAGGTCGCACGCCATCAGGCAGGTAAAACATGGCTTCGCGCCGGCGTGAGGCCGGCAGGCGCTCTCCGCGCCATCGAACGTCGTTGGTTTCCGCGGGGAGAACGCCCGCGAGGGCCTCAAGCAAGGTTGTCTTGCCGGCGCCGTTCGGACCAATAATACCGAGGATCTCACCTGCCGGGACGTCGAAGGCGACATCCGAGAGTACTGCCTGATCCGCATATTGCTTCGTGATCGAATCGACACGAAGCAGAACCGGATCGCGCGCTTGTCCAAAAGCGGACGCAGCTACGATCGGGAGAACTCCATCCATGCGCAATCTCCTCGACCTGGGCGAGTGTTGCGCAGAGCTTGGACGGCGAGCGTCTGAGGGGGAGTCTGCCGGTCCCCAACTAGAGGTTAATCCTCTATCCGTCCGACTGCAAGGACCCGGTACGCGGGCTCTGTCGACAATACCCCGGCTCTTCGGCTTTTGCGGAATACGCGGCTCAGGGATAGCCGTGCAGCATCAGCCTGTCGGCGCGCACTTCCCAGCTTTCCAGTCGATCCAGAAAGCTCATGCCAAGCAGATTGGTCTTCATCTGTCCGCGCGGCACCACCAGCGCCGGTATTGAGCGCTCGACGAGCTTGCCGATCGCAAGACGATCGAGCGTCAGCCGCGCCGCCTTGGTGTGTCCGCCGGCGGTCTCGACGTCGACATCATATTCGAGCAGCTCCAGCGGCAGCCCGGCAGCCTTCGCCGTCTCCCAGGTCAGTACGACCGAGGTCGCGCCGGTGTCGATCACCATCGGGGCGTTCGCGCCGTTGATCTTGGCACGCAGCGCGAACTCGCCGGTCTGACCGCGCGGGATCTGCACGGCGCGCGCCGGCGACGCCGCCCGCTTGCGCATCACTTCCGAGACGGTGTCGCTCGCCCGCGCGATCTGTTCCGGGTCGGCATAGGCGACCACGGCACCGACCGTCGCAGCGAGAATCAGGGTGACAAGCAGAACGCGGCTCATGGCTCGCCTCCCGTGCAAATGGTGTCGCAAATGGTTTCGTAGGTCATTCGGGTTTTGGACCGACCGTCATCCCCGGCTGAGCCAGGCCAGCGTTGGTCATCCGCGCCGCGAGTTGCGCCATCACCGCATGGCGCTCCGCGCTTGCCATCCGGTGCCAGCGCGCGATCTCCGGCAATGTACGTCCGCAGCCGAAACAGAGGCTGGTTCTGGGATCGATCATACAGACTGCGATGCACGGCGTTTCTTTGCTCATTGTGGGAGTGTGAAATGGTTTCGGTGGTTTACGCAAGCGCTCCAGTTACAGTCCGGTGCCGGCACTCATGATCGGTTTGTTGCGCGCCCGGCGCCGTTCGTCGATGGTGGCTTCCGGCTGCAGCGGCGGAGCCTCCTCGGCCATCGGCGCCAGCGCGGACATCACGCGCTCAGGCGGGAAAGTGACGATGACCTCGGTGCCGATGCGAAGCTTCGATTTCAGCGTAAATGTGCCGCCGTGCATGTCGACCAGGCTTTTTGCGATCGGCAGCCCGAGGCCGGCGCCCTGTTCGGCCGACTTGATCGAGTTGGAGCCCTGGCCGAACGACGCGAGCACGATCGGGATTTCGTCCTCCGCAATGCCGGAGCCGGTATCCTTGACGCTCAGATATTGTCCGCCCGACGCCGTCCATCCGACTTTCAGCCAGATCTCGCCGCCCTGGGGCGTGAACTTGATGGAGTTGGACAAGAGATTGAGCACGATCTGCCGCATCGCGCGCTCATCGCCCCAAATTCGCGGCATGCCCTGCTCGAACACCTCGTGGATGGTGATGCCGCGACTGGACGCGCGCAGCTTGAGCAAATGATGGCAGTCGGCGACGACGTGCACCAGCGACACCGCTTCTTCGTTGAGTTCGTATCGTCCGGCCTCGATCCGCGACAGGTCGAGAATTTCATTGATGAGATTGAGCAGATGCACCCCCGAATTGTGAATATCGGCCGAATATTCCTTGTAAACCGGGACGGCGTGGGGGCCGAAAATCTCGCTCTTCATCACCTCGGAAAACCCGAGGATTGCATTGAGCGGCGTCCGCAGCTCGTGGCTCATCTGCGCCAGAAACCGCGACTTGGCGACGTTGGCCGATTCGGCGCGGTGCCGGGCCTCGTCGGATATCGACTTGGCCTGTTCGAGCTCGCCGATCAGCGCGTCTTTTTCGGCGCGCGCCTCCAATGTCGCCAGCGTGGTCGAATGCAGACGACGGGCGAGCAGCGCAAAATAGCCTTCGGCGATCAGCGCGAGCACCGCGAGCACGTAATGGTCGAAGGTACCGCTCAGCGCGAAATTCAGCGCGATCGCCGATGTGACCGGTACGGTTGCCGCTAGCGCTGCGATCGGCAGGCTTGCCGCGAGCATGCTCGATACCGCGATCACCAGCAGCATCAGGAACATCATCAGCGTGTTCGAGACCGCATCAATGCTGGCGGGATGGGTGAGGATCGCGGTCCAGCACAGCCCGTACAATAGATCGAGCAGAACGAATCGCGTTCGCCATTTGCGGGTGGCGGTGAGCGAGGCCGGCTCGCCAAGGAACCTGAGGCAATTGCGGATGATGGCGGCATGAATGCACAGCATGCCGCAGGTCCACGCCGCGGCCGAGACCGGATGCATCCAGAACCCGAACAGCAAGCCGGTCGCGACCACCAGCAGCATCACGACATACGATGCCGAGATGCGGGTCTGGGCATGTTGCCGAAGCAGTTCGCGGTCGAAGGCGGGGCGGGTTCCGCTGGTCGACGTTAACCTGTCGCGGGCCTCGCGCACCCGCTGCGCGGCTGCACGACGGTTATTGACCGGCGGTGCAATCGGCGTCTCGGCCGGAAGCTGGAAGACTTCGGGCTTATCGGCGGGGTTACTCATCAAACAACACAAATCCTGCCCGCGAACGGCGCGAACTTTTGTATTGTCTATATCTGGCGCCAAATCGTTAAGAGCTGCCTTAAAGAGCTAAAGAATCACGTTAACGGGAGGTTAAAATTAACCTGTTCGGCGGGTCCTGAGAGCCTGACTGCGAAATGCAGCCAATAGAATCGGCGCCCTTGGCGAGACTCGTCATGCCCGGGCAGAAGCGCGAAGCGCGTCTTCGCGCTAGATGTCCCGGGCATCCACGTCTTAACAGGCTAGCAGCGAGCAAGACGTGGATGGCCGGGACATAGGCGAGCGGAAGCGACGCCGTCCTTCGGACGGCTATGCCCGGCCATGACGAAAAAGCGAATCCTTTTCAAGTTGTTTGAGAGCATTGGAAATGCTCGCTGCATTTCGAGTCCGACTCTGAGGTCAGCGCTCCAGCCGCGCCAACAGGCTGGAGGTGTCCCAGCGCTTGCCGCCCATTTTCTCGACCTCGGAGTAGAACGCGTCGACCAGGGCGGTGACCGGGAGGCTCGCGCCGTTGCGGCGCGATTCGGCGAGACAGATCGACAGGTCCTTGCGCATCCATTCCACCGCAAAGCCGAAATCGAATTTGCCTTCGTTCATGGTCTTGTAGCGGTTCTCCATCTGCCAGGACTGCGCGGCGCCTTTCGCGATGGTGTCGATGACGGCGGTGATGTCGAGCCCCGCCTTTTTGGCAAAATGAATTCCTTCCGAAAGACCTTCGACCAGCCCGGCAATGCAGATCTGGTTGACCATCTTGGTCAGTTGGCCGGAGCCCGCCGGTCCGAGCCGCTTGCACATCCGGGCATAGGCGGCGATGACGGGCTCGGCGCCCGCATAGGCGTCTTCGCTGCCGCCGCACATCACGGTCAAGACGCCGTTTTCGGCGCCGGCTTGCCCGCCGGACACCGGGGCGTCGACGAATTTGAAGCCGCGCTTGGTCGCCTCCGCGTCGAGTTCGCGCGCGATTTCGGCGGACGCGGTGGTGTGGTCGACGAAGGTCGCTGCCTTTTTCATGCCCGCGAACGCGCCGTCGGCGCCGAGCGTGATCGCACGCAGGTCGTTGTCGTTGCCGACGCAGGCCATGACGAAATCCTGACCTTCCGCGGCGGCCTTCGGCGTCGGGGCTGTCTTGCCGGCAAATTTTTCGGCCCAGGCGAGCGCCTTGGCCGGCGTCCTGTTGAACACCGTGACCTCATGGCCGCCTTTGGCCACCAGATGTCCTGCCATGGGAAAACCCATCACGCCGAGACCGAGAAAAGCGACTTTAGCCATGTTTACAACCCTGGGGTTTCGCCGGCGTTGCTGGCCGGACCTATGCTGGAGGAGGGGCGGCGGGCCGGTTCCGTCTTCGAACAGGTTTCGCCGAGGATGCGGGGCGCACAATAAACCCTGCGTCCTGAAGGGCAACGCCCCCGTTTGGCGGGCGGGGTTGGTTTTGTGCTAGGATGAAGCCACCGACATCGAGGATTTCAAGAAAAAAGGAGTGACATCGCATGAGCGTGAGCGTAGGCGTGCTCGATCATTTCAACATCCGGACCCGCAAGCTCGCCGACACGGTCCGGTTCTACGAGGATGTGCTGGGCCTGGAGAAGGGTGCCCGGCCGAACTTTGCGTTCCCCGGCGCGTGGATGTACAGCGAAGGCAAGCCCGTGGTGCATCTGGTCGATATTTCCAGGACCGACGAGCCGCAAAAGCCGGATTCCGGCGTCGTCCATCACGTCGCCTTCGCCAGCCAGGGTTTTGCCGGCATGAGGCAGCGGTTGGAGACCAAAGGGATGGAATTCGACTCGCGACAGGTTCCGGGCGGCGATCTCTGGCAGATCTTCGTCAATGACCCGAATGGCGTGATGATCGAGCTGAATTACGAGGCCGCCAAGGAGCAGAGCGCAGCCACAGCTCCGACCGAGCGGGCGGATGATGTCGGCGTGAGGTAGCCTTTTGAGTGGGACCGCTCTATGGGTCGCATCCGAAACCAGGTAGGAGATGCACCGTGAGCGTAACGCAGCAACAGGTCCAGGATGCGCTGGCCAAGGTGGCGTCGCCGCGCGGCGTCGCTTTGACCAACGCCAACGTGCTGTCGGCCATCACGGTCACTGACGGCAAAGTGTTCTTTTCGATCAACGTCGATGCCGCGGAGGCCCGCGCCTGGGAAAGCGTTCGCGCCCAGGCCGAGGCGGCGGTGCGCGCCATTCCCGGCGTCAACGTCGCCATGATCGCGCTCACCGCCGAACGCAAGCCGGGCGCCGCGGCGGCGCCCCCGCCGCATCGGCACGCGCAGGGGGTGCCGCACGTCTCGTCGCACAAGCCACCGCAAAGTCCGGTGTCGCCGATGTCGAAGCAGTCGGAAATTCCCGGCATTGCCGCCGTCATCGCGGTGGCCTCCGGCAAGGGCGGCGTCGGAAAATCGACGACCGCGCTCAATCTGGCGTTGGGCCTGCGCGATCTCGGCTTGCGCGTCGGCCTGCTCGACGCCGACATCTATGGGCCGTCGGTGCCGAGATTGACCGGCATTCGCCAGAAGCCGCAGCTCAACGACGACAAGAAAATGATTCCCATTCAGCGGTTCGGCCTCGCGATCATGTCGATCGGTTTTCTGGTCGAAGAGGAGACCGCGATGATCTGGCGCGGGCCGATGGTGATGTCGGCCATCACCCAGATGCTGCGGGATGTCGCCTGGGGGACACTCGATATTCTCGTGGTCGATATGCCTCCCGGTACCGGCGACGCGCAACTGACGCTGGCGCAGAACGTGCCGCTGAAGGGGGCGGTCATTGTCTCGACGCCGCAGGACCTTTCCCTGATCGACGCGCGGCGGGGACTGGCGATGTTCAAGAAGGTCAATGTGCCGGTTCTCGGCATTGTGGAGAATATGAGCTATTTCCAGTGTCCGCATTGCGGCACGCGCTCGGATATCTTCGGTCACGGCGGGGCGCGGCATGAGGCGGAGCGGCTTGCGGTGCCGTTTTTGGGCGAGATCCCGCTGCACATGTCGATCCGCGTCACCTCCGATTCGGGGACGCCGGTCGTGGAGAGCGAGCCGGACGGCGCGCACGCGGCGATCTACCGCGCGATCGGCGCCAAGGTTCGCGATCAGCTCCAGGGCGTTATCGCCGCGGCCTGAGTTGATTTTCCGGGGGCATGAGACTTTCGTTTAATCAGTGCTGTCATGCCTTTGTTGCGTTTTCGCGGCCGGACTTCCGTGTTAAAGCGCGCCCGCCAGAGCGCCCTTCCGCGAACGCGAAGAATCGTTGGGTCCGGAACTGCTTTAGGAAATCGGGGGAAACGCCCCAACAAGGAGATGCCTGAAATGAAGCGTCGTGATTTTTTGAAAGTGTCGGCAACCGGCGCGGCGGTGGCCGCGGTGGCCTCGCCGGCGATCGCTCAATCCTCGCCCGAGATCAAGTGGCGCATGACGTCGAGTTTCCCGAAGTCGCTCGATACGATTTATGGCGGCGCTGAATACTTTGCGAAACAGGTTGCGGAGATGACCGACAACAAGTTTCAGATTCAGGTTTTCCAGGCGGGCGAACTGGTTCCAGGATTGCAGGCGCTGGATGCGACCGCCAAGAACACGGTCGAGATGTGCCACACCGTCTCATATTATTATGTCGGCAAGGATCCGACCTTCGCGATCTATGCGTCGGTGCCGTTCGGCCTCAACGCCCGCCAGCAGAACTCATGGTGGTATCAAGGCGGCGGCATGGAAATCGGCAACGAATTTTTCAAGAAGGCCGGCGTGATCGGATTTCCCTGCGGCAACACCGGCACCCAGATGGGCGGCTGGTTCCGCAAGGAGATCAAGACGGTCGCCGATCTCTCCGGCCTGAAGTTTCGTATCGGCGGCATTGCCGGCCAGGTCTTGCAGAAGGTCGGCGTGGTGCCGCAACAGCTCGCCGGCGGCGACATCTATCCGTCGCTCGAGAAGGGCACCATCGACGCCGCCGAGTGGGTCGGGCCATACGACGACGAGAAGCTCGGATTCCAGAAGGTCGCCAAATATTATTATTATCCCGGTTTCTGGGAAGGCGGCCCGACGGTTCACGCTTTCGCCAACCTCGACAAATGGAATGAGTTGCCGAAGAGCTATCAGGCCATCGTCAGCAATGCCTGTGCGAACGCCAACAGCTGGATGGCGGCGCGCTACGACATGCAGAACCCCTCGGCCTTGAAGCGTCTGGTCGCCGGCGGCACGCAGCTTCGTCCCTTCACCAACGAGGTGCTGGAGGCCTGCCTGAAGGCGACCAACGAATTGTGGGCCGAAATATCCGCGAAAAATCCCGACTTCAAGAAATCGATCGACGCGATGCAGGCCTATCGCTCCGACCAGTATCTGTGGTGGCAGGTTGCCGAATATACCTTCGACAGCTTCATGATCCGTTCGCGCACGCGCGGCTGATACACCTTAAGTAGCAGTAGTAGCAGTTCGAAAGCCCGGCCTTCGCGAGAAAGGCCGGGCTTTTGCGTCAAGATGCCGCTAATTCATCGTGGCAATCGGGAACCGGATGTTCCATGCTGCCCGCAAGCCTCGACACGAAGGCTGGCCGACACCCCCACAGGAGGAAATGATCCAATGAAGCGACGAGACTTTATCAAGGTCACTGGCATCGGCGTCGCGGGCGCCGCGACCATGGCGGCACCTGCGATCGCCCAGTCGACGCCGGAGATCAAATGGCGGATGCCGACAAGCTGGCCGAAATCCCTCGACACCCTTTATGGCGGCGCCGAGACAATGGCCAAGGTCGTTGCCGAAGCCACCGACAACAAGTTTCAGATTCAGACGTTCGCCGGAGGCGAAATCGTACCGGGACTGCAGGTTCTGGACGCGGTACAGAACGGCACATGCGAAATCGGTCACACCGCATCGTACTACTACTTCGGCAAGGACCCGACCTTCACCTTCGGCTCGTCGGTGCCGTTCGGACCCAACATGCGCATCAATCAGGCCTGGTACATGCTGGGCGGCGGCAAAGAGGTCCTCAACGAGTTCTACAAGAAATATAACGTGACGTCGCTGCTCGCCGGCAATACCGGTTGTCAGATGGGCGGTTGGTTCCGCAAGGAACTCACCAGCGTCGACGACCTCAAGGGTCTCAAATTCCGCATCGGCGGCTTTGCCGGGCGCGTTCTGCAGAAGATGGGCGCGGTGCCGCAGCAGATTGCCGGCGGCGACATCTACCCCGCGCTTGAGAAAGGCACGATCGACGGTGCGGAATGGGTCGGTCCTTACGATGACGAGAAACTCGGATTCTACAAGGTCGCGCCGCACTATTACTATCCCGGGTGGTGGGAAGGCGGACCGATGCTGCTGTCGTTCGTCAATCTCGATAAATGGAATGCACTGCCGAAATACTACCAAAGCGTCCTCGAGCAGGCCGGTCACTATGCCAACAACTGGATGATGGCGAAGTACGACCAGTCCAATCCTCAGGCGCTGCGCCGATTGCTCGCGAACGGCACCAAGCTGCATGCCTTCTCGCCACCGATCATGGAAGCTTCCCTGAAAGCGGCGAAGGAATTGCACGGCGAGGTCGCCGCGACCAACGCGGACTTCAAGAAGGTCTACGAATCGCTGACCGCGTTCTCGAGCAACAGCTACCAGTGGTTCCAGGTCGCCGAAGTCGGTTACGACAACTTCATGGCGCGTCACTCCCAGAGCTGATGGCCGCGCCGACCATTGGGCCAACGAAGAAAAAACCCCGGCGCGAATGTGCCGGGGTTTTTGTCTTGCGAAAGCACAAATTGCTATTGTTTTGGCGGCGGCCCGAAATCCAGCGGCGGAAGCTCGATCTGCGGGATGTCGATCTTGATGGTGTTGGGATCAACCGTCGACAGAGCGCCTTTGTAATGCATCACCATCGACGGGAACATGATCACCAGCAGCACCATGGCCACCTGGATGACGACGAACGGCACCGCCCCCCAGTAGATCTGGCCCGTGGTGACGGGGTCCATGCGCTTGCCGGTGACGCGGTCGAGGTAGGAATCCTTCGGCGCCACCGAGCGCAGGTAGAACAGCGCGAACCCGAACGGCGGATGCATGAACGAGGTCTGCATGTTGACGCCGAGGATCACCCCGAACCAGATCAGGTCGATGCCGAGGTGTTCAGCGGCCGGTCCGAGCAGCGGGATGACGATGAAGGCAAGTTCGAAGAAATCGAGGAAGAAGGCGAGCACGAACACGAAGGCGTTGACGAAAATGAGAAACCCGATCTGGCCGCCGGGCAGGGAGGTCAGGAGATGTTCGACCCAGACGTGACCGTTGACGCCATAGAAGGTCAGCGAGAAGACCCGCGCCCCGACCAGGATGAAGACCACGAAGGCAGATAGTTTTGCGGTGGATTCCGTGGCCTGCCGGATCAGGTCCCAGCTCAGCCGGCGCTTGGCGGCGCCGAGAATGATGGCGCCGGCAGCGCCCATCGCGCCACCCTCGGTCGGTGTGGCGAGGCCAATGAAGATCGTGCCCAGCACCAGGAAGATCAGGAACAGCGGCGGCACCATCACGAAAGTGGTTTGCTGCGCCATCGCGGACAGGAACCGGAATCCCGTAAACTTGTCGATGATCCAATTCAGGACGGCGACGAAGAACGCGAACAGGATGCCGAAGAACATGCTGAGCACGACGAAATCGGCGCCGTGGGTTTCGGAGCTCCGCATCATGAACCAGCCGAAGAAACAGCTGGCGATGAACAGCATCAACAGCGAAATCAATCCGCGGCTGCCGTCTTTCTCGCGAAAGCCGATCGCCTCCGGCGGCAGGCCCGGAGCCGCCTTGGGAAATACCAGTGTGACGATAAACGCGTACACGGCATAGAGGCCCGCCAGCACCAATCCCGGAACGAAGGCGCCCTCGTACATGTCGCCGACCGACTTGCCGAGCTGGTCGGCCATCACGATCAGAACCAGCGACGGCGGAATGATCTGCGCCAGCGTGCCTGAGGCGGCGATAATGCCGGAAGCCATGCGGCGGTCGTATCCGTAGCGCAACATGATCGGCAGCGAGATCAGGCCCATCGAAATCACGGAAGCCGCGACCACGCCCGTGGTGGCGGCGAGCAGCGCGCCGACGAACACCACCGCATAGGCGAGGCCGCCCTTGATGGTGCCGAACAGCTGCCCGATGGTGTCGAGCAGGTCCTCCGCCATGCCGGATCGTTCGAGCACCAGTCCCATGAACGTAAAGAACGGGATCGCGAGCAGCGTATCGTTGTTCATCACGCCATAGACGCGCTCCGGAAGCGCCTGCAGGAAGTCGGGCCGGAATTCGCCAAGTTGAATGCCGACAAAGGCATAGATCAGTCCCACCGCGCCAAGTGAGAACGCTGCCGGGTAACCCAGCAGCAGGACAACGACCAGCGACGCGAACATCAGCGGCGCCATATTGGCGATCAGAAAAGCAGCCATCCAGAATCCCCCTGCGACCGCGTCCGCGATCAGTCTTTCTTGATCGCCTCGACGAGATGTTCGACCTCGGCCTCGAGAGCATTAACTTGCGATGCGTGCGGATCCGGGATGAGCCCGCGCATCACCGCGATGCGCTTGATCAGTTCGGATATGCCCTGCACCAGCAGCAAGGTGAATCCGACGATGATCAGCGACTTGGCCGGCCACTGCGGCAGGCCCCCCGCGTTGCCGGATTGCTCGTTGATCTCGACCGAGCGCATGAAGAACGGACCGCCGGTGATGATCATGATGATGGTGAGCGGCAGCAGAAAAAAAGCGTGACCGATAATGTCGATGCTGTTGCGCACCTGCTTGGGCATCATGTTGTTGACGATATCGATCCGGATATGCTCGTTGTCGAGCAGGGTCCAGGACGAGCACAGCAGGAAGACGATGCTGAACAGCACCCATTGCAGCTCGAGCCAGGAATTGGACGAGGTGTCGAAGGTCTTGCGCACGATCGCGTTGAGCGCGGACACCACCACGGCGACCAGGATCAGCCATGCCAGGCGTTTGCCCATCCACCGCGTGAACGCGTCGATTCCACGGCTCAATTTCAGAAGCGATTGCAACGATCGTCCTCCCCCGATTGCGCTTCTGCCGTCTTGACCGCGCCCGTCGGCGCAGCGGCTTATCCAGCCGGCCAGCATGAAGCCGCCGCACCAAACCAGCGCCTGACGCCGCCGTCAATTGGAAGTTGGTTGATATTGAAGGGGAATTTGGCCCCGCGGACGACTGTTGCTGGGCGCCGGGGCGGAAACCTCAGCCGCCGGTGACGCTCATATGCCGGCTGACGCTCGGGCGGTTGTGCCGGCGATCGATGATGAAGTCGTGGCCCTTCGGCTTCAGGCCGATGGCGCTGTCGATCGCCGAGCTGAGCAGATCGTTGTCGACGGAGGCCCGCAGCGGCTTGCGCAAATCGGAGGCATCCTCGTGGCCGAGACAGGTGTGCAACGTGCCGGTGCAGGTGATGCGCACCCGATTGCAGGATTCGCAGAAATTATGGGTCATCGGCGTGATGAAGCCGAGCTTGCCGCCGGTCTCGCTGACCCGCACGTAGCGGGCGGGGCCGCCGCTGTCTTCGTCGAGGTCGGTCAGGGTGTATTGCTTGGCAAGGCGCGCGCGGAGCAGGGACAACGGGACGTATTGGTCGATACGCCCCTCGCCGATGTCGCCCATCGGCATGACCTCGATCAGTGTCAGCGCCATGCCCTTGCCGTGCGCCCATTGCATCAGCGAAGGAATTTCTTCCTCGTTCAGATTTTTCAGCGCAACCGCGTTGATCTTGACGGCGAGACCGGCCGATCGCGCCGCCTCGATGCCGGTCAGAACCTTGTCGAGATCGCCCCAACGGGTGATGGCGCGGAATTTGGCGGGATCAAGCGTATCCAGCGAGACGTTGATGCGCTTTACCCCGCAGTCCCTTAATTCGCTCGCAAAACGCGCCAGCTGCGAGCCATTGGTCGTCAAGGTCAGTTCCTTGAGCGCACCTGTATCGAGATGGCGCGACAGCGAGCGCACCAGCGACATCACGTTGCGCCGGACCAGCGGCTCGCCGCCGGTCAGCCGCAACTTTCGCACGCCTTTGGCGATGAACGCCGTACAAAGCCGATCGAGCTCCTCGAGCGTCAGCAAATCGGCCTTGGGCAGAAATGTCATGTCTTCGGACATGCAGTAAACGCAGCGCAGATCGCAGCGATCGGTGACCGATACCCGCAAATAGCTGATGGTCCGGCCGAACGGGTCGGTCATGGCACGCGACAGCGACGTGGGAGGACTAACCGGGGGTCCGTTCATTCAATGTGCCTTGTTACTGTGACAGCCGCCATGATGGATAGGGCGGAATGGATGGCGCGGACGGTTCCGCGCGATCGCAATGTATGCATGATGCGCGGCGCATACAATCCGCACTTTTTCTGCTGCAGTGCAAGCATTTAGCGGGTGGTCGGGGCGGGCGTTGGCGGCGGCTCCGGCGCTCCCGCAGGGGCCGCGGCGGCCTTGGGCGGTTTTGGCTTTTTCGGCGTCAGGATTTTCTTGCCGGCGGCCCTTGGCGGAGGAGCGGCCGGCTGAAGTTCCGCGACAACCGGATTGGGATCGACCGTGGTCGACCCCGGACTGGCGAAATCTCCGGGGATACGGATGACCTGCACCGGGACGGTCGCCGGCTGGAACTTGTTCAACGTGTAGGCGACCGAGAAACCGCTGTCCGGCGCGCTCACAGCGACCGCGCACGGGGTCTTGCAACCCGGCCCCAGCGACGTCCGCGCATCGGCGCCTGACGGCACTGAATCGAGCTGTACTTGCACCGTCGGCGGCGTTGGTTTGAAGGCATCCAGGGAAGCAAAAGAAGAGCAGCCGGCCAGGCTGTACCCCGTTACTGCAATCGCGATAACACGACGCATGATCAATCCGCCACTCTAGTGCGGCCACCCGCCACAGCCCGCAAAACGTCAGCATAAGTGCGTCACACCAGCCGTGCAACCGTTGGGAGGTGAATGGTTAAGCAATGGTTAATGCATGCATTTAGCGATTTTGATATAGCCATAAAATCAACGGCTTAGCTGGAATTCCGCGGAAACATCAGGCTTTCTACGGCAGCCGGCAGGTCCCTCATGTGATTGATGTGCAGATCCGGCTTGAGGTCGGCGATGGGAACGTCGGTGTAGCCAAATTCAACGCCGATGACGGGCACTCCGGCGCGCCGTGCGACGCCGATATCCGGACCGGCATCGCCGACCATGATCGCTGCGGACAGCTGGCCGCCTGCGCGCGCGATGGTCTGCTGCAGGATCGCCGGATCGGGTTTTGAGACGCCAAAGGTGTCGGCGCCGCAAATCGCGGAAAATCGCGAGCTCAATCCGAGCCGGTCGAGCAGGAGCTTCGACAACCACTCGAGCTTGTTGGTGCAAACCGCAAAGCGATATCCGCGCTCCCTGAGATCATCGAGCGCGCTTTCCAGGCCATCGAACGGGCGCGAGGCGTCGGCGATGTGAGCTGCGTAATAATCGATGAAATCGCTGGTGAGCCGGGTGATGTCTTCGGGGCCGACGGAGCGGCCCTCCAGCTCGAGGCCGCGCTCGATCAGCCGGCGGGCGCCGGCGCCGATCATGTTGCGCGCGGCATGCAGCGGGACCGGTGGCAGGCCCTCGCGGTCGAGAACATAATTGAGCGCGTTGATCAGGTCGGGCGCCGTATCCACAAGCGTGCCGTCGAGATCGAAAACAATAGTGCGGGGAGAAGTCATCGAAAACCGCTATCGGTCCTCGCGCAATCATGCAAGGTGGGACGACAGGTGACTGTGAAACCCTGCGTAAGGGCCGGGACTATCCGCCTGACGCGCGGCTCGCCAGCCGCGAAAGTCGTCAATTGCGGCCAAATCGGGCGTATGGTGCTGTTCCTCCCCGCGAAACGACGCTATATGCCCGCCAGACATCGCCGGTCGCGGGATCGGCATTGGATTTTTCGGGGCATCGTTTGCACGTGAGCATGGACGGACTGAAACGGCAGGCGGCGGGCCGCGCGCTCGAATTCGTGGCCGACGGCATGAAGCTTGGCCTCGGCACCGGTTCGACCGCGAAGCATTTTGTCGAGCTGCTGGGCGAACGGGTCCGCGCCGGGCTTGACGTCATCGGCGTGCCGACGTCGGAGGCGACCCGCGCCGATGCGGTGCGCTGCGGCATTCCGCTGACCACGCTCGACGATATCGATCGGCTCGATCTGACGGTCGATGGCGCGGACGAAATCGATTCCGGGCTCAACCTCATCAAGGGCGGTGGCGGCGCTTTGCTGCGCGAAAAGATCGTGGCCGCGGCCTCTGATCGCATGATCGTGATCGCCGATGATTCCAAATGGGTCGAGGTTCTCGGCCGCTTTCCGTTGCCAATCGAGGTCATTCCGTTCGGCCTGGCGGCGACACGGCGGGCCATCGGCGGGGCATTTGCGGAAAGCGGCGTTTCCGGGCAAATGGTGGTCCGAAAGACTGGGGCCGGCCACGTTTTTGTCACCGATGGCGGCCACTGGATTGTCGATGCCCATCTTGAGCGCATCAGCGATGCTCCGCATCTCGCGCGATTGCTGAACTCGATACCGGGCGTTGTCGAGCATGGGCTGTTCATCGATCTTGCCAGCACGGCGATGCTGGCGGGCTCTCAGGGAATTCGTGTTGTTGAACGGCGGTAACGCCGCAATCTTATGGAGATTAGGAATGAAGCGCCTTTTCGCAATCTTGTCGGCCGCGGGCCTTGTGCTGGGACTGGCGCTGGCCGGCCTTCCCGCAGGCGCCCAGCAACCGGCGGCGCCCGCGCTCAAGCCGGGAACTCCGGCGGCGATCGCGGCGGCCAAGGAAATTCTGGCCATGAAGAATGCCGGCGCGATGTATGCGAACGCCATTCCCAACATCGTCCAGCAGACCAAGGACGTCTTGCTGCAGAACAACCTCAACTATCAGAGGGATCTCAATGAAGTGGCGGTGATTGTCGCCCAAGGCCTGGCCGGGCGCGAGAAGGAGATCGGCGAGGGCATGGCCAAGATCTATGCCAACGAATTTACCGAGCAGGAGCTGGTGGCCCTGGTCACGTTTTACAAGTCGCCGCTCGGCCAGAAGCTGCTGGCGAGCGAGCCCCGGGCAATTCAGTTCAGCATGTCCTATATGAACCAGTGGGCGCAGGGTTTTGCCGAGGTCGTCAACGGTCAGTTTCGCGCCGAGATGCGCAAGCGCGGCAAGGAAATCTGACGGGCAAATCTGACCCTAGAATCCGATTTCGGTCGGGGTGGATATGGCTGAGTTCGACGTCGATCTGTTTGTCATCGGAGGAGGTTCGGGCGGGGTTCGCGCCGCCCGGATCGCCGCCGGCTATGGCGCGCGGGTGATGGTGGCCGAAGAATACCGGATGGGCGGCACCTGCGTGATCCGCGGCTGCGTGCCGAAAAAGCTGTTCGTGATCGGATCGCACATCCGCCACGAGATCGAGGACGCCGCCGGCTTTGGCTGGTTGATCCCGCCGGTGACCTTCGACTGGCCGACGCTGGTCGCCAACAAGGACAAGGAGATCGCCCGGCTGGAGGGCATCTACACCAGCAATGTCGAAAAGTCCGGCGCGCGCATCGTCAAGACGCGCGCGGTGTTCGAGGATGCCCACACCCTTCGCCTCGCCACCGGCGAGACCGTGAAGGCGAAATACGTGCTGATCGCGACCGGCGGCGCGCCCAATCACGGGCCGGCGATACCCGGCATCGAACACGTGATCTCATCGAACGAAGTGTTTCACCTGAAGGAATTGCCCAGGCGCATCGTGATCCAGGGCGGCGGCTATATCGCGCTCGAATTTGCCTGCATTTTTGCCGGCTTCGGCACCGACGTGACGGTGATCTATCGCGGCGACAACATTTTGCGCGGTTTTGACGAGGACGTCCGCGCCCATGTCCGCGCCGAGATGGAGCGGCAAGGCATCACCATTCTGACCGGCTGCACGGTCAACAAGGTCGACAAGCCCGGCCGGGAATTCATCTCGCATCTGTCGAACGGTTCCAGCATCGCTTCCGATCTCGTGATGTTCGCGATCGGGCGGCATCCCAATGTTGCCGGCCTGGGGCTTGAGCACGCCGGCGTCGCCATCAATCCCAACAATGGCGGGATCGCGGTCGATGGCTGGTCGCAGACCTCGGCCCCGAACATCTATGCGATCGGGGATGTCACCCATCGCATCAACCTGACGCCGGTCGCGATCCGCGAAGGCCACGCCTTCGCCGATACCGTGTTCGGCAAGCGTCCGGTTCAGGTCGACCACACCAACATTCCCACCGCGGTGTTTTCCCAGCCGGAGGTCGGCACCGTCGGATTGACCGAGAGCCAGGCGCGCGCGCAATTCAGCCACGTCGATATCTACAAGACCGATTTTCGGCCGATCAAGTCGACCATGTCGGGCCGCGATACCCGCATCCTGATGAAGCTCGTGGTCGATGGCACGACCGATCGCGTGGTTGGCTGCCATATCGTCGGCGACACCGCCGCCGAGATCGTGCAGGCCGTCGGCATTGCCGTCAAAATGAAAGCGACCAAGGCCGATTTCGACGCCACCTTCGCGCTGCATCCGACGGCTGCCGAAGAACTCGTGACCATGCGGACGCCGACGGCGCGCTATGTGCGGGAGGCGGCCGCGGAGTAACGCAGCGCCAGGGAGCAGACATGACCGCCGGTTTTGTCCAGACGTACCGCGCATTCGCCTACAATAACGCCTGGGCGAACCACCGGCTGCTCACGGCTTGCGCAAACCTGAACCAGCAGGCGTTTGAAGCCGAGCGGACCGGCTTCTTCCCTAGCCTGCAGAAGACGTTGAACCACATTTACATCGTCGACCTGTTCATTGTCGACGCGCTGGAGGGTGGATGGCTCGGGCCAAAGGCTTTTGCAAACCGCGTTCCATGTCCATCGCTTGCTGAACTCAGGCGTGCTCAGGCCGCGGTCGACAAGCGCCTGATCGCCGTCTGCGATACGCTGACGCCGGACCTGCTTGATGGCATCGTGCGGGTCAATCGCGATCCGCAGGTACAGACCGAACGGCGCGACCGCCTGCTCATGCATCTGTTCCAGCACCAGATCCACCATCGCGGGCAGGCGCACGCGATGCTGTCCGCAACCGCCATCAAACCGCCTCAGCTCGACGAGTTCTTTTCGATCGCGGGAGCATCGCGCCGGGCCATCGAGTTCGACGGTCTTGGCTGGACCGAAGAAACGGTGTGGGGACCATGACCCGCGCTGCGGGCCAGAGCGTTTTCAAGCGAGTGGAGACCGGTTCGCGTCAAGAAAACGCGTCCAATCAAGAATCTAAAGCCCCGTTTCGATTCTATCGGAAAGGGCTCTAGTTGGCTGGCGCCTTGGGTGCTGCTTCGAGCGTCGATGTGATTTGTCTTGCGCTCGACAATGCCCTTCGGATGTTTGGGTCTTCCGAACCGAACTCGAAGGTGATCAGCCGGTTGCAATGCTGGCAGTTGACCTGAAAACCGGGCCTGACCTTCTGCGCGCGCACCCGAAACATCTGGGAGCATTTCGAGCATTTAATTCTGACCTTGTCATCGACCATGAAATCCACCTTGAAGCCCACCCTCTCATGCGGACCTTAAGCACCTGCTAATTTTGCCTGGAAGCGACGCTCTGGAATACGTGCTACGGCTTCACCGATCATTATCGTCCGGGTGCACCCAGAGATAAGGCGCGGTCTGCCGTTGTTCCGTCAGCCTGATCATGTGCACCGGCGGCGAATAGCGCGGCGTGCGGCACGATCGGCATTTCAGCGCGGCCTCGAGTTTCCAGATCGGCGTCTCGCGCGGCCGGCGGACGTGTTCGAGCGGAATGCTGGCCTCGGTTTCGCAGCGGCGGCATTGCACCTGCAGCCAGCCGTACCCGCCATTGAGGCATTGCGCGATGGTCGGCGAGGGCTGCGCCGGCCCGCCATATCCCTCCATGCGGATCGACCACGCCTCGGCCTCGGCGCGATCGGCTTCGCGGATCGCCTTTTTGGCTTCCTGCCGCGCGCCATCGGCGCGAATCTTCGCGCCCCTCAGCCGGGAGCCGAAGATGGACTGTCGCGATCTGGTGCTCATGGCGCGCCATCTCACCGGCCTTTGCGAGCCAACGCAATCCCACTAGGATTTGCGGTGCGGAACAGCCGAGCGGCGCTACAGATTTGGTGACATGTGCAACTTGTATTCCATTACCACGAACCAGGCCGCGATCGCCGCACTGTTCCGGGTGATCAATCAATACGTCGGCAACCTGCCGCCGATGCCGGGCGTATTCCCGGATTATCCGGCGCCCGTGGTGCGCAACGCAGGCCAAAACACCGACGGTGAGCGCGAGCTGACCATGATGCGCTGGGGCATGCCGCCGCCGCCGCGCAGCGGTGGCCCGCCCGTCACCAACATCCGCAACACCTCGTCGCCGCACTGGCGCGGCTGGCTGAAGCCGGAACACCGTTGCCTGGTGCCGGCAAACAGTTTTGCCGAATACGCGCCGGAGCCGAACCCCGAGACGAAAAAGAAAGACGTGGTGTGGTTCGCGCGCGATGATGATCGCCCGCTGTTCGCATTCGCCGGAATCTGGACGGAGTTTCGAGGCGATCGCGGCACCAAGTCGAAGCCGCTTCCCGGACCGCACCTGGTCTACGGCTTTCTCACCACGGCGCCGAATAGAATCGTCGAGCCGATCCACGACAAGGCGATGCCGGTGATTCTCACCACGCCGGAGGAATACGACGCCTGGCTGCGCGCGCCGTGGGACGAAGCAAAAGCGCTGCAGCGGCCGCTGCCGGACGAGGCGCTGAAGATCGTGGCGCGCGGGGCGGAGAAGGAGGATGTCGCCGTGTCCGGTTAGCGCGGCGTTGCGACCGGTTCGTCGATCGGCCTATCGGCGCCGTGCGACGGCGACGCCCAGCAGGAATGCCACCAGCAGCGACGCCAGCGGCGCCTCGCGAGCGATGTTGCTCAGAATGCTCAATGGCATGCCCGGCTTTCTGCCCGCGTCGATGGCGTCGCCGATCCGGTTGGCGGTGCCTCTGACGGCCTCCGACACTTCCGCGATGGTCGATTTGGGCTCCGGTGCGGGATCGAGGCCTTCGTGGACAAAGGGTGGGGACTCGTCGCTCATGATCCTGTCCTCGCGCATGTGGCAATGCGGCATCCCGATTGGCTTGCGGGTTGCCGTTACAGCGATCCAATGATCCCGGTTCCAATTGGTTCCGCCGGCCAGTGCCGATGTGACACCGCGAGGGTCGCGTCGCAAGACAGCGTGGCCCGGATGAGGGAAGCGACATCCGGTCGCGCGAATGCGCGCTCGATGATAAACTCCGCGCAATCAGCCGTTCGCCGACGACAAGGAGGCGGGTTAAGCCTGCGGCTATCGCAAGGCATTGCTTGACAACCGTAAGCCGTTGCCTTGCAAAGCGGGCATGATCCGCTCGTTCCGGGACAAGGCCCTTGGACAAGGCCCTTGAACGGTTTTTCGCGACCGGTGACGGGCGCCGGCTGAGCGTTCAGAATACGAAACGGATCGCCAACATTCTGCGGTCGCTCGACGACGCATCACGTCCCGAGGACACTGAGGACTGATTCATGACCAGAAAGCTCCCGAAGCGCGGCTTGCCACCCATGCATCCCGGCGAACTTCTTCGCGAGGAGATTTTGCCTGCGCTTGATCGGTCCAAGACGGAGATCGCCAAATTGCTCGGCGTGTCGCGTCAGACGCTTTATGATATTCTCGCGGAAAAGCAGCCGGTCACCCCTGCCATGGCCTTGCGGCTCGGGAAGCTGTGCGGAAATGGTCCGGATCTCTGGCTCAATCTGCAGAAGCGATACGATCTGCACCAGGCGCAGCAGGAACTCGGAGAGACGATCAAGAAAATTCCGACACTGGAAGTCGCCTGAAAGCGAGGATTTGCTTGACGCCCCGCTCATTCGGGCTGGACGCGCCGTTCTGAAAGCCGAGTGGGAAAAGGTAAAGGCCGAAATGCAGGGCGGTCCATTTCAATCAGGGATTCCGGCTGACCCGGCGCGTTCGAGCCTGCGCGCCGAAGTCAACAGCCTTTTCCGCCGCGACGTGATCGGTAAGCTGCCGTAGGGCCTACGGGCTGCTAGATGCCTTGGTCAGATGCCTTGGTCAGATGCCTTGGTCAGATGCCTTGGCCCGCCGCTTCCTGGGCGGCTTTTCCTTTGTCGGAGCGGGAGGTGGGACGTTTACGACGTCGATGGTGCTCAACGATGCCAAAACCTTTTGTGACTTCGATGGCTCGACTTGTGGGGGCGATTGTTCCGGCACGGCCGGAGGTCTATGCATTTCCTCGTGTTCCGGCACGGCTGAAGGCGCATGCATTTCCTCGACGGGATGATCGGCTTCGTACCACTCGATGACTTCGAAGGTTATTCCCCGCCTGAGCATCTCCGCCTCGAGATCCGCAGCATGAAGCTTCCACGCCGGTGTCTTGCGAACGCGAAACCTGCCTTCTCCGCCAATTTCCCCGAATGCCTCATCAGCCGCCAGCGCCTCGCGGACGCCTTCATACATCTTGACAAGGCTGTCGTCGGTGAACCCTGAATAATCCATCGGGTCTCTCGCTGCAAAGAACACGCTACATAACAACGGCTTCGACACTGCGCTCGCGCTTCGGCTCCTTCCAGCGAATCCGCGCGGTAACCTTGATCAGTTAGGTTACCCCGGACAGGGCGATGCCGGTGATCCTGACCGCGAAAGAGGAATACGACGCCTGGATGCACGCGCCATGGGATGAAGCGAAGGCGCTGCAGCGGCCGTTGCCGGATGAGGCGCTGAAGATCGTGGCGCGCGGGGCGGAGAAGGAAGATCGCGCGGCGGGGTGAAGAAAGCGCGGCGGACTAGATGTTCACCGACGGTAAAGGCGGGTTACGCCGGAGCCTGTCATCGGGCCGCGCTTGGCGCGGACCCGGTGGGCTAACCCGCCCGGGCCAGTTCCTTCCGGGGACTGGAAGCCGTCGCATGCTCGGAGCGCCACATCGCGATGATGGAAGCGAGGATGAGGCCGGCGCCGAATATCATCGCCGTAGAGAATGTTTCTTTGAGAAAGATCGTGCCGAGTAAAATAGCGACCACCGGATTGACGAAGGTGTAGGTGGAAACTAGCGGCGTTGCGACGTTGTCTAACAGCCAGTGATAAGCGGCAAAACCGATCACGCTGCCCGCCACGACGAGGTAGGTCACCGCTCCCAGAGAGGTCGCAGTGACCGCTTGCGATGAGAATTGTTTTACTTCGCCCGTAACGGAGCTGATCGCAAGAAGTACCGCGCCGCCGATCACCAGTTGCATCCCTGAAATGAGTGCGGATGAACCGTCGCTGGCCGTGCGCCGCGACCATACAGTTCCAGCGGACCAGGACAGCGCCGCGCCGAGCAGCCACAAGATAGGAAGAATGCTGACGCCGTTCTCGCCGATATTCTGCCAGGCAACGAAGGCGACACCGCAGAAGCCGGGAACCAGCGCCATCATCGTGAGAGGAGCAGGCCGTCTCTCCTGCGGTAACAGGAAATCAAGCAACACAATCCACAACGGAATCGCGGCGAGGACGATGGCGGCGACGCCGGATGGAACCGTCTGTTGGACGAAGGCGAGAACGCCGTGGCAGCCGACGAAAAACATTAGCCCGCTCAAGCCCGCGTTCAGCCACGTTCGCCGCGAGTGCTGAATGATTTCGCGTCCGCACAGTGCGACTAGAATCAAGCCACCGCAAAGCGAGCGGACAGCCATCAATAGAAACGGCGGGAACGACTTCAGCCCCAGCGCGATCGCGAAATAGGTCGAACCCCAAAGCAGGTAAATGGCGGCAAACGAACCGATAATCAGAAATTTCCTGACCATAACCGGATTGCACTCTGTACGATCGGCCCAGCATCAACTATCTAACCCTTTAAGGGGTTGTACGTTCCAGGGAACTTGCACGTGGCATCAATTTCGAACTCTCCCGGGAAGCTTGCCCGCGAGGAACTCTGTATCAAGTTTGCCAACACGGTCGCCTGGCGGCTACGAGATCCAGTCGAGGAGCGCGCCGCTTCACCGCAAGCAATGCTGGATTGGTTGGCGGGTGCCGGCCTGGCCGATGGGCAAATGGTCCGAGAAGTAACGACGCGATGGAAACAATCCCCGCGAGATGCACGAGTTTTCCTCAAGGAAGCGGTCGAGCTTCGCGAGGCGATCTACTCGCTCTTCGTCGCGAAGATCCATGCGCGGAGAGCGGATCCTGTGGCGGCTGCAATTTTGAACGCGCACCTTGCCGGTACGGTGCGTGGGCTTGGGCTGACTTCATCGCGGACGACCCTTAAATGGTGTTCCACGTCTCGAAATGTTGCGCCGGAGGCCCTGCTCAAACCGATCGCCTGGTCTGCCGCGGGATTGTTGATGGGACCGCGTGCGCAAAAGGTCCGACAGTGCCAGGACGAGCGCGGCTGCGGATGGCTCTTCATCGATGAAAGCCGAGCCCAAAATCGGCGATGGTGTTCCATGGGCGACTGCGGAAATCTAGCCAAATCGCGCCGTCACCATCGCCGCGTATCGGCCAAATGACGCTGTCTGAGCAAGCGTAGCCCGGATGAGCGAAACGATATCCGGGATTTTCAAATTTCCTTTAAACCCCGCATATCGCTACGCCATGCGGGCTACTCGTCAAGTTTCTATATAAGTGTAGTTGTACCGATGGTCGCCGACGAAGTAGAAGCGGGCATCGCTTCTATCCATTCGCAAACAAAATCCAGTGACGTGGGTCCGATTAAAAATGTCCCGGAATCTCACATAACCTATAAAAATCAGGTTGTCGTCTCCGGATGTGACTCTCAAGAACTCTTGCTTGTCGATCCCTCTGGATGGCTCTCTTGTCGAGGGAGGGGAAGTGCCACCATTTGCTCCAACGATAACGCCGAATGGGACTTGGTTGCCAAGGGCGCTGGGGTCGATCGGATCGGGCAATTGCTTTGGACTGCAGATATCGAATTTGTCGGACGTTTCAATGACCGTGGCGGGGCTTCGTCCGTGGTTGATGTACCTGAACGTCATGTTCCCCTCAAGCGTGACGTAGTATTCTTCCTCAGAGACCAATTCGGACTTAAATCCAGAGTCCATAACGTCTACCCCAACGAAGGGACGCTCCAATTCTGTGAGCGCTCTTTCGGCGATTCGCGTGGAATCTTCGGCCGCCGTGATGGATCGCCGTGCGTCACGCACTTGGCGGAATCCGAGAACGACAAGGCCGAGGGTTATAAGCGCCAATGTCGCGGTCGCGACGAAAAGCTGTTTGGTGTAGAAAGCAAGATCCCCGGT